>ERZ1292633.3553-Hain-H41-02um-R1-3553-length-15071-cov-20_pt1 | contig 15071 bp, 17 predicted proteins | sample MGYA00564406_ERZ1292633 | MGnify/ENA primary metagenome ERZ1292633 (study PRJEB36523, sample SAMEA6512639) | groundwater metagenome | collected 2019-01-08 | study: AquaDiva: Metagenomics assemblies of 32 groundwater samples
TTTTGAATTTTTGGCGATCCACCCGTTCCTTGATGGCAACGGCCGTCTTAGTCGTGCCCTCACAAATTTACTTTTGCTTCGCAATGATTATGCCTATATGCCGTATGCTTCACTTGATGAAATTGTTGAGGAACGCAAAGATGATTATTATCTTGCCCTCCGGGCAACGCAAAACAAGCACAAAACGGAGAATGAAGATATTTCGCCTTGGCTCAACTTCCTGCTTGATGCACTGCTGGCCCAAAGTGATGTTGCTCGAAAACTAATGAATGCCGAACAGCCAGAAAAACTTTTGTCCGAAAGACAAGAGCAGGTTTTCGCTATCTTAAAAGACGGAGAAACCATGGGTGTGGCCGAAATCGATAAGCGTCTCAATGGTTCCGTTCCGCAGGTTACTATCAAACAATCTCTCGCCAGATTGGTGGCTTTGCGTTTGGTTGAACGGGTTGGTCAAGGCAGAGGTGTGAGATATAGGAAAATATAAAAACCTATATGCCACAGGAAATCGCTATCAAAATCAAAGAAGAAACCTACCACTGTTGTACGATACCCCTCGTTTTGTAATACGATTATCTAAAAACACTTTCCTTTCTTAGTCTTTTCTGGTATACTTGCGGAATAGTTAATTAATCACATATATATGGGAAGAAAAACAGGCATCGTGAAGGGGAGAGCATCCCATTCTCACAAAACAAAGAAACGATTAGAGATCAAGCGACTTATGCTTGAAGCCAAGAAAAGCAAAGGAAAGAAAAAATAGATATGAGCGAAGACCCATCAAAGCAATTGGAAAATAACGATAAAGAGCAAAAAAACGAAAGGTTTATTACTCTTGCCAGAGAGCTTAGCGAAAGCCAAGAGAGTTTTCCGTTTCCCGGCATTGATCCGGAATCCTACGCAAATACGAAATCTTCAGAAGAGAAAACCCCAGGCTACGCGACTCCCATAGATGCATTAGTCGAAAGATTCGAGAATGAAGGGATAAAGGTTGCTCTGGTGGGAGAATGTCCTAATAACGATGATGTTTTAATTCTGCCGTCCGGAAGTGATGATATCGAAAGTGACAGTGTTTTTCCAAGGTTTCTGCAAATCAATGAAACAATGGACGAGAGGCTTAAAGAATTGATCTTACTCAATAAGGGGCAAAAGTAAAAGGAAGTGTTATTCCGGAAGCAGGTCTTTGCACTTCAGAGGTGAATGTACCCCCAGAACGTTTGACAGATAGAATAAATTATGATATACAGAGCACACGGCATTTGCCGTGTTTTTTCTTTAAAAATTAAATAATCAAAGGAGGGGTGAAATGAAGAGAAGAAGGGTAATGGATGACGTAGTTGCTTTTTTGCTTGCGGGAGGAAGAGGAAATCGGCTTCACCCACTGACGGCTGATCGGGCGAAGCCGGCTGTGCCGTTTGGCGGGAAATGGTTCATCATTGACCCCGCTTTGTACAGCTTGTACCACTCAGGACTGAATACAATAAAAGTCCTGACGCAGTATAACAGTCAGCCCCTTAGTCGGCACATATCCCTGTGTTGGCCCAGAAGGCCGGATGCCGAGGAGTATGTGGAGGTCATTCCTGCCCAACAGCAAACGGGCGGAGATTGGTACACGGGCACCGCTAACGCAGTGCATCAGAATTTGTCCCAGATCGATGATTTTGACCTCGTTGCGATTTTCGCAGGCGATCACATCTTTAAATTCGATGCGAGCCAAATGAGGGAATTTCACGATGCAAAGAAGGCGGATTTCACTATCTGCGGAATGGAGCTTCCTGTAGGGGAGGCGGCGGGAAGGTTTGGCGTTATCGTGGTTGATGAAAACAACAAGGTAACCGATTTCCAGGAGAAGCCAAAACATCCTGCCGAGATCCCAGGAAAGCCGGGGTTCTGCTACGCGAGTATGGGCAATTATATTGTCGGCGCGAACATCCTTCGCGAGGTTCTTGCGGAAGACGCAGACAACACCACGTCTTCGCATGACTTCGGAAACGACGTGATTCCTATGATGGTCCGTGGCGGATTGAGCGTGTATGTATACAACTTCGCCGAGAACAAAGTGCCTGATCAGGAAAAGCCGTATTGGGTTGATGTAGGGACCATCGGTTCCTATCACCAGGCCAATATGGACCTTGCGGGAGAAAACCCCGCGCTGAACCTGTATTCTCGCAAGTGGCCTATCATGACCCCGCCTGATAAGGAGCCGCCGGCAAAGCCCTCGCGGAAGATGACAGTGGAACAGTCTCTTATTAGCGGAGGGTGTATCCTTAACGAAACGTTCATTTCGTATTCCGTGCTCGGAAGAAGGGTTATAGCGGACCCTGGCTCGGAAATAACCGAATGCATTTTTTTTGACCGAGTGGTCATTGGTGAAGGAGTGAAGATATTTCGCACCATTGTGTGCGAAGATGTTGTTATTCCTCCTCGCATCGCGATCGGTTTTTCAAAAGAGGAAGACCGAAAGCGCGGGATCATGATCGACCCTGATAGTGATATCAGGGTCATACCGCGGGGATTTAAATTTCCCAAGAAATAATTACGCAGAAATAAAAGCCAGGGATATAACATCCCTGGCTTTTTCATTCCCGGTTGCAAAAGATGATTAAAAAGAATAAAATACACCAATAAAACCAAGGAGGTATTGCTATGATAAAAATAATCATTGCGTCAGGGCCGGTGATCGTGGAAAACGGCAAAGTTCTTTTAAACAAGCACGGAGAAGACAGCTTCTGGAAGTTTTGCGGCGGCAAGGTGGAGGACTATACCACGAATCTTGCAGAAAACGCGCGCAGAGAAGTGAAGGAAGAAATGGGGCTTGCTATTGATATTATCGATGAGCGGCCACATATTATGCATGTGACGAAAAAGTTACCGAAGGGAGATATTGATGTGATTCCTGTTCATTTTCTCGCAAAGAGAGTTGGGGAAATCGTCCCCGGTGCCGATATTCGCGAATGGAAGTGGTTTGATGTGGACGATCTTCCCGATGATATCGCTCCCAGCGTCAAACCCGTACTCAAGCATTTCAAGTTCATATAAGCAACAAAAAAACCCAGAAGGCAACGCCTTCTGGGTTTTTCATTGCGTGAAGCGGTACGTTATTTCTTTTTTGAAGTCTTTTTTGCGGGGCGGGGAGCGACGGAGTGCGCGATCTCTTTGGCAATATCTTTCCAATGGCCTTTTAATTCTTCCGCGAATTCTACCACATCTTTGGCATCGAGGCGTTTGAGCGTTTTATATTTACCCGCCACTTGCTTGATGACCTTGTGGTAGATCGCTTCGTCCACTTTGGAAAGTTTTTCAAGCTGTTCAAGTATTTCACCGCGCGCTTTGAGCGACCATGCTTTGACCTGTTTGCGGTGCTTTGGCGCGCTCTTTGCGCCGTAGAGGAAGTAGGTGCCGGCGATAGCAGCGGCGACCGCCACAAGCCCCGTACCAACCGCTGTTTTATTGACCGCTTTTTTTGCCGGTTTTTTCATAGATATTAATTATATTATTTAAGCGCTTTTTTCTTTCGGTTGACTTTTTGCCGCCCGATAAACAGGGCAAGAAAGTAATCGAGGATTGACTTCGCCTTCATCCCTTCTTCTTTCACCGCACTGCGCAGACTATCGATGTCGTGCGTGAGCTTATCTCCTTCTTCTCGCGCGAGCGCGGAAAGATGGCGCATATCTTTGAGGATGGGAATGATATAGACGAGCGCGATCCCAAACCCTACGGTAAGGAAGATAACAAAAATGCTGGTGATGAAAAAAAAGATATCTGCGTGAATAAGTGTTTCCATGTTTTTTAGTATAGCATATTTCAAAGTGAAAATAAAGAACCGCTCCGCTGTTTCAGCGAAACGGTTCTCGTTTTTTTAGAGGATATTTGCTGCCAGTTCGGCGAGCGCGGAGCGCACGCTTCGCATCATCATGATGTGGCCGGAGCAACTATACTCTTTAAATCTGTGAATGGCGATCGATAGCCCATTGTTGTGGATATTGAGATATGGGCTATCTATTTGGCTTATATCGCCGGTTAAAACTATCTTTGTTCCCTCGCCGGCCCTCGTGATGATTGTTCGTATCTCGTGGCCGGTGAGATTTTGCGCCTCGTCAATTATGAAAAATTGATGAGGCAAACTTCTTCCTCTGATGTAGGTCAGAGGCTCAACATACAAAACCCCGTCATCGATGAACTTCTGCCACGGAGGTTTTGGTCTGCCGTTTGTTTCGGCGGACTTATGTCTGGTCGAGTCGCCTTCGTTCACCTTCCTTTTTTGCTTCCTCTCCTTTCTGGTCGGCTCCGAGACATCCTCTTTTGGTCTCTCGGCGCATATTTTTTTCCAGCCAGAAAATAATATATCCAGATTGTCGAATATCGGCTGCATCCAGGGATTGAGCTTTTCATTTATGTCTCCTGGAAGAAAGCCGATATCTTCGCCCATCGGTTTTATCGGGCGGGCGACGGATATTCGGGAATAAATCTTTCTTTGCTGTTGTTCAAACGCCGCCGCCAATGCGAGCAGTGTTTTGCCTGTTCCCGCTTTGCCGGTGAGTGTGACGAGCGTGATGTCCGGATCGAGCAGGAGTTCAAGAGCAAGCCGCTGCTCGGCGTTCTTGGGCTTGATGCTGAAGACCGCCTGAGATGGCACGACATTGATCGGTAATCGTATCAAAACATCATCTTTGCACATTGTCTCCACGCGATCGTTCCTGTCGTTTTTAATGATCACGAACTCATTGGGCATTATTTCAAGATCTTCGGGGAGGGAAACTTTTCCCGATCTTTTGGCGATATTGAAAATACTATTTTTGTCCCTTATCTCTTGAAACCCCGCGTAGACGCTGACCTTGTCGTTCCTGTATTCTTCCGCCCGTATTCCGTAAGCAGACGCCTTGTTCAAAAGATTGATGTCATTAGTGACAAGGATAACGGGAATATCTCCGTGCTGTGCCTGTTGCCACTTCAAAGCGACAGCCAAAATGTGATGGTCCGGCTTGTCGGGATGATTCTTCAGCGGCGACAAGGAATGAATACCATCCTCGGTGTCTATGAAGAGCGTTCCGCCGCTTTCTAACTTGACGCCGTCTCTGAAATTTCCGCCATTGCGCACCTTATTCAGATATCGAGAAACTTGGCGGCTGTTTGCACCGAGCTCATCCATTCCTTTTTTGAAGTTGTCCAGCTCATCAAGGGCGGTGAATGGGACGACAAGATAGTTATCTCCCAGAATAGTCAATACTTCCGGTTCATGCAAAAATATGTTCGTGTCGATGATGTAGGTCTTTTTCGGGACATTTTCTTCCAACACAGCCACCTCCTTTGTTTTCGGCTTGTCTTTTTTGATGAGGAGAGTTTTTTGATGAAAAGGCCGAAGATCCTCTATTTTCTGCAATCTTTTCTTTTCCTCTCCCGCAGTTAGCATTCTTCCGCGATTTCTTGACGTGCCTTGGTCTCTCAGCATTTTGTGCCTCCTTGTATATGAATTTTTTAAGGTCCTGAATATGAGTTTCTTATATCACTATTTTCTGGTAATGACAATGCCTGTAGAAAAGAGAGGTCAGCCATTATTGTTTGGGAAATTGTGTGGTATAATTATGACAACGTTATTATTAACACGCATATTTTTATGGCAAAAGGAAACAATGCCCAGAAAAAGCAAGTGAAGAAGCCGAAGAAAGCAAAGAAGAAATAGTTTAAAAGATCCACCGCGTCAAACGCGGTGGATCTTTTAATAGGGGAGTATGTCTGTGGTCTAAGAAAAAACTGGTATAATAGACTTATACTTCCTTATATGACCCAAGAGCAAGCACTCTCTATTTTAAAGACCGGAGCGAATGTTTTTTTGACCGGCGCTCCCGGATCCGGCAAGACGCATACGGTGAACGAGTATGTGGCGCATCTGCGCGCGCGGGGTATTGAGCCGGCGATCACCGCTTCCACCGGCATCGCGGCAACGCACATCGGCGGGATGACGATCCACTCGTGGAGCGGTATCGGCATTAGGACGGAATTAACTACAGAAGATCTCGGAGCGATCGCCACCAGCGACTATATCGCAAAGCGCGTCCGGCGCGCGAAAGTGCTGATCATTGACGAAGTATCCATGCTTGCTCCCGGGGTTCTCGCGATGGTGGATGCGGTCTGTCGGGAGATCAAGCAAAGCGCAGACCCGTTTGGAGACATTCAAATCGTTATGGTGGGCGACTTTTTTCAATTACCGCCGATCGTGAAGGCGGCGGAAGGAAGCGCGCAGGGCGCGCTAATCGAAGAAGCATCGGCTCGCTTTGCGTATGATTCTTCCGCATGGAAGCGGGCGCGTCCGATCGTTTGTTATCTTACCGAACAGCACCGGCAGGATGATACTATTTTTCTTGACCTGCTTTCGGCGATCCGGTGCAATACTTTTAGCGGCGTTCATTTGTGTCATCTTGCAACGAGAAAAGTTGAGCGTCATGCCGCGCCTCAGAGTATACCAAAACTTTTTTCTCACAATAGCGATGTGGATCGCGTGAACAACGAAATGCTCGCAACGCTTTCGGGCAAGGCGCATGCGTTTGCCATGTCTTCGCAGGGGCCGTATGCACTGACGGGAGCACTGCAACGGGGATGTCTTTCGCCCGAGACCCTGCATCTTAAGATCGGCGCGGCGGTGATGTTTACCAAAAACAATCCTAAAGAGGGGTTTGCAAATGGCACGCTTGGCACGGTTGAGGCGTTTGATGAGGTGAGCGGGTATCCGATCGTCGTTGCGCGCAACGGGGTACGGATCACGGTCGAGTCGATGGAGTGGATCGTGGAAGAGAACGGCAAAGTCCGCGCGCGCATTGCACAACTGCCGCTTCGCCTTGCGTGGGCTATCACGGTGCATAAAAGCCAGGGTATGAGCTTGGACGCGGCGGTGATGGATTTGAGCGCGGTGTTTGAATTCGGGCAGGGATATGTCGCGCTTTCCCGGGTGCGGCGGCTTTCGGGCCTGTATCTTTTAGGCTGGAATGAACGCGCGTTTTTGGTGCATCCGGAAGTAGTGGCGAAAGATGAATCATTCCGAGAGGAATCTTCGGGCGCGGAAAAGGAGTTTTCCGGAATCCCGCCGGCAAAACTGCAAAAGATGCAGGATGATTTTATTACTGCGTGCGGCGGGAAGAAACACGCGAAACTAAGGACGCCCGGCGTCCAAAATGGGAAAAGCGCAGGTGCAGGAAGGTTTGATAAGCTAAGAGAAAAACATCCGAACGCTTATCGTCCATGGGACAAAGCGCAGGATGAGAAATTGCAGGAACTCTTTGCGGAAGGCGTTTCCACGGCCGATTGCGTAAAGATACTTGGCAGAAAGAGCGGAGCTATCAGGTCGCGCCTTGTTAAGCTTGGACTTACCGAGGAGTAATTATTACGTTGAAAAATCGCCCCGAAGTGGTATAATGAACAAGATAATTATTAATGAAAAACCATGAAAAAAGGATATAAAGATAATATTGAAAAACGTACGCTTGAAAATGAAAATTTTCGAAAGGTGCTTTATACCGCAAGTCATTGCCAGCTTGTGCTGATGTCGCTGAGACCGCTTGAGGAGATCGGGTCGGAGGTGCATGAAGACGGAGATCAATTCTTCCGTTTTGAGAAAGGGGAGGGAAAGGTGGTCATCAATGAAACCGAATATGTGGTCGGCGACGGCGACACCGTTATCGTTCCTGCCGGCGCGACGCATAATGTCACCAATACATCGGAAACAGAAGCGCTTAAGCTCTACACTATTTACGCGCCGCCGCATCATCGCGACAGCATTATCAGGATCACCAAAGAAGAAGCGGAGGCAGATGGGCCTGAGTTTGACGGAACCACCACCGAGTAGGGGTAGGACTTCCGCAGTCGGCGGCCAAATTGAAGTTCGGCACTGCTGTTTGTGTCCACGCAAGCCGCGTGGACAAACAGGGAGCCCTTTTTCGTTACTTCGCTCCGAAACTTCCTCACCATACTGAAAAGTATGGCTCGGTCGTTTCTCACTCGCGCCTCGAACTGCATCCAACTACGGAAGCCCTACTATCTTTTCTTTGTGCTGAAATAAAAAACAGTGAATGAGATCATCATAGATAAAATAGTCCGTTCCAAACGGAGAACCATCGCGCTCACGGTGTCTGTCGATGCGGCGCTCATTGTGCGCGCGCCGATGGCGGTGAGCGCGGGATATATTAAAAAGCTGGTATTTGAAAAAAGAGCGTGGATCATTGCAAAAAAGAAACAGGCCTTGGCGCGCGGCGCGCTGATCACGCGCAAGGAATTCGTAGACGGCGAAAAGTTCTTGTATATGGGGGAGCAGTATGCGCTCAAAATAGAAAAGCGCGCCGCGATCACTGTGGCCGATCATGTATATTTCCCCGAAAAACATCTCTCGCGCGCCCGGGTAAAAATGATCGCGTGGTACAAGCAAAAAGCGCAAGAAACGATAATCAAGCGCGCAGAAATGTATAGCGCAATAACAGGTTGGAAGTTTACATCGCTCTCTATCACCAGCGCGCAGAAGCGCTGGGGCTCGTGCGGGCCCAAAGGCGCGCTTCATTTTAGCTGGCGGCTTATCATGGCGCCGCGCGATATCATTGATTATGTGGTGGTGCATGAGCTTGCGCATATACCAGAGCGCAATCATTCCTCGCGATTTTGGAATAAAGTATGCGCGATACTTCCCGATTACAAAGAACGCAAACAATGGCTGAAGGAGCACGGGGCGAGGCTTGCACTATAACCGCGATGAGGGCTCTTTACAAACCCTTGTTTATCTGATATACTAGCAAACGTGTCAAAGCACTAAGAGGCATAGTCGAGTTTCTAGGCAAACATAATCAAACATATAATCACATGGAAGGAACAATCAAGACACTCGTCAGAGACAGAGGATTTGGTTTTATTGCTCGCGAAGGCGAAGCGAAAGACCTTTTCTTTCACTCCAAAGAGTTGCAAGGCGTGACATTCGATGAGCTTAAAGAAGGCGATGTCCTCTCTTTTGAGGTCGCAGAAGGTCCGAAAGGCCCGAGCGCAGTAGGCGTATCGCGGGTATAATACCGCCGATTCTTCAAAACCACCGCGTCTGACGCGGTGGTTTTTGTTTTTCTGACAATGTAACGTTTTATGAAGCAGTGCGTCTGAAAATATGCACCGAAATGCGCGAGTGCTCCGTATTAAGAGAGTATGGGCTTTCATTATAAAAATTTCATAGCAGTGGTAATAGTGTGCGGTGCGGCTTTTGGCGGCTTTTTTTCGTTTGTGTATTCTGCGGAACAGGCAAAAAGCGAAGTAAAAAATGAGGAGGGCGCGACTGTGCCGGAAAAGCAATATAACGAGGAGGATATCGCGCGCATCCGTGAAGCGATCATGGCTGTGCAGAGAAAACTACTCGCGGATGAAAAAAAACGCCTCGCTGTGGCAGAAGGTGATACGAAAAAGAAGAGGATAATGCCGCTCGCTGTACCGAAGGTGAGTGTTGCCGCCATTCCCTCAGCACCCGTGGTTTCTTTTACCCCTGTTGTTCCCGCGCCGACCGTGGCTACTGCTCTCATATCATCACCTTCGCAGACCGCGCAACCGGTGAAAACAGTAAAGCCAACACAACCGCGCACTACGGTTTCCTAATATACTTTGAATTACAAAACGCCATCTTCTTCGTTCCGCCTCCGCTTCTTGCCTCGCTGTACTGATAGTACAGCTTCGGCTTCAATGCTCGGCGCGCCTCGAATCTGACATTTCGTAATGCAAAGTAATATACATAACAATATGAAAAAAACAACATTTCTTTTAGTAGCGGTAAGTATGCTTTTTTTACAGGGGATCATGGCGTTGCCGTTTCAAACCGTCACCGCCGAAGCAAAGGAATCAAAGAGATACTACGAAGAAGAGGAAGAAGATGAGGATGAGGATGAGGATGAGGATGAGGATGAGTGGCATGAGAGATACGAGGAAGGGGAATGTTTCGTACAGCCAGCCGGTATGCCGGATGATGGTCGCCAGCAAGCACTGGAACAACAGCGTCAACAGCAACAGTACATCATCGAACAGCAAGCGCTTTTTGAACAGCAGCTTCTTGCGCGGCGCAGAGCGATAGAAGAACAGGAATTGCTTGCCTCACAGGTAGACAGCGCTCCCGCGTATTTTTCAGATAGCGACCACGATGGCATTGATGATACGGCCGACCCGCATCCGGGCGAACATGAAGCGGTCTATGGCGTGGCAGATGATAATAAAAACGGCATCAGCGATGAACTTGAATACAGCTACGGCGCGGCACGATGACGGACGCGCCATTATCGAAAAAAAAATCCGTGCGATGGGAACGGACGTTATCGTCGCTATCATAAACGATGATGGTGCTGGCGCGCGCGCGGACACGAAAGAGGTTGCGCGCGCGATCGCGGATTTTGAAAAACGATTCAGCAGATTTCTTCCCGCAAGCGAGGTATGCTCGCTGAACGCAAGCGGGGGAGAAGTGTGCCGTACGAGCGCGGACATGGCCGCTATGCTTGCCGCCGCGCAGTATTGGCACAAAGATACCGGCGGCATATTTGACCCCTCGGTATGCGAAGCGCTTGAAGAGATCGGGTATGATAAAAGTATTGATTTTGAACAGGGGCCGGTGCGCGAGGAGACAGCTCATTTTTTTGATGCCGGTGCGCATCAGCGCCGTTTTCAAGCATGTCCGCGATTTGCCGATGTGCGCATAGATGAAGAAGCAGGAACGGTTATGGTGCCAACAGGAATGAAGCTTGATTTTGGCGGCATAGGAAAAGGATATAGTGTGGACATGATAGCGCGGAGCCTTCGGAAAAAATACAGCGATTTTTGGATATCAGCGGGGGGAGATATGTTTCTTTCCGGACGCAACAGCGAAGGCAAGCCATGGGAGGTCATGGTGCAAGATCCTCTTGATTCGGGTAATGACATCGGATGTATCGCGATGGGAGAAAGAAAAGAGATGGCGGTGGCGACATCCGGCGTGACGAAGCGCAAAGGAGTGAAAGGAGGGTTTGCGTGGCATCATATCATTGATCCACGAACGGGATTGCCCGCGGAAAATGCTATCGCCGCGGTGACCGTGATCGCCCCGACCGTGACCGAGGCCGATGTGTGCGCGAAGACCGTACTGATACTGGGAGAAAAAGAAGGCATTGATTTTATCGAGCGGCATGCCGGCCTTGCGTGTTGTGCTGTTACGAAAAATGGGGCGATCATATATTCCCAAGAAATGAAGAAGTATTTTACACCGGTTTCATGAGGAACGGCATACTTACAAGCGCCATTTTGTTTTTTGTGTCCGCATCGCTTGCGGCGCCTTTTTTTGCGGTGGCGCAGACGCCAAACGGCGTTGTGCACTACGGCGATTCTGCGCCAAAAGACAGCGATTTTGACGGGCTTACCGATCAGGGAGAGGTACAGATATTTATGACCGATCCCGCGCGGCAAGATACCGATAGCGACGGATATGGGGACGGCGAAGAAGTGATGCTCTCAAGCGACCCGCTCGACAGCCACGACCCCGCGCATTTTTTAATATCGCGCACGGGTGAAGGAGCGATCACGGAAAAAACGATCGCATGGCCGTGGTATATCGCGCGAGCGACGGGGCTTGAAGCGTATCTTCTGCTTTTTCTCATCACGGTGCTCGGCGTCGGCTTGTACACGCAATTTCTTTTCCGCGTTATCCGGTCGGAGAACGCGCTTGTGTTTCACAAATATCTTTCGGTGCTCACGTTTGGGGTGATCATAGCGCATGTCGTCGCGCTGTTGTTCGACGAGTTCATTGATTTTGAAGCGCACGAGGTGTTGGTGCCCTTTATGTCCCATTACCAGAATTTTTCGGTGAGCCTGGGCATTATTGCGCTGTACCTTTTTAGCATCATTGCCGCCACGTCGCTCTTCATCCGCGACTTGTATCCGCGTTTTTGGCGCGCACTGCACTATCTCGCGTATCCGCTGTTTTTGCTCTCGTTCGCGCATGGCGTGCTGAGCGGCACCGACACGCCGCTATCGATTATGCAGGCGGTCTATTGGATAACCGGCATCATCGGCGGCGGCCTGATAGCATATCGCATCGCATATCCGTATCTGCAGAAAAAATATTCCTGCCGCATCACAAATATTTTCATGGCAACAAAAGATATTGTGGTGATCGAGCTTGAACGGGAGGACGGGCGCGAATTTGCGCACTACAAGCCGGGCCAATATGCCGCGCTCACGTACCGCACCGAAAACGGGAGCATGACGCGGAAACATTATTTCTCGTTTATAAGTTCTCCGGCAAACAAAAAAACCGTACGCTTCGGCATAAAAGTGATGGGAAACTTCACGCAAGGGCTTGCCCGCATGAAAGCGGGGGACAGCATCATGCTTTGGGGGCCGTATGGCAATTTCGTCTTCAAAGAAAAACAGATGCGCCGCGCGGTGTTTATCGCGGGAGGCATCGGCATCACGCCGTTTATGAGCGCGATCCGATACGCGCGGGATATGAACAGCACGAACGATCTCACGCTTATTTTCAACAACCGGTCGCGTGAGGCGGCGCCTTTCGTGGAAGAGATACGCGCCATTGCGCGGCAGAATCCGCGATGCCGGCCGTTTTTCTCATTAAGCGGCGATGCGGAAGCGTCCGAAGGATTTTTTGAAGGAAGGGTTGACGAGAAAATGCTTCGCGCGTGCATGCGTAACGATTTTCATGATACGTATTTTCTCGTATGCGGCTCGCCTCCGTTCATGGATGCGGTGATCCGCGCCTTGCGCCGGTGCGGGGTAGGCCAGCATTATATCCGGAAAGAATATTTTACCGCGTATTGATCGCTGTCGCGCGCCATGCGAACATAGTATTATTATGTATTATTAGCTATCATACATGTATGGATATCGTCATTAATCACGGGAAAGATCATATCGGTCCCGAATATATTATTAAAGCGCACAACAAAAAACTTGGTGTGTGGGGTTTTTTGGTCATTGATAATACGGTGCTGGGTCCCGGGAAGGGCGGCATCCGCATGACGCCGAGCGTCACCGAAGAAGAGGTCTTTCGGCTCGCGCGCGCCATGACGTTCAAAAATGCCATTGCGGGTATTCCGTTTGGCGGGGCGAAATCGGGCATCGTGTTTGATCCGAAAGGAGCGGATAAAAAAACAAAAAAGGAGATCATGCAGTGGTTTGCCCGCGCGATACAGCCGTTTGTTCCCGCATCATACATCGCAGGGCCGGATGTTAACACGACGGAAACCGAGATGAAGTGGTTTGTGGAGGCGATCAAAAATAAAAAAGGAGCGACAGGCAAGCCGGAATCGATCGGGGGTCTTCCTCACGAACTTGGCAGTACCGGCTTTGGCGTTGCGTGTGCGGCGAAGATCGCGCTTGCATGCGCGGATATTCCCGTGCGCGGCGCAACGGTCGCTATTGAGGGATACGGCAATGTCGGCACCTTTGCGCATAAGTTTCTTGAGGAGATGGGCGCAAGGATCGTTGCGGTCTCCGATTCGAAAGGGACCGCATACCGCGCCGGCGGGCTTTCCCATAAAGCGCTTATGCGTACAAAAAAAGAAAACGGATCCGTCATCTATTATCCGGAAGCGCGGCGCATGAGCAAGGAAGAAATTTTTTCGCTTGATGTTGATGTTCTTATTCCCGCGGCTCTTCCTGATATTATTCATGAAAAAAATCATGATACCGTGCGCGCAAAGGTGATCGTAGAAGGCGCGAACATTCCGATGCAGCATGATGTCGAAGACGCGCTCCACAAGCGCGGCGTGCTCATTGTGCCGGATATCGTTGCAAATGCAGGCGGCGTTATTTCTTCCTATGCGGAATATAAAGGATATACGGTAAAACGCATGTTCGCGCTTGTTGAAGAAAAGATCAGTGCGAGCACGCAAGAGATCATGAAAATAATGAAAAAAACAGGGGAAAATCCCCGCGCGATCGCCATGGAGATCGCGCAGAAGCGAATACTGAAAAAAGCCCCGGGTCATCGGGTTGCCGCGAGACGGTAGGAAAGGGAGCGTTTCCCTATTCCCGTAATTGCTGATATATTGGAGAGCATGGAAAAAGGGATACGCATCAATAAATATGTCCGTGACCTTGGGCTTGCGTCGCGTCGCGAGGCGGATGAGCTTATCGCCAAAGGCAAGGTGCTCGTAAACGGAGCGCAGGCACACGAGGGCATGATGATCAATGAAGGCGATGAAGTGACGTTTGCGGACGAATACGCCTCGCCTGACCATCAGTATTATGCGTATTACAAGCCGAAAGGGCTTGCGACGCAGGCCTTGGAAGGACAACGAAGCGTGATAACCGACTGGAGAAAAAGAGGGATGTTTCCGGTGGGCCGGCTCGATAAAGAGTCGGAAGGCCTTTTGCTGATGACCAACGACCGGAAATTTACGACAAAGATACTCGGCCCCGAAGCGGACGTTGAAAAAGAATACGTGGTCCATGTGCGGGAGCCGATACGCCAGGGGATTCCCGCAATCATCAAAAAAGGGATGGATACCGAAACGTTCGGCAGGCTTCTTCCCGCGGATGCGCATATTGCGGGGAAAAACGCGATACATATCGCGCTCAAAGAAGGGAAGAAGCACCAGATACGTGTGATGCTTTCCGAGCTTAATTATACTATTACATCGCTTAAGCGGATCCGCATCGGACATGTGCAGATCGGCGGACTGCGCTCAGGGGAGGCGCGCGCGCTGACCAAGAGCGAAATAAAAAAGTTTTTTCAATCATGACACCGTGTGAACAAATAAAAAAATACGTGCGGGCAGCGAATTATCTTTCGGTCGCGCAGTTGTACTTGCAGGATAATTTTTTGCTTGAACGGCCGTTGTCGTCAGATGATATCAAGCCGCGACTTTTAGGGCACTGGGGAACGTGCCCGGGCATTAACTTCGTCTATGCGAATCTGAATTACCTTATTAAAAAGCACAACGCTTCGGTGCTTTTTTTGCTCGGGCCCGGGCATGGGTTTCCTGCTTTGCAGGCAAATCTTTTTTTGGAAGGCACATTGAAAAATTATTACCCCGAAGCGACGCACGACGAAAAGGGCGTCGGATATGTCGCAAAGAACTTCAGCT
>ERZ1292633.3554-Hain-H41-02um-R1-3554-length-15071-cov-4_pt1 | contig 15071 bp, 6 predicted proteins | sample MGYA00564406_ERZ1292633 | MGnify/ENA primary metagenome ERZ1292633 (study PRJEB36523, sample SAMEA6512639) | groundwater metagenome | collected 2019-01-08 | study: AquaDiva: Metagenomics assemblies of 32 groundwater samples
GGATGTGGCGGCGAAGATTTTCCCCGCGCCCTTCGTCCCGCTGCTGGTCGCCGCGCCGGCGCTCGGGCGTTACACGATCTTCGGCCAGCACTTTGCACGTTACGGCATCGGCAGCAACGGTGCGATTTATCGGTTGGATCGGCATCCGTCCATCAGTAAGCATCCGGTCACACCGATGACGGAGGCCGACTTGCGCACGCATTTGGCAAAGCAAACGGCGAAGCGCATCGCGCTGTTCGACATTTTGAAAGTCGCCTTGCCGGCGAAAGAAGCACCCATCGCCCTCAGCAAGTTACTTGCGGAGAAGCCGGATGTGGTTTTGTTCGACGCGCTCTCCGCTGAACACCTCACCATGATCGGCGGATTGCTGGAAGACTTCGCCAAAGCAAAGCGACCATTGTTCTCCGTAGGCTCGTCGGGAATTGAAGCAGCACTGGCGGCGGCTTGGAATAAAAAGCGGCTCGCGGGGACGCTCGCCCCACCAGCCAGACAAATTCTTGTCGGTTCGGGGAGTTGTTCGCCGGTGACAAGCGGACAGATTGCGTGGGCGTTGGAACATGGTTTTGCGGAGGTGTCGTTGGATGCCATGGCGTTAGCAAACACGAAAACCGCAACTACAGAAATCCGGCGTGCGGCGGCAGCGGCGGCAAAATTTCTCCAAGACAACCGCAGCGTCATTGTTCATTCCACCAAGAGCGGCTCGAACAACCGTGTTGCGGCCAAGCTCAAGGGTCGCACGGCAGAAGTGTTGGGTGCTGCGCTCGGCCAAGTGCTGCGCGGCGCGGTGGAACAGAGCGGCGTCCGTCGCATCTGCATCGCGGGTGGCGATACTTCCAGTTACGCCGCGCGCGCACTGGGCATCGAGGCGCTGGAGATACTTGCGCCGCTGACGCCGGGCGCGCCGTTGTGCCGGGCGCACGCGCCGGGTTCGCCGATAGACGGCCGCGAAGTGGTGTTCAAGGGCGGACAGGTAGGAGCGGAGAATTACTTCGCAACCGTGAGACGTGGAGGGGCGAAGTGAAGCTCCAAGCTCCAAACTTCAAGCCGACGTTCGAGCGCAGCCTTGGGGTTTGATGTTTGGAATTTCTCTGGAGCTTGGATGTTGGTGCTTGGAGCTTTATCGGTTACGAATTTATGAAACGCAAGAAACTCGGATTGGTTCACACCTCGGCCACGCTGGTGCCGGTGTTCGCGGCGCTATGCAAAGAAAAGCTGCCCAACGTGGACGTGTTTAACATCGCCGACGACTCGCTCGTGAAAGGGATTCGCGAAGCGGGCGCGCTCACGGCGACGATTGCGCGTCGCGTCACGAACTATCTGGAATCCGCCGAGCTGGCCGGCGCGGATTACATTATGGTCACGTGCTCGTCCATCGGACCGGCGGTGGAGGCGGGCGCGAAGCTGATGGGAGTGCCGGTGCTCCGCGTGGATCAACCGATGGCGGACAAAGCCGTTGCCACGGGCAAACGCATTGGTGTCATCGCCACATTGTCCACCACGCTGGAGCCGACGGCAGACCTAGTTCTGCGGCGCGCGGAAAAGGCGGGCAAAAAAATTGAGCTCACGTCACGGCTCGCAGAAGGCGCGTTCGAGGCGCTGATGAGCGGTGATGCGGCGAAGCACGACGCGATGGTCGCAGCAGCACTGAAGGAATTGTCCCAGCAGGTGGATGTGATTTTGCTCGCGCAGGCTTCCATGGCGCGCGTGGTGGACACGTTGAAGCCAGAAGACAAACGTGTGCCGATTCTCGCCAGCCCGAACACGGCGGTGGATTATCTGGCCACGATTTTGAAATGAAGCGCCAAATCCCAAGCTTCAAGCTCCAGAGAAGGTCCAAGCATCAAGCTCCAAACCATGTCGCACGTGCGCCGTTGGCGCTTGGGGTTTGGAATTTCTCTGGAGCTTGGATGTTGGCGCTTGGAGCTTTCCCTCTATGAATTCCTGGCAACCACTCGCAGTCATCGCAGCACTCGCACTGGCCATCGGCCTACGTTTCACAAAAGGTTTTCGCGGTTACCAATTCACGGCGTGGATCATTGTGGCGGTGGTGGTCGGGATGATTTATCCGGCGGAGGCGCTCAAGCTCAACCTGAGCAATAAACTGATCGTCATTCAGGCGGTGATGTTCGGCATGGGCACCCAGATGAAGCTGGCGGATTTCAAGGGCGTGATGAAGATGCCGTGGGCCGTGGCTATCGGGGTGTTTGGGCAGTTCACCATCATGCCACTGGTCGGGTTTGGCCTGACGAAGGTGTTTCATTTTGAACCAGAGATCGGAGCGGGAATCATTCTCATCGGCTCATGTTCGGCGGGGCTCGCGTCCAACGTGATGGCCTACATCGCCAAAGCCAACCTCGCCCTCTCCATCACGATGACTTCGGTGACCACCGCGCTGGCCCCGATCTTGACGCCCATGTGGATGAAATTGCTCGTGGATGAAAGTGTAAAAGTCGATGCGTTCGGCATGATGATGGAGATCATCAAGATGGTCATCGTGCCGATCGGCGCGGCATTGTTGCACGACTATCTGACCTTCGCGGCGCCGCGCGGACGGCGGATCGTGTGGGGGACGGGCGTGGTGGGCGGGTTGTGGCTTGGCTTTATGGCAACCGGCGGATGGGAACGCGTGATGAACGCGGCTCCAGTCGGCGCGCTGCCGTGGATCGGCGTTGTCGGATATGTCTTCGCCGCCGTGCTCGTCGGGCTTGTTTATCATCAAGCAACGCGACTGCTACCAAAACTGGAGAAATGGATGCCGCTGCTTTCGATGATGGGCATCATCTATTTCACAACCATCACGACGGCGGCGGGTCAGGCGAACCTGTTGAAAGTCGGCGGGCTGCTGTTCCTGGCAGCGGCGCTGCACAATACGTTCGGCTACGTCTTCGCCTACTGGCTGGCGCGGTTGTGTCGGCTGGATATCGCCTCGTGCCGCACGGTGGCGTTTGAAGTGGGCTTGCAGAATGGCGCCATGGCCTCCGGTCTGGCCAACTCACTTGGCAAACTCGGCACGATGGGGCTGGCGGCGGCGATCTTCAGTCCGTGGATGAACATCAGCGGTTCCATCCTCGCGAACTATTGGCGGAAACGTCCGGCTACAGAACCAACGCAAGGTGACTCGAACAAACAACCGATCTGAACGGACTGGCTTTTCGCAGTTGCTGCTTCCATTCTAGGCTAACGCATGAAACAAATATTTTTTCTCATCGCGCTGGGTGGCGCTTTTGTTGCGACCACCTGCGCCGAACCATTGACGCTGTGGTATCGCCAGCCGGCGACGGAATGGGTGGAGGCTTTGCCGGTCGGCAACGGTCACATCGGCGCGATGGTTTTCGGTGGCACGACCAATGAGCGGATTCAATTCAATGAGCACACGCTCTGGACCGGCGAACCGCGCGATTATTCCAATCCAGGCGCGTCGAATCATCTCGCCGCCATCCGGCAGTTGCTTTTCGACGGCAAGCAAAAAGAAGCCGAGCAGCTCGCGATGCGGGAATTCATGAGCGTGCCGGTGCGCCAGATGCCGTATCAACCGTTCGCGGATCTGCGCCTCGAATTTCCCGGTCACGAAAACGCGACCTTGTATCGCCGGGAACTGGACCTGAACGATGCCATGGCGCGGACGAGCTACAAAGTCGGCACGATCCGTTACGAGCGGGAAACTTTTGCTAGCGCGCCGGACCGGGTGTTGGTGACCCGCATCAGAAGTGATTTGCCGAAGCAGTTGACGTTTCATGTCTCGTTCGATTCTCCGCACTGGAGCACTGTCGTTCGCGAAGGTAACAACGAGTTGCTGTTTACCGGCCTGCTCACGAACCGGCACGGCAGCACGGTCATCACTAATCCGTTACGGTTTGCTGCAAGATTGTTGGTGCGCGCAGAAGGCGGCAAAGTCAGTTACGCGGACGGGCGCATCACGGTGAAAGGCGCGGACTCGGCCACGCTGCTGCTGACTGCGGCAACGAGCTTCAAAAGTTTTCAAGACGTGACCGGCGACCCGGTGGCTACCAGCGGAAAAGCTTTGGCCGCCGTCCGCCGGAAGAATTTCCAGGACCTGATCGTCAATCATCTCGCTGATCATCAAAACTTGTTCCAACGCGTGGCCATTGATCTGGGCGAAAGCAAGAATGCCGCGTTACCGACCGACCGGCGCTTGGAAGTGGCGCCGCGCGCCGACGATCCGGGGCTGGCGGCACTGCTCTTTCAATACGGGCGTTATCTGCTCATCGCGAGCAGTCGCGCGGGCGGACAACCAGCGAACTTGCAAGGCATCTGGAACGAGAGCATCAGGCCGCCGTGGGACAGCAAATACACCTGCAACATCAACACGGAGATGAATTACTGGCCCGCCGAGGTCGCGAATCTCGCCGAGTGTCACCAACCGTTGTTCGATGCGATGAACGAGTTGATGATCGCCGGGCAGCGCACGGCGCGAAATCATTACAACGCGCGCGGCTGGGTGTTGCATCACAACTTCGATCTGTGGCGCGGCACCGCGCCGATCAACGCTGCGAATCACGGCATCTGGGTGACGGGCGCGGCGTGGTTGTGTCAACACTTGTGGTGGCACTACGAGTATAGCGGCGACAAGGCGTTTCTCGCCAAAGCCTATCCGGTGATGAAAGACGCGGCGTTGTTCTTCGTGGATTTTCTCATCGAAGACCCGCGCAGCGACAAGAAGTGGCTCATCAGCACGCCGAGCAATTCTCCTGAGCAAGGCGGCCTCGTCGCCGGGCCGACGATGGATCATCAAATCATCCGCGATCTGTTCAGCAATGTTATCGAGGCTTCAACCACCCTTGGCATGGACGCCGAGTTGCGCGCAAAGCTGATGGAGTTGCGCGCGAAGATTCAGCCGAACCAAATCGGCAAGCACGGTCAGTTGCAGGAATGGATCGAGGACAAAGACGATCCGAACAACAAACATCGCCACGTCTCGCATCTGTGGGGGATTTATCCCGGCCAGGACATCACCTGGCAGAACACGAACTTCTTCAACGCTGCGCGGCAGTCGTTGCTCCATCGCGGTGACGAAGCCACCGGCTGGAGCATGGGTTGGAAGATCAATCTTTGGGCGCGCTTCCTCGATGGCGATCATGCGCACGTCATTCTGAAGAACCTACTTCGACCCGTGAAGGGCCAAGGCGTATCCACGACCGGCGGCGGGTTGTATCCGAATCTGTTCGACGCGCATCCACCCTTCCAGATTGATGGCAACTTCGGCGCAACGGCGGGCATCGCCGAGATGCTGTTGCAAAGTCACGTTCGCGATGCGGAGGGAAATTATGTGCTGCACCTGTTGCCGGCGTTGCCGAGTGTCTGGCCGAACGGCAGCGTGAAAGGCTTGCGGGCACGCGGCGGTTACGAAGTGGATCTGGCTTGGAAAGATGGAAAACTGACTTCCTACTCGGTCCGCAGCGACATCCAGAAAACCGGTCGGGTGATGTACGGTGGGAAAACCTTAGAACTGGACCTCGCCACAAAGTCCCTGCGGTCTAAACCGTAAAACTCCAGAGTCGCGCCAAGTTTCCGGCCATTGACCGGCCCTTAACATCCGGTAACTTGGGTGCATCAGATTCAAGTTGTGATCACCAAGGGCTTTTACTCCGCCGTCGTGCCGGCACTCCGGTTGTTTTCCGTAACAATCCTGCTGGGTAACGCCGCGAGTTCGATTGCCGCTCCAACATTCTCCAACGGGGCCAACGCCGGGAATGTTTCCGTGTCAGGGTTGGTGGAATGTTCCGGCATTGTCTCCAGTCGCAACAACGCCAACGTGCTGTGGGTTCACAATGATTCCAATGACTCCGCGCGGCTTTTCGCCTTGGATACCCAAGGCCGCCGCCTCGGCACTTACAATCTCACCGGGGCGAGCCACACCGATTACGAGGACATCGGCATCGGGCCGGGGCCGCTCACGAACATCTCTTACCTCTACGTCGGTGACATCGGCGACAATGGCGAAAGCCGGAGCAACATCCGCGTCTATCAAATTCCCGAACCTGCTGTCTATTCGCGCCAGTACACCAACGCTCCAACAGTCGGCGTGAAAGGCGTGCACGCCATCACGCTCAATTATCCTGACAGTCCGCACAACGCCGAGTCGCTGTTCATTGATCCGTGGACGGGCGATCTGTTCATCGTCACCAAGGAAAGCACGACCAGTCGCGTGTATTCCACCACGCAAGCCGCGCTGAACTCTGGCACGAATGTCATCCTAACCTTCGTCCGCAATCTCACCTTCAACATTCCGTCCGCCGCAGATATTTCGCCGAGTGGTCGGGAGATCATCATCCGGCAGGAAGAATTCGCCCGGCTCTGGACGCGCACGAACGGTCAAAGCATCAGCAACGCGCTGGCCACCGCGCCGGTCACCATTCCGGTCATCGGCACACCGACCGAACCCAACGGGGAAGCCGTCGCATTCGATGCGAACGGCAACGGCTACTACACCTTGAGCGAAAACGCATCCACCGAACCGCTCTATTACTTCGCCCGCACCAGCGGCGATGGCAATCGTCTGCCGCAATCCATCATTCCCGCTGGCGCGACGTGGAAGTATCGCGACAACGGCAGCAACCAAGGCACCGCCTGGCGCGAACCAGCGTTCGACGACAGTGCGTGGAGCAATGGCATCGCGCAACTCGGCTACGGAAATGGCGATGAGAAAACCATCGTGAGCTACGGCGCCAATGCGAACAACAAACACGTCACCACCTACTTTCGGAAGCAGTTCGTCGTGGACAATGCTCCGTGTCTGGAAAGCCTCACCTTGAAATTGGTCATGGACGACGGCGCGGCAGTTTATCTGAACGGCACGAACATCTTGAACTATCAACTCGCCACTAACGCCGCCTACAACACCCTCGCTTCCACCGTGCAAGCCACCAACGTGGAGGACACGTGGTTCAGCTTTCCGGTGAATCCCGCCCTGCTCTTCAATGGCACGAACACCTTGGCCGTGGAAATTCACCAAGCCGCAGTGAACAGTCCTGACATCAGCTTTGATCTGCAACTCATCGGAATGGAGTCCACCACTCCACGTTTCATGTCGTACGGCTTGGGAACGAACCGTTTTGAGCTTCAGCTTTGCGGGCCGAGCACGACGAATATCACCGTGCAAGCGACGACCAATTTCAATTCGTGGACAAACGTGGGCAGCGTGATTCTCACCAATGGTCTTGGGAGCGTGAGCGATTTACAGACGACCAATTTTCCGCAGCGCTTCTATCGCGCGGTGCGATGAATCACGGATATTCGTACGGGCCGAGGTCAGGCGCAGCGCCGCTGAAGGGCTGACCGACATTGACACCCTGATCTATCAAGTCGCTACCGCCCACCAATCGTGCGAAGCCTGTCGGCAGACTGCCGTCCGCCTGGCGCGGGGCCTTGGCGGCGGCTTCCGTGAGGCTGTTGTAATCCGCCGCGTTCGGCGTGACGGTCAGATTCCAACTGTTGTTCTGTTCCACGGGAGCATTGTCCTCGATGAAGTTGTTGCCGCTGCTAGCCGGATTGCGGCGGATGCCGACGTTGTTCCGGAAGATGTTTTGCTTCCCGGAGTTCAGGTTGCCTTCCATGAAATAATTGTAGCCGCTCGATCCGTTGGTGAAGGAAAGACAGTTGATGATGACGTTGCCATCCTTGTGACTGTTCTGCGTGAAGCCGTTGACCTTGTGACCAAAAGCCACGCAGTTGAAGGCGTAATGCGTCCCGACGGAATCGCCGCCCGTGCCGTTACCGCCGAGTTTGAAGCCGTTGCCGTTACCCTGCGCCACGCCGCTCCGCCACGTCCAGCAATTGCTGATGACCACGCTGTAATCCGTCTCAAACAGATCCCAGCCGTCGTCGGAATTCTCCCACGCGCGGCAACCGGTGAAGACGATGCCCTGACCGCAGTGCATCTTCGCGGCGAAACCATCCGCATCACCACCGTTGCTGTCGGAATCGTAGTTCAGGTACGAATCGCAATTCACCACATCAATGAACGCGGCGAGCTGCCCGCAGGGATTCACATCGTCGTGACCGAACCCGATCTGGATTCCGGTGTCGCCGTTATGATGCAACACCAGTTGCTCGAACCGATGATGACTGCCTTCAACCTTGATGCCGTTGTCGCCCGCGTAACCGATCTCCAATCCTTTGACCGTCCAATAATTGATGTTGGTCGGGAACAACAGGCCACGATTGTTCGAGCCGTAGGGTTGGTTGGTAAAATTCAGATAAGGCGTTTCACCGGGATATGCGAGTAGCTGGATTTTGTTTCCAGCCGTACCGGAGTTTGTGATGCGGATGGTGGCATTCGGCAGATACGTGCCACCGCGCATATAGATGATCTGTCCGGGCTGCACGACCGCGATGGCTTTGTTCAGCGTGGCGAACGGCGCGGCAATCGTGCCGGGATTCGCATCGCTGCCGGCTGGGGAGACGTACCAATCGCCGTTCGTATTCGGCACGTTGACCGTGAGCGTAGCGATGCTGCTGGTGGCAGCACCGTAAGGATTAGTGACCCTCACGGAGTACGCGCCAGAGTCATTCGTCGCCGCCGAAGTGATGCCATGCGTCGCATTGGTCGCGTTGGGGATAAGCGCGTTCGTGTTGTAAAACCATTGATACGTCAGCGGCGCGGTGCCGCTCGCCACAACCGTGAACGTCACGTTGTTGCTCACCAGCAAGGTCTGGCTTTGCGGTTGCGTGGTGATGGCCGGAGGCAACAACACGGTCAATGTCGCCACGGCGCTCGTCACGCTGCCGCCGGCATTACTTACTCGCACGGAGTACGCGCCAGCATTCGTGGCTTGCGCACTCGCGATGTTGAGATTGGTCGCCGTCTGCCCGGACAGCGGGGTGTTGGTGTTGAAGTACCATTGGTAATTCAGCGGGGCCGTGCCGCTGGCGGCGACGCTGAACGCCGCCGCCTGACCTTGCGTGACCGTGAGGCTTACGGGCGGGCTGAGAATAGCCGGACCAATCGGCGCAGGCGGGGCCGGAATCCGCAGCCGATAAAACTTCTCCCCAACTCCGATGGGATTCGTCAGCACAAAGTTCCCTCCCGCATCAAACGTGTTCGTTGCCACAGCAGGCCAGTTGGTGGACGTGGTCGTGAGACTTGCGTTGGCGAGCAGGTGATAGGTCGCGCCGCTCGTGCCGCCCGAGCCGGACAAGACAACGTTGCCCGAATTGACTTGGATATTGGTGATAAGCAACCCGGCGACCGGCGGTTGTGGGCCATTCACATACGGTGTGACATCGTTGTAGTTCTCGCCGATGCGATATTCGTCCACCACCATTTCGGCATACGGTTGCGCCGCGCTGCTCTGTCCACCCGCAAACACCCGCAAGCGATCAAACGAAAAATCAAAGCTGTTCGACGACACCGCACCCGCCGTGCTGGTCAACGGTTCAACGCCCAGCGTCGGGTTGACGAAAAGGTAGGCCACATCATTGCCGCCGGGAACATGGTCAATGCGGACCACCACAAAGTTCGTCACTCCGCCGAAAATGTTTGTCGCGCCCTTGATGTTTGCCCCGTTTCCCTGTGGGATCAGCGCCACGGTATTAGAGGTCGCGCCGCTGCCGTTGCCGATGGCCAGCTTTTGTAATGCGCCGGTGTTCAGATCATGCGGCACGTTGGCACCACGACCGAACGGATTACCGGACAAGGTTCCCGTCGGGCCTTGTCGGGCCACCAAGAAACTGATCCACGTCGTCACGCCATCTGTGCCGTTGGTGCCGCGACTGAAGTTGAACAGCCGGATCGGTTGCATGTTGTTGTTGGCCGTGGTCAGTCCTTGAAAGAAACCGGCGCCACCGGCGGCGACCAGCGTATGACTCGCGCCATCGGTATAACTCAAGCCATAACTGGTGTTCGTCGCCGTGCCCTGACTGCTGTTGGATTGCCACGCTCCGTTAAACCCAAACCCAGCGCCCGATCCGATAATCGCCGTCCCCGGCGCATTCGTGAATGGTTCGTGCGCCAGAATTCCCGCGCGCGCATTTCTGGCGAACAAGAAAACGAGCGCGGCGAGGCAACTGCCCCAGATGAAACGGATCGCGGCGTTGGTGGGACGGATACAGGGATATGTCTTGGTTCTCACAGTTTGAGAGGTTGGGTTGTGGTTAATAAATAATTGCGATCACGGCGCGAACGGTCCTTTGCCCGCGCCCGCGTGGGTTTGCACCAGCGTCGGCACCGACAGCGCCGGATCGAGCGTGTAGGCGTAGGGGAAAGGATTCTGATTATCAGAACCGAGTTCATTGAGGCCGATGCTCATCGTGTCAGTCCCCGGTACCAGCACCACCACGCCTCCGTTCGGAAGATTGGCGCTGTAATGGGTGGTCGAGAACGTGCAGTTGTTGGTGATGTTGCCCGAGGCCCGGAGCTTGCCATCCAGATTTCCGGTGGACGTGGCGAGTTCCCAGGGGTTGAACACGTTGTCGTAGTAATTGTTTTCGACGAGCACCTCGGAGAAAAGCCGGGCGCGCGTGCAGTAGTTGTTGCCGGGGCTGTTGAAATAATTGTTGTACACATGCACGCGCCCGAAGCGCACGGACGGCATGCGTTCCTTGCAAAGCGAACCCCACCAGTTGTGATGGAACGTGACGTGCAATTTCCCTAGATCGCTCGTGTCGTCGTCATTGCCGCCGATAAGATTCACGTTCTCGTGACCGTTCGGCGCGGTGTAGAAGAACTTGCACCAGGAGACGGTGACAAAATCCGATTCGCGGGTGACATCCAGATTGCCGTCGGCGCAATCCACGAAGGTGCAATGATCCACCCAGACGTGATGCGCGCCGAACTTGATCGTGATGCCGTCGTCCTCGCCGAAACCATCCGGGTTCGAGATGGTGAGGTTGCGGATGATGATGTTGCTCGCGCCGATGCTGCTGCCAGAACTGCCAAAGATGCCGAGGTCGCCGATCAACGTGGCGTTCGTGCCCTGTCCGATGAGCGTCTTGTTGGCGCGCATATAGAAGTTGCCGTTGGTGCGCATGTAAATCGTGCCCACCACTTCAATGGTCAACGGTGCGGTGTTGGAGATGGCGTCGCCGAGCTGGGTGAAATTACTCACCACCACCGTCGCGCCAGCCGCACCACCGGTCACACCGCCACCAACCGTCGCGTATCCATAATGTCCGAAGTCCGGCAGCGCGCTGCCGCTGGTCACCAACCGATAGTATCCCTGGCTGGTCGCCGGGGCCACGGAGTTCGTGCAATCAAAGTTACCGCCCGCATTGAAGGTGTTCGTCAGCACCGAGGTCCATTGCGCCATCGGCTGATTGGCGTTCGTGCCGTTCAACACGCGATACTCCCCGCTCGGCGCGCCGTTCGTGCCGCGCAAAATAAATCCGCTCACGCTCATCACCGCCTGCGTGATGACCGGCGGACTCGTGACTGTGGGTACGGTAATCGCAAAAATACTGCTGGGCGCACCGGCCAATCCTGCACCGATGCCAGATGCGCTCGCGGTGAATTGTTTGGCCAAGCCCGCAGTATTGATGCTCAAGTCGGAGAAAGTGGCCTTGCCGTCACCGTCCGTGTTTTGGGTCGTCGTGCCACTCAACACACCGCTTCCCAAGGTCAGAGTCAACGTGATCGGCACGCCGTTGGAAGCAACGGCCGCACTGTTCGCATCCTGGATCTGCACCACGATGGTGTTCATCGTGGCGTTCACTGCTGCGGAGGAAGGTTGCGTGGTGAAGCCGAGTTTTGCGCCCACAGGCGTCAGTGTGATGGTGAACGGATTGCTGATGGCATCCGCCAAACCCGCACCGCTGCCCGAAGCGCTCGCCGTGAATTCCTTGCTCGTGCCATCGGTATCTATGCTCAGTCCGTTGAACGTGGCTTTGCCGGTGCTGTCCGTATTTTGTGTGAGCGTTCCAGTGACAGTGCCGCTGCCGCTCGTCAACGTGAGCGTAATGGGAACGCCATTGGACGCCACCGCCGCGCCCCCCGGCTCTTGAACCTGAACCACGATGGTGTTCAACGTGGTGTTGATGACGCCGTTTGCGGGCTGGGCGGTGAACCCGAGTTTTGTCCCGATGACTGGCGCGACGATCGAGAAGTTCGCACTCGTGCCAGCAGTCAATCCCGCACCAATGCCGGTCGCGGTCGCCGTCAATTGTTTGCCACCGCCAGCGGTATCAATGCTCAGGTCATTGAAGATCGCCTGGCCATTCGCGTCGGTGTTTTGCGTGAGCGTGCCGCTCAGTATTCCGCTGCCACTCGTCAACGTGAGCGTGACCGGCACGCCGTTGGATGCCGCCGCCGCTCCGCCAATGTTCTGCACCTGCACCACGACCGGGTTCATCGTCGCCCCGGGGGCAGCGTTAGCCGGCTGCGTGGTGAAACCAAGTTTTTGACCCACCACCGGCCCGCCCTGTGGCGTGACATCCGCCCACGTCGTGCCGACACGGATTTCGTCCAAATAGAGCGGTCCGCTCACATCTGCGTCGCTCTCGATTCGGAGGGACAGCAATCCGCTCTGATCCGAACCGCTTGTCGTGATGATCGGCGTCACGCTGGCACTCGCTTCATCGGCGCCACCGGTGGCTGGATTCAACCACAGCGCACATTCGTCTGCGGTCGAGAGAAATTTGTAACGCATCACCACGAGGTAAGTCTGATTCTGGGTGAGTGCCGCTGTGGTCGGAGTCGCCGCCGTGCCGCTCTTGTACAAGACGAGTTCGCGCGCAGCGTTGATGCCGACAGCAGGCAACAACGTGCCGCCACCAGTGCTGTTCCGAAAACCAATCAGGATGCGATCCACCGGCGTGGCGGCGGTGACTTGAATGAGGAAGGAAAGATAAACGGCATTGCCGTTGCCGCTCTGACTCGCGAAGCCCAGAGCTTGATCGCGGCTGCCAGCGGTGGCGCAACGAAACCCATACGAAGCACTGCCAGAGATCGGGGCGAGCGGGCCGTAGCCCAACGCCCCCGCGCTGGTACAAATGGGATTGCCCGCGCCGGTGGTGTTTCCCTCCGGCCACTTCGTGCTATATCCCCCAATCGTTTGGTTGTCGCCGAGGGCGGTGCCATCGCCGTAGGCGGTGGGATATTCTTCCGTGAACAACAATGCCCCCGGCGCACTGAAGCCAAACCCGACGAGGAACAGGATCACGAGGAACGCTGACTGTATCTGGTTTTTCATAGTGGTTGGTTCTTTGGTTGACCGCTTTGACTAAAATGATTTCAAGGCGCGAACGGCCCTTGGTTCGCTCCGGCGTGGTTGGTGACACGATTCGGCACGACCGCCGCCGCCTCCAGTGTGTACGAATACGGAGGCGCGAACACCGGGTCGGTCCCGGGAATCATCAGGCGCGTACCTTCGCTGCCAAATTGATTACCAGTCCACGTCACGCCGTTGGCCGTGCCGAGGTGCGGCACGTTGTTCCCGGAGGCAAAGAGTTTCCCCTGAACATCCCCCGAGCCGGTGATGTATTGCTCCCACGGGTTTTGCACGCTTTGGAAGAAATTGTTTTGCACGAGACACTCGGCCTGTTTGCGGGTGCGGACGCAGTAGTTGTTGCCGGGCGCGTTGTAGTAATTGTTGTAAATGTGCGCGCGACCAAACCGCACCGACGGCAGGCGCTCCTGACAATTCGTCCCAAACCAGTTGTGGTGATACGTGGTGCGGTAAGTGCCGGAATCGGCATCGCTCGATGCGATCAAGCTGGCGAGGCGATGTTCCAACGACGGCGAACTGTAATAGATGTGACACCACGAGATCGTGACGTTGTCCGACTCCTGCGTGATGTCTATCGCGCCATCGCCCGAATCCGTGATGGTGCAATGATCAATCCAGACGTGCTCCGAATAATGCAACCCGATGCCGTCCTCGGGCGAACCCGTGATGGTGAGATTGCGGATGATGACGTTGGTGGCGTCGTAGAGGTAAAGTCCGCCCCCCGAGAGCACGATGTTGTTCGAGCCGATCACGGTTTTGTTATTCCGGATGTGCGTGTCCATGCTCGTGAGATTGAACGAATTCGTGATGATGATGGTGTAGGGCGCGTTCACGTCGGAGTAGGATTGCAACTCCGCTTCGCTGCCGACGTAAACCGTCGGGCCCGCCGCGCCACCGGTGAGCGTGATGCCGTTGGCGGCGAAACCGACGTGGCTGAAATCAACAAACTCATTCGCCGGAATCACCGTCAGCATCGCCACGACACTGGTGGTCGCGCCGTAATTGTTGTTCACGACCACCGAGTAACCGCCCGCTTGATTGGTGAGAGCGCCGCTGATTTCATAGCTCGCATTGGTCGCATTCGGGACGGGGGTGTTCGTGTTGAAGAACCATTGATAGGTTAGCGGCGCGGTGCCCGTGACCGTCACGTTGAAAGTCACCGCATTGCTCTCTACCACCGACTGATCTTGCGGCGGCGTGGTGATGCTCGGCGGTTGCAACACCGTCAACACCGCCTGCGTGCTCGTGATGTTGCCGCCCGCATTGCTGACGCGCACCGAATAACTCCCGGCATTCGTTCCCTGCACATTTGCCAGCGTCAAGTTCGTCGCCGTCTGCCCGGACAACGCCGTATTCGTGTTGAAATACCATTGATAACTCAGCGGCGCCGTGCCGTCCGCGCTCGCGCTGAACATCGCTGTCTGTCCTTGGGTGACTGTAAGACTTACGGGATGGCTCAAGATCGAAGGCCCGGCTGGTCCAACTGGCGCAGCGGTGCGGACGCGAAAAAACTTTGAACCCGATTGCAGGAGGCTGGTGGCGTTGAAATTTCCATTGGCGTCGAAAGTATTTGTCACGAGCGCGGGCCAATTTGTCGAAGGAGAATTTAGATCCGCACTCGCCAGCAAGTGATACGTCCCGCCCGCCGTCCCGCCTGAACCAGACAAGACGATGTTCGCGCCAGAAACTTGTGCGTTGGTGATGACGAGTGCTGGCGCGGGCGGAGCGCCCACATACGGCGTGACATCGTTGTAGCTCTCGCCGATGCGATATTCGTCCACCACCATCTCGGCATACGGTTGCGCCGCACTGGCCTGACCACCGGCAAACACCCGCAAGCGATCAAACGAGAAATCAAAGCTGTTCGACGACACCGCGCCTGCCGCGCTG
>ERZ1292633.3555-Hain-H41-02um-R1-3555-length-15069-cov-26_pt1 | contig 15069 bp, 26 predicted proteins | sample MGYA00564406_ERZ1292633 | MGnify/ENA primary metagenome ERZ1292633 (study PRJEB36523, sample SAMEA6512639) | groundwater metagenome | collected 2019-01-08 | study: AquaDiva: Metagenomics assemblies of 32 groundwater samples
GGAGAGTTCTTTTTGAAGACGATTGATGAAATCTAAGCGCATAAGTCTTCTAAATAGTAATGTCCGATAAGATCGATTCCTCTGACCAAAATCACCGCGAAAATAGGGGCGGTCAGAGAAAAAGAGTTGACGTTTTTAAGAAAAATTATGGAGGAATTCAGCGATCACAGAAGAAGGTGTTAGGTCGTGCCTCCTTTCGCTACAGGTTACTTTGAGCACGGTTGCCCGTTGATCGTGCAGGTCTGTGTTCCGGTGGCGCTGGTGGTGCTGTCATCATCGCCGCCGTTGCAGCCTGCCAGGCCCAGCAGGACCAGAAGGGAGAGAATTAACATGGGGTATCTCCTGCCTCTTTGAAGGTGCCGCCTGTGAGGGCCTTCCAGGTTCGCGCCGTCTTTTCGTTGCAGACGGCAAAGACCCGCCCGTTGTCGGTATCGGTTGCTGTGGTTTTCAATTCGAGATCGGCCACGCGCACGGCGATCCGTGAGGCGGTTTGATCGTTCAAAATTTTCAGGGCGAGACGGCAAAAATTGTGCGCCTGTTCCGGCGTCACCTCGTCACGTAGGAGAGAGACGGCTTCTTTTGCGAGTGGATTAAAGAGGGTGATGAGATCGCCAAGGTCTTTCGGTCGAGCGGTCACACAGGCGCGCGCCAGCGTGGCTCGCTTCTGCATGGCTTCATCTTCGGTGTGTTTGGTAGAGAGGGGAACGAGGACGGCCCGCGAAAAATCGGGGAGCGTTTGCCCGTAGACGGGCAGCGCGAAGAGGGAGACTGTGAGTAAACCCGCTAAGTATTGCATTCCCAAGCCGTCGTTAGATTACTCTGGAACGGCGAGGCCGTCAATCCTTGATTTCCGCATAGGCTTCGAGCGCCCGGACGGCCAGCCAGAACACGAGCAGGGCCACCCCGCCGTAGACAATCCAGGCCGCGCCCGATGGGAGCGCCGCGCCTACGGTTTGATCGCCCCGATTGTCGTTCTCGCCCCAGGGTGGGGGCGCTTGCCCGCCCTTGGCCTTGCACCAATCTTTCGGCCAGGGTGGAAAGCAGGCCACATCTCCCGCGTTGTCGCCTACGGTGTAGCTCATATGCCGATCACGCACTTGAGGGCCAGCCAGGGCTGGGTATTGTTATGGGCCGATCCACCGCCGGTTGCTAAGGTGTCTCCTACTGTCAAGGTCGCCGTGTCGGATTCCAGTAACGTCTCATTTAAGGAAAAGCCGACATCAGCATAGAACCCCTTCATCGCGTGGGTATGGGAAGGCATTTCTGCAACAGTCATGGTGTGTGTTTGAGCGCCGCCTGAGCCCCCGAGGGTGGTGCTGTTCGCGCCGCCTACAGAGGCGGCCGTGATCCGGTTGGCTGCGCTACCGCCCATGTTGTCCATGCCGATCATCACGCGGCCCCGGAGGTCTGGAAGGTTGAAGGTGGTGACGCCATCGCCTGCGCCGTGGGTCGTGCCGATATTCCCAAAGAGCCCGGCATAGGTGACGCGGGAGACGGCTTGCCCGTAGGCTTCTAGGGTGTTCGCTGGTGGCGTGCTCCCGGCATAGCAGCCGACAAAGCCGGTGGGTATCCACGAGATCACGCCGCCTTGATCGGCGCTTCGGTGGGTGTGTTGCGCCGTGCCGCCCCAGATGCCGCCGCCGGTGACAAGGGCTAGCGGAAGTAAGAGCGCGAGGACAAATTTTTTATAGAGTTCGTTCATAGTCCGACCCCCAAGAGCAGCCGCCTCAGATCACCAGAGACCGGCGCTGGAGGAGTCGCCCCGGTGTGGAAGAGCATCGTATAGCGTGCTCGGTGTCGCTGTGGCCGTCTGGCTCGTGTACGGGTCGCAGTGAAGCGCCCGGCGCGGCCCACATCGACCACGGGAGCCGGTGCAAAGATTTGGACCTTGCCCGGTTTCCGGTGTCGAGGTTCACGAAGCGACCGCGCGACGGAGAAGCGCCCGGCCCGGCCCGCATCGACGATAACCGGCGGAGCCCAGACATTCCAGCGGGCGGGTTTGCGTGGCTGCGGGGTGCGGAGACTTCGCGCCACGGAGAAGCGCCCAGCCCGGCCCACATCGACGACAACCGGCGGAGCAAAGACGTAGACCTGAGAGGGTTTTCGTCGATGCTCCCGCTGTTCCCGCGTAGTCATTACTCTTCGCCTTCAAAGCCCGCCAGGCAGTTGACTGCCGCCGGTGCCGTGATGCGCATGCCGAGCCGCCCGCCGCCGGGAATTTCGATCTCCTTATCGAAGTCGAGCGGGATAATCACGCCCGCTTGTGGGTGCAGATGGAAGGTCTTCAGGACATCACCTGCGATCGGTTCGGCGGAGGCGTTCACGCCGCCCGTCGCGCCGAGCGCCGTGCTGGTGTCTTTGGTCTTGAGCGGGTTGCGAGCAGTCACTGTCCCCGCTGTGGTCTGCCGGAGGATTTCGACTATCACCGGCTCCGCCGTGTTACTGATACCGTCGAACGAGACCCACGCGCCATTGACAGCAAGAATGATGTTTGCCGGGGCGACGAGTTGGACCACGGTTTTGGCTGTGGCTGCGGACAGGGCAACTTCTGCGGTTGGGGTGAGCGAAAAGCCGTTGCGCGCCATTATTTTTTGTCCTCCACGTTGACCGCCCCACAATTGAGGCAGATGGTATACACCGGGTTGTCGACGCCGGGGAGCGCCCGGCCTAAGTGCACTTCTTTTTTCGGCCCGGAGTGATTGCAGAACGATCGATTCCAGACCCGTGCGAGTCGATGCCACATCAGAAAACCCCCCCTGCTTGAACGGTGCGCCGCGTTTGGTGGCGTTCGGTCACAGCGGTCACAACGGTTCCGCCGCCGAAGTCGCTATATTTGCCAGCCGTTAAAGAGGCTTTGTCTCCGAGGCCGATATAGCCCGCGCCGGTGTAGGTACTGTCGGAGCGCGTTGCCACGGTGGACCATGCTCCGGATGTTTTGCGATACATGCCGATCACTCCTGAGAGCCGTTCTCCGCCGAAACTGTCCCCGTTCGAGAAGGCTTGTGAAATACTCGCTCCGAGGGTTGTGAACGATCCGCTGTCAATGCGGGCGATCCCACAGCTTGTGGTCGTTAGATGGTTCAAAAAAAATAAAATATCCGCTCACCGATCCTGAGTTCGGATTGATGCAGCCGATATAGCCGTAAGAATACTTGTCCGGGCGCGTTGCCATTGTGACGTACTGTTCTTGATCCGTCCCGTAGGTGGTATTGCTCCGGTAGGCGTTCGCGTCGGTGTCACTGGTTCCCGCCGTAGAGTCGATTTGATTGCCAGTGATTTGAAGGTTAGAGTTTCCGGCCTGCATCGGGTTGGACCATTTCCCGCCATCGTTCAACGGGTTCTCGTTGGCGCGGACGCCGGTGTCTAAAATTCCGGTGGTGGGAAAGGTTCCGGTGGAAATGCGCGATAAGGGAGCGCCGTGACACGCGAGATAGCCGAGCAGTTTTGAGGCGTACGCCCAATCAAGTCCAGATGCTCTGATATAGGCTTCAGTCTCTAGCCGTTGTAGTAGTGTGTCCGCGTGGCGTTGCAGATCGCCGCTTTCTTGGTCGGTGAGCACATCGCGCCGGAGATCCGCCAGGGATTTGCAGAGCGAGACGCGCCCGCTATCAAAGGCGAGTTCTCCGCCGCGAGCAATCGGCCGTGAGCGGGTCGCTTGCCACACCCGCGAAGGGTTGCTGACGAGTGAAACCGGCAGCGCATTCACGATTCTGTCTAGGGTTGATTGTGCGGCGCGGATTCTGACTAGCGCCCGGTTGCCCGGCTGTTCAGATTCTTCCCAGTAGCCACGGTCCGCCAGAATATCCGGCGTGGCCTGATCGACGATCACGCGCCGCGCTGGGCCCGGTAGATCGAAGGGGAGCGGTTCGTATGGGGCTAGGACATGCAGAATGGGCACGATCAGACCTCAATATAGATCACGGTCGCGTTGAAGCTGTCCGCTGCGTTGTTTTGCAATACTTCTACGGCGATCCCCGGCACTGCCTGGAACTCAAATCCGGTCGGTCCGCTATTGACTACACACCCTTCACGCGGGTTCAGGTCCCAAATCTGCGACAGGGCTTGTCTGGTGTTGTCTTGGAAGCGCGCGTTCGCAACTGAGGCGTTGCTGTTTCGCGCTTGCAATCGATAGCTCAACACGCGGATGGAGCGCCCCGCGACGGCTGAAACGATGGTGGTGACAGGTGCCCCGCCTGTGGTGACGAAGGCGGTTTTGACTTGATAGCCACCGGTGACAACTTCAAGCCAGCCGTTGACCAGGCGGATGGCTCTAGGAAATTCCATGCTCCGCCTCCTCCTTTCCGATCAAGAGCGTATGCATTTTGTGGCGAAGTGCTGCCACACCGATTAGCGCCGAGACCGAGGCGATGCTATTGAGGATGCAGATGAGATCAAACGTGATTTCGTGCCACCAGGTCGGCATGGCTAGGGCCTTTCTCCCGGTGTCACCAAGATCAATTCAAACATGGCCGCCATCTCGGTGTTGCCAGTGGCTCCCGCGCCCATCTGGCCTTTCATGGCGACGGAACACGAGCGCCCGAGAAAATAGGGAAGATCAAAGTTTTCCGGCTGTGAGATCGATCCGAGTTGACTGGTGATGGCGCCGAACTCAGTGTGTGGCATGCCGTTCACAAGTAGCTGTTGCGTGGCGTAGGCCGCGTTGCTGGTGGGATCAATCCCGGTGCCGAGCTTTTTGAGGTAGACATCGTAGCCAGCCAATTCCGCGTTGGTGCGTTCGATGATCGTGGCCGAGGCTCCCGGCGCGACGAATACCGAGTCTGGGCCTTTACGGTTGGGGATTTTCACGCGGGCACCTCTTCCAGTAAGAGAGATAAATCTAAGGTTGCAATGGCCTCGTGCATCCGCACGAGCTTGGTATGGTTCCGCCGGTTGAGCACGAAGCGCCCGCGTCCGCCCAGCGTCCAGGCTTCGGCATAGTCGCCGAACGAAAAGCCGGGATAGACGCGCATCAGCCGCTTCATTTCGAGCAGGGCGAGCCGGATATTCTCTTCGGTGGTCAGGAGATCGCTTTCGATGGTGTCCGGGCGATGGTCCCGCGCCGTGCCGAGTTGCAGTTGAAAGAGGCCGATGCTCAAGCCATCGTCACCCTTGGCAAGCGGGTCCAGACTCGATTCCGTGAGGGCCAGGGCCAGCATGAAGGCGGGATTGATGCCCGCATCCACAGAGGCCCGCCAGATCTTCTCTGCAACGGTCCGTTGTGTCCGCGAGAGGGATTGTGAGGAAAACCCCGCGTTGGGTTCAGATCGTGGCACCGGGGGAGAAATTGGCGCGTCTGGCTCTGCCGCCTCTACGGACCGCCGATGCAGGAAGACCGCGCCGACGATGCCGAGCACGGCCCCGGCAATGATGAGATCACTTGCTTGCAAGATAGACCCCCACGGCGACGAGGCCCAGGATGAGCAGGGGAGGCATGCCGCTGCCTGCGCTGGCTGGTGTGCCGAGCCGCGCCGGAGCAATCTGGAACCCTTGGCCTTGGCCGGGACGGTTGGAGAAAACCTGCCGAGGAACCCCGCTGATCGGCTGTTCGGCGGCTTCAGGATTCACGAGGCCGGGCACTTGCCGGGCGACATCGGCCCAGGCCCCAATATCAGCAGAGCGGAGAAAGGCAAGGGGCGAGTCATCGAGCGCGTGCTGCCCCTGCGCTTGCTGGACAATCGCCCGTCCGAGCGTTTCTTGCGTGATCGCGTGGTAGGGATCATCGGCGAACGGGTCAATGTCCGGTCCTGCCGTGGCGTCTTCGTAGTAGGCCTGAAATCCGTCGGATGCATGCTGGTTGGCGTCGAGTAGATCGGCTTCTGACTGCCGATGAATCTCTGCCTCGATAATGGCCCGGCCCAAGGCTTCCTGCCCGTTCACATCGTCGATCACCGCCGATTCTGTTTCCGCCGCCGCGCCGAATCCGTCACCCTTGAAAAAGTCGAAGAAGCCCATAAGATCACCTCATTAAAGTTTACGGAGCACGAGGACGAGCCCCACGCCGCCCGCCAGCATGAGCAGGGGAGACGGCCCGGAACTCTGCGGACCCGCTTCCGGAGCAAGCGAAAAGTTCCCGGTTCGGCGGACATCGCCCGCCAGCCGGTTCACGTTGTCGATGGAACCTTGAATGCTCTGCGTGAGGGGCTGATAGGTTGACACGAGCCCCTCGTTGATCGCGCTTATAGCCTGGCCTATTGGGCTGAGGAATTCAGACCCGAAGTGAAATTCCGGCGTGACTTCTACCCCGACGTTGACTTCCTGATTAATGCTGACGTTGGTGGTATTTTTGGTCTGGTTGAAGGCCATAGGTCACAACTTTCTGAACAACACCACGCCCAATAGGGCGAGTAGCCCGATCACGGCATAGGTCCCGATGCTCCCTTGCCCGCTCAAGACGGATTCAGCCGAATAGCCTTGTACCGAGGCAAAATCGGCCCGGTTCGCCAGCAGCGCCGGGAGGAGCGCCGCCAGTTGTCCGCCGTCGCCAACGGTCACGGTCGTGGTGACGGTCTGAGAGGATTTCTGTTCAGCAGTTTGGTTCGGAACAATCGTAGCGCCGCCGCTGCCGGAGGAGGGTTTCCCGCCGGAGAGCGCTGCCGCTGCCGGACCGGCGAGCCCGCCCGTGTAGGCGTTCAGCGCCGCGCCCGCGAGATTGCCGAAATCGAGTGCTGCCATGATGCACCGCCCTCTACTGCGCCTGCACGCGCACGTTTGCGGGACTGGCAGGCGCGGCCCCGACATCGAAAGAGACTTCGTTGCTGTGGCCGCTGGCACCGTACCGATTGACCGCCGACAAGACACAAAACCATTGTCCCTGCCCGTTCAAGACTTGCGAGATTTTCACCGAACGCGCGAGCGGATCATTCACGGGCGAGGTGGAGGAATAGACGCCGCTCTGCCGTCCGCATTTCACGTCAAAGCGTTCGACATCGCCGGTGTTCAGGTTCGGCGTCGTGCCCTTCGTCCAGTCCCAGGCCAGCACAGCCCGGTTCAGGTCAAGGGTGACGGTCTGCGCGAGTGCCGGACTGCCGAGGCCGAGCGCGAGGAGCACAAAGAGGGCTTGACCGGTGCGCGAGCGAATCGCTTTGACGGCATTCAGCGCCGATTCATTGACCGTGGTGAGCGCCGCCGAGTCCGCCGCCGCCAGGAATCCGCCAGCAATCAGCACCTTATCGATCCATGGGCAGATCCCGGCCATGAAGGGCACGAAGACTGCCGACACGTTGCAGCCGATATAGCCAAGGCCTATCAGCGTGGTTCGCCAATTTTTCGTGAACCAGTTCATGAATGGTCTCCCTCTGTGAGGTCGTGATGATTGGTGAGCGCGTTCCAGATTTTTTGAGGCAGGCTCACCGTGTCAGGCTGTGAAGGCTCTTTCGTGGCCAGCGGGCAGCCCGGAGGCGGAACCTCGTGCGGGCAGGCAGAGCCAGCGTTGCGCGTTCCGCCGCATGGTCCACAGAATTTGTCAGGCATACGAAACCTCTTCAGGCTGCGAGATGCCGGGCAGCATCACCCGCCCGGCATCCGGTGGGTTATCGTGTCAAGACGCACTGCCGGACTTGCATGGTGTAGTTCGCCAGCGCCGCCGTATCGAGGATCAAGTTCAGATCGGCGAGGTTGTCGCCGATTAACATGCTCGACAGCTTGCGATTGTGGGCGAAGTCCAGCCAGAGATGCCCGGCGGTCAGGGTGACGTTGTTGCGTCCGCCGCCCACTTGGCTGGTGTAGTAATCCTTGCTCTGCTTGACCTTCGGTTCGATTGACCCGGCCTTCACCAGCTTGCCTTTTACCCCCAGATTCGTCAGAGGCGTGTTGGCGGTAATGACCGGCGTGCCGGTCAAGTTGCCGATCCGGAGCAAGAGCCCGCGCATGATGAGCTTTTGCCGGGTGAGTGGGAAACTGCGATCATTGGCCGTGACGTTCATGTCAATCACGTTGGTCAACAGCATCTCGTGATGCGCTTGCGGGATGCGCCGTGGGCCGATCACAAAGAGCCCCGTCACCGATACCGTGGCGGTCATGTTGGCCTGCGTGTTGCCGCTCACGTAGCGGTTGAACGGGCCAGGAATCATTTCAATGAATACGTTGGCGTACTGCGACAGATCCAGGTACGACTTTTCCAGGACAGCCTGTTCTTCCGCGTCCAGGAATCCCATGTCATAAGTGAGGACACAGGAAAACGCCTTGCTGGCTGCGACGCCGGTTGACGGGTCTGTCTTCGGAGGCGCACCGCCTTCGACAATCTTATTCATTTCGTAGAGGACCGCGCCGTGACGAGGTCGAATCGTCCGGCCATCCACGTTCAGCCGGATTTCGTCCCAGAGCACCGGGTTCCCTTCCGTGGCCTGCGTTTCCGCGCCGACCGACTGGTCATAGCTGCCAGCAACGCGAATCACGAGCTGCTTCAACAGGGCTTTCTGCACAATTTGCAGCCGTTGCAGGGGCGGAGTGACGGCGACGGCAGACCACGAGAAGGTCATGCTGCCGATGGGATCTTCAATCTGTTCGGCGCTGCCTTTCAGCGCGGGCAGAAGCAAGCCGTCTTCATCGCGGACGAAGTGGGGAAAGTTGCGGAAGAAGTGGGCTTCGCGTTCGATGGGTCGAATGGCCAGGGCGGAGTTGATCGCGTCTTCAAGTCCTACGAGTGTGGCGGTCATGGTTCACGGTCTTTCCCCCAAGCCGTGAGAAGATAAATACCAAGGACTGGTTTCCTTAGGCGAGAATAGCGTCAATGACGTTGTTTTGTCCCTGCGGGGTGAAGATGGAGACCGCCGGAGACGCGGCAGGCCGTCTGCCGCCTGAAGAGCGGCCCATCAGTTCGTTGACGTTCGGCCCGGTCAAGATGCTCCCATTGGGAATGGCTGAGCCGCCCGGATTCAGGCCGACGAAGGCCGCAAGGCCCGGAGCCACGCGGGTGAGCGCGTAGGCTGTGACGGCAAAGCCTAGGGCACCCCAGGCAAACATTTTCATTTTTGAGACGGATGGAATGACAGACATAGAGCACCCCTTACAAGTTGACGGTTAGGTATTCGTGAGGCGGAAGCGCCGCCACGCGCCCCAAGTCGGTTTCATCGAGCACTGAGGAGAGGGCCTGCAAGTCTGCGCGTTGATGCAGGTGAAAGACGTAGAGCTGATTGACCTCAGACATGAGGACGCCAGGAATGCGCGTCGCCCGTTGCGTCACCCAAAATAGATTGATGCGTGAGGGCCGCGAATAGCGGAGCAAGAGGCCGAATCCGCCTTCTCGATACTGCGGAGTAACCAGGGCGATTTCATCACAACAGAACGTGAGGTCTTTTCCGAGGCAGCGGACCACATGACAGAGCGCGTCGAATTCTTTAACGAGATCGCCCGCGCCCGGTCGGTAGACCGCGACAAATCGCTTTTTCTTGAAGAGCGCCGGGAGCGTATCGAGGGTAACTGATTCGCCGTCATATTCTCCGCGCCAGTCCCAGAAAATCACGCGCCGCTGTCCGGCTGCGAGGGTTTTTAGTAGCGTGGTCTTGCCGCTTCCGCGTCTGCCGACAATCCCGGCGACGGTGCAGACATCCATGACTCAAACACCTTGCCCGCCACGGGCAGGCCGTAGATCGTGAGCAGGCGCAGTTCCGGCCCCATGAATTCTTTGACTGAGGGAAACCACTTGGCGAGGCATTCCGCCCACGCCTGCGCCGCCTGTTGCCGTTCCTCGTGGCCGAGTGGTGCACAGCCGAACTTCGCTAAGGCGACATCCGCATACATGGCACAGAGGCCCGCTTCGGTCATGTACTGATGCCAGTCAGGAGAAGGCGAGGGGGCAGCTTGCGCCGCCCCGTAGCCGCCCTGTGGAGCGGCCCCGGCTTGGGGTGAGGCCGATCCATTGGCGCGTATCGCTTCCGCTTCCGCTAAGACCTGTTGCACGTCTTTTTCAGTGTCGCTCATGTCGTTCACCAGGGGCACCAGGGGGCCATGCGGCCCGCGTCAGATTCTTGGGCTGAAGATATACCCGCATTCTGAGTGTCCGCAGATGCAGGCGTGTTCTTGAGTGTCGTCAATTCCGTTTCGAGCGCGTCCAGTTTCGCCGCTTGCGCTTTCGTCAGTTCGCCCCGTGCCTCTTCCTTCGCGTCCAGGTCCGCGATCTGTCTCTGCAAGCTCTGGATGGTCTGCAAGGTAGCGGAGTCCATGCCCGATGAGGGGCCGGAGGAAGGGTTGGCTTTGAATGAGCGTGTTCGCTTGGGCTTCGTGGAGGAGGTATCGTCTAAGAGTGCCATCAGTCCCCCGCACAACCAGAGAGGCAAAGAGTACCGTTGTCATGCTGTGAGGGTAGGGCAGGGGCGGGGAGCTGTCTAGCTCCCCGCGAATGCAATAGGAATGCAATCCATTGCATTCAGATTGCAATGGTGATTTTCTTGAGTTTGTCCATTCGTTTGAAATGGGCTTCCGGGAAGAAGCCGCGAGCGCTACAGGTGCAGCGCCAGTAGTAGGCTTGATCCTTCGCGCCCCGGATCAGCTTCCCCTTGCAGGCTTGCACCTTCGCCGGATCACCGCAAAACGGGCAGGCCATCGACAGCCGCGCCCCTGGTGTCTTTTTCAGCGACATGGTTCCTCCTTCCCGCTGACGACAACCGTACAGTTCTGCACCCCTTGCGCGTTCACGGTTTCGCCGCCGTGGGCATCGCTACAGCCCACGAGGCCGGTAAGGCTGCGAGCGCCAGTCGCTGACATTATCTCCTTTATGAGTTTGTCGGAGGCTTCCTTGACGATTTTATTCCAAAACACAATTTCTTCCTTCCCGCACGTCGCGCAGATCTCCCTGCCGCATACGAGATACATTGCTTCACTGGTGTAGCGGTTACATTGCCGACATTTTCGAGGGCCTTTTTCTCTTCGCATTGCCGAGCCTCCTATCAATGAGTTTTCCATCGTTGAAGAATTCGCTTCAGCCGCCAGCCGGGAAGGTAGATGTTGCTCTTCTGCCCGCCGCGCCAATCTCGAATGATCCAGCCGTGTTGCCCATCCAGCCCTTGCAGCGCCCGCCATGCCGTTTTCCGTGAGCAGCTACAGAGCGGCCCCAGCGCGTCGAGCGACGGTTGAAACGGGGAGCCCCGGTTGTGGCAGTCCGCCACGAGTAGCAGGATGCTTTTCTGTTCGCCGTTCAGCCGCTTGAGGCTATGCACGTAGAAGATGAGGGATTGCACAACCTGTGAATTCCGCCCCCGTTGTCCACAGGCCAGCAGTGTCACTGTGACACCCCACTTGCCGGGACTTCGTCTTTAGAAGTTGAAGAGAAGAATAGAAAGAGAGAGAGAATCTGGGGATAGTGGGGATACGGAACCGGATGAAGGTGAGAGGATCTCACATTGAAGAACGGGGGAGGTGGGTACGGGGCGAAGCGCAAGAGTCGGGCCGGTCATTGAGACACCTCACCCGATGCCGGAACCGCCTGAAGCTTCGGATGATGATCGGAAACCGACGACCATCGGATACACCAGTTGAAATCTGAGAAGTCCCATTGACCATGAAAGGGGAGCGAAGCATCGGAGACGAGGAGACGGACCGAGGCCCGATGCTTCAGTCCGGTTGCTCGATAGGCTCGATAGGCGTCTTGAATGGCCGCGTACTTGGTCTGAAGCTCGGCCTTGGCTTGTTCGCCGCGCAGATCTCGGTAGCCGGCTTCCAGGTGCCGTTTCGCTTGCTGGGTGAAGTGGCTGAGCAGAGACAGCCCATCCATGAGGACGGCAGACCATTCCTCAGGGGCGTCGATAATGACTTCAACGCGCTGGCTGGCTGGATGGACGCGGTAGGAAAACGAGGTCGGGAGCGAATCGGACGTGCTGTTCGGCAGTCGTGGTGGTCGCATAAGGTTTTCTCCAAAACCTTCCTACGACCACTAAAAAACGCTGGAAACAAGCAAACTAGAGTTTCTAGCGCCCTCCTTCTTTCTTTAACGTCTGATAAGATCGATTATGTAAACTATGCAGTCGAATGCGATTTACTACTTATATTTTTACTCTTCTCATCTGCCGTTGATCAAGAGAGGCTTTCCCTTGGCGATCCGGTGATCTCTCATAGATTGACAGTCTCGCATCCAAAGCGTACATGCAACAGTCTGTAGCAACTCGACAATGACTCCACGCGAGGCTATCTATGCCGATTCATCCCTTGGCCGGTCAGCCGGCTCCACAGTCCATTCTCGTCGATGTCCATCGGCTGCTATCTGCCTACACGGCAGATACGCCGGATGTCACAGTTCGTGACCAGCGTGTGACATTCGGGACATCCGGCCACCGAGGGTCATCCTTCAAGCGAAGCTTCAACGAACAGCATATTCTCGCCGTCACGCAAGCAGTCAGCGAATATCGTGCCGCACAGCACACAACCGGTCCGCTGTATCTCGGGAAAGATACCCATGCCCTTTCCGAGCCTGCATTCATCACCGCGCTTGAAGTGCTTGCGGCCAATGGTGTCATGGTGATGATCGATCAGGATGGTGGATTTACACCGACCCCGGTCATCTCTCATGCGATCCTGACCTATAATCGTGGCCGCACATCCGGTCTGGCCGACGGCATTGTCATTACCCCGTCACACAATCCGCCGGAAGACGGCGGCATCAAGTACAACCCGCCCCATGGTGGGCCGGCCGATACGCAGGTCACCAAATGGATCGAAGACCGTGCGAATACGCTCCTGGCTGCCAAGCTCCAAGGGGTGAAAAGGTTCTCCTATGAAGAGGCTCGGAAAGCCACTACGACTCACCTGCATGACTATATCAGCGCCTACGTGAGCGACCTGAGGAACGTCATCGATATGGATGTGATCAAGTCGGCCAAGCTGAAGCTTGGTATCGATCCGCTGGGCGGGTCCGGTGTGGCCTATTGGCAGCCGATCGCTGAGCGCTACGGATTGAACATTGACAATGTGAATCCCACCGTCGATCCAACTTTTCGGTTCATGCCCTTGGACTGGGACGGAAAAATCAGGATGGATTGTTCCTCGCCCTATGCCATGGCGAATCTGATCGCGCTGAAAGATCGCTTCGACGTCGCCTTCGGCAACGATGCCGACAATGATCGCCATGGCATCGTGACCAAGACAGCCGGCTTGATGAATCCGAACCATTACCTCGCCGTATCGATCGCCTACTTGTTTGCCAATCGTCCCGGCTGGAAATCCGATGCGGGTATCGGCAAGACGTTGGTCAGTAGCAGTCTCATCGATCGAGTCGCCGCTAGGCTCAAGCGGAAATTGGTTGAGGTGCCGGTCGGCTTCAAGTGGTTTGTGAGTGGATTGCTGGATGGCTCGCTCGGATTCGGCGGAGAAGAAAGCGCGGGGGCGTCTTTCTTACGGCGGGATGGGACCGTCTGGTCCACCGACAAAGACGGCATCATCATGGACTTGCTCGCGGCTGAGATGATGGCCAAGACCGGCAAGGATCCGGCGCAACTCTACCAAGACTTGACGAAGGAGATGGGTGAACCGGTGTATGAACGGATCGATGCCGTGGCGACGCCCGAACAGAAGGCGATTCTCTCGAAGCTCTCCCCTGCCCAGGTTCAAGCGACCGAACTGGCCGGTGACAAGATCGTCGCCATGATGACGATAGCCCCAGGCAACGGGGCGGCAATCGGCGGATTGAAAGTCGTGACCGATCAAGGCTGGTTCGCCGCCAGACCATCGGGCACTGAAGATGTGTACAAGCTCTATGCGGAGAGTTTTCGAGGCAAGGAACATTTGACGCGGATTCAGGGTGAGGCCCAGGAGCTGATCACCAAGGCCTTGGCCTCGGCGAAGTGAGATCCTGAGCTATGTTTGAACTCGGTAGTACAGCCGTACTGATTTGGGGGATGCTTTTCGGATCAATCGGTACAGGCTATTTCATCTATGGAAAGAAGCAGCGCGCTGTGGTGCCCTTGTGCGTCGGCGTGGTGTTGTGTGTCTTCCCCTACTTTATTGCAAATGTCTATGTGTTGGTTTTAGTCGGCGTGGTGTTGATGGCGATTCCGTATTTTGTGCGGGTATGAATATCTCTCTAGCAGGCAGGGCAGCCATCGAGTGGCGATGGCTGCCCAAGTTCTAGACCTGTTTAAGAGGAGGTGCTTATTTATTGTAGAGCGACACAATGCGATCAACTCCACTTCGGAGTGTTTTCCGCCATTCAATCTCAAGCGTAGGGGTTAATTTCTCATCACACTCTTTCACGCTCTTGACGAGAGAATTGATCCAAAAATCATACAGATTCGGGTCGATATTCATCTTCTTCTTGCTGTGACTCTCGCCGATTCGATCGATGCCGGTTGTGCCGACCCCATTGCCGCCTAAATGCATAAACATCATCGAGATCCCCTGCCTGAGGAGCGACTTCTGTTTGGACATTTCGGTCTTGGCAAACATCGGAGCAATCGTGGGATGGCTGGCTAGGAAGTTGGCGTAGAACACATCAAAGAATTTGGGATTCACGCAGCAACGGCTGTAACTCTCCTTGACCTCTGCTAAAGACATGGCCTCTCCTCGCAAGAGACGTTCTCGGTCTCCTGCAGTGCTCAATTTGAAATGGGCCTGACGTAGGGGGAGCATGTCCCAACGCGCAAGCAGGACCGGCCATCCGCTTAAACATCTATCGGAATATTTGTTTTGAACTTAAGTAGTTGATCCGTCTAGGAGCTTAGACACTGGTGTCAGGAAATGTCGCGCAGCTTTCATTTGATGCGTACGGAAATAACAGAGGAGAGGAAGGAAGAAGATGGTGTGGAGAGAACAGCAAAACCAGGATGGTGTCGTGTGAATTACGAACCACGGATTGTGGATATCTATGAAACAGTACAACATAAATAGCTCCGGTTGCCCACTCTTTAATTCGTATAAGGAGGCCTGATGAGCGCACTTCGCCGCCCCCGCTCCGAATCCGCGTTTGTTGCTTCGGCGCCTGCTTTTTCATCTGGCATTCTCGCTTGGTCTTCTGGCTATATCTCTGGCCGTTGGCATGTGGGGCTATAGCCATTACGAGCACCTCCCTTGGCGGGATGCCTTTGTGAATACAGCGATGCTCCTAGGCGGGATGGGGCCGGTGAAGCTGGATTTGTCAGAGCCCGG
>ERZ1292633.3556-Hain-H41-02um-R1-3556-length-15068-cov-4_pt1 | contig 15068 bp, 8 predicted proteins | sample MGYA00564406_ERZ1292633 | MGnify/ENA primary metagenome ERZ1292633 (study PRJEB36523, sample SAMEA6512639) | groundwater metagenome | collected 2019-01-08 | study: AquaDiva: Metagenomics assemblies of 32 groundwater samples
GAAGTAGAAATAAATGAGGAAAGTGAAGAGGTCGAAGATTTCGCACCGATTTCTTTGCGTTTTAACTCAGCACTTTTTGACTTGTTAATCTGTTCATTTTTGAGTTTGATTTTACTTTCTCCGTTTATGCTTTTGAATGGCAGATTTTTCTCATTTGAAGGTTTCTTTTCCTTCTTAGCTACCTGCTCAATTGTGATGTTTATTTACCTGACAACGACGATTGGCTTTTTGGGAAGAAGTTTTGGAATGCGGCTTTTTTCGTTGGAAATCGTTGACGTAGAAGAAAATGCTTACCCGTCATTACATCAAGCTGCAGTTAGTTCATCGGTTTATTTGCTTTCTTTAGGACTCGGTGGAATCGGATTCCTAACGATGCTGATGAATAGCGAAAAACGCGCTGCTCACGATATAATTTCAGGCACAATTATCGTTAAAGAATACTAGAATTAAACTTTAATCTGGAATCCAAAGTCCAATGTCGTTTATTATCTGACATTGGACTTTTTGTATTATGAATGAAAAAACTCTCCAAGCAGTTATCGAAGAAATCACGCCTCAGCTAATCGGACAAAAATTCGGGCGTATATTTCCCCTTTCCAAGCTCAATTTTGCCATTGATTTTCGGTTGAACGAAGGCAACTATTTATTTATCAGTCTGGAAACCTTTGCTCCTCGTCTTTATCTTTTCAAACGCAAATTACGCGATCTTGAAAAGCAATCAATTAATTCTCATCCATTTATTTTATTGTTGAAAAAAAGACTTTCCAATTCAATCGTCCAGAAAATTTTTAAAGATGAAAATGAACGTATTGTCCGTTTTTATCTGCAAGCCGATGATGAAATTGAAGGTCTCAAAAATTACGCACTCATCGTCCAATTGACAGGTCGCTCTGCCAACCTTTTTCTGTTGGATGAAAACGATTTTATTATTGATTCCCTGCGCGACAATTTGGGCGACGGGCAAACGATTGCAACGAAATTTTCTCCACCAATTCGTGAGAAAGAAAATCGTGACAACTCCGTTTTATTCGCCCAAAATGAATTTCCAACTCTTTCCGAAGCCCTCGACGATTATTATCAACAAATCGAAGCCAAAAAACTTTTTGAAGCTCAGGCAAAATCAGCGCAGGCAAAGATTAAGCAGGAAATCACGAAACGAGAAAAGTTGCAAAAAAAGATGCGGCAGGATTTGGAAAATCACGGCAGCGCGGATAAATGGAAGCGTCTGGGAGATTTACTTCTGGCGAATTTGGCTGATGCAGCGCGGATTGATGAAACAGTTTTGGTTGTGGACTATTTCGACGAAAATACGCCGACGATTGAAATTGAGATCGAACCCAATTTGAGTCTCACCGAAGCAGCCGAAAAATTCTTCAAACGCTATACTAAAGCCCGTAATGCGAAGGTCGAACTTGAAAAACGACTCGATATTCTAGCCCAAGAATTGCAAAATCTCGAACTGCAAAAAGCCGAACTCGACAAAGCTATTTCAGAGAATGATTTGGCTGAATTTTTACCCGAAAAGAAAGAGACGAAACAATTAAAAAATAAAGAAAAACGTGATGATGCGTTCAAAGGCGCAAGAAAGTTTATTTCGTCTGATGGATTTGAAGTTTTAGTCGGGAAAGCATCGAAGGATAATGATTATCTGACCTTTCGGATAGCCAAATCGCTCGATTTTTGGCTCCACGCGGCTGATTACGGAGGTTCGCACGTTGTCGTCAGAAACCCGAATCGTTTAATTGAAATTCCGCATAAGACTTTGCTCGAAGCTGCCCAACTTGCCGCATTTTTCAGCCAAGCCAAAGAGCAACCGAAAGTTGCGGTGAATTATACGCAAAAAAAATTCGTCAATAAACCCAAAGGAGCAGTCGCAGGATTGGTCAGCCTCTCTAGTTTTAAGACGATTTTAGTTGAGCCGAAATATAGTTTGGAAAAAGTTTAGTTTACAATAAAATAAAACGGGATGGTAAATTTGTGAAAAATCTTTTGATTACTATTTTATTTAACTTTTTTGTCTTTTTCTCTTTTGCAAATGCACAAGATATTTCCAAAATACTACCTCTAAATGCTACCCGCCAAGATATAATTAAGTATTTAGGTGAAGGGCAAAAAGTGAATGAGAGTAAAACAATTTATGACTTACCTGAACAAAAACTTATTGTGTATTCTTATGCCGACAGTTGCACAGAAGATTTTTTGAAAAAATACGAATTGACTAAAGATACGCTGATGTCACTGACTATTTTCCCCAAAATGGAAATTAAAGTTGATAGTCGGCAAATGGTAAAACTTTATAAAAGTTTTGAACTGTTAAATGATAAAAAGGCTTATTTAGATTGGAGCAATATCATTTTAACCAAGTCTAAAAATACAGTTGAGTTCACTGAGATTATTTATCATTTCCCCCAAACTCTATGGTCTGATTCTTGCTCTCGAAACTATTTGGATGAAGATTCAGGGATCGAATTATTCAACGAATTAACAAAACCTAAACCTGAATCTCCAAACGCTCCAATTAATTCAGGAATGTATTTTTCCGGGGATTCAATCCTGACAAAAGAAAATACTATAAGTTGGTTTTGTCAAACTCTTAATGAATCTCCTCAAGGAGAAGGACAGATTCAATTTTTTTTGAGGAAAAATGACAGCAAAACTCAATTTGCTTTTTATAAGAAACATTTAAGTCAAAAACTACAAAAAAACAAATGCAATCTTTCTCGTGTAAAGTTTGTAAAGCAAGGAACTAGCCCAAACCCTGATGAAGCATTCTTTATTTATCAAGTATTTCGTAAAAAACCTGAAATCCCTAAATAATAATCCAATAAATTAACTCCCAACCACCTTATCCACACTAACAATCAATTTCTTCAAAGCCGAGCCGCCACCAACGAAAACTCCCAGAAGTTTTCCTTCGCGGTCAATCAGAAAACTTTGCGGAATCGCGTCTTTTTTGCTGATTTGGTAAAATTCCCTAAATAATTCGCTTTCACCTCTGACTAAATCGTAATTTACGTTGAATTCTTTGCCAAAATCCTTAATCATTTCGGCATCCTCGCCTTCGTCCACATTAAGCCCGATAACTTCAAAACCTTTGGCTTTATGTTTATTTTGCAACTCAATCAATTCGGGAATTTCTTGTCTGCAAGGACCGCACCAGGTTGCCCAGACGTTGACGAGAAGCACTTTTCCGCGATAGTCGTTTAGCTTAAATGAACTGCCATCCAGTTTGGTGAGCGAAGCCTGCATCAAATTGGTCGGCGCAGGCGGATAATCTCCCTGTTTTACGGCAGGCGTAGCCGTCGTTCCCGAACACGCCGAAATTACTGAAATGATTATACTTAAAACTAAAAACAGAATTATTTTTTTACTATTGCTTTGCATTATTTTTTACCTCTCAAACAATATCTTGGATGCGCAAAATGATTAGCGTGGCTAAAACCAGCATATAAAACATTATTATTAAAACTATTTGATTCAAAATTACGTTCATCCAAGGATGCAGAAAATTGACGAAGGGGCTTAAATCTGCGGGAATTTTTACTGCGTCTTTCGGAGTTGGCGGATTATCAAGATTTGGAGTCCGGTTGTTTTGTATATCTCGAATAATTTTCACATCGGCATCTTTTCTGTATTGTTCAACCTCTGCTTTCGTCTCCTCAATCAAACGGTCATTTTCTTTTTCGATAAATTTATAAAGTCCCAAACCCTCAGTTTTTCCACCCGGATTTGCACCTTCTTTTTCCAATGTATCAAGGGTAGAAAAACGCTTCATCGTATCGAATGACCACGCCGAAGGCATCGTTAAACTAACAACTTTTGTTGCTCCCGTCGGCACTCCAACCAAGCCTGAAAACAAAATTTGCGGAATCAGAATCAAGGGGACAAGACTGGTTGCCATTTCGGATGTTTTGACCATTGCCGAAACAAAAAGTCCGATTGCAATCCCTACTCCGGCAGTTATGAGCATTGTCAAAAACTGTGGAATCCCCAGAAATTCGCCCGGCATCGCCATTAATCCTGTTAAATCAAAAAATTTGAGCGGGATAAATAATAAAAAGCATTGAAACCCGACAATTATTCCCAAAATAAAAAGTTTGGAAAATAAATAAGGCAAAAGCCCTAAATTAACCATTCTTTCGCGTTTGAAGATCGGACGTTCGCGGATGATTTCCCGCGCTGCTACTGATGTTCCAAACCAAACCGAAACCAGCGACAAAACAAAATAAGCAAAATCGCGCGGTTGATTTGAATCCATCACCAACAAAGTCAGCAAAGCAACAATCGGAGCTTGGGCGAAAAGAATGAAAAGATTAAATTTATCCTTAAATAAAACTTCGATATAACGTCGGGAAAGTGTCATCCATTGGCGAATCGCTCCAAAAATTCCGAGTCGCCGCTTTTTATGAACTCCTTGCGATTGCAAACTCCCCATTCGTCTCAAAGGATCAAAGACATTTTCTTTATATTGCGGAGTTTTAAGGAATTTCTGCTTCCAATCTTCAGCAACCTTTTCAGTTAATTCCAAGCGTTTTGCTTCGCCTTGTTTAGCAACTGCTTCTTCAACCGGGTCTTCGAGTTTATCGTAAAGTTCTTTAAAACTTGTTGCTCCTGTGTAGGCAAGTGCCTCTTCAGGCTTGCCGTAAAAGACCAGTTTTCCGCGCATCAGGATAACAATTTTATCGAAAAGTTTGACGTTTTCCATCGCGTGAGTTGTTAAAATCACAGTTCGCCCCGATTCGGCAATCTGACGGAAAAGTTTCATAATCTTTTCCTCAGTTGCGGGATCAAGTCCCGAAGTCGGTTCGTCTAAATAAATAACCGAGGGCTTAGTAATTAATTCAACCGCAATCGAAACACGCTTTCGTTGTCCGCCGGAGAGCTGGGAAACCGGAACATTTTTTCGTTCTGTTAAGCCGGTCACATCTAAAACTTCGTTGATGATTTGGTCAATCTCATCTCTTGAAACGTCGCGTGAAAGCCGTAATTTAGCAACGTAATAAAGAGTTCGATAAACGCTCAATTCGCGGTGAATAATATCATCTTGCGGAACGTAACCGATTGCTTGCTTAAAGGAATCAATATTTTCGTAGAGGTCGAGGTTATTAATCAAAACGCTGCCGCCCGAAGCCGGACGCATTCCGTTGAGAGCATCCATCAGCGTTGATTTTCCTGCACCGGAAGGTCCGAGAAGTCCAACAAAGTCATTCGGTTGAATACATAGCGAAATATCGTCAAGGAGCGTAATCATTCCGCCGCCCGCTCGATTCTTGACTGTTTGACTAATTTTTACGCAGTCAATCCGGGTTTTTGAGCGGGTATCAAAAACTCCGATAACACCTTGCAAATCAACCTTTATTTCAAAAGATCCAACTTGCACCGCATCATTCGGCGTAATTATTTGCCGCGAAATTCTTTTTCCATTCAGGTAAACACCGTTGGTCGAATTTAAATCTTCGATGGTTACGCCACCGCCTGTTTTCATAAGACGGGCATGACGATTAGAAATTCCCAAGCCATCGAGCGAAATATCGTTATCGTCGCTTCGACCAATACTCAATTCAGTTTTCCCGCCAAAGGTAAGCGACATCAAAAGCTCAGGTTTGGCAGTTTTTTCGTTGGCAAATTTGTCTGCTACGTCGCCTTTGAAAACCATCGTTTTGGGTGCTTCCTCAAGAAACGATTGTTTAGCAGGTGCGCTTTGTTGGGCGGCAACAGCGCGCTGTCCGGGCAGACTTGCACCTTTTGGCGCAACTTGCTGGGGTAGATTAAATCGCAGAATCGGTCCGCCCATTCCAAGCTGAATTTCGTCTCCGTGATAAAGCGGTGTCGGCGTGGAAATCCTCTGTTTATTAACCAAAGTTCCATTAAAACTTTTATTGTCAGACAAAACAAAACCGCTTTCTTGCAAGGAAATTTCGGCGTGTCGGCGCGAAACCATTGCCAATTTAGAATCTAAAACGATTTCGCAGTTGACATCACGCCCAAGCCAAATCTGCGGCTTAGTCATCTTATAAGGCGGGTTTCCGCCATCCCCGACCAATTCAATTTGCGGCTGGGCTATCGGTGCTGAAGGTTTGGCAATATCCCTCGGAATTGAAGGAGGCGTATGGGTTTGAATCGGAGCAGAAACAACTGGAGGGTTAATCTCCATCGAGGGTAAAATTGATGAAATCTGTGATTTACTTCTATCAGGAATTGCCGTCGAAAACTGTTTTTCCGGCGAGGCAACCGGCATATTATTGACAGGCTGGGAAACTCCGCCAACATCAAGCAGAATTACAATCAGATTCGGTCCATTTGTGCCGATTTGAATTGTGCTGCCGACTTGAATTTGCTGAGGTTGAGCAATTCTTTGACCATTCAAAAATGTGCCGTAAGTAGAATTATTATCAACTAAAATCCAACCTTCATTTGAGTGGTGAATCTGTGCATGCTGACGCGAAACCATCGGATATTTTTCTCTGGGAAAAGAGATTTGGCATTCGCTCGCATCACGTCCGATTTTTATTAATTCTTGCTGAAATGCCAGTTCGGGAGCATTCTGACCTTTCTGTTCTTCGATTAAAACGATTTTCATATCAAATTATTTATTTTGCAGAAAACAATAATTTAACACACGCAAAACAAAAAGCGTAAGGTAAATGTCCTTACGCTTCCAATTATTTGATAGGTTAAAACGTCTTAGCGATTAATCGGCTGAAGAAGGCTCGAAGGTTTCCAAAATCATTGGTAAATCACCTTTGTTACCGACATCCTCAACTCCCTTAATTTCAGGAGAAAGTGAAGTTCCTAACATTGTAATCACAAATCCATGACGCATTGTCTGATTTTGAGTCGGAAGCCAAAATCTTCTGCCCCAAATCGTCATCGGATTTTTGTTGCTATCAAGCGCAGTGCCTTGAAACTGAACTTCATAAACACTCCAACGCCCGTTTTGAATTTTCGCCTCACCTTGTGAAATTACTTTATAATTTTTGAGCTGTGAAGAAATATCTTTATTAGATTTTTCTACCAACTTTGGAAAATTCTCTTTGTCTTTGGAAAACAATCCGGTGCTGTTGTAGGGCGTAATTACCCATCTTTCGACAAGTGTGCCGGTTTCGTTTAGTTTAGAGAGATCCAAGAAATTCGTGGAAGTTTGATTCTTAACCCAATCTTTCGGGTAATAAAGTGTAAAACCGCGATAGTTTTTCAATAATTCAACTTTTTCTCGCTGCTCATTTTTCGAGTTTTGAAAATACTCTGAATTTTCGGGTTGAGTGATCGAACGCGGTAAAGGCGGAATCTCATTCGATGAAGGAAGAGGTGTCACCGGAGTTACTTCGGGCGCACTAATCGGATTGGTTGTGTTATTTACATATTCGGGTTGCGGTTCACGATTTTTGAAATAGCTCCAACTTTGCCAAGCCAAAAAACCTAAAAGTAAAAGTCCGAGAGTGCCGACCACCATCCAAAATGGGCTAATAGTTTTAACAGGTTCGGGGGAGCGTTTTTCCCAAGCTAATTCACCCGTCGGCGCAGGAATTTTAGTTACCTCCGATCTTTCAAAGTCTTTTTCACTCTTTGCTTCAATCTTTATTTGATTGACATCGGCTGCTTGCGCTTCTTTTAAGCTCGGTATCCGAATTGAAGAAGAGGCAACATCAATTTTATTTTCGGGTTTGAGTTCTACTCCCTGAATCTGGATTGCATTCTCAGGGTTTGTGGAAAGACTCAAAGCGTTAAAAAGCGCATCACCAAAATCGCGGGCTTTCGGATAGCGATTCGTTGGATTATATGCCAATGCCTTTTCAAAAACTTCGTCAACGCTTGAAGAAATTTCATTTCTGAGTTTGCTCGGAACAAGATAAAGCCCATCTTTTTGAGCCTTAAGGAGTTGGTCTGCCGAGACAAAATCAAAAGGTAATGCTCCCGTCAGCATTTGATAAGCAACAACCGCCAAAGAATAAATATCGCTGGCGAAATTCGGCATTTTGCCTTCAATCTGCTCCGGCGAGAGATATTTTACATTATCAATATTTTGTTTTTTCGCACCGTTTGAAACAACAAAATCAGCTACTTTAACTTGTTCTGTGCCAACTTCGGAAACTGTTAAATAAATATTTGAAGGTTTCAAACTGCGGTGTAGAATTCCATTTTGATGAACTTCGCTCAAGGCGTAAGAAGCCTGGCGAATCACCCGCGCCGTTCGCAAAGGATTAAATTGCTCAAGTTTTGTCAGTTTTTCTTTGAGTGAATAGCCATCAACGCTTTCACTAACAACAAACGGCATTCCTTCCAATAATTCGCCTGAATCCAAAACCCCGACCACATTAGGATGATTAATATGCGAAAGCGAAACACGCTCTTCGGCAAAAATCTTGCTCAGAAAAACATCTTTCTTTTCTTCCATCAAAACGCGGACAACTACCTGTTTACTAGCGATAATTTTATCTTCCGCCAAAAAGACGATGCTTGAATCATCCTGATTGAGCTTTTCAATTACGTAATAGCGTCCCTTAATGGTTTGTCCTAATAGTGCTTTTGGATTATCCCAGCTCAGAGCCAGTCTGCCGGTTGGATTAGTTTTTCTGTCGCCAATTTCAGCCGTTCCTGAAGCAATTTCATTTGGCTTGACCAAACGAACAACGGGAGGTGGAGTTTGAATCGGAACTTGGACAGGAGACTGAACCGGTTTTTCTTCTTTTTGAACGGTTAAATTCTCTTCTTTGAAAACTTTGCTGCTGAAAGAAGTATGAAAAACAGGAGGTCTATTTTCCAGTCTGGAATTTTTGTTCACAAGTTTTTCATCATTTTCGTTCGACGATGAAGCTCTTCCCAGTAAACTTGTAAAAACACCTTGCGAATTAGCGGTAGATTTTGCCGTTGTGCCGGAAACTAATCTGCTCCCATCATTGATGCAAAATCGTTGAGTTCCTTCTTGATAAGTGGCGTTACACTTTGGACAATAAAGCATTGTTCTTTCTACCGTTGCTACAGCCATAGAGCTGAAATTACCTCGTAATGTATTAAAGCGTTTTTCACGCCCGTAGGAGAAAAACGCTTAATAAACATCTTTTTTCAATAAATCTTTGATTTTTTGCTAACTTTTTTGTGCTTTGTTTAACTTACTGGTCAGCAACGACTTACTTGCATCCAAAGAAAGTGCTTGACGATAAACGCGAGCCGCATCTTTACTTTTACCTACTTTCAAAAATCCATCGCCAACCATTTCAAATTCCTGTGCAAGCCTTTTTCGTTCATTTACGGAAATCACTTGTAAAGCCTTCATCAAAATCGCTTCCGCGTTTTCAAATTGATTTCGGCGCGTATAAAGCGAACCAAGTAAGGCGTAGGAAACAAAACTATTCGGGCTGACATCAAGACTTGATTTCAAAACTTTTTCCGCTTCGTCATAACTTCCGCGAATGGTCAAAGCTCTTCCCAGTAAAAAGAGTGCGGTGGGATTTTTCGGGTCTTCGCTTAAGGCACGGCGAAGAAGTTGTTCGGATTGCGGAAAACGCTGTTGAGATTGCATTACATCCGCTACTAAAATCATTGTCGGCACATCACTCGCAAAACGGATTGCATCTTTATAGGCAACCTCAGATTCATTAATCAACCCATTACGGCGTAATAGTCTGCCTAAATGAGCATAAGCCAAAGCAAAATTCGGGTCTAATTGAACCGCTTTGCGATAGGCATTTTGCGTTTCCATTTCGATAATGCCACTTAATTCGAGAGCCACCCCAAGTTGGTCATAGCCAACGGCATTAGCGTCATCAAGTTGGATAGCCATCCGAGCCATTTTGACAGCTTCGGAATATCTATCGCCCAAATTTGAACCGACAACGGGCTGAGTTAAAACAAAACTAAGTGCTATATGAGCATCAGGGCTGTTTGGTTCGAGTTGGATTGCCTGACGATAGGCATATTCGGCTTCTTCCCAACGCTGTTGATCGCTATAAAGATTTCCCAAGCCGTAAATCGCTCTTGAATCACGCGGTTTCAAACTTTGAGCGCGACGATAAGCACTCTCCGCTCCGCTGTAATTTCTTTCATCGCGGGCAGTATTTCCCTCATCAATTGATTGTTCAAAAAGTTCGTCAAAATCACCACTCGTTTTTTGACCAACATTGATGATAATGTCGTTTTGAGGCGGACGATTGATAATGGCTTTGGTTGGCTGCTGAACTACCGGTTTAGGAGTAGATTTGGCAACTTCAGTTCTCGGTTTAACCGAATTTTTACTGCTGCTACCGGATTTAGAATTGCTTTTAGCGGTTGATTTCGCCGTATCTTTTTTAGTTGATTTAGCAGATTCTTTTTTTGCAGAAGAAGATTTTTCGCTAGCAGATTTTGGTTTTGGAGCGGTCTTCTTGGCAGTTGAAGTTGTTTTGGTAGTTGGGTTTGAAGCCCGAAAAAGTCCGTTGTTGCTACCTAAATCTTGTCCGGCGGCAAAGAGTGGTGTGAAAGCAAAACTAATTAATAGAAATCCTAATCTAAAAATTTTAGTTGCATCCTTAATCATAATAATCCCCCAAATTAATTGGCATCACGGACTAAGCGAAAACCTAAACGGTTGTCCCGACTTTTTCCCGGAACGCTGACCCGATAGGTTGAAGTCTCGGAAAGTTTTCCTTTGCCATCCCGAAAAACAGAGCCGCCTCGAATCATAAAAATCGGTTCTCCCGATCTATTCATCAAATCACCGGGAGCTCCCGGATAGGCTTTTGCTTCGCTACTGGTCCATTCCCAAACATTTCCAACCAAATCAACGATTCCAAGTTCGTTCGCTCCGCAAGTTCTTGAACCAACCGGTTCAACGTCCGCACTTGATTTACCAACTACGGCGCAATGCTCTTTATTATCATTTCCCCAAGGATAAATCGTGGCTTTTGCGCCATTACGAGCCGCAAATTCCCATTCATCCTCATTTGGTAAGCGATAAGTAACTTTATCCCGTTTTGAACGCCATTCAATAAATGCTTTCACATCTTCTTGACTAACATTACGAACGGGCATCTTTTCAGTGCCGGAAGCAGGTTTTTCATTTACCCAATGAGCCGGAATCAACCCGTATTTGGTTTCGCTCACGAATTGAAAGTATTCAGCATTGGTAACTTCGGTTTTATCCATCCAAAAACTTTTTACTGTCACATCGTGTTCCGGTTTTTCGAGGTCAGTCCCTTTATTATTTCCCATCTTAAAGTTTCCGCCTGCCACAGATACCATTTCGTTCTTATCCGTTATCGGAGGAATTGGTGTATTATTTCCTCCCGGAGTTGGAGTCGGCGTAGTGATTGCAGTTGGTTTGGCATCGAATACGCCAGCCATATACGCACCACCTACCCCTATTCCAGTCAGTAATAATAAGCCGAAAATTCCAGTAATTGCCCAAATCAGAGGAGAAAATGATGATTTTTTAGGAGGAATTTCACCAAAACTTTGTTGTCCGCTTTGCTGCCAATTCATCTGGGATGGATTACTTATCCCCATCTGTGAAGCCTGTCCTGTTTGCTGAAAAGGGTTTTGTCCGCTTTGCTGAAAAGGGTTTTGTCCGCCTTGTGCAGTCTGCTGAAAACCACTTTGCATCCCTTGAGTTTCCACAAAATTTTGACTTGCTCCGCCCTGAATGGTTTGTAAGGGATTGATATTACCCGAAGAATGCTGTAGTTGAGCAACAACTTGCTGAGGTTTTCCATCACATAAAATCTGATTTTCCCAGTTATGAAAACCCTCTTTGGAAATCAGCAAACGATGATTTCCGCTTTGAATACCTTCTAATAATAAATAACCATCTGCCTGACTTTCGCCAACTGCCACATTATCCAGAAAAACCTTAGATTGTGGTGGATTGGTCAAAATGTGAATACTTGAAACAGGAAATGCGCCTGTCATCCCGCTCATCGTTAAAGGCTGAGTGCCAAGTCCTAATGCACGTCTCAATTCCGAGACCATATCTTGAACACTTTGAGTTCGTTGATGACGGTCTTTTGCTAATGAATGCCTGACAGCTTCTTCAATCGCGGGCGGAACTTGCACACCCATTTCAGAAAATGCAGGAGGCGGATTATTGAGATGTTTTTGCATAATCGCCGGAATCGAAGAACCTTTGAAAGGAACATCGCCAGCCAGCATTTGATAAAGCATCACTCCCAGACTATACACATCGGCTTGTGCATCGGGTTCTTCATCCGCCCATTGCTCAGGCGACATATAATAAGGCGATCCCATTAATCCTGTTGTCTGAGCTTGCACAAATGAGCCGAGCAACTCGCCGGATTTAATTTTTGCCAAACCAAAATCAAGAATCTTAATGCCTTCAGCAGGACTCGTAGAACCCTTCAAAATCATTACATTCAAAGGTTTTAGGTCGCGGTGAACAATTCCCTGTTTATGTGCCGCGCCAACACCTGCACAAATTGCCGACATCAATTCAACCGCTTGTTCGGAGGAAAGACATTTTTCGCGGGCTAATAAATCGTGTAAAGATTCTCCCTCAACATATTCCATTACCAAAAAAGGCATTTTTTCATTAACTACGCCGTAATCAGTAACTTGAACAACATTGTGATGTCGAATCGCAGCGGCAGCGAGTGCTTCCTGACGAAAACGGGTGACGAGTTGCGGATCGTTTCCAACCAAATCAGGCAAAATAACTTTGATGGCAAGTTGGGTTTTCAGATAAGTGTGTCTAGCAAAATAAACTACTCCCATCCCTCCTGCGCCAAGACGTTTTTCCAGCCTATATTTTCCTTCTAAAATCGGATTGCCTTCTATTGATTGAAAAGTCGGCTCATTATCTTGCGGACAGGTAGTAACCGCATCGGGGTAACATTGCTTACAAACGTGACACTCTCTCATTGTTGTTCAGATATAAAAATTGCGTTGGTTTAAAATGCAAAAACTATACGACTCAAACTTGGATTAAGTTTTGTCGGAAGCGGTTTACTTATATTTTCCGCTTTTCGATTTTAATTGCTTTATGTTTAGCAAGCAAGGAAAAATGGAAAAAGCACAGATTAGCTTGGAAAAACTAACCTGTGCTCAGCAAAACAAAACTAATAGAAACTATTTTGACAAATTGAAATCAAATACTAATATGCCTTTTTCATCTATTGAACCGCCTCGAAGTCCATCTACAATCACTTTGGTCTTAAAAGCTGCTTCAACTGCTGATTTGTGTAAAACAATATTTCCTTTCATAACTTTTGCTGAAACAATATTTCCAAAACCATCAACAATAACTTCTACAATTACTGAGCCTGAAATTCTCTTGAGTATTGCCTCTTGAGGATATACTGGTTCAGGCATACAAGAAATCATATTGAGATAATCGTGCTTAGCGTCATGATTTAATGAAGCATAATTGTTAGTCCAATTAATGACACTTTCACAGGAAAGTTTTCTAATTTTTTTCGTCCTTGGATGATTTTTAGGTCTTTCAGTAATTTCAACTATTTTACAATTTGAACCTTGTGGAGAAAAAGTAATATATTGCCAAACTTGCACAATTCCAAAACCTACTACAAAAGTAAGAATCGAAATCAAAAGAAATTTTGAACTGTTACATTTCATTTTCTCACTGCAAGTTTAGCAATCTTTATCTGATTCGCCAATAATTTTGTTTAGAGTTCAAACTTCAGTTTGCCAACCACCAGTGAAGCGAAGTGGTTTCGCATTTTACGGTATTGAATATATAACTCGCTTTGCTTCGCTTGCTAATGTTTTAACACGCTGAAGCGTGAACTCTGAACACTATTTCACAACAATATTGACCAATCGCTTCGGCACGACAATTACTTTAACAATTTCCTTGCCTTCGATATTTTCCTTAACCTTGGCATCTGCTAAAGCCATTTCTTCCAAAGTTTTATTATCCGCTTCAGGTGATGCCAAAACCTTTGAACGCAATTTTCCGTTGATTTGAACCGGAATTTCGATTTCGTCCTCTTTGGCTAATTCGGCTTTGAATTCAGGGAATTTTCCGCCGTTTGCCAAAATGCCGTCTTCATTCCCAACCAATTGCGAATACAAATCTTCCGCCGTGTGCGGAGCAAAAGGAGCTAGCATCAAAATCAAACTTTCAACCGCTTCACGAATCGCGTTAACATCTGATTCACTTGCAGTTTCCGGTTCAACTTTGAAATCCGAAATCGCATTCGACAATTCCATCAAAGATGCAACCGGCGTATTGAATTGCAGAGACTCAAAATTCTCCTCAATCTTTTGAATGGTTTGATGAGTTTTTCGTCGCAACTTTTTAGCCTCAGCCGAAAATTCGCTTTCGACCTTCGACTTTTGACCTTCGACCTTCGACTTCCAACGCCAAACAAACCGCCAAACTCTCTGCAAAAATCGTTTTGTTCCCTCAACGCCTTCTTCTTTCCAGACCAATTCGTTTTCAGCAGGTGCTGCGAACAGAACAAACATTCGAGCTGCATCAGCACCGTAGATTTCGACCATCTCATCAGGATCAACGCCGTTGCCTTTTGATTTTGACATTCGCTCAATTGCGGTCTTTAATTGTTTTCCCTCAGTATTTTCCGCCGAAATGATTCGCCCTTTTTCGTCACGTTTGACCGAAACCTGATTTGGGGGAAAATAAACACGTTTCCCTTTCGCTTCAGATTCATCTGGATTTGGAATTTCGTCGAAAAACGTTTCGCCGATGACCATTCCTTGCGTCAACAGACGTTTAACAGGTTCGTTAAATTTCACCAAACCAATGTCTCGCATCACTTTTGACCAAAAACGGGTGTAGATCAAGTGCATTACGGCGTGATCGTCACCGCCGATATATTGGTCAACCGGAGTCCAATATGCAGCGATTTCAGGCGAAAACGGCATTTCCGAATTTTTCGGATCAATGTAACGGAAATAATACCAGCACGAATCTACAAAAGTATCCATCGTGTCGGTTTCGCGTTTCGCAGGTTCGCCACAATTTGGACAGGTCGTATTAACAAAATCTTTATCGTTGTCCAAAGGCGAAGTTCCTGTGCCCTCCGTGATCATATCTTTGGGCAATTCGACGGGCAAATTTTCGTATTTGACGGGAACTGTCCCACACGTTTGGCAAT
>ERZ1292633.3557-Hain-H41-02um-R1-3557-length-15066-cov-14_pt1 | contig 15066 bp, 21 predicted proteins | sample MGYA00564406_ERZ1292633 | MGnify/ENA primary metagenome ERZ1292633 (study PRJEB36523, sample SAMEA6512639) | groundwater metagenome | collected 2019-01-08 | study: AquaDiva: Metagenomics assemblies of 32 groundwater samples
TAAATGTTTCTATTTTATCTAGAAACTTGTCTTAGTTTAAAGGGGACGGGTCACAATGATTCTTGTAATTTTTCTGGGTGAAATGGTTTTTGTGTAAAAAAATCTAAGTCTTCAGATTCACGGTGTCCAGTCTGTAATGAAAGCGCGGTTCCTCCGGATAAATAGAATTGCCCAAGAAAACTCGGAATAGAATGTTGAAATTTCTCTAATAATACCTTCGTATCGGACGGTAAAGTTTCTATAAAAAATGCTGCATTCATGATAAATACGTTTTCCAAAAATTATTCGATTTTTGACTAAGACGGAATGAGGAAAGGGAACGTCGTACTTCATCTTTTGTCGTCTGATAAAATAACCAAGACAATGCATCTATATCACCTTTATCAAGGAGTGTTTGCACGATATAATGTCGATGATTTTCCCATGAAAGCACGCTGAGGTCATCACCCCAAAAATACCGCTGAATATGTAATGGAATTGTGACAGCCATATATATTAGTATACTCGAAACAATATATAGATTCTACTATATCAGCCTCAATTTTGTCTTAACCCTAAGTTCAATGCCCACATAATTATTTGGAGCATATTGACGCCCCGATTGCTGTTACCCCTAGTGAGCACTCGGATTTTGTAACAACACTTAGTTACATCCATGATCCAAAGTATTCACCTATTCTTTGATCGGGAGCATGCAAAAATGCTGCGATCATCATGTAACGCTGCCAATCATAACGGGGCTGATCAATCTCAGAAATTTCTTTCGGGTATGCAAAAACAAATTTTTCATCTGGAATAATCACCTGTAATCGATCAATAATATGCTTACCGATATGTATATACACAAAATATGAAGGTATATACAAACAATCATACATATCATATATATTGTTATTACAATATTGCTCTGCAATTTTTATACTTTTTGCTATATCCTCACATAATATATTCCCAAAAAAATCTTTAACGGATTGTTGAGATAGTAGATCCTTATCTGCAACAAGATTAATCATCATCTGATGAACTAAAATGCCTTGCAATTGAGATTGCTTTAATTGCTCTAACTGATCCGAAGTAAGATCCACATCTTGATCTTGCTGTGCAGATAAATGTTCCCAACTGTCTAAATACAACGTTCCCTTGAGAATTTCACGCAAAGCCTTTCTAAATTTTCTTGGATTTAATAGAACTTTTGCACTACACCTATCATAACTTGCACCACTTTTAATTAATTCTGCGCTAAATACCCAATCGTCCGACGCGTTAGGTAATAGACCATTTGGTGTATATAAATGAAACTCACACGGGCTAAAGCCCGTGGTTTCTAAGCGGAGTCAAGCGTTGCTTGACCACGCTCTTGCTTGTCTTGATACTGTATATATTTTCTCACCATTTGTTCATTCAATCCTATGGTCGAAACGTAAAACCCATCGCCCCACAGTTCCCGTGCATGTCGCAATGACTCAATGTGCATGCGCGCAAGGCGTGATGTGGTTCCCTTTATATATCCGATCACCGTGCTCACACTGTACTTCGGCGGAATCTCCAACAGCGCATGCACATGATCTTCTTGAATATTGAGTTCATGGACATACACGTCTGGATATCGATCAATCACCACTGTTCGTATTGTTTTATCAACGTACTGTTTAATTCCCGTTGTGAATATTTTCTTTCGTCTCTTCGATATCCAGACGACATGATATCGAATTTGATACGCGACATGCGCTTGGACTTTTACCTCCATATGCTCTGTATTGTATCCCAACGGCGCAATCGCGTGGGCGTCTTCCACTCCGCCCTGAAGGGCGGAGTTTAAAGAGCAGTTTCAATTATATTCCGTTGAGTAATCCAGAGGAAATTAAGATTGCGTTGCAAAAAATTGCTGACATGACAAATCAAATCGATTTTCCATTAACAAAAGCACTACTTATGGCCCTGATGATTGCTTATTTACAACCGTTTGTAGATGGCAACAAAAGAACAGGTAGGACTTTGGCTAATGCTATTCTGATCGCACACGACGTATATCCATTGTCATATCGTGACGTAGAAATTATTGAATATATTAAGGCAATGATACTTTTTTATGAAACAAATAATGTCTATCACTTCAAACGAATTTTTGTTGATCAATTTAATTTTTCAGTTAACAACTACTTTCAATAAAAAGCACGTCACCAAAGCACGAACCAAAATTATTCAGATTGAAAAATAAAAAGATTACACTTTGTCTGTACATTCGAACTTTTTGATATAATCTCAGCATGAAGCTTCAGGAAAAAAAGTACCTCGTGGACTCCTTTACGACAATTCAAAAAATTCTAAAGAAAAAGAGTGCAAAAAAGAAAAAGGATATACCACGGCAAATATTGTGAAAATGGCCTACACAGAATACACATACAAACAGGGAATCGTGGGGCTATATATCATCGACGATTTCTTGCATTCTGTCATTTTGTATTATCCCCCAGATCAGCACGAAGAGATGGAAAAAGAATTTGGTCTACGAAAAGTTGAAGTAATGACTGTCCCGTATAATAAATATCTAGAACGACTGGGCAGGCTCCATTCAATGAAGCTATGACGAAACCCTCCACAATAAAAAAATGGCGGTAAAGACAAACGTGTGATTGTAGTGTGAGAATAAAAACTGGTACCATAGTACTATGAAAAATCAACCATTTCTCTACGGGATCATTGGGTTATTGTCAGGAGGCGTACTTACGATCCTGTTCATATCAAATACCATAAACATCAATAATACCGGCATCATGCGAATGATGGGGATACGTCAGGGCTTCAATGCAACCATCACAAGCAATATCGATAAACACTTCATTGAACAAATGATTCCGCATCATGAAGATGCTATTACTATGGCAAAACTAGCCCAAACAAAAGCACAACGCAGTGAGGTGAAACAATTAGCAAACACTATTATTGATTCCCAAGGGAAAGAAATCACTCAAATGAAAGATTGGTATACGGATTGGTTTGGAAAAGCTGTACCTACAGGCAATCAAGTCATGAACCAACACGGGATGGGAAATACCAATGGTATGCATATGGGCATGATGGGCGATGCATCAGACGCGACGCGTCTTGAACAGGCAGAAAACTTTGATAAAGTATTTGTAGAAGCAATGATCCCCCATCATCAAATGGCGGTGATGATGGCTACTATGCTCAAAGGCGGCACGAATCGACCTGAAATGACACAACTAGCAGACGACATAATCACCGCACAAACAAAAGAAATAAACCTCATGAGAGGGTGGCTCACAACGTGGAGTAGATAAAATCGTGCATAATTTCCTACGCACGTCGCTTATGTATAAATAATTCTTGTAATGTACCGATAATAAATACAAAAAGAAGCGGTTGAATGGACGCAAATAAACGACCATAATCCTCCTTATAAACGACAAGTACAGTAAGAAATATTTGACATAGTATTACTGATCCCAGCGTCGCCAAAAGAATTCTTTTCGTCGACTTTTCCTTGATAAATAAATACATAGCAATCGGATAGAGAAAAAGAGCGACAAGGGTGAAAGGAAGCAACGTGCGATAAAATATAAGTAAACCTGAAAAAAATATATGCAAAAAAACTATCGAGTCATCTGATATCTTTATAAACGGACTAACATCTGTCATCGCGGATGGAATCGTAGCAAATGCATCTGTCACATATGACGGGAGATTGCCAAGCACGACACTACGCGTAAATCCTTGGAGCTCATTCATTCTCGTTGTATTTACATACATCGAATCGTCATACGTATTAATGAAGGTAAGTATCCCCTCATAACAAGTAAACCCGTATTTTCTAGTCTGCTATTTTTTATATCTTGACAACAAGTATTGAGCAGTGCTAGGATAGTTCTATGGTCAACAAAAAAAGCGAAATAAGAAATCGCATACTGAAAGCTACCAACCAAGGGGAATTGAAAATAGGAGAAAGAATACTTCCCGTTGCTGTCTTAGAGGATGGAACGAGAGTTATCACGCTTACAGGTGTTTTTAGTGCGTTTGGCAGAACAACACGAAGTAAAATCAATGTAGGAAATAGAGTGATCAGCATGCCGAGCTTTTTAGATGCACAAAACCTTCAACCTTTCGTTACTCAGCCTCTAAAAGAGGTGATCAACCAAATTACATATTTCAATAAAAGTGGTAAAGAAACCAAGGGGTACAATGCTCTTCTTTTGCCGTTACTATGCGACGTATACCTAAATGCAAGAGATGCAAAGGCTTTAACAAAAAAACAGTACCCTCTTGCTGTCGCAAGCGATGTCCTTGTTAGAAGTCTGTCAAAGGTAGGTATAGTGGCTTTGGTTGATGAAGCAACTGGTTATCAAAAGGAAAAAAACGAATATCAAAAGATTCTTGAATTATATATTGCAAACGAAATTCAACCATGGATACATACATTTGATGAAAATTACTATAGACAGCTTTATAGACTGCAAGGATGGGATTGGGACGCCTTCAAAAATAAAAAGAAAAATCATCCGCAATATATTGGTAAACTGACAAACCGACTAATCTATGAAAAATTAGCTCCTGGAGTGCTACAAGAGTTACAAAAAATAAATCCAAAAGATGATAAGGGAAATAGAAAAACGAAACATTTTCAACGATTGACGGACAACATAGGGTATAGAGAACTCCTGAAACTCTTATCCGCAGTTACAATCCTAATGGAACAATTCCCTGATAGGGATTTAGTAGGCGCTATTCAAAAAATAGATGCACGATTCCCTACTGTTTCAGCGCCATCTTTTCAAACAGCGATGGACTTTCCTGCTGTAGCAAATAAAAAAACTTTTGATTCTGCAATTAGGCTAGCCTCTAAACCCGTGAAAGCATTAGGTGGAAAAGTGGAATAGGGTAGAATCTTCGATTATACCGATAGGAGAACTCATTAACATAGGTCTGCAAGTATTTTGGAGAAACCGCATGATACGTGCCATTGATTGACCTTTTGAGTTGTGACCAAAATCCTTCAAGCGTGTTTGTGTGAACATCGCCTCGGACATATTCTTTTGATCCATGATTGACTGTTTGATGTTTATATCCTTCTTTTGTGAGTGATCTATAAGGCAAGTATTCATCTGTCATTATTTCCGTACCAAGTGCAACATTCCCTCTGATTATCGGCATAACTGTTTTCATTTTGGTATCTCCTACTACTGTAGCTTTGATTGAGCCTTTTCTTTCCACCATTCCAAATACGGGAGTTTTATTTTCTGACCCTCTACCTCTTTTATTGTTTCCGCCCTTACCTCCGATGTATGTTTCGTCTAGCTCTGTGGTTTTAGAAAAGGCGCTATTAGCTTCTTTAAAGAGTTGACGTATTTGTTTTGCTATTCTCCACGCGGTTTTATAAGTAAAACCGAGTTGACGTTGTAATTCCATAGCCGATACTCCATTTTTAGAGGTAGAAAAAAGAAAAATAGCATAAAACCATGACTTGATTGATGTTTCGCTTTTATGAAAAATTGTATTTGCTAGAGGATGTATTTGATTCCCGCAGAATTGACAGGCATAGCATTTTCTATCAGTTACTTTGTAGTATTTGAAAGGATTCTTACACGTAGGGCATTCCGTGAGGGATGAAAAACGCTGATTAAAAATCTCTTCAATACACGCTTCTTCGTTTGGATATTTTGTGTTAAAATCTTGTATAGTGAATTTGATCATGAAAGTAGTATAGCATGTTATTCACTTGTTGTCAAGGGATAGTTACCTTAATGAATTCAAACGGCATAGGATTTCCCTTACGATTCCTATAATCTGTAACAGATTCATAAAAATAACTGTATGCTTTCCCTGCTTCAATGGGCGTGTCAAATTCCAATATTCGCCCCAACACGTCAATATCGCCTACATGTTGTATACCCTTATACTCGTGATATACGGTATTACCCACGATATACAATGCAGGCACCAAACAGCTCATCAGGAGTGTAATGAAGACTTTTAATTTTTCTGATCTCCTTTTAAACACAATAAAAAGAAACGGTAGTGTTACCACTGGAAGAAAAACAAATGCAGGACGGAGAAGAAAGTTTATTCCATAACTTATCCAAAGAAGTATAAAATTTTTTGTACGTGGAGTTTGAAGCGTATGAGCAAAAATCAGCAAAGACATTATAAACGTCGTCGTTGCCAATCCCTCCGTCACCAATGCTCGTTCCCAATAAAACACAAGAATGTTTCCAGCAGTCAGAAGGGAGAATATCAGCGTTGTTTTTCTTGAAAATCCCATCCGAATAAGGAAGGAGAAAAAAATAATTACCCCTGCTACTCCCACTAATTGTTGTATGTCTGCTATGGTACTTCCGTCGTTGAACCCTAATAATTTTGATAATGATGCGAGAAATATTGGATAAAGCGGCGTACGAAATTCACTGATGATCGTCTCAAGCCTTGGATTTTCTACCATCTGGACACCAAGCTGATAATACCCAATACTATCAGCAGTTATAAGAGGCTTGGGCTGATACATGGCAAACAAAACACGAACTACCACTGCAAAAATAAGCACAATGGTAATGCTTGTGGATTTGGTCAGATACATGCTTTTCATTCGTATTGTTTTATAAAAAATTGTAAACTACGTATGATAATACTATCATGAAAAATAAAGCTCCTCGGACGAGTCTTGTTATTCTCACTCGTAACGAAATATCAGGACTAAAAGCATTAATTTCACACATACCTTTCCATACTGTTGATGAGGTGTTGGCAATTGACTACCAATCTACCGATGGTACGGTAGAATTTTTTCGTTCCCATGGAATAAACGTCATACAACAACAAAAATCTGGACGCGGACATGCGTTTCAGTTGGCTGTGAAACGCGCAAAAGGAACCTTTCTCATTTTTTTTAGTCCAGACGGCAATGAAGACCCTACGGATATTCCAAAACTTATAGAGCAACTTAAAAACGGTGCCGACCTCTCTATCGCTTCGCGGTTTATACAGGATAGTAGAAACGAAGAGGATGATCAGCTATTCAAGTTTCGTGCATGGGCAAATCAAAGTTTTACATTCATAGTCAAGATGTTGTGGGGAGGAAATATTTCAGACACAATTAATGGATATAGAGCGATTCGTAAAGATGCGTTCAATGCGCTCCATCTTGATGCTGATGGCTTTGCCATTGAGTTTCAAATGAGCATACGAGCTCTCAAAAAAGGCTACAACATACAAGAAATTCCTACACAAGAAGGAAATAGAATTGGGGGAGCAAGTACGGCGTATGCAATTTCAACCGGCATAGCATTCTTAGGATTTTTAGCACGAGAAATATGGATTGGTAAGAAATTTTAGTACATTCACGAACACAACGCTTTATAGATTGGATGAGTAACATGTATCTTCGGGTACTCTCTGAGTCGTTTAAGATTTTTGCCAAAGGTAAATGGCGCTATTCTTGTTTTCTTCTTCTCTATCTTTAGAAAACGTTGCCACTTCTCGTATTTCTCTTTCGTAAGATGCATAGTACCTTTGCAATACACGCTCGAACAATGGCATACATGCGTACACGGCTTACACGTATCGTCTTTCGGACTTAAAAGATACGAAATGGTAAGCTCTTCACCAACGTCAATATCGCGGAGTGCGAAAAATAATGTATGACCTCGATATATGTATATCCAACAGTTAGGCTGACATGAATGATTTACCAAATGCATCCCCTCTGTTTTTAAATCAGGATAAATAGACGCTTGATCTGTAAAATAGGTAAGGTAGAGACCTTTGGTATCTTTTGATAGATCATACGTAGACGTTTTTACTATTGTACCAAGGTAGTCGCCGATGATCGTACCTGCTACAATCTTTTTTCTTGCAAACACGCCATTTCCTTTATTCTTTGTCTTTTTGACGAACCAGTACTCATCGGGTAATAAAAACATCGGAAATATTATATATGATCTGCCTCATCAGATTCTGCGTCTGACTTCAATTTATGTATCGTCCCGTCTTTATGGTGCGGCGGCGAATACAGCGTATATAATTTCAACGGATTAGTTGCTGACGTATTGATCACATTATGCTTAACTCCTGCTGGCACGACGAGGGCGTCGCCTTCTTTTACCATATGCTCCTCGCCATTGAGGATGACCACAGCATCACCTTTTTCTATACGTAAGAATTGATCGACTATCTCGTGCACTTCAAACCCGATATCTTCTTTGGGTTGTAAATGCATGACCACAAGTTGCGCATGCTGACTTGTATATATCACGTGGCGAAAATACGTATTGGAAAGTGTCAGCGCCTCAATGTTTCCCACAAACCCTACCATACATATATTATACGACTCCTGTGCAAATTTATGTCCCTCAATCAATTTTCCTCCTTGACTCAAGAATGTTTCCTCTGTACTATATCCCATATAGGGGGATATGATCTTCCGCTGGATGGCGGATCATTATTTTTATGGCATTCAGACCCAAAAACATCAAAGAGCGCATTCTTCATCGACTAAAGATTAGTCAAGGTCACTTGAAAAAGGTCGTCCAAATGGTAGATAATGATGCATATTGTATCGACGTTATACATCAGTCACAAGCTATCCAACGCGCACTCAAGGAGGTCGACACCCTGACCCTCGAGTATCATCTCAAGGGATGTGTGACAGACTCTATAAAGGCTGGTAAACAAGACGAGGCTATCGTAGAAGTTATGGAAGTCTTTAAACGATCAAACTAATCAATACATGAATCTCTTATCAATTTTTATCACAGGTCTTTTTACGGGTGGACTCACCTGTCTTGCTGTCCAAGGCGGACTTCTGGCGTCCTCTATCGCTCAACAAGAATCTGATACACTCAAAGACGAAGCGCTCAAAGGACACGCACTCCCCATTTTGTCATTTTTAACCACACGACTTATTGCATACACAGTTCTCGGCATATTATTAGGATCTCTTGGCTCTATCGTGCAATTATCGCTTACTACTCGCGTAGCGTTGCAATCGGTCGCTGCACTATTCATGATCGGCACAGCACTAAACTTATTAAATGTGCATCCAATTTTTCGTTACTTTATCATACAACCACCAAAATTCTTAACACGGATGGTGAAAAGTCAATCGAGAAACAATAGCGCCCTGCCTGCCGGCAGGCAGGTCTTTGGTCCAGCTATCGTAGGTGCGATGACAGTCCTGATCCCATGTGGAGCAACGCAAGCGATGATGGCGTATGCCATCACACAGGGATCACCTCTTTTGGGAGGTTTGGTGATGTTTACCTTTATACTCGGCACGTCTCCTCTTTTTTTCCTCCTTGGTATGGCTGCAAAAAAGTTAAGCGGCACCGTAAGCATTGCCTTTCACCGTGCTGCTGCAATTGCCATACTTCTTATCGCACTCTATAACCTCAACGGCGCCATAACATTAAGCGGGAGCACGCTTACAGTTGGCAAACTCCTTAAAACTATCAATTGCACCATAAGCTTCTGTGCTGGAGGCGATATCGCAGGCGCGACAAGTCAAACAGTAGATACTGCAACAATTTATTTTACCCCCAGAGGATACACAGCATCCCCCAAAAGAATCACAGTGAAAAGTGGATCTACAGTCACCCTAGACCTTATCAATAAAAATGGAAGTGGCTGTATCCAAAGCTTTACGATCCCCAAGCTAGGCATCCAACAAATAGTGCGTGTCGGAGAATCTAGTCGTGTCACATTTGTGGCACCGAGTACGACAGGTGAATTATCATTTATGTGTAGTATGGGAATGTACCAAGGAATCATCAACGTTATCTAATACCATGAAATATACAACCATTACGCTTAAAATTTCAGGCATGCACTGCACCAGCTGTGCTATAAACATTGATTTCGAACTAGAGGATATTGATGGAGTACAAGATGCGCGCACAGACTATGCTCGACAAACGTCAGTGATAACCTTTGACGAACAAAAAGTAAAACCTGACCAAATGATTGCTGTCATCACCAAACTTGGGTACGAAGCCGTCACACAAAAATAACCTATGATTAAAAAATTATTCCCAATCAAAGGTATGCATTGTGCTTCCTGTGCATCCGTCATTACCAAAAAACTCTCGAAATTTGATGGTATACAATCTTGTACTGTAAATTTCGGAACAGAAAAAGCAACAATCGATTTTGACCCCAAAAAAGTTACCGTATCCGATATGAACCATGAGGTCTCAAAGCTTGGATATGAACTTTCAGATACGATGTCCCCCATGGATCACTCCATGCACGCGGGTCACGATATGACAAAAGAATATAAATTAAAAGAACTTGCCAAACTGCAACACCATGTCCAGATAGTGCTCCCCATGACTGCAGTAAGCATTTTCGTCATGGGATGGGAAATCGGTGCAAAAACACTAGGTCTCTGGTCCGAGATGCCAGAAATACCCATGGAATTTTTCCATCATCTCTTGCCAATTTTTGCCACCTATGCACTGTTTGTCGTTGGCGTACCCTACCTTCAGGGAATCATACGATTTATAAAATATAAAGTCGCCAACATGGACACATTGGTAGGCATCGGCACGTCTGTCGCGTTTCTCTACAGCTTTATCGTAACCGCATTTGAAGAAGTCCTCGCACCATATATAAATACACAACAAAATTATTATGACGTTACCATTGTCGTCATTGCCTTTATAACGCTCGGTAAGTTTTTAGAAGCACGATCCAAACTAAAAACTGGCGAAGCGATAGAAAAGCTTATGGGGTTACAAGCCAAAAACGCCCTCGTACTTCGTGATGGAAAAGAAATTGAAGTACCTATAGACCAAGTACTCGTAGGCGATACTATTATCATAAAACCAGGGCAAAAAATTCCCTTAGATGGTGTCATCGTAGAAGGAAAAAGCTCTATCGATGAATCGATGATTACAGGGGAATCAATCCCTGTAGATAAACAGGTACACGATATGGTCATTGGCGCTACGTTGAATAAACAAGGATATCTAAAAGTCATGGTGTCCAAAATTGGCAGTGACACCATGCTTTCACAAATAATTCAGATGGTGGAGGAAGCGCAAGGATCCAAAGCACCAATTGAAAAGTTAGCCAACCAAGTATCTGCCGTTTTTGTTCCTGTAGTTCTTGTCTTATCCGTAATCACCTTCGCACTTTGGCTTATTATTGGTCCACAATTTATGCCGTTTTCCCAAAGCTTTACGTTAGGACTTCTAAGCTTCGTCGGCATCTTGGTGATAGCATGCCCCTGTGCTATGGGTCTTGCGACGCCCACCGCCATCATTGTCGGTGTCGGGAAAGCCGCCCAAAACGGTATTCTTATAAAAAACGCGGAGAGCTTAGAAAAATTTAGCAGTATAAACTTTATTATCATGGACAAAACAGGGACGCTTACCAAAGGCACCCCAGAGGTAACAGATATCATACCGACAGGCACCTTGACAGAAAAAAAGATATTACAAATTCTTGCGTCACTCGAGAATCAGTCTGAACATCCTCTCGCACGTTCTGTGGTAAATAAAGCCAAAGAAAAAAAGCTTACTCTCTATAAAGTCAAAGACTTTAACGCTATCGAGGGCAAGGGGCTAAGGGCAACGATTGATGGCATACAGTACTATGCTGGAAATCTCAAGCTTGCCAGCGATTTAAAGTTACACATTGATGAAGACATTATTCAAACTCTAAGTATTCAAGGCAAAACACCAGTCGTCTTCATGACCCGAAAGGATGTGCTTGGTTATATTGGTATAGCAGACACCATAAAAGAAGATGCCACGGAAGCGGTCAATACACTCCATAAGCTCGGTATCAAAGTCGCGATGCTCACTGGTGATCACAAGGCGACGGCACAATACATCGCCAAACAAATAGGCATAGATCGTGTGATTGCAGAAGTATTACCGAAAGATAAAGCACATGAAATACAAAAGCTTCAAAAAGAAGGATTTAAAGTCGCCATGGTTGGAGATGGGATCAATGATGCACCGGCTCTGGCTACTGCCGATGTCGGTATCGCGATGGGGACAGGTGCTGACGTCGCGATAGAATCAGCAGGGATAACGCTTCTTGGTGGTCATGTCGCAAAGCTCCCAAAGGCAGTCGTACTGGCACGCGTGACGATGCGAATTATCAAACAGAATCTTTTTTGGGCTTTTATCTATAACATCATTGGCATACCCGTTGCCGCAGGAGCGTTATATCCAGCCTTTGGCATTTTATTAAACCCAGCTATCGCAGGAGCGGCGATGGGATTATCAAGCGTCTCAGTTGTATTGAATTCATTACGACTAAAAACGAAACGGATATAAACCAAGATTATTTAACTCCCGCCACAAGCACTGCTCCTATACCCATAAGCACTCCACCTACTACGATGTTTAGCGTAATCTTTTCTTTCAGCACAACCGCTGCCAAAAGTATGGTAATGATAAGACTCAGTTTGTCAATCGGTCCCACTTGCGATGCCTTCCCAAGTTGTAATGCGCGAAAGTAAAAAAGCCACGACAATCCAGTAGCAACACCTGAGAGTATAAGAAACCCAAGAGAAAATTTAGAAATTGCAGGTATTTGTTTATACGTTCCTTGAAAAAACACAATGCCCCACGCAAATATGACTATCACTATTGTGCGTATAGCGGTAGCCAAATTAGAGTCGACACTAGCGATACCAATTTTTGCGAGAATTGAAGTAAAAGCTGCAAAGAGCGCTGATAACAACGAATACCAAAGCCATGTCATACTGTAAGTATAACATTCATATATAATTACGATATGCCAACGAATCTCTATATTTCTCACTCAACTATTCCCAATGCAGGGCGTGGTGTTTTTGCTGGGAGAAACTATAAAAAGGGCGAACTCATTGAAGAATGCCCTATGATAGTTTTTTGTGAACAGTCAGTGACTCTCATCGATCAAACTGAATTGGCGCGATATTACTATGAATGGGGAAAGGATCACAAAAAGGGTGCTATAGCGCTCGGACTTGGATCAATCTATAATCATTCGCACAAAAGCAATGCAAGATTTGATCAAGATTTCACTCATGATGTCATCCAAATAACTGCACACACCACCATCCACAAAGGAGAAGAAATTACCACCAACTACAATGGCGATCCGATGGATGATACACCTCTGTGGGAAGGGGCGCTTTAAATATATATGAAAATAAAATTCTTGGGTGCTGCTGGTATGGTCACTGGCTCATCATACCTTCTCACCTCCGGATCCGGACAATCAATACTTGTTGATCTTGGTATGTTTCAAGGATTGGAAATTGACACGCTCAATTACGAACCTTTCAACACAGATGCGAGCACGCTCTCTGGCGTGGTCCTTACTCACGCACATCTGGACCACTGTGGAAGACTCCCGATTCTTCTACCGAAAGGGTTCAAAGAAAAAATCTACATGACTCCGCAGACACGGGATCTTACAGAACTCTCTCTTTTGGATACGGCAAAAATTGCAAAAGAAAACAACAAAAAATTCTTGTTTGACAAACCGTTAGCTGAAAACACTATAAAACAATTTAGCATCGTAAAGTACCAAGAACCATTTACCATCGGCAATTTCACTATAACTATGAGGGATGCTGGACACATCTTGGGATCTGCAAGCCTTGAAATCGTTGATGGCAATCCGAATTCATCAATACAAAAAATCATCTTTAGTGGTGACCTTGGAAATTCTCCTGAGCCGCTACTTATGGAGACAGAGATGATAGATTCGGCTGATGCAGTCGTGATGGAATCAACATATGGAGACAGAACGCACCCAGACAGTGATCCATCGGCTGCAATACAAAAAGAAGTCAATATCATAGAAAAAACTGGGGGCACACTCCTTATCCCCGCATTTGCACTCGAACGCACGCAGGAGCTGCTACATATTATCATGCATCTTAAAAAAGAAGGAAAAATAAAAGCATCGACACGTATCTATCTTGATAGTCCAATGGCAAGAAGTGCTACTGATATTTATGCACGACATCTGTCGGTATTTAACAGTCATATTCAAGAAGATCTACGCGTCGGACACCCCTTTCGATTTGAAGGACTCACGGTTGTTGAGCGCATGGGTGAGAGTAGTGCGATTATCGATCATCCTGGGTCTGAAGTTATTATTGCAGGAAGCGGCATGATGACGGGAGGTCGTATTTTGGGACACGCAGAACGATTTCTTCCCATCGCATCAACTCGACTGCTAATCGTAGGATGGCAAGGAGAAGGGACGCTTGGTCGAGCGCTATTACATGGAAAGAAAAAGGTACGCATTGGCCGCGTAGAGGTACCAGTACGCGGAGTTATAAATAACATCGAAAATATGAGTTCACACGCTGATCAAAATCAGCTAATGCAGTGGCTCAAGCACATAAAAGGCATCAAAAAAATATTCTTAACCCATGGCGATGACATTCCTCGCGCGACGCTTGCACAAAAAATTACTACTGATTTAGGGATTACTGATATAACCTTGCCCTTATTGCACGGTCAGACCACGTTTTAAACGAGCAGTTATCGACGATGGAACACTTCCGGTTCCGGAGGAGCGTCTGTTCGCGCTTGCGCTTTAATCACTCGTTCGGCAATAATCACATCTTGCTTAGTCTGTGCGTCAAATGGAAGTTTGGTCGTTTGTTTAAAGGTAACCCACGACAATGCGCGTGTATCATCAGCGGGAAATACAATCAATTTTTTTACCTCTGCATAGAATACATAATGCATGGTGTTATGGGTATTATGAAAGTAATCATAGACTGGAAATACGCGCTTGGCATCAAGTTTTACTTCTATAAGATCATGGATGACGCGCGCAAAGGTGTCTACAGGATCTTCATCTTTTACCGCAACGCCACCTACCATGTGCCACGTCGGTACTGGTGACTTTTCTGAAATACCTTGTCGTAAAAAAATTTGTTCTGTAGAAGGATGATACAAAAATCCACTTACATAAAAAAGCTTGTGCATTAGCTCCTATTCTAACAGATTTGGAGCCTACTTACTACTTCTGGTCTCTATGTGTAGTTCCCAAGCGATTCTGTCCTACGGCATTCCCACGCGAAAATGTCCTATG
>ERZ1292633.3558-Hain-H41-02um-R1-3558-length-15066-cov-7_pt1 | contig 15066 bp, 11 predicted proteins | sample MGYA00564406_ERZ1292633 | MGnify/ENA primary metagenome ERZ1292633 (study PRJEB36523, sample SAMEA6512639) | groundwater metagenome | collected 2019-01-08 | study: AquaDiva: Metagenomics assemblies of 32 groundwater samples
ACGGGTCCATCTGCGTGACTCACGGAGGAACGGAGATCGGCCAAGGCATTTCCACCAAAGTGGCCCAAGTTGTGGCCAAATGCTTCGGCCTCACCGCAGAAGAGCTGCCGTTGATCAAGATCCTTCCTACGACGACTCAGGTCGTCTCTGGCGGCAGCAATCAAACGGGCGGGTCGATCACGTCGGAGTGCTGCTGTTTGAGCGTGATGCGGGCGTGCAACGACTTGATGGCGCGGCTATCGCCGTTCCAAGCGGAGGGTCAATCGTTCGCCGCGTTGGTGTCGACAGCGTCGAACAACGGCGTCGATCTCACTGCCCGTGGTTGGATGAGCTCCACGGACTCGTCGGCGCGGTACAGCTCCTGGGGCATCGGCGTGTCGGAAGTGGAAGTCGATTGTCTCACAGGTCAGTTTGAGGTGAAGCGAACGGATCTCATCTTCGACTGTGGCGTGTCCATGAACCCAGCCATCGACATCGGGCAAGTCGAGGGAGGCTTCGTCTTCGGCCTCGGATGGTTCACGCAGGAAACCGTGACGTGGGACCCCACCACGGGCGAAGCCGTCAACATCGGGACGTGGATGTACGACCCCCCGACGGCGTATGACATTCCAGAGGTGCTCAACGTCACGTTGCTGGAAAAGTCGAAGAACGTAGTCGGCGTGCTGTCCGCCAAAGCTTGCGGCGAGCCGCCGGTCTCCTTGGCGTCGTCGGTCGTTCTGGCCCTCACGGACGCTATTAATGCGTGTTTGGCCGACACGGGGAACAACGGCCTGCCTTACGCGTGCGAACGCCTCCCGTTGACGGTCGATGAGATCGCGACCCGCTGCATGGTGCAGCCCGCGAACTATGTGCTCCCATCGTCTTGAAAGCGGGTGGTGAGCCGCCGTGCTTGCGTTCGAGAGAGTGTGAGTGTGTGTGTGCGTGTGCATGTTTGTGAACTTCAACTCGTTAACTCAATGCGGCAAGATCAACCCGTGTCCCGCGTGTGCCCTTAGCAGACCGTTCCGCTAGCACATTCACCATTCACGTTGCGTCGTTACTGTGATCGAGTGTGCAAGGAGGTGGGTTGTTCTTTCTGGCAGGACGTATCTCTCTCACTGTCTCCTCGCAGTAGCAGTAGCAAAGTAAGCAAGCAGAGCGCCCGCACTATCGCACTGTTGAAGATCGATCCGCAGACCTCCAGGAGGAGTTCATGACGTCGTCGTACTGGCGCCAGGACGGTGACACGGCGGCGTGCGAGCACTGCGCGACGGCGTTCACCCTAATCAACCGCCGCCACCACTGCCGCGACTGCGGCGGTATCTTCTGCGCCGACTGCACGCCCCACCGGCTGCCCGCCTCGTACCGCGGCGTGGATGGCAAGGTGCGCATTTGCGTCCACTGCGAAAAGTACAATCGGCTGCACGAGACGCTGCAAAAGGTGATTCGCGATGCGTCTCGGCGGCAGCAGCGCGAACGGCGGGAGCACGCCATCAACCCAGAGTACGCCGCGTCGCTTATGGCCAACTGGGAACAAGAGGGCAGGGGACTGCAGGAGACGCTCACACGAGGCGGCCACGTCCACATCGGTCGCCGAGGCCGGCGCGGCATGTCGCCTTCTTCGTCGTCTTCATTTTCCAATTCGTCGTTTTCTTCGTCCGCCGTGTCCAACGCCTCCATGCTGCCGACGACCACGCCGTACTCCGCCAAGGGCAGCCGCACGTTGGGCCAGCTCTCTGCGGGCTACGGAGGGGAAGACGACGTTGCCGCCGCGGGATCCTGCTTCCTGCCTGGTCTGGCGTTGGTCACGACCGCTGAAGCGCTCGTGCACCTTTTGGATGAACCAACCGCTGCGGCCGAAGGGCGATTGTCCGCCGGCAGTTCCGCAGCGGCGAGCGCTACTTGGCCGCCAGCCGTGGCTCAATTTCATGGAACCGTCGCGCGCTTGCTTCAGGGGGGCGATGGAGCCGCAGCCGCATCGTCCTTCTCGGCTCCGCAACACAACGCCACGTCGTCATTGGTGCCCCCGCCCTTACCCCCCCCGTCTTTTGGGGCCATCGCGTCCTTTGCCAACTACTACCGGTAGGTCGCCAATGATGATGATGTGGGGCCCCACACGACACAACGTTTCTACGCCGTCCGCATGATACTTCGATGTGGAGGGTTGTGGGTGTGCTCTGTAGGAGTGCGCGGCAATCTCTCTATTTTTCTCTCTCTCTCTCTTCCCAACACGCGTGGCGTCGGCTGGCCGGCTTGGAATGGCTCCTCCGGGGGGGCGCGTCTTGCCGGTCGCGTGGACGTTGATCGATGTCGCACCAATTTTGTCCTCCTCCTCCTTCCCCAACTGTCACAGTTTTTTTTGGACCCGAAATGGCGGGTACGTCGCCAGAGGAGCGGCGCGCGTCGACACAACGCTCTTCGGAGTCCGCTTTTACTTCGAAGCCGATAGGAATACCCGGTTATGCCCACCTGGGCCAGAACCACAACTTCCTTCCCCCCCGGCATGCGGACTGCGGTACCGGCTCTTCCGGTTGCTAAATGGCGCGGGGCTGGTGATACGATTGTCAGATGCAGGAACACATTGTGCGGGATGCAAGGCCCCCTTGATCCCACAGCGAACCAAACTCCCTAGCCAGGGTATCGGTAGCCAGCCGTGTTGGCTCTAACTTTATTTTTGGCAGCGCTGCACGAGTGTGTCACGACCCGCGTTCTCTTCACTCCCGTCAGCCGCTCTCGTGGCGTTTACGTGGAGGCGGCACTTATCGCCGCGATTCGTTCGGATGGAACCGCACCACCATCGCCACTGTACCGGCCTTCCGGTTGCGCATGGCTTGGAGCTGGGGAAGTCAGTGGTGTTCAATGTGTATTGAACCCAAATCCTCCTGTGCAGAAGAGGTATCCTATCTAGGACTTCCTAACACACACTCGTGTTTCTTTTTATTTGGCACGTCAGGTTGCCACATGGCGGAGGGCTGGTGGTACGATCGTACGACCCCTCGATCGCTCAGCGTACCAAACTCCCGAGTCAGATGGCTGTAACTACCGCGTTTGGTGTAATTTTTATCTGGACTCTGCGCCACGTCACCCTACCCTGCACAAGCTTGCTTATTTTACTTTTCACAATTCCAGTCGATTTACTTCATTCATTCATCAGAAATGTCACACGCCGGATCGGTAAACGATTTCATGCGTGAACTGCTCGCTGTTCCCGACGACCAACGCGACGGTTTTTTCCGGAGACGGTCGCTAGCGCTGCATCCTGACCGAAATCGTGCCGACAATGCGACGGAGTTGTTTCAAAACTTCTTGGCAGCACGAAATTCGATCGTCAGCGGACAACGACGTGAATCAGCGGCTTCCTCCGGTGAGGACGCGGCCGGAGCCCCCGGTGATGATGCGTTCGACCCCAACGGAGCCGACGATGAAATGTTCCAGCGCGTCGCCGGACCGGGTGAGCGGCTGATGTCAAATGAAACACCGTTGGGAGAAATGCTATCGCAGCACATCCGCGAAGCGAAAACAGCGTATCGCGGTCGCGTCGCGGCCGGTGAGAACTTTCTCACCGGTTCCCAGTCCCAGGGCATTCTCCGCAGCAATTCAAGTCAATTGGCTGATAAGTTCACAGCCGGGGCGGCCGCCGCGCCCTCCTCGTCAGGGGGCAAAATGACTTGCTCAAAGTGTTCACAGGCATTCTCAAATCAGCACGATTTATGCGAGCACGAAATCGCAGCGCACAAACTACTTGAAGATGGTGTCGTCAAAGCCACATCGTTTCCATCCGTCAAGGAAATGTGCGTTCAAGTTGCCCACACGTTGTGTGGCGTGACGCCCAACATACTCGGCCCTTCGGTCGCCGCCGAAACTCTCACAGCTTTGTGCCGCTCCGCCTCGTTATTCCCAGGTGCGGCGGATGCGGGAATCATAGCAGACTTGGTAAGCTTGTTCGACGCTGTGGTCGATTTCGACCAAGATCACATTCCGATTTGTGTGGTCAATGCTGCGGTCGGCCAATCTCGCGCTCTAGAGTGCGGCCCTACTACGTTCGCGAGCCACCACCAAACTGGCTTTATGGGTCGCCGATTTCTGGCGAAAAGTTCGGCATCAATGACGTTGCTATTGGCGGCCAAGCACCACTCTTTCCGGGCGTCACCTTCCTTTCCGTGAAGGTCGAAAATTATCGCGAGCGCCCTGATCCCAGTTCTCGAAATTTCAATTGCTGTCACTGTCGTAAGGCCATCAGCTATTGGTTCCAGGCCGGTCGGCGGTGCCGTCAATGCGCTCGAAGCGTTTGTGATGACTGCTGCACAAATCGCGCTCGAATTCCATGGTTGGGCCATACGAGGGCCGTTCGAATCTGTGACACGTGCAAAACGCAGCTGCCACGTCTGTACTTGAGCTGCGTTGCGAGGTCCTTCAACAGCTCCGCGGATCTTTCGACCGTTGTGGGTTTCGTGAAAACCCTTGTCTCGCATGCTGGTCACGATGCACAACAGGAAGCTCGCCTGGCGTTTTCGAAATCAGCAGTTGAAAGCAACAGCTGTCTCGCAGTCGCTGTGACTGCCTCCGACCTGCACTCCACACCCGGGGAGCTCATCGAGCTGCTGCGCGCCGTTCCAGCTGCCAGTCGCGCAAGCGTCGCCAAACTCATGCTGTCGCTTTTGCACCAGCCCGCATTGTCGAAAATGGAGGCAATCGACACCGTCGGACGTGGTTTGTTCGATACTGGCGCGGTCGAGTGGCATCCTGTCATTAAAGGCTTGCTCCAATCACAAGACGCTGTTCATGCGCTCAACATTCCATTTGGACCCTTCGAATTGTTTGCAGTTCCAACGTTGCGGGTAGAAAACTGGGTGACGCTCTGGTGTAACGTAGCCGAAACCCGAAATCTGTCCCCCGACGCTGTAAGTCGGTGTCTCCAAGTGCTGTGGACTAGTCGTCCATTCGATGCCAAAACCGAAGCGACGGCAGTCGTCCGGTGCGCCACGGCACGCTGCGGTCGTCTGCTGCTTCTGGTCGCTCTTCGCGCACATCTACCAACCGCGGTGCTTTTGACCGAGGCTTTCAGCTCGGGTAAATCGCCCCAAGTTGTCAGCGCATTCCTAAAAGGCGTCGAGGCGGCCTTTGTTACGTCCACCGATCGCTGCCTTCTCGTGGCAGTGCAGGCGTGCATCGCGTCATATCAAGGAAGCGCGAGGTGGCCCGACGTTTCCCAATTCGTGTTACTGCTCGCCCAGCCGGCGGATGCTACTGTTGCATTGTGTCATTCGATCCTGAAGGCGTCGGGCTTTGCTCCGGTGGATCTCGTTTGCTGGTGGCTACGGCAAGCGCAGGACAATGCTGCGTTTGAAACGGTCGGGATCGCGATGGCGCTTCTCGTTTTCAGTCAGGAAGATGTCAAAGCCCACACAGCCCAGATCGCAAATGCCGCCTTGCGTGCAGGTTCATTTTTCCTGGCCCACGACAATTCGCAAAGCGCCGCCCGAATCGCTTGCACCATTTTGCACTTGATAAAAACAGCGTCTTCATCATCCTCGACGCACGCCTGGCTGTTACTGCGTCAATGCTTGGAGAAGGCCGGCTTTGCGTCACAGCTGCACCGGACGAGCATGGCTCTGGAGGTATTGCGTCAAGCAACGATCACGGCCGGTGGCACGTTGCCGCCGCGCGTGGCAACTGAGTACACGCAGTTGCGCGCATCATGGTCGTCGAGTCGAAGCTCGGAAAATACTTCAAAGGTCGCAAAAATGCTGCAGCAAGTCGAACCTGACGATCTAATCGAGGCGATCATGGATGGCCTGCATCATGCGAATGCGCGTGAGGTGCTCCTACCGTTGCTGGACAGCGTTGTGTCGGATGCTGCGACGAGCGCCGCAAGCGGCCACAGTCTCATGTTGCGGTCTTTCTGCGCGGCATTGAAGGCCGCCGTCAGCACGTCGAATCTACAGCCGCTGCTCGTCGCTATTTCCGAGCACTACGTGCAGGCGCACCGCTACCCAGCTGCAAATCTCGCGTTTCAACGCCTCGTTGACAGTGATTGGTTCGTCACACACACCGGCAAGCAGTTCACGGAGGACCTTCGAACGTTCGGTCCCTCGTCGACGCTGTTTTGTGATGAAGTGCCGTCGATGGCCACTCTGGATCCTCACACCAAATACATGCAATTTTTCCGGCACAGCAAGATGATCATGACGGTCGCTCGCTGTGAGCGCTCTGTCCTGCGGGCATGGCTAGCCGCACGGGAAGTTGATCCGCAGGCGGCCCTCAAAGCGGCCATGGCGTATTTCAATCTTGTGGGAGCCATGCCCGGCAGTGCCTTCGCCGCCGTGTGCATAGTCCGTGCCATGGCGTTCCTCGTTGAGTCCATGGCAAACATCGGCATCGGCGATGAAGCGGCGTTTTCGGTAAAAGAGGGAATGATCATGTTGTTGAGCTGTTTGCTCGACGTATCTTCGCGCGAGGGGCCACAGTTCCGTTTTTACATCAATCAACGATTGCTTTCGATCGTGCGACGTTGTCACAGCGCCGCCGAATGGCGCCCAATTTTCACGGTGCATGACGGGGAACTGTTGCAACTCATCCTGTGCCGCATGGCTACCGACCTGCCTTGGAGTCCGTTGCTTCGAGGCCTTCCTCTCCAATGCCGTTTATTTTGGAATCCGATGTGATGAAGTGTCATCGGATCTGCTTCGAGGAAGCGAGAAGCCCACCTCCGCGCTCCAACGGTTCCTTCCTGTTCATGACAGGATGTACATTCTCCTAACCGGAATTTTGAATCATTGGATTCGGAATCCTTCCACAGAAGATGTATCCCCCTCGGCACCTCCGTCCGAAAGTACTGCTCGCGCTCTCGTGATGAAGGCATTATTGGACGAAAAGGGATGGACAGCAGCCGATGTCGAAGCTTGCATTCAAGTGGCGGGAGTTCGGCGATTACGGAACGGATTCGTTGACCCTGCCTACCTCGGGTCACTTGAACCCGGTCTAAATCTCCTTGGCCTAGGAGGCTTCGCCGTGAACCTGGAAACGGGGCATGTCGACTTCCATCTTGCTTACGCTGGTCCGATGGACACAGGCCTTATCTCGTTTGCGGACATCAAGGAAATTATCGCAAATCGTCTCGATCAACAAGGAGTCTTTTTTACGCTCGACCAACCTAGCGATTCTCAACGATTCGGCACGGAGCCATGGCGTCTTCATCCCTTCCAAGAAACGGGCTTCGGACCCGCAAGCGCGCGGGGAACCGGGGTTCTCCACGCAATGCTTCATGCCGACTACTTGCTAAAATTTTTCACTTGCGGCGTCGAAGTCAGCGGCATTGCGCCGTTTGATACACGCCCTTCTTCCGCAATGATGACTGTTTTACCACGCGACATTGCAACTCTTTTGTTGCAGCTATCGCACGAAGCGGCGGGGAGGCGGCCGGGCAAATGCCATCGATTCTGGATCGACGCCAACGCGATCAATTTTTCGGCCACTGTCAATGGTTCGAAGCAAGTTGTTGACGTTGACAAGCCCTCGATGAAGCTGAAGACGCAGCTTATGAAACCGAACGTTCGGGGCGAATTCGAAGACGCTCCAACTGCAGATCAGGCAGACGACAGTCCTGAGGCGAATTACGCACGCGCATTCACGCTTCATTACGAGCGCATTGCTCAATACGTTCCGGTGTTCGCGAGGTTGCGGGAACTTCTTCGCGTCATGGCCGTGATTCGTGTGCTTCGGTCCATTTTTGATACAATGTTTGACCGGGCCAACTCTCGTTCAACCGTTATCGGCGAAATTCGCGTCAGATTGGTTACCGTTAAGGCGGAACTGTGCAAAATGTACCCTACGAGTGAGCGTCGCATTAGCGAAATTGTGAACGAGAGCGTTAATGACGCATGTTCCCGAGCCAGGGTGTCCCGATCGCAAGTTTCAAGGAGCGAAATCGCTTCTGCGGAATCAACCATTCGCGACCAGATCTCAGAAAACGATCGTAATCAACTTGCTGCGTTGACAAATCAACTCAACGACGCGCACGGTACGTCCATCTCGAGCGGCGACGTGCAGAGATGGCTCGCTGGTGGCCGAGACATCGCCGACGCCATCGCCGATGCTCAAATGGCGAAAATGAGAGACGCGTTGGAACCCCTCCAGAAGCTGGGTTTCAACGCCTTACCCCAGTCGTCAACGACGCGGGGACGCTGCACCAGCGTCCTCTCCAACAAGGCATGTTGTTGGGTGCCAGCGGCAGTGAACTGTGGTGACTCGCGGCTATCCTACGGTGGAGTTCATCTTGGTCCCAATTTAACCCCCGGGAGCCTCAGCAATCCGCTACCAACTTCTGCGTGCCGCATGTCCGGTGAAACGTTGACATGTCAACGCAACCTTGCGATTCCCAACAGCGACGCCCAGCGCATCGACAATATCCGCGCGAACAACGAAGCCTTTTTCAACGCGCAAAGGCACTCCGGTGGGTGTCAGTCAAACGGAAGTGGGCCGCGCTTTCCGCAATCACAAGTGAATCATTTCAATCCGCTGACGGACAATCCCCTGGGACAATACCATGTCGACCGCAGTAATCCTTCCGCAGGCACCATGGAATCCACATTCCGCAGCGGGACTTACACGTCACGCGTCACAACCGCTCCCGAGGTCCTTTACCGATACGACAGCGAGCCGGTGGCACGGGGCACAGATCCTGCGCGGTTTTACAACGTGAACCAACCACAGGGCTTCTTATCACGCGCCATCGGTAACGGAATAATGGAGGGATTTAATAACACGGGTGCGTGCGTGACCGAAATCAGGGTACCCTCCGGCACGACGGTCTACGAGGGTATCAGCGCAGAGCAACGATGTCCTCAACGACGCAGCTTTCGCGCCGGTGGTGAGCACCAAGTGTTCATACCACACCCACAGGGGTCGTGGGTGACACGGTCGGCCGCGATTTGAACATACGAGGCTGCCACATTTTTCATTCGTTTGCAGCAAGTCATGCTTTTGTGGCTACATAATCTCACTATCTTATCTTTTTTGTGTGTGTTGGGGTGAGGTTTTTTGCATGCGTAACGTTTTCGCCCGGATCACGCCGTTTCCTGCGGGATTCGCACCTGTTCCGAGCCGACCCGGTGCGGTTCATGCCTGAATCGGTGCGATTCGTGCGCCGTTTTTTGACGAGGAACGCGATTCTCGTGCGGGCCAGGCCGCGCGCCAGCGCCATGGGGCTGCCTTTGTGAACATAGTCACGCAGTGCGCGACCCGGCCCGTCGCGTGTACGTCAATTAATTCATGTCTCTTGTTCCCTTCCTTCCTTTCGCCTTGTCAGAGTTTTACTATTTGACTCGAAAATGGCCGGTGTTCGTCTCCACATTGGCAAGCTTCCAGAGCAGTGCGCCAAGGCCGACCTCGATGCCCACTTCGCCGACATGCGCGCGCACGTGAACGACATGTGGATCGCACGCAACCCCGCCGGCTTCGGCTTCATCCGCGTCCCCGAGGAGCATGTCGAGGCGTTCATCACCAAGTACAATGGGTCCGAGTTTCAAGGCGGCACGATCGCAGTGGAACGTGCACGCAGTGACGGGCGCGGTGGTGCGGCAGCAAAGCGCGGACGCGACGAGCCGCGTCGTGACGACCGCCGCGATGACCGCCGCGACGACCGACGCCGAGACGGAAGCCGCGACCGACGCCGTGACGACAGCCGTGACCGACGCCGTGATGGCAGCCGTGACCGCCGACGCCGAGACGACAGCCGCGACCGCCGACGCCGCAGCTCCAGCCGTTAGCCTCGTCGCTATGATCACGCGTTAACGATAGCAAATGGGAGGGTCCACGGTGTGTGTGCTTGCGCGGTGGTGAGTGCGTGATGGATATTACTTTTGGCGTGATGTGTGGTGAGAGAGGAATGGGCGGGACGCTGAAGGTGAAGGACGTAAAGCGAGGAAGAGAAAGGAGTGGGGTGCATTCGTCCTACCTGCGGGCGCTTCTGAGGTGCATTCGTCCCGTCACCTGCGCCGCTCGTCCTTCTCGTTCGTTCTTCGCGTCCTTCAACAACTCTCTTCCCCGAATTTCTTCTACTCTTCGGAGGCTTCTACTCCTCCAAGACAGGGCGTGCCGGGGAGAGGGGAGGGGACGTTTTTGGCTGAGGGCTGCCGACGATGACCCCCAAAGCTTCCGCGTTGTGTGCCGTTGCGATCAGCTCCTCTCTCTCCACTACTACAGCGCCTGGCGTCAACCATCTCACTCCGCTCACCCTTCCTTCGTGCCGTTGACTCACGACCTTCCGAGTCGGTCCATGACCGGCAGCGGTGAATCGGACGGCTGGGCGATGACGACTTCTCGGCCGTTGACGTTGTTTGCGTTTTCGATCAAGTCGTACATGTATTTCTGGACAAGAGTATTAGTGGTTTTTGGGGTCCACCAGTTTTCCTTCCCGTAATTTTAGCCGAGTGCACGCTTTGCGTTGCAGGGTCCGAATCGTCACAGTAAGCACAATTGTTGACACCTTCTTCAACCAGGATACGCGCGACATCCGATACACGTTGCTTGCAACAACATGACCGTCCTCATCGCTTTGTCCAATAAAGTTCCAAGTTCCTCTATTTTGTCTCGTCATTACCTTGTCGACTTGCTACGTTGAAGTGTGCCTGACCAGTTTACGTTGACTTCTTGGAAAGCTCCCTATCCTTGGGTCACATTTCACGGTCTGTCACCGGTTGTCGCGCATGTCAATGGCCACCCTGTCAGAACCAGAATCAAAAAGTGAAGTCAACATCCTGCACACTGATCACCAGACGCATTCTCATGTCAAGTGCAGCGACTCCGGTTTCGCCCTCCAAACAGCAAGTGGTGACGGCAGGGCGTTCTGACGATTTCGAGGCGACCCAGTCCATCAAGGCAGTCGCGGAAATTAGCCGCTCACCAGCTCGAAAGCCTGACGTCGAGCGACAAGCCGGCGGCGTCGCGGCCGTGTCGAGTGAGCCTTTGGCCGCAGTTGACCAACAGCAGGTCATTCCCGAGGAATCGACTGTCGCCGCCCGGTCAACACTTCCTGCGCCGCCACGCGTCGACGCCCTCCTCCGGACCGGGGGCATCCATGTCGATTTCCATCAGGCCCAGAGAGACCCAGCTTGGTCCATTCTGGTTTCGTGCGTGGCGCTGAACCGAGCCTTTAAGCAGTGGGATGCCGAGCAGTTCCACAATGCGATTCCAAAAGGGCCGCTACGTCGTGAGGATCGGACCAACCTGCCCCGTCCCGATCTGACGTCGCCCGTGGTTCACGTGATCATCGGCCAGGTGCCCGATGAGCATCAGGAAGGCCACGTGGTCATGGCCCTCGCCACGCGGTTGCGCTACACCAAGTGGAGCAGTCTCAAAGTCGAATACTGCCGGGCCATGGAAAAGAATCCGAACTGCCGCACCAGGTTGTTTCAAGTCGAGTTCTCCGGCGTCCAGGGGCCAGCGGACTACGACGACCTACTCGAGGCCCTTCACGGCACGCTGGCCTACAGCGCCATCACGGAAAAATTCTACGTGGCCAGCAATGACACTGACATTGCTGGGCTCAAGCGTTGCGCGAAGGAGCGCGAGGTGACCGGCCGTCCCACCGAGACGCGTCGCGCGGCAGCTGCCAGCTTCCGCGACAAGCGACTTTGGCTGTTCACGTGCACCGCACCCGAGAACGCCGAGGTGGACCCCCTGCTGAACCGTCCTGCGTGGTTTCAGCAGCACCTTCACGAATTGGCCAATGCCGCCGCGGCAGTACCACGAGACCGTCGCCCGGCACCAAAGCGCTCCCGCCATCAAGACACCTTCGGTTTGGAGCCGTCGTTCCCCGAGGCCCAACCGGGCGTGGCGTACTATTACCCGCCACATCCGACGTTCGAGTTCATGCCGCCGCCCTTCCACATGGCTCCGTTCCAAGCGTACCCCACCGCGCCCTTTCCGACGCCACACCGGTGCGGCTGCGGCCACGTGTGCCATGGCACCCCGGCGGGGGCGGTCTTCCCAGTTACCGCGTATGACATTGCCCAAGGCATGACGATGCCCTACTTCTCCTCCGCGGCAACAGGCTCCTCGACGGGAGGAGGATGTAACTTCGCCACGGCATCGCCACCGATGTACCCACGGCAATGGTGAATGATACTGCCGGATCGATACTGCGGGGCCCCTCGTAGCATTCCCTGTTCTTTGTTTCCTTCCTTCCTCCCCGAATTTTTTTTTGACGCTGCCAACCGTAACGATCGGAAACTGGGAACGTTGAAATGGTGCCACACATCCCTTTTTTCCCCCCCCCAATCGTGTCTGCCAGAAGGACAACGCACGTGCGCCGCCGCGCGCAGTTGAAGGGGAGCCAAAACGGCTTGTAAGCGAACAGAGAAAAAACAGAATGCAAAACGAAAAAGTTGCGGAAAGAATACAGAGAAAGGACCGTTTCTTCTGGAATAGTATTCAACATTTTCGGTCGGGAAGTGTCAATCACATTTATTTGTTGCGCATACACACACACACTCTCTCTCTCTGTCTCTCAAAACGACGCAAGAAAAAATGGCTCCCATTCGCGTTAGGTAGGGGGCGCGTAAGGGGGGGGGATAGAGTCCGAGTTGACCGCTCCGACAGTTTGATTTTTTCCAGTCGCTCGTGGCGATTCATTTCGGCGGAGGGAAAAAACAATCAGCAGCCGAAGCGTTCGGTTTACGTTGCTCAACGAGGGCCAGATGCGGAACGGTGATCGAGGATGTGTGGCATCTCTCTCTCCCTCTGTCTCTGCGATAACAGGCAGCGTCATGTGCAACGTGACTCGCCACCGAGTGCCTTCTACTACATTTTTGCAGTAGCGCGTGTTCTGTGGACAAGAGCCATGCCGTAGGTCATCCCTCGTGAAAATATCAACTCAAGTCTCAGCGAAAGGAGAAATTCATCAAAAATGCAATATCTTTACCCCCAACCCCGGCGCCCCGCAAACAGACGCCTTCGCTCGGCAATCAGGGGACGAAAGACACAAGAAAAACAATGGCGATCCACCACCCACACCGCAACACAGAAGGAAGGGTCAACCGTCCCCGCCACACTCACACACCTTTGTTCATTCGATCATCATCTCCAATTTCGACCCGATGTCCGGAGTGCGACTACACGTGGCGAAACTACCTCTGGACGCAACCAAGGCCGACCTCGATGCCCACTTCGCCGACATGCGCGCGCACGTGAACGACATGTGGATCGCACGCAACCCCGCTGGCTTCGGGTTCATCCGCGTCCCCGAGGAACAAGTCGAGGCGTTCATCACCAAGTACAACGGGTCCGATTTCAAGGGCAACAATATCCTCGTTGAAAAGGCACGCAATCAGCGTGACCCACAGAAACGAGACCGCGAACCCTATCCGTCCGGCGGGGACCGTCGCGATGATCGTTATGGCGGGGACCGTCGCGATGACCGCTACGGCGGAGACCGCCGCGATGACCGCTACGTTGGAGACCGTCGCGATGATCGTTATGGCGGAGACCGCCGCGATGACCGCTACGGCGGAGACCGTCGAGATGACCGCTACGGCGGAGACCGTCGGGATGACCGGTATGGCGGAGACCGCCGCGACGATCGCAACGGCGGAGACCGTCGGGATGACCGCTTCGGCGGTGACCGTCGGGATGACCGACCGGATCCCCGGCGCCGCGCACCAAGCACGGAACGGCGCCGCACACCGAGCCCACCTCGCCGCCGCCGTAGTGGAAGCCGCTAGTCGACGCCCGTTGAACGGTCGTGCATTTTAACATGCAAAGCAGAGGGCGGGTGAGGACTCTGGTATGTGTGTGTGTGTGTTTTGTCGGTGTGCGTGCGTGCATGTGACTGTTTGACGAGTCCTTCGTTTTTTGTGAGGTATTTTTCTGTCCCCCTTGCGACGAAAATCACCCTCTGCCTGGAATCACCCTCGGCCTGAATCCAGGGACCCTCTGGAGTCCCTATTACTCTTTCAGCCCTTGGTGAGATTTTTCGTCCCTTGCGCAAAAACATTGACTGGTACCGGTGCTACCGGTTTCTACATGGCGAAGAAACACCTTGTCCTGGTTGTAAACCCGACGTTGAAAAGTATTTCGGTCAACGACCCTCGATGTGGTCGTTAAAGTCAAAGAACCGCATGGCGTGTTCCAAGCTGGCAGACCTGTGTGCTTCGCGCTCGGGTGGAATCAGCTCGTTTGCTCGCGTTTTCAAACGATGCAGAAATCGAACGTTTGCGAAGTGATCAGCTCGCGACGGCCAGTGAATATTGGCTTTCTAAATGCCCCAGTTTGACGGCGCTGGATTGCACCCGACTCACGCGTCTTGTCACGGTCGGTGACTGTTGGCTACGCGACTGTACCCGTTTGACTGCGCTGGATTGCACTGGGCTCTCACAGCTTACTACAGTCGGTTACTATTGGCTCACGAACTGCACCAGTTTGACGTCGCTGGATTGCACGGGGCTCTCCCAGCTCGCTACGGTCGGGGGCTCTTGGCTGTTTGGCTGCACCAGCTTGACTGCGCTGGATTGCACTGGCCTCACACAGCTTACTATGTTGTGCTTCAGAAAGGCTGGGATGCCGGGTAGTAGAGGGTACGGGTATACCGCGACGTGACCGAACGTACGAAGGAAGGTGCCATGGGCCACGGCGGCGTGAGTATTCGGGCACCGCACACGATCGAGGCTGCCGGGCGGAGCAGCGAGCAACATGGAGGCGAAAACGCCCGACGCTGTGCGTCGCCGCACCACGTAGCGAGAAGCAGCTTCGCGTCTTCGAGTGCCAGAGTTCGGGCGTCCACTTGTTGTTCGACGAGGCCGGCGAGGTCCGGCCAAGTGGTTTGTCGCGATGCAGCGAGAGCGATGCCGTCACGCAGCACGTCAAGCCATGGGTGCTTGCGATCGAGGTTCTTGCGCGCGGCGGAGGCGGCGGCAGTCATCGGGAAAACAAAAAAGTTGGCCACGCAAAGGCAATGGACGGGACGTGTCCGCTTCGTAGCTTCGTAGGGGGAGGGAAAGGGAGGGGCAGGGACGGGGGCCAAGCAAGCGACCACCATAACCGCTGGATTGGAAACGCATAGTCGACATGATGACCCCTACCGTACTGTAG
>ERZ1292633.3559-Hain-H41-02um-R1-3559-length-15064-cov-13_pt1 | contig 15064 bp, 13 predicted proteins | sample MGYA00564406_ERZ1292633 | MGnify/ENA primary metagenome ERZ1292633 (study PRJEB36523, sample SAMEA6512639) | groundwater metagenome | collected 2019-01-08 | study: AquaDiva: Metagenomics assemblies of 32 groundwater samples
ATCAATTTAAACAAAAAGTCTCAGAAAGTGGTCTTGAAAAATGGGGTACTTGACAGTTACTGCAGTAAATACAACTGAAAACGGGACGGTTGATTTAACCGGATCAACTATAACCTTTACTCCAAGTGCAAACTTCTACGGGTCCGCATCTTTTAAATATGTAGTGTCTGACGGAAGTTTAGTCGATACTGGTACGGTTACCGTTACAGTTAATGCAATCAATGACAAACCTGTTGCCGATGAGCAATCAGTTACTACTGAAGAAGATAATGCTCTTTTAATTACATTAACTGGTAATGATGTTGATGAAGATGTCTTAACTTATTCTAAAACATCCGATCCATCTCATGGATCAGTTTCTTTTTCAGAAAACGAAGTTACCTATACTCCTTCTGCTAATTACAATGGCTCCGACTCTTTTACTTTCAAAGTAAATGATGGTGTACTGGATAGTGACACTGCTACAGTGAGTATTACAATAACAGCAGTTAATGACCCTCCTGTTCTTGACCCAATCAGCAACAAAACTGTTGACGAACAAACAAATCTTACATTTACTGCTCACGCCACAGATCCTGATAATACGGTAAGTTATTCTCTTACCAATGCCCCAACAGGAGCAACAATTAATAGCTCCACAGGTGTCTTTAGTTTCACACCAACAGAGGCACAAGGTCCTGGAAGTTATACTTTAACTGTTAACGCAACTGATGGCACGAGTACCGATTCAGAAGAAATTACCATTACGGTAAATGAAGTAAATGTTGCTCCCATTGCTGATAATATTTCTACTTCAACTAATGAAGATACAGAAAAAATAATAAACTTAAACGCGACTGACTCGGATTTGCCCGCAAACGATATTTCCTACTCGGAAGTTACGAGCCCATCACATGGAACAGTTTCAATTTCAAATGATCAAGTAGCATATACTCCTGCTGCAAATTATAATGGTGCAGACTCATTTACCTATAGTGCAAACGATGATGTCATAGACAGCTTACCTGCAACAGTTACTATTACCATTTCTGCCGTGAACGATTTTCCATCAGCAGTGAGTGATGATTTTACAACTAATGAAGACACAACCTACGCTATTGACCCATCATCCTTAATAACCAATGATACTGATGTTGATGGTAATACTTTGACAGTATCCGCAGTTTCTAATCCTCTTCATGGTACTGTTGAGTTAGAGAATGCTAATCCGAATGGAAATAATATTATCTTTACCCCAGAAGCAAACTACAATGGTCCTGCAAGTTTTGATTACACTGTTACCGATGGAAATCTTACAGATACTGCCACAGTTACTATCACATACAATCCAATCAATGATGCACCGGTTGCCAATCCGGACAGTGCCTCTGTTAATGAAGACACAATCCTCACTATTGCCAAATCAACATTACTTGCCAACGATACCGATATTGAAAGTAGTTCCTTAAACCTAACAGCAGTATCCAATCCAGTTAACGGCAGTGTTGTAATCGATGGAACCAACGTCAAATTTACTCCGACTAACAATTACTCAGGTTCAGCCAGTTTTGTTTACACTATTTCAGATGGCTCACTTACAGATACGACTACTGTTACCATTACAGTTAATCCGATCAATGATAAGCCGGTGGCGGAAAATGATGTTGGGTTTGAAACTGATGAAGAAAATACTTTAGAAATCGCTCCAGATGAATTATTAGATAACGATGCTGATGTAGATGAAGATACGATTTCTATTACAGATGTTAGTAATCCAGTTAATGGTACAGTTGAACTTGATATCGAGAATGATAATATTACTTTTATTCCGACTGCAAACTATTTTGGTCCTGCAAGCTTTGACTACACGATATCAGATGGGGAGTTAACAGATACAGCAACAGTTTCTATTACGGTCAATTCGATTAATGATTTGCCAGTAGCTACAAACGGTTCCATCTCAACGGATGAAAATGTAGCCAAAGCTATTACACTTAGTGCCACTGATACAGATTTACCAGTTCAAACTTTGACGTATTCTATTGACGCAAATCCTTTACACGGAACATTGAGTACAATTTCGGGAAATCAAATAACCTACACACCGAGTACTAATTATTCAGGAGCAGATTTATTTACCTTTAAAGCAAATGATGGAACAAATGATAGTAATACGGCAACGATCAATATTGTTATTAATAATACAATGCCACCAACAGTAACAAAACTGGGTGATGGAACGAGTGACTTTATTTTAGAGGCGGAAGAAGCTGATCTTATTTTCAGCGAAAATTTATCAGATAACTCAAAAACCGCGATTGAGAGTGCCTTGACTGCTGGGGCTGATAAAGTGCTAAGTTATTCATGGTCAAATGGGACATTAACTATCACCTCCACTGAAACAACTACCTTTGCAAATGATGTTGTGGTAAATGTTTCTGATGTTGCGGGTAATACAGCAAATAGCTTATTGATAGTTGATTCAAGTTTAACTACGACTCAAACTACTCCTGATAGTGATGGTGAAGCTACTGCTGATTCCGATTCTCCGGAAGTGGTTATCACCGATCCAGATGATGAGGTTACTGTTACAGTTGATGGGGATACTGAGGCAAAAATAGATGTTAGTTCATTTATAAATGATGATGGTGATGGAAACATACCAAAAATTACAATAAATTCTGATGATGCTGAAGTTGATATTCCTGCAACTAAGGTAACTGGTCCAACTGGTTGGGACGGCGTAATTGCAGCCCCGACCGTCACAACCATTACATTACCTGATATTTCTGGAGAAACATTGACAACAAGTACCGCTATTGAAATAGGATATGCCACGGATAAACTGTCTTTTGATAATGCTGTGAGAATTTTGCTACCGGGGCAAGCAGGAAAAAGAGCAGGTTACTCGAGGCCGGGAACAGCGTTTACAGAAATAACGACTATTTGTTCGTCTGACAGTCAAACAGCAGGCGACGCTCTAGGCGTTGATGGCGAGTGTAAAATTAATGTCGATTTAGATTTAGTTATTTGGACAAAGCATTTTACAAAATTTGCTGCATATACTCAAACAACTAATTCAACCAGTAGTTCAAGTTCCACATCGGGTGGCGGAACAACAACCGCATCCGCTCCGGTTTGTAACGATACCAAACCAGCCAGTGCCCCATTTGGACTGACGGCAATTTCCGGGTTAAACTCGGTAACATTAACTTGGAATAAAGCCAGCGATCCGGTTTCCTACTACTTAGTCACTTACGGAACTTCATCGGGCAGTCAGACCTACGGTAATCCGAATGTTGGTGGTTCTTCAACCACGTCTTATACAATAACCAACTTATCAGGCGGTGCCACGTATTATTTTAAAGTCAGAGCGGGAAATGGCTGTAAGCCGGGAGATTTTTCAAATGAAGCTTCGGCCACCCCAAGCGGAGGATTTGTCGAGGGTGTAGCTCCGGGATTTGAGGCGGGAGTCTTGGGTGCGGCCACTGAATCGGCAAATTTAGCAGGAAAAGAGCCAACTCCGACGGCCACGGTAATTAACGCCGGCTTGGTAAAAGGTATTCAGACAGTTTCAAAAAATAAACTTATGAAATATATTTTCCCAATTATTTTATTAATCTTACTGATTGTACTGGTTTTTTACTTTTACAAAAAAAGAAAATCTGTTTAAAATATGGATAATTTGAGAGCAAAAATAGTTTTAGAAAATTATACATATGGTATTAATTCTTCATTAGGATTATTAGCGGTTGCTTTTAAAACTTTTTTCCCAAAAGAAGTCCCAAAATATGGTAATATTAGTAGGTGGAAAAAAGCTGTAGATGTAGCCCGTGAATTAAATACAAATCCTCTTGAGATTTTGGTTTTGGACACACCGACGGCCATGTTGCCTGAAAAAAGAAAAGAATTGATTGAAAATCCGGAATCTTTGTTTGGTCCTAATTATCAAAATTTTTTAGAATTTGCTGATACGGTTACCAAAGATAATGGGAAAGCTTTAAGAATAGATCCTAAAATTTTCACACCTGAATTGTTGAACGGCCTGAGTATTTCCGGTACTACTGATAATAGTTTACGGCAGGTTCTTGAAGAAATAGCACAGTCTGATTTACGTAATAATTTACCTCATTTGATGACGACCGATGGTTCACGATATGATCCAAAAAATGCTCTTAATATATATTATGAAGAAGTTGCTGAAAAAACAAAAGACGGAATTTTGGCTGCTTTTGAGGAATTGGCTGATAATAGTTTACCTGATAAAGACGATGAGTACAAAAAAAGAGTGGCTCTTTTAGGCGGTCTGACTGCGCTTGAAGTCTTATTTACCGATAAAAATGCTGAATACGCTTCATTTTCCACCTTTTATAACGCTTTATTTCCAAAGTCATGAATGTAATTAATTGGAGATGTCTATCTATTGACAAATAATGGTTATTTGGTTAATCTTAAATCAGAAAAGTATGAGTAAAAAAATAATTATTTTTCTTTTTGGTTTGATTTTATTTTTGGCTCCTCTTTTAGTTTCTGCACAAAAGCCTGAAGATTGGGAGCCGCCGGAAAAAAATGGTACTTATGACGTTCCCGGTAAAAAAAACCTTAAAGTAAGAGTGTTTGTTCACAATCCAAAGCCAGAGCTATTGCCGGTATTAAATTGTACCGATGATAATTCATCCACCGCTCAAGTTGGCGCCGCTGGGTGGAAACTTACAAGTAATTGGAGCTGGTACCTCAATATCAGCAGCGCTCCCTCGTCAATTTCAGGAAACATGTTAACAATTGCTAATAATTCTATAAAAACATGGCAAGACAAATTAACAGGTAAAGTAACTTTTTCACCTCTTGGAACTACTACAATAAACAGAGCCAAACTTGATAATCAAAATATCATCACTTGGGGAAGAACTTCAGGTACTGCTTTAGGTGTCACTTATATTTGGTATTTTCCCGGTTTGGCTGTTGAGACAGACACTATTATGAACAAAAAATTTCCTTGGAACTGGTCTCTTCAATGCGGTCAATACCCAAATAGCTATGATGCTCAAAATATTCTTACCCACGAGTTAGGTCATTGGGTCGGTTTGAATGATGAATACGATTCAGCAGTATACGCCGATCATACTATGTACGGATATGGCTCAAAAGGCGAAATAAAAAAAGACACTCTAACAACAGGAGATATTTACGGTGTTGCTTCTATTTATTAACAAAAAGTAAAGCATTTGGAAGATTACGTCCCGGGCCAGCTTTATAACCGGCGCTCCAGAGGGCGGTTGAGCCTCCATCATCAAGATTTAAGGCGTTTTGAATTCCCATTGCATGAATGACATGGGCGGCTTCGGCAACTGTTGCATTAAAAACAACTCCAATGTAGACAGTTGACCCCGACGCTCCAACAAAACTTCTATTGCCTTTACTACCTCGCTTGGGTTCACCGTCACCGGTAAAAATAATATTGCCGTTTAAAACCAATAAAGGCTGCATGGCCAAGACAGCGTCAACTGAAGTATCACGACCCCACTCAAGAGACTGTCCAACAAATCTGGCGGAGTTTCCCGAAAAAATAACCGCCGGCACGGTGCTATAAACATTATTATCAGAATTAATATACTTTTTATTCTTATTCATGAGAAGGGTATCAAAGGAATTTTTCTTGTCAGAACAGCTCGGATAGTCGGCCGGACAGAAATAAGAACCATTGATGCCGGCAAAAGCTCCTGAACGTGAAACGTAATCTCCCAAAGACAAAACAGAACAATCATTTTTACAGTCTTCGTCTGAAGCGCTGTCAACGATTACCCTAGTTGAATTGAGATCGGCCGCAACTATGTCGACTAAAAAATCTCCAACATCGCTTTTTACTACCTGTTGTTGATAACCTGATCCTGGAGCAGAATTTATTTCAGGGACATTGGCGGGTATTTGAAATGACGCCAAGATTTTTTGCTTTTCGACAGCAATATTTTTTTCGAAAGATAATAAATCAGCTTCAGCCGATGCATAATTTCGTTTAGATAAAAACATCAGAATATCAGCAAAAGCAGAATCAAATTTTTCAGTATTTTTTGTAACATTTTTCAGATCAAGCAGTTTTTCATAAGATGATACCGCCTTAGTATAAGTTGTCTCGATACTTTTAATTTTTTTTTCAAAATCTTTATTTATTTTATATTGATCTTGATTTTTTAAATCTGTGATTTCTGACGAAATGTTTTTTAAAGTTTTTTCGAGTTTAGTTTTATTTGACTGTAATAGGATAATTTTGGAGGAAGTTTTTTTGTAAAAATAAAATGCTCCGTATGACAAAACGCCAATAACTATTACTGACAATAAAATTTTTAAGAATTGGATTAGTTTGTTAAGTAATTTTTTAGACATAATTAGAGTATATAATATTTACTGTTTGATTTTTTTCCTTAAATCCCATATGCTGAATAATAGATGTTATAAATTAATTATATTTTTAAATATGGCTAAATTAAAAAAGGCACCAAAATATAACCCAATAAAAAGCAACATCATTCAAATGGGAGTTGTTTTCATAATTATTGCGGCAATAGTTTTGGCTTATGTAGCGGGAACAGGAATGTTGACCAAGTAATAAATAGTTTGCAATAAAAATAATCCTTTTATTAAAATACAGATGATAATTACTGATGAAGAATTAAAGACGTTGGTTTTGAAGAAAAACCTGATTAGTGAAAAAGGCGTCACCTCGATCTTTGAATACATCAAAAACTCGGATACGACTTTTTATGATGCCCTGATTGAAAAAAATGTTGTCAGCGATGAAAACTTAGGAATTCTCATTGCCGATTATTTGAAAATACCCTTTGTTGTTCTTTCGAAAATGTCAATTCCAGAAGAGGTTTTGCGCATCGTCCCGGAAAGAATCGCTCGCAAACATAAAATCATTCCTTTTTATAAAGATACTAAAAATGTTAAGGTCGCTCTAATTAATCCTAATAAAAAAACCTTACTAGAGATGCTTAGCCGTAAAACCGGTCTAAAAATTATCCCCTACTTAACCACCGAAAGAGACATTAACAATACTTTTTTTATCTACCGGCAAGATCTCCAAAAAATATTTGATCATATTTTACAGCAAGAAGTCTATAGTGGGCCGGATTCTGTCATTCGAGAAGACGCTCCACTTATTAAATTGGTCAATCTGATTATTCAATATGCCTCTCAGGATAAAGCTTCCGATATCCATATTGAACCGCAAGAAAAAAAATGTTTAATCAGATTTCGTATTGATGGGATGCTGCACGATGTTCTTCAACTGCCGATTAATCTTCAAGATCGGATTATTACTCGTATTAAGATTATCTCAAATCTCCGTACCGATGAACATATGGGTGCTCAAGACGGGAAAATGCGTTATCAAGATGAAGAAGAAACGATTGATATCCGTGTCTCCATTCTCCCGATTGTTGATGGTGAAAAGGCCGTTCTTCGCTTGCTTCCCACTCATGCCCGTCAGTTTTCACTGATTGATCTCGGGATGAACGAAAAAGATTTAGAAAAATTAAATCGAGAAATCTCAAAATCATACGGAATGATACTGTCAACCGGCCCGACTGGATCAGGAAAATCTACCTCAATTTATGCCATTTTGAGAATCATTAATCACCGGGAAAAAAATATCACCACGATTGAGGATCCAGTTGAATATCGGATAAAAGGAGTCAATCAAATTCAAGTTAATCCTAAAACAAACCTTACCTTTGCTTCCGGATTAAGATCGGTTTTAAGACAGGATCCCAACATTATTTTTGTTGGTGAGATTCGCGATATTGAGACTGCGGGTATTGCTGTCAATGCCGCTCTCACCGGTCATTTAGTTTTCTCGACTCTTCACACCAATGATGCTGCCACCGCTCTACCAAGACTGATTGATATGAAGATTGAACCTTTTTTAGTCGCCTCGACCGTTAATATTATTATTGCCCAACGCTTAGTCAGAAAAATTTGTGAAATGTGTAAAACTTCATTAAAAATCTCTAATGAAGAACTGATAAAAAATATTCCTACTAATATTGTTACCAAAAATCTTGGCAATAATAAACAATATATGACATATAAAGGTAAAGGTTGCAAAATTTGTCACAATACTGGTTATTCCGGTCGAATTGGTATCTTTGAAATTCTGGAAATATCAAAAAATATCAAAGCTCTTATTGTCAAGAAAGCAGATTCAGAAGTAATCGCTCAACAAGCGATTAGAGAGGGGATGACGACGATGCTTGACGATGGACTGGATAAGATTAAAAAAGGACTGACTACTCTGGAGGAAGTCTTAAGAGTGACTAAAATCGAAACCATATGAAAACAGAAAATATCTCTATCTCTAGTTCGGAAAAGATGGGTCTTTTAATCAGTCTCAGCACCATGCTTGCCTCGGGAATTACAATTATCGAATCAGTTGATTCGATCTTAGAAGACGCTAAAGGAAATTTTAAAAAATTTTTAACAATTTTAAAAACCGATATCCAACAAGGTAAAAGAGTCTATACTTCTTTAGCTAAATTCCCTAATATTTTTGATAAAGTGACTGTTAACATCATCAAAGCGGCTGAAGAGGCCGGAACCTTGGACACCACTCTTAAACAAGTAAGAATCAACCTGCAAAAAGACCGGGAATTTATGGATAAAGTTAAATCTGCTTTGATGTATCCGCTTTTTATTTTTTGCGTATTTATTGGTGTCCTTTTAATGATATTAATCGTCGTTATTCCAAAAATATCGACGGTTTTTTTACAACTTAAACTAAATCTGCCCCTACCAACAAAAATATTAATCTTCCTCTCCCAGTTTATTCTTAAATCGACTGTCCCCCTTTTAATAGGATTAGCCGGATTTGTTATCATAATGATTTTTCTTTATAAGACTAAAAAACGACAGTTTATTCAGTTTTTCTTTTCCCTGCCTTTAATCTCGGGTCTAATCCAAAAAATTGACTTAACCAGACTAACGAGAAATCTTCATATGCTGCTTAATTCCGGTATTAGCATTACCTATTCTTTAGAATTAGTTGAAGAAATTGTTATTAATAAATATATTCTTGAGATGATTTCTTATTCTAGAAAAATTATCGCTTCGGGGAAAAATTTTAGTGAAGCTTTAAAAAAACATAAAAAAATTGTCCCGAGTCTTATCACTAAAATTATCGAAGCTGGTGAAAAAAGCGGTACGTTAGAAAAATCTTTTTTTGAAGTATCTCAATATCTTGACTATGAAGTCTCTCAGACCTTAAAGGCTTTTACCGCCCTGCTTGAACCAGTGATGATTGTTTTTATTGGCATATTGGTAGGAGGAATGATGCTTTCCATTATTGCTCCAATTTACGGGCTGATCGGTCAAGTTGGCGGTCAATAATAATAAATATGACATTAAAAAATAATCATGGGCTTGCCCTGAGTTTATCGAAGGGTTTTACTTTTATTGAGTTAGTAATCATTATGGGGATTATGACTCTTCTTATGATGATTGCTTCGGTTAATCTTTTTCCTATTAAACAAAAAGTTTCTCTTTCAACCACGATTCAATCTTTAATTTCCGATATTAAACAGCAGCAGATAAAATCAATGAGCAGCGGGACCAATCAAGGAATTTACTTTGACGAAAATAACAAAAATTATACTATTTTTAAAGGCACAACCTATCTATCTTCTAATCCAACTAATTTTAATATTCCTTTAGGTGATCAAGTTGTTGTTTCGTCGATTGATTTTTCCGGTAGACAGATTATCCTTGCTCCAATAAGCGGAGAGATAATTAGTTTTCAACCAACCGCCAATAAAATTATTTTACGAAATACCGTTTCCAGTGAACAAAGAACGATTTTTTTTAATAAATTTGGCGTTATTACCAATGTTCAATAATAAAAAAGGGCAATCATTAATCGAACTTTTAGTTGTTATGGCTTTGGCCGCTGTATTGATGCCGCCGATTCTCACCGGATTTATGTCTTCCCGCGATGGACGTGCCCAGCAAAAACAGCGTGTGCTCGCCACTGCTTTAATGAAACAAACTCAAGAAGAAATCAGAAATATCCGCGAACGTGGCTGGAGTTATATAGTTCCGACCGGAACCTATCATCCGGAGCTTTCCGGATCGTCTTGGAGTTTGGTATCGGGATCAACCGGAGTCAATGGTTTTAATCAACAGGTAGTTGTTGATGACGTTTATAGAAACACGAGTGGAGCGATAGTCATCTCCCCCACCCCCGGTACTCTTGATCCGTCAACAAAAAAAATCACGACCTCTATCTCATGGGCGACTCCCAAAGTTTCTTCAATAAACCATGTTACCTATATGACCCGTTTCAGGGATAATTTACCTTTAACTGAAACTAAAAAAGAAGCTGATTTCAAATTAGGAACTGTACCAGCAACCATTTTAATCAAAGATACAACTGGTAGCTTTACTGACGATGGAGAAGTCACTCTGGGAGCCGGAGGTAGCCTTGATTGGTGTGCTCCGGTAGATCCAGCGGTTATAAAAGATTTAAGCGGTCAAGGAGAAGCTAAAGGAGTGATTGCTAGTCCCGGACGGGCTTTTGTAGGAACAGGTGATAACGCTTCCGGAAAATCATTCTACAATATTAGTGTGGCTGTTCCGAGCTCTGGTGCTCCGGTCGTTATTGAACTGGGAACATATGATGGTTATAAAACTAACGATGTTTATGGTCAAACAATAGGTAGCGAATATTTTGCTTATTTAGCAACCGATACAAACAACAGTGAAGTGGTTATTTTGAAAACAAACACAGATATACCGGTAAAAACACTGGAAATAAATTTGCCTGGAAATATCGATGCCAACAGTATTTTTGTCGAAAGCGATATGTTATATGTAACAACGTCAGACGGCATACTATATCGGTATCAATTATCCAGTGATAGAACGAGCGCGACCGCTAAAGGGTCGATTTCTTTAAAAATAGATGACAGTCAAGTGGTTGGAAAAAAGATATATGTTGTTAATGGCTTTGTTTTTATTGCCCTTGATTCAACCGGTTATCAGCTAAAAATTGTTGACGGTACCGATCAGATCTCTTTGATAGATATATCTGGAGGTCAGATTCAACTAAATGATCAAGCAGGTCAGGCAGTTTTTGTCCGGTCTGACAGCAATCGGGCTTATGTGGTGACTAGTGTTTCAACGACCGTCGGAAAGAGTGAATTCTTTATTGTTGATACCACCAATAAAGGCAGTCTTTCGATCAAAAAATCTTATGATACTAAAACTAACGGAGATATGAATCCCAAAGCCGTAACCCTGGTTTCGGGAAATAAAGCAATATTCGTTGGTTATGACGGCGATCAATATATTGTTCTTAAAGATATTGACAAGGACGAAGCTAATTTCTGTGGAAAGATTTCTGTTTCCGGTTTAAAGATCAACGGTATCTCTGCAATTGTTGAAAACAACCGGACTTTTTCCTACATTATCACCGAAGATTCGGCTAAAGAATTACAGATGATTGAGGGTGGTCCTGGAGGCAGTTTCACTACTGAGGGAACATTTATCTCGCAGGTTCATCAATTTGCCTTTCCGACGGCTTTTAATCGTTTTGTTACCAATATTAATCAACCGATATCCGGTAGTACGGTCGAAATACAGGTTGCCAACAATGATTGTATTAGTCCCTACATTTTTATTGGACCTGATCCGGCTAATCCGACCACCAGTACGTTTAAAACTGCTAATACCGGTGTGACGACCATTGAGGGTGTCGTGCCCTTTGGTAATCCTGTATCTGGTTATAATAATCCTAACCGTTGTTTTAAATATAAAGCAATTTTAAAAACTACTGACCCTAATCAGGCACCAACCTTATATGATATAACTTTTAATTATTCACCATGAAAAATCGAAAATCCAACGGGTTTACCATTATCGAGTTTCTTCTTTATATTGGGATTCTGTCCATTCTTTTGCTGGTTTTTGCCGATCTATTTATCTCCATGGCTCGCTTACGGACAAAAACCGAGTCCACTTCCAACGTCCAACAAGATAGCAGTTATCTGATTAATAAATTTATCTATGATATTCATCAGGCCTCAACAGTTAGTATTCCCGCTCAGCCTTCAGACCAATCACCTATTTTAAATTTAGTTATTAATGGGGTTAATAATTCATACTCTCTTCAAGGTGGTAATCTCGTTTTGTCTGATGGTAATAGGCTCAATGGGTATGATACGACTATTTCTAATCTTCAATTTACCAGACTGGGTCAAGGCGATATTCACGATGTCATTAAAATTAATTTTACCATCAATAGCCTAGTTAAAAATCAAGCAGGCTATGAAACCCAATCATATGAAACCGTGGCTGGACTACGAGAAAAACCATAAAGGACAAGTTTTAGTGACTTTACTGATGTTTGTCCTGGTCGCGATGACAGTCATCACCTCGGCTGTTATTATTGTTATTGCCAATACCCGGGCCGCCAGTGAAGTTCAACAAGGAATTGATGCTTATTATGTGGCTGAAGCTGGAGCGGAAAACGCCTTGATGCGGCTGCTGCGTGACCCAAATTACACTGGTGAGACCTTACCATCAATTGGTGAAGGTACTGCTGTGATTACTGTTACCGGTTCAACAATTGTCAGTCAAGGTCAAGTTAATAATTTAACTCGAAAAATTCAGGTCAACATTAGTTATAATAATAATCAAATGACTGTTACCAATTGGCAAGAGATCCCCTAATGACCGATCTGATAAAAAAACAAAATGGAGTCTTATGGCTGGATAAAACCGGTCTGTCTTTATATCTGGAAAATAAGGCTTTTTTAAGGTTAAATTGTCCTCCAGAGATTATCAATGATCTGGAGATAGTTGACAAACTTAAACTGCAGAATTTGATTCATTCTTTTGTTAATCAAAACAATTTAAGTTTTTTATCTCTTATTGTCATTATTACAGCTGAAGTTTTATTTGAAAAAGATTGGAATCTTCCCCAGACTGACACCCAGTTAAAAGAAGAAGAAGACTTTTTTGACAGTATTCCTTTTGAAAATGTCTTAGAACATTCTTGGATTAAAGATAATAAAAAGAAATTAATCGCCACCAATCAAGATCTTATCACTGCTCTTAGAGATTGTTTTGAAAAAGAGAACTGTAATTTTATGGCTGTTTTTCCTTATTCTTTGTTTGGAGCTGGAGTCAGAGACGAATCAGCCAAAGAAATCTGGAAAAAATTAGATAGTTTTAAACATAATAACCTGATAGAAGAAGATAAGGTACCTAATAAAGAAAAAAGTCTCATCAACAGCCAAATAAATCGTAACGAAAATCGATCTTTACTGCCAATTTTAATTGCCGTTTTTGTTATTCTGATTGGAGTTTTAGTCTTTTTTTTAATAAAAAACAGCCTTAATTAAACACCTATAGTATTATTACCCTTGTAATTAATTTTTAAAACTATTATTCTGAGCGTTAGTTATTATTTTTAAATAAATTTATGAAAAAACTATCACGAGGTTTCACTCTCATTGAATTGTTAGTAGTTATAGGTATTTTAGCGATACTTTTAGCAATTACTCTGATTGCCATTAATCCGGCCAGACAGTTTGGTCAGGCAAAAAACACTCAAAGAAGAAGTGACGTATTACAAATATTAAATGCTGTTCACCAATATGTAGCTGAAACTCAAGGTAATCTGCCAGCCGAAGTTCTTGGTTTAACTGCTGATACGGTAACCGTGTTTAATAAAACTAATTTTCCGAGTCTCTGTGGTCAATTAATGCCTAATTATATTCCGGCACTACCGACTGATCCGTCATTGACTGCAACTAATATTACAGACTGTACAGTCGCCGCTTGGGATACTGGTTACTCAATATCAAGAGATGCTCAAAACCGAGTCACGGTTAGCGCAACCACAACTGATAACGCAGCGGTAATTACAGTAACAAGATAAGTAACTTTCCGTTAGAAGTAAAAACCCCGCCTTGCGGCGGGGTTTTTTGTGGACTTGAGAGGACTCGAACCTCTAACCTCTTCAATGTGAATGAAGCGCTCTAGCCATTGAGCTACAAGTCCGTAATTAATTATACAAAACCGCTTGTAAAACTTTAGCTTTTTTTTTACAATGAATCCTTATGAAGATTGTCAAATCGGTTATTGATTTTGTCATGGACATTTTGGAAACGGTTGTTTTTATCGGATCAATGTTTATCGTTGTTTATCTTTTTATTTTGACTCCTAATCAGGTCAAAGGCGCATCTATGGATAATACTTTTCACACTGGTGACTATATTTTGACTAGCCGGATTACTTACAAATTTAGAAAAATGGAACGGGGCGACGTTGTTGTTTTTAAATCACCGAAAAATCCTGATATCGAATACATAAAAAGAATTATAGGTTTGCCCGATGATATTATTACAATCACCGACGGCGTGGTAAAAGTTAATAACAATCAATTAACTGAAAATTATATTGCCGCAACCACCAATCTTTGGGAAGGCGGTTGTATAAAAAATGGGGTTCCTTATCCGGTTCCTCAGGGTTATCTTTTTGTCATGGGTGACAATCGACCGAGATCGTCCGACTCCAGGGAATTTTGTGCCGTAACAATAGAGAGTATTATTGGTAATGTTTTTTACCGGTACTTTCCCGCTAATGTGGTTGGCGCTGTCTCCAATCCCCTGCCAAAGTCCATTCGTTAAATGTAGGGGCGTGATTAATCACGCCTGTTTAGTCCTGATAATCGGGCTAGGAAATTTGTTTAGAGCCGTACATACTCCTGAGGAGTATGTCAGACTAATTTCTTTTCAAATCGAAAGAAAATAAGAAAGGAGGTGATCCAACCGCTCCTTCCAGAACGGTTACCTTGTTACGACTTAACCCCCATCGCCGGTAATATCCTCTCCTGATAAATCAAAATTCAGATATCATCGACTTTGTTGGCTTGACGGGCGGTGTGTGCAAGAGGCAAGAACGTATTCACCGCGGCATGACTGATCCGCGATTACTACCAATTCCGTGTTCATGAGGTCGAGTTGCAGACCTCAATCCCCACTGAGGATAAATTTCAGGGATTTGCTCCGATTTGCATCGTGGCAAA
>ERZ1292633.2292-Hain-H41-02um-R1-2292-length-19679-cov-5_pt1 | contig 15057 bp, 9 predicted proteins | sample MGYA00564406_ERZ1292633 | MGnify/ENA primary metagenome ERZ1292633 (study PRJEB36523, sample SAMEA6512639) | groundwater metagenome | collected 2019-01-08 | study: AquaDiva: Metagenomics assemblies of 32 groundwater samples
TTCAAAGTCCCTAGCGCCGCGTGTGGGTAAGATTTATCGGCCGAATTGCCGTGCCTGTCGCGGTGCGCAATTCGTTCCGAGGTTTGTTCGCCACATTGAGCGTTGAAATGTCGGAAAGTGGCAGTTTGAGGCAGAATGCGAGCCATATTGCATCCGCGGTTGGGGGGGTGATGCGATACGTTGATTCTTCATATCGGCATTTTTTCGAATATCTGCATGATATCAGTGTGTATTTATTGGTGCAGATGTTCTCTCTCCTTGTCTCTCTCTGTCACGTTGCTTGCGTCTCTCGTTGCCACGGGATCATACCCCCTTCCTTTCCACACATCTACACATTGAAGAACCAATTAGTCCAACGGCATGTCGGCTACATGGCAGCCAGGCACGATAACAAAGAGGGCGGCTCGGCTAATCCTGACAGCCACCACGCACGAGAGCGGCGTGAGAAGCGGGCGAGGCCACCGTCAATTCACCACCTTCGCTCCGCTTTCCGGACGTTACGGTGTACGACGCCAACGCCACCTGAGCATTGATATCTCCAGCATGGTGACATGCCACGTTCGGGCGGTGGGTGCCTCTTCCCCATCGCTCGGCTCGTCCGTGGGTGTGGCTGGCACCTGCGCGGGCAGCTCTCAAGCGGCGACGGCGGCTGCCCCTAACACGGCTGGGGGCGGCACGGCGACGGACCAATGGCTATGGCGCGAACCGCGCGTGGCCGTCATGCAGTCGCAACTGGCCGACGCGCGTCGTCTTCAACGACAACAATTGCCCCGAGGCCCTCCGCCATCGATGGCCGTCGATGCCAACGTATTTCCGCACGGCACCCCGAAATCGTTGAGCGACGCGCAGGGAGTGCTCGTGGGCTACGTCACGGATGTGGAAGGGTCAGGTGACTACTTTGAGCGGTACCTCGCCATATCTCAAGTGCTGGGACGAGACCCCGTCACTCAGAACCTCTTCCTCAAAGACGATCCGGTACTCAAACGTGTCACCCACTTCGTCTTCGGAGGGGACTTGTTTGACAAAGGGCCCAATGACTTGCATTTGGCGGAGGATCTTGTGGCTCTGAAGCAACGTTACCCGAGTCGCGTCCACCTCATCGTGGGCAATCGGGACATTAACAAGTTGAAGCTGTTTGCCGAACTGGACCCGTCGTACATTGAACGCACGACCTCGTCGACGCCGGAAAAGTGTGCCGTCGATATTCCATTCTTTGTCCCTTCGGGAGTGCCCTCCATTGTTTCGTACGGTGATTTTTTGAAGGCGGGGGGTGTCGTTCCGAAGAAGCCACCGCCGGCAAGCACCGAGCAACGTCCGCCTTCGTCTCTCGCCCCGTTGTCACCGCTGACCGACAACGTCGTAAGCCGTTTACGGTGGCACATGAACACGACCATGGGATGTCCCACCACCTTCGAATTGCGTCGAGCGGAACTGCTATCACGGAAGAGGAAAATGTTTCTTCCGTCAACAAGTTCGCCACCATCCGCCGAGCAGCACGACGTCACCGTTACCGATGACGAGGTGGCGGAAAGCTATCGAGTGCAAGTCGATCCTTCCACCGTGGCGGGTGCCGACTCATCCCGTGCGGCTCCCAAAGGTGCAGCTGCCATCCAGGATTGTGGCGTCGATGTCCTTGAGCCACTGCGTGGCGTCGTGCTGCGGTACCTTCTTCTTGGACAACTGGTCGCCGTCATCGGCGACACCATGTTCGTCCACGGCGCGGTGAATCGTTGGGCATTAGGATTTGTTCCCGACGGACAAGCAGCCATGATCGCCGCCACTCCAGGTCGTAATCCGGAGCGCCGGTTTCGAAATTCGGATGTGGCCCTCTCGCGCGCTGCGGCCGCGATCGCGCGTGCGTCCCCGTCCGTTTCCGGCACGACGCAACCCAACGGCACTGCCCAACCTGATCCCGTGACGCTACAAATCAAAGAGCTATTCGCTTCGGACCCAGATGCCACCCGGTACGTCAATGGAGGCAGCCTCCGGGGGGCGCTCCCACCTCGCGTTCGCCGCGACGCCCCCGACAACCAGGGTGAAGACAACGCGCTGGTTTGCTTCCCAGACCGATTCCAGGGACACCAACTGATATTTCCGGCGAACTACGCGCCCCTGGAATGGCTTCCTGCAGACCAATTTTGGCAGTGGAAGCTGACGGACACGTCGCCATCGTCTACCACCCCCGCCGCTTCGGCTGCCCACAAGACGGCTTGGAAATACGACGAGGGGTCGCAACAAGTGTTCGTGGTGGTAACACCGACCGCCGCCGCCGCCGCCTCCCCCGGTGACGGAGGGGCCATGCCGCCTCTCCCACCATGTGCGGACGGGGCGAATAACAGCCTCGTCGCCAACGGATCATTGCTTGATGAATGGGTCTTCCAGTTGAACTGTTTCTATCAGCAGGGCTTGATGTCATGGCTCGCGCAGCCAATCTGGAAGGAGCTCGATCCCGTCGTCTCTCGCAGCCGCGCCAGCGTGGTCAGCGAACCGCCAACATTCGATCGTTTTGTGCGGGGCGGAGCGGCGTTGTTGATGTACGGCCACCAGGGGCCTTTAGGCCCTCGGACCGTAATGGTCAACAATTACCTGCGCCGTGGCCAGCTCGACTACGTTGGCGTGGACACCGTGATGGCTTTGGCTGCCCACGGTGTCACCCGCGTCGTGGTCGGCCATCAGCCGGCGGGGGATACCCCGAGCGTCATCAGGCAGCCCGGACTCACGGTGATTCTGGCCGACAATTCGTACTGCGCCATGGCCTTCCCGAACGGGCGGGGCCAAGCGGTGTCGGAGGTCCTGATCACCGATGTCGTGACGCGTGATGCCGACGATGAAAGCAGCCATTCCACCGGTCCTAGTGAGGGCCCACCGTTGGCTGCGGCGTATCCACTGACGTCTTCGTCGTCTTCCACATGCGTGCTGCATGGCGTCAGGGCCGACGGGACACGTTTCCGGTGTGACGCCGAGCACCCACTTGTCGGCCGTCGGCTTCCCGATGGTCGATGGACCAAGCTCGTCGTGAAGCGACAGGGAGCAGACACGACGACGACGACGTCTACGTCTACGTCATGTGACACCGGATTGAGCCCTACCAACGTGAGGGGCACCCCAGAGAAAGGAGGAGCGGGAGAGGTCGTGCTGGTACAACGCACCACCAAGGCGTTTTTCGACGTTACGTACGAATGGGTACCCGCGTCGGACGTGATGGTCATGCTTTCCGGATCGCCGTCGCTTCCTTCGGCCGCATCTGGGATCACAGCAAGCAGTGAGAAGAGTGACACCACCACGATGATGCACCCGGGCGGCGGTGTGGTTTCGGACGACATGCTCCGACACGTGTTCGGCTTCCAAGGCGGCATGCAGCAGCACGACGTGAGACGTCGCGAAACAGACGCGAAGTACAAGACGAAGACCGAGCACACCGCGGCGGGAAGCACTGATTCCAAGCTGTGAACTTGGTTGCCTCCTTCCTTGGAGGGGTGCGCTCAGAGTGACACAATCATCTGCCATGCCCGCAATCATTTTTCCGTTTTGGTGTCGCAGGGGGTGTTTACGCCGCGGAGGAACAGGGGAAGCGGGGTGGTGGTGTGCAAATGGGAACGATGACGTTCTTATTTGCTGTTCCGCGGGTGCGACGTGCATTTCCATCTTTTTTTTGGTTGGCCCGTTAATTTTGCCAACTGCGTCCGGCGGCCATTACTGTGCACAACGCACGTTGCGGCGTGTGCTACGTTCACCGACAAGAGTGACACAGCGTAGTCTAATACATTTTGCCTCCTATTTTTGGGGGGGTGTCGTTTCGTCTGACGCTCTCTTTCCGAAGATCAATCGATGGATCTTGCGGTGCCACTCGGCGTGGGGACCATGTTCTGGGGCAACACGTGGCTGGATCAATTCGTGAATCCGGGACACCTCGTACTTTCCATCGCGCAGCTGGCGGCCATCGTCCGCCGGGCGGTGGATAGCGGCGTAACGTTCTTTGACACCGCCGAAGGTTATGGAGGAGGGACATCCGAAGAGCGGCTCCGCGAAGCCATCGACGCCGCCGAAGCGACTGCCGCCGGTGCGATGGACACCACCAATTCACGTGAAGGGTCGCCGCAACCTGAGACTGCGATCGTGGGTGCCGCCGTAACTTCCGCCCTTCCCGACAGGAGGAGGCGGCCTTTGCGCGACCAGCTGCTGGTGGCATCGAAGTTCCTCCCCACGTTGTGGCGTTGGACACAACAATCCCTGTTGCGAGCGTGTCAGCGGACGAACGTACGGCTCGGGCTTGGCACTTGCCTTCTGTACTTCATCCACTCACCGGTGCATCCGTTGCCGCTGGAGTGGTGGGTGAGAGCGTGCTGCGTGGCCTATCGACTGGGATTGATTCGAAGCCTCGGCCTTTCGAACTGCGATGCCGATCAAGTTCGGCGCGCTCATCGTGTGACGTCGCGGGAAGGCGTGCCGCTCGTCGCGAACCAGTTGATGTTCAATTTGCTTGTTTTTCGGAGCCCGGCACTGCAGCGAACGATCGACGTCTGCCGGGAATTGGGTTTGACGGTCGTGGGCTATGCCAGCGTCGGACAGGGATTGCTCTGTGAGCGAAAAGCCTTTCCCTCGCCATTCGTGATCGACCTAAATAGCCACAACTTACCGGACGTTGCCCGCGACGATGGCTCGTCCTTGTCACGAGCTGAAATGAATAATGTACGGCTCATGAGAATGACGGGCGCCACCGTTGACGAAGTCAACCGTTTGCGCTCTGTCGTCCACCGGGTGGCCGTGAAGCACGGTTGCACGATGCAGCAAGTCGCGATTCGCTGGTCCGTCCAGAAAGGCGTCGTGCCGCTCGTTGGTATGCGCCGCGTCGAGCACCTGGACGAGGCGCTTCACGCGGTCACGAAAGTCCGTCTCGACGACGCCGACGTTTCAGAGTTGGATGCCGCGGCGCTCGGTCGGCACACCTTCGAGAAGCCACGCTGGCGTAGGTCACTCTTCGTCATTTTCATCTCGCTGCTCATGGCTGCATACAAGGTGTCGGCCGCAGTTGCAGGTCGAATACATCCTACCCAAACCCCCTCCTACCAAACCTGAGTGACGCATGAAAAAACCTCACTGAGCCTCCCAAGGCAATTTAATCGGGGCAACGCCAACGGGCGCCATTACAGTACCTTGGCAACGTCGTCGCGTCCCAGTGATGTCATATCATCGCTCTTCCTTCCAAGTGCTCTCTTTCGTCGCAAATCCCTTAATGTACAAACGTTTTGTAACAAAACGCGAATCGTGTTGGAGCCGCGCGGGGGATGTGTGTTAGGGTGTTGTCCCTCCGCCCTCTGCTTCTTCAATCGCGCGTCGTAAGTCCGTCCAAAGCGCAATGGTGTACCACCCGAATGATCAGGGCCGTTGGTGCCGCACTTGTGTGTGCGCTGAGTTCTCCGGCCACCGCACTGGCTGCTGGAAGCCCGATGTGATGACGATGTCAGAAGGGGCTGCGACGCTGCTGAAGTATCAGTACATTGCCGACATCACCAATACGCAGGACGCTGAAGCGGATGGCGCGTCAGCAGAGGAGCGCGTGGCGTTGGACCCTGACTACGATCCACACGTCACTGTCTGTGCGACTTGCTTTCGAGGACGCGGGGTTCACGACCAGCAACAAGTTGACTGCTATTGTGGTGGCAAGACGACCGAGAACCTGATTTGCCTCGAGGCTTTGGAGCAGCTGGAGGAGTGGCTCAAGGAGAACGGGCACGACTCCGTGGCCGCCGAATTCTGGACGCTTGTGGAAGGGCGCGCGCCTCCGCCGGAGGTCGAGGAGGAAGGCGAGGACGATGAAGAGGACGACGACAGCTGCGAGTGTGACTGCGATAGAAAGCCCAAGGGCAGCTGAGGTCATATTCCTTCCAACGATCGTTCCTCCAACCTCTGCTTGCGTTGCCGGCGTGGAGTGTTTTTTTTTTCTGTTTTTTTTTCTAGTTTGGTTGCTCGTGTTTGCGCAAAGCCTGGGGAGAAGTCGGCATTGCTTCTCAGCCCCACCGCGGCGGATCGGCGGATGAAAGCAACAGCAACCACATGTGATCTACGTGTCTTCAATTTTGTCGACGATTGAACGGAACGCAACGCAAATGGTTCGCCGCTCGGCGTTCGTGTTCATCCCTCACAATCCCGGCCGAATGTAAAGCCACACGCACCCATTGTTTTGATCGCTGTCCACTGCTGGAGAGGGGTGCCCTTGAAGGCGTGCCAACACACCCGTTACTTCACACCCTTTCTTCGGGACTTTTCATTCTGCTTTGTTTTCTCATACCTTCGTCGTTTGTTTCCACCCAACAGCGTTGCGTTGCCTAACAGCTGTCCTTTGCAGTTGCATTGATCATGTGATGAGCCACGGTTTTTTTTTCTCGGTTTGTGTATTTCTTCAGTCCACGGTCAACCCGGGCTACCGCCGTGCGAGGTGTCGCAAGAGAGAGAGGGAACCAATTTATCCCACACGACACTCGCAGGCTGAACGGGACCGGGCGGGGGAAAAAAGGGAAGGGGCGATCAATCACAAAAGTTCGGACTGTCCCCAATGGAAGCTACTGCCGCGGCGGCGGTACCTCTCACCGACGCAGAACAGCAGCCGATGTCGTGTCCGGAATGCGCGTTCACCTGCGTTGGGCGCAAGCCGCTGGCGCGCCACATGCTGCTAACCATGCACGACGTCACGGCCTGCCGCACGCCTGGCTGCACCTCGCTGCTTGTGCGCGATCATCTTTTGGAATCGGTCCTTTCAACGTATGAGGAGATGAACTTCGCCGAGGCGATGACGTTCACACAGTCGTTGACCTTCGATGGCTGCGAACGCCACAACGTTCGAGGCTGTGCGGTGTGATATCGCAACGACGCTTGCCGCTCTGTAGACTAAGGCGGTCCTTTTTTTCCGTGTCATTTTTTCTCACATTTCTATCCCTCGGCGTACGGAGCGGGTGCCCATTTTGTTTTTTCGATTTCGAGATCAAAAGAGGGCCCATCCGCACTGCCTGACCGGAGAGAAGATGAATCAACTTGCGCAGATTCCTCCTAATCACCTTTCCCCCCTTTTGCCCCCCGCCGCAGTGCCGTATTCTGTAACGACTGCGTCGGGCTGTGTATATTTCAGTTCCTACTGCCGAACCAACAGAAAAGCAACAGAAACGACCCAACAAGACTCGGCGTTCGCATCCGTCGCTCGGACGACGGGTTGTTCGTTTGCAATCTGTTTTCCTTCGCTTTATCCTCCCGCTTGCGAAACCTTCGTCTTCCCCCCTCACTGACACAAACACACACCCCTGTCTCCTTGGATCGGCAACCATTTTTCGTTGTCAACGTTTCCGCCGACGATTCTGATCTTCGTCGCTTCCTTTTGCGAACGAGACGGTGGTGAGAGAATTTCGTTTTTTGGCATCCATTTTGCGATGCCATTTTTTTGTCGAAGATTGACGAAGGGCGCAACAAAAAAACCTTGAACTGCATAGAGAACGGGGGACGCGAAGCAGATGGAGAAACAACAATTTGGAGTGAGGGTGAAGGGCACGAACGAGACAAGCTAGCTGGTTGGAAAACCCACCCCTATATCTTCTGCTGTTTCGATGTCTGGACATGAGCGAAAAAATTGATATGTTGACGTGTCGCGTTGTGAGTTGCGTGTGAGAGAGTTTGCTTAGGGGGCAGATCACGCATTTTTTCCCCCGTCACTCAATTCGTTTGCGATTCGTATGGCTGGCCGCGCTCCGCCGCCGCCGCTTCATGGCCGTCACCGTATTGTTCGCCGGACACAATCCGAGACGTACGCCATCGTCCCGCGTTCCTTTGCGTCCACGTGCGTCGACGTCCACCAACTTCCCGCGCTCCCCGCCACCGGCAGTGCGCATGTCCGAAGGACCGCGGAGGAGGACAAGCAAGACCCACCAGCGGTCCCCTCCCCATCTCATCCGGACCCCTTCGCGTCGCAGTCCGCTCCTTCGCCGACCAACAATCGCCTCTCGCTTGCCGCCGCTGCCGACGAGGGGGTGAAGTCGACTGCGCGGCCGCCGCCGACTCATCCTCTTCACTCACTCGCCCCTCCCGTCATCGACAACGCCGCCGCCCCATGCGCGCCGCGGTATGGCCAAGTTCCTAAGCCGCCGCCGCGCGGTGACAGTCGCACTGTGCAACTGGCCGTGGCTTGCATGCAAAAGCAAGCGAGTATGGTGGCTCGGCTTGGCAGTACCGCCGATCCGTCGCTTGCAGGCGTCTTGCTGCCCCACGAATCGTTGGACTGGGGACGATCGCAACCCTCTCTGTCCGCGGCACTTCCTACCGGATCACTTGGGTCGGCAACAGCAAAAGCCGTCTCGTCCGCGTCGCCGTCCGCCCGTCGGCCTTTTGCACCGTGCCGCTGGCCATCTGCAGGCACGGCGCGCAGCGGAGCGGCACGGCCGACTCGATCCGCCATTCTTGCCGAAGATGAAGCCACCGAGCTGGGCGTCTCCTTTCTTCCTGGCCGCGTGGGAAGTGCGCCGCGTATCCACAGCGGAAAGCAAACTGCAACCGGGGGGCGGAAACCTAACGACGAGCTCTCTATCCCACGTCCGTTTCAAGCTCAAAGGGCGAGCAGCGGTGACGACGAGGTGGACAAAACGGCGGCCAGCGACAGGCACACGATGGCCCCTTCAGCCATCGACCGCCATGCGACGTTGCGAGCTCGTGATCGTCGGGAGCTCGACGTGCTGCTGGACCGGCTCATGGTTTCCTTTCCATCCATACGGCCCGTCTGTGCCGCGGCCAAGTCCGAACTGTCCACGGCGTTCTCCGAGGCCGCGTGGAGCGAGGCGGTCGCGCTGGAGTCGACCAAGCTCATTCAGCAGCAACTGTCGCGCGATTTTGACGACAAATGTGCACGACCGCTGGCGGCATTGGAAGCGTCCTGGCAAGCCGTAGAAAAGGAACTGCAAGCGCGGGTCGTCGCCGCACGTGCCGAACAGTCCGCGCTATCGAACGGCATGCGAGAGATTCTCGACACGGACATCGCCGCACTGGAACAAGCGATGTCCGTGCTCGCCGAGCCCGACGGCGCCGTTCGTTTGGCGCTGCGTCGATTGGATGTGATGTCGGAGCGACTTGCGGCGAAGCAGTTGGAAGTCAAGCAACTTCACCAAAACGAAGAAATGCATGACAGCCTGTTGAAGATCAACAAACAACTGTCTACGGAGCTGTCGGGGATGATGCAAGATTATGACGTGCGATCGAGAGGGTTGAAAATCACGCTGATGGGCGCCATGGAGTCTCAGCGAAGGGCGAAGGAGCAGTACGACGCCTCGCTCGCAACCGTAAGAGAGGGTGTGGGTGACTTAGAAGGAGGCCAGATCATGGCGGAGCAGCTACAAGGACGCATCGACGCAGAGGCACAGCGTACGAAGGCGCTGAAGGCCGCCATTCAAGCCGAAAGGGTTAAACTCGCCTGCGATCATGTGGAACCCGACACCGGTCGTCTCACGCCGCGGCCCAATTGGGGGGACATGGACCTTTTCACTCTGTGCGGCATTGATTTTCAGGCCATGGAGAACGCCCGACTGACCGAATTGGAAGCCACCAGGGCGCGGCTCCCCGGGATCACGGGTGGAGGCGGCTTCGACGGACTGGGGGACGACGGCGACGATGATGGCGAAGCGCTCCCGTCACCGTCGTTGGCCGCAGGAGGGGGGCGCCATCTCGGCGACGATCCTGGGCCGGGGGCTTCTGAAGACGGCCACTCCGCGAGTCGAGAGAGGCGGGACAGCGGAGGTCTGCCCTCACCGAAAGCGGGGCGACGCCGGTCGAGCCAACCGCAACGACGGTTGTCCAGTGACGGACACGCTATAGGCGGGACGACGCGACGACGCCGCAGCGACCCAACGAACGTGCCGTTCGGCGCTTCGGAAGGAGGGGGGGGAGTGGGCGGTGGTGCTCGCATCGCGCATCTCTCATCAGACGCCATTCTTCGCACGTTGAATGCGCTGGCGATCGAACAAGCAGCCGAAGCTTCGCGCGCGGCCAAGCTGCTCCACGACGAGAAGCATCGACTGAAGGACGTGATCGACCTCAGCGCACTCATATTTTCGGTTTCGGCGCCGAATATCGCGGCCATGTCGAGGGACTTTGTCACATTCCGCGAAGCTCCGGCCGAACGCATTCTCGTGCAAGCTCGCCAGAGGTTGCTGGGCCACGCCCTAGCCCCGGTTTCATGGTTGGCCACGGACCGCTCTTCCTCCTCCTCGGTTCCCCTGGATGCCGCTGGGTTCCCATCCGTGCAGCCGCAGCAACATGGCGGGTGTCTCCGTGTGTTTCCCGCGCAATCGGACGCCGACATTGAGGAAATTGCGCTGGCTTGGATGGCCGAGTTGTTGCGCCAGTTCAAGTCCGAGTCGCATGGCTTGTTGCTCTCATCGCCGCCCGGCTTTGCCGTCATGGCAGACAGCTCGCAGGCGGACGTGGTGCACTGTCTGCCGACCTTCGGCGTGGTGGATGGAAGTAAAGGACACCTCCCTCGCGCCGCGGGGGGGTATCCTCCCGGGACATTCTGGGGATTCTTCTCATCGAGCACCACGGCATGTACAATAGACGCGTACGTCGTGGACAAGCTGATTCAGCGTTGTCGAGAGGAGTGGGCGATCATGATCACGACCACGGCGGCGGCGCATGGCAGTGGTGGCGGCCGGACGGCTGCCGACGCGGTTTCGCATCCATCTTTGCCTCAGATCAGTCTCGTGACCTTGGTGCAGCTATTGTCGACACGTTTTTCAGTCCCCGCCGACCCCAGCGCTCTCGTGGCCCACGTCTACGCCGACGATGCAAGATTCAATGCGCACCACCCCCTATCTCGAGGTGGCAGTGCAGCAGCAACCGTGTTACTCGGGCTGTCAGCGAGGCGTCCAGGTGGGGGCGGCATTGCTCTCGGACAACATGTCGATGACGAGAAGCCCGACGGGGTAGTCGTTCCAACTGTTGGCCCATCTCCCTCCCTACCGACGTCCACCTCGTCTTCGACCCTTACGGCCGGCGGCGTCACGGCGGGGGTCAATCCCGCCACGACCGACGCGACCAACACCGCGAACGTCGTCGCTCCGGCGAACGTGATTGCATCCTGTGCGCTGCAAGCCCTGCAATTATTGCTCCCCCTGCGCGTTTTCGAAGCGTTCTTTGACTGTTTGGCGTTCGTCGCCGCTTCCTTGTCGGGAGGAAGCGGCTCGATCGATGTCGCGTCGTGTGTTTACTACGACATGTACAGTTGCGAATCACTCCTGGAGGTGATGACGGAGGCACTGCTTGACTTGCGGTTGGGAAACGTTGTGGCACCCATGGAAACGTTGCAGGCAGCGTGTCGGCAGCAAGGCAGCGCGCCCCTGTCGCACAACGCCGCCATCGGCCGCGGTACCAATTCGGCAGCGATAGCGACGGGGCGTAAGCTCCAGCTGGAGGAACCCTTGGGAGAAGCAGCAACGTCCGCTTCGACATCTAGAATCGGTGCGGCTTCACAGGGGCCAACTCCCGGTGGCAAGGGCCCCGGCACGGGGGCAACACAACAACCGCCTGTCGTAGCGTGGCCACCCCTCTCCGCGCAGCCATGGACCGTTCTGCCGGCGACCGCCAAGTGGTTCCCGTTTCTCGACATCTTCAGCGCGTCTTCCAACGCGTCGCATGCCCTGTGGCCGGCACCATCGGCGTTGCTATCATCTTCCACGTCCCCCCTAGGCGCGATTCGGCCGGAACAAGATGATCCTTCGTCGACTCGTCAGGTCGCCTCGGCGACGTTCGGCCCTCCTTCAGCTCCCCCTCCGCTGTTTTTGTCCCTTCGTGACTGCATCGCCAGCATCCGGGGGCCCCTTTTACAGTGCTTGCTGCAGGAGCATTACCGTTTAGTGCGGGAAGTGACTCAAATCGTGCTCTCGTGCTGCTTTTCGACCGCTGCGCTCCGCCGGCCGGAGGATTCTTTTCACCACAGCGAAGGGGGCATCTGGGCTCCGCTTGGCCAAGACCCCGGCTTTTCACCGCCGAATGCATTGAAGTCGAGGGACCCTCCTGAAGGCTCGCCTTCCCCGCAACTCCCTTCGCCTCAAAGCCAGCAACATGGAACTGCTGCGGGGCGGCGGAAGTCCCTCGTGTCGTTTCCCATAGACGGCGCGACGCCGCTGCCGTCGACGGACAGGGGCGGCATGGGGGCGGATGCGCTGGCCTCCACGATGGCGAACCAGACGATGAATTCCGCGGCGCCCGCATCTACGTCCAGGATGGCAAGCCCTGCCAAAACCGTAACTTCCGGTGCGTCGGGGCCAAAGGTTGCGCGGCTGGTTCACAAACTTGCCGAGGACAAGCTCTACGTCTCAACGAGTGACCTCGACCAAGCTTTGCGCCAACGCCGCTTCGTGTCCGTGATCGCCTCGCCAATCATCAAGCCGGATGGAAGTCTCACGGCCAATGTCGCTCAAGCACTAGGGGGTGCCAAAGGGGGCGATGCCAACCTATCGAGAGCCGCTAGCTTTTCGAATAGCCAGAACAGTGGCAGCAACGCGGTCGGTGATGGGGGACCACAGCCGCCTCGCAGTCAAAGCCGCGCTGTCTCCTCGATGCGGCAGGATAGCTCGTCGCTGGGCGGACGTCGGGCGACCAGCCGGTCCGCGTCCGGCGGCCTGCGAGCGGCGTCGCAGAACGACTGTGCCGATGGCAGAGGGAGTGGGCCGCCGCCTCCCCCCGTCGAGCGTGGGGGCGTGCGGATCGTCGAAATCGCGTACAGCGCCGGACTACTGGGCGACGAACTTTGCACGGGGCAACGTGGCCGACTCTTGTCCGCGTGTCTGCGAGATACCGGGTTCGATATTCAGCGAACCGTGTTGGTCGATCCGCGCGGTGGTCCTCTGGATGATCCGCTAACCGCTTGTCACGTGCACCCGTATGCACTGGGAAGCGACGCGGCAGCGTCGCGTGCGATGCAAGGCGTCTCTCCCCCTTCCCCGCCACCGCCCTTGAGCAGCAGCAGCCGAGGTCCGCCAACGAGCATCGACATCGGTAATCGCTCCGACGAAGACGACGACGACGGTGGTGGCGGCGGTGACGCCTCAACGCTATCCCCGGGCCGTCGATCGAGAGTGGGCGGCAGTCAGCGGCGAAGATCGAGCTCGATCGTGGTTGGCATGGGACAGTCATCGCATCGTCTGCAGCCACCAAAGTCGCCACGCAGAGGCGTAGGTCAATCCCCTTCTCCTCGTCCCGCGGCGCGTCGTCGCTCGGAAGTCATCCCCATGTCGCAAGGGACGGGGTCAGCTTCGCACATTCCCACCGTGGCGGGACGGCGCCGATCGGTGATCGGTCAGGGAACGATGGAGCGACCACGGCCCCCCTCCCAAGTGCTCGACCCCGTCGTTGTTGCCGTGAAGCGTCAGCAGCTGCTCAAGTACCTCGGCGTACAAGACATTGACGCCGCGCTAGCGACGATCGTGTCCCGTGGCGTACCGTCGTGGCTCGATGCCAAGGTCCATGCATCGTCAGGATACGGAGGAGGGGGAGGACTTCCTTCTCCTCCGTCGTTGGACGTGCCCCCCGAGATGACACCATCTGCGCATCAGGCGCGAACGCCATCGGGGACGGTCGCAGCCTCCTCGTTCCGGGCGTCCCGAGCTGCGCAACCCTTGTCGGCATCATCCATGTCGATGGCACCGGCGACCCCGTCTCTCTTTGGGTCCAACAGCTTTTCCGACGATGGCATCAGCGGCGTTCGAGACGACTACGTCGACGTGCTCACCATCCTGGAGCGCATACCGCACATTGCGTTGTCCACCTTCTTGGAGCGGTTCGCGAGGTAGAAGGATATGATGGGTCCATCGAGGCGCGCCGTTTGATTGATGATCGCGAGAGCTGATCGATGTAGATCGGTGGATGTAGCTTGGCGCCGGGTGCTCAATCCTCCTTGGTCAAACTCCGCTCGTGTTGTCACCGAGAGTTCTCCCCCTTTTTTTTCCCTTCCAGTGCGGGAAGAATATTCCTTTCAGAAGGCGGCGAAGAAGCGGCGGCGCAGCGGCAGCGCACCAATCAATCCTTCCAAAAAAACGCCTGACAGCTGACAATACCACAAACATGTCTGTCAACGAGGAACAACAACAACAACATCTTCTCACGGCGGTAACGTGTCCGCAATGCGCGTTCACTTGCGTCGGGTTCAAGCCGCTTGCGCGCCACATGCTTTTAACCATGCACGACATCGCCCGGTGTTCCGCCCCCGGGTGCTCCTCGCTGCTTGTGCGCGATCATCTTTTGGAGTCGGTCGTGTCGACGTACGACGAGCTGAAATTCGCTGAGGCGATGACCTTCACGCAGCCGTTGCTCTTTGACGGCTGCGAACGCCACAGTGTTCGAGGAGGCTGTGCAGCGGCTGCGTGAGGCAACAGCTGTGTCGGCGCTGCGGCGGGGCGATCGCCCAAGGTGGCATTGCCCGGTGTCAGCAGGCTACGTGGTTCTTCAAAGGTCCAGGGGAGGGCGGAGAGAAGTCCGCAACGAAGAAGTCAGCCCTCCCCCGGACAATGTGTCGGTTCTTTTTCTCAAACTTGTTGTGTTTTTGTCCCTCGTGGGTTCAGCCGCACGCAATATACTGCGTATGCGCCATCCCCTCTCCTCCTCTTCCCATCTATCGAGCCGTATCCCGTCGAACGAGAAGGGACCCAATCCGTCAGTGTTGTCACCTCCTCCCTCTCCTTACTGCACTCTCTCCCTCTTTTCTTCCTCGCTCCCTTCCGTTTCCCCCCCGGTTCGACTTTCCATAATTATCTCAGTACTGGAGGGGTTTCCTGATGAAGACCGTACCTCGTACGGGCCTTGCCGCCTCGCGGCTTCTCCTTCCACATCTAACCTCGCCGACGAAATCTAGTCGTCGCGCTCTCGAAAACATTTTTTTTGCAGGCCATCCGCCATTCGCTCGCCCCTCGTTGAAGCGGAAACCACAATTTTTCAAATAGCCTCTTTGCGTTTTTGGCACCGCAGGGGGGCACAAGAACCGAACGACCCCTTCGTCGGTCAGAAGTATTCTCCCCCCCGTTCGCTCGAGTGGTT
>ERZ1292633.3562-Hain-H41-02um-R1-3562-length-15055-cov-6_pt1 | contig 15055 bp, 6 predicted proteins | sample MGYA00564406_ERZ1292633 | MGnify/ENA primary metagenome ERZ1292633 (study PRJEB36523, sample SAMEA6512639) | groundwater metagenome | collected 2019-01-08 | study: AquaDiva: Metagenomics assemblies of 32 groundwater samples
CGCCAAGTCGCGCCCCGGTGCGGGGTGTTCCATCCTACCCCTGCACAGGCTTTATTTAGTGACAGCCGCGAAAGCAACGACGGTGGCGGCTGCCTCGTCGACGGAGATGCTCCTGCGCCCGGTGCTCTCTGCGCCAGCGAATCCGTTGGCCGGCAACCGGTATGCTGGAGTGTAGCGCAGATGGGTCCAGCGGTTCTCCCTCATCATCGCTTTACCCACCGAAAAGAGTTTTCGCTTTCTTCGCATCGACGAAAGTCGCTTCAATTTCTGTTTTTTCTTGCTCCTTAGTTTGACGTTTCTCTCCGACCCCTAACTTCGGCTGCGGCGCGGCTTTGTCAACACTTCCGCGCAGGTTACAACCTCGATCCGCCGCGGGCGCCGGCACGGTGGTGTTTTGTTGAGGCACGCGTGTCCCGGCCCGCCGGTTTCCGGCTTTGGGCCGCAATGTTGTAGGTATCGTCCCCTTCTGAATTGCCCGTTTCTGCCTCCTGGAACCGCCCCCGAAAGCGGAGAGAGGCCAAACGGCCAGAAGTGACTTCTTTCCGTTGTTTCTTTCTCTCTTTCCTGTTCATTCGCATCCGTCCTGCAAAAGAGGAAGTAGTTGGCGGGAGAGTTCGGGCGGTGGGTGTCACATGAGGCCGTGAATCCCCCTGATTTTACTCGTCAATCTTATCTTCCGACTGGCCGTTTCTGTTGTCACTTCACTACTCCGACCATTTCCTCCTCCTCCTCCTTTTCGTGTTTTTATTTTTGACCGCGCGGAACGGGTGGTTTGTCGTCGAATTGAAACCAGACAGGGTTGTAGAAAGAGGAGTGTAGAACATGGCGGATACCGCGGCCGCTCCAGCGTTCGACTGGATGGCGACGCAGCGTCGGCTTCAGCCGCTGGTGCCGGGCATCTCCGTGAGCGAAAAGATCATCTGTCGGCCGACCTTTCGGTTTCTCCACGACGTGATCGTCTATTTTCATCAACAAACGCGCTGCTTTGGGGGCGATGGTGTCTTTTCGGCCGAAGACCTCGATCCGACGGCGGCCGGGGCGGGAAAGGAGACGAAAGTCGCTTTCCTAGAAAAATGTGTTCGTGCCATGGAGGCGCAACTGCGTCGGCCAATGAGCGTCAATCCGAAGAAAGTGGTCGCAGGTGCTGACGTGGAAAAAACAAATGCGTGGATTTTAGAAATGTGCGCGTTAGTGGAAGGCACGCTCAGTAGAAGCCAGGGAAGCGCGAATACCGCTCCGGCATCCCAGCCGCCGCCGGCATTGGCCCCGCCGCCACCGCCATCGACAAACCCACCGCCGCCACCCCCACCCGCGGCGGGCCGCTCCGCGACCGGTGGCGAGCAGGCGAGCGCTCCCTCCGCCGCCGCGGGTCCATCCACGATTCAAAGCACCAATCCCAGGCTGCACTCACAGCTGCAAGATTTCCGCTCGCGCGTTGGGTCGTTCGGAGTGCGCGTCGACGAAGGGGATGAAGACCTATCCGTGCAGAAGATGAACGGAACGATCCGCGACATGATCACGGACCTCCGCACGAGCACCATGCGGCCCCAGGCGATCACGACAGAGCCCACGACGATGAGCCGGGAGCAGCTGCAGCAGGCCATCCAAAAGCAGCTCGATGCTGTCAAGAAGGTGGCGTCCTTGATTCAGGAAAACTCGACGATCGTCGATTCGCTGATCAAAGCCGCTAACTTGTAGAGAGGAGGAGGAGGAGGAGGAGGAGACAATCGCAGAAGGCGTTTTTTTGCCAGCCGCAGTCGTGACGTCGTCGGGTGATTTTTCTTCCCCTTTTTTTGCTGGGAATCAAAAATCGCAATGTCGTCGGGTGTGTTCAAATGCGTCATACTGCACCGCATGATGATTATGTGACATCATTGATAGGTCGGTTCGTCTCGCGCGGCAGCGGTCTCTTTCCCACCGTTCACCATTTAACCCACCCTCCCCCTAATCCGGTTGTTGCGACATATGGCACCGCCGTCGGCAGCGATAAGCAAAGAAGCGCTCGTGGACACCGTATCGTCCGCGGCCAACGCCGCGTCACATGTGGTGGACGCGCAGCTACGCCAACTTCTGCACTTGGTCAAGAACATCAAAACGGCGGGGACCAATCAGCCACATCTGTTTCCGGCCGCGTGGCTTGCCGTGGAGGCCGCCGACTCGCTCCTTCACGAGGCGCCCCATTCGTTCCCTCAGGTAGCGCCCGCAGGTAGCTCATTGCGCCGCTCACTGTCCGGCAGCCTACGACAAGGCTATCCGTCAGTGGGCTCATTGATCCTGGATGGACCGATCATCGACACAACGACGTCCTCTGCCCCGTCATCGTCGTCGTCGGGTATCCTTGATTCGCTGACAACGGATATGCATGTCGTACTATCGCTGATTCGCGCAGTGTGTTTGCAACCCCGGTGCTTCGCCGATTTTCTTAGCGATCGACGTAACGACAGCAGCGAAGGGGATCCCAAGCTGCTCTATTCGGGCCTCCGTGTCATTCGGACTTTGTTGCCGATGGTGACGTTACTCGCGCGCGCCCACCGGCGCACGTCTCCCCTTAGGCGACTCGCATGGATGCTGTGCTACGAGACCTTACCGCTGTGGCCGCTTTGGGCCCCGGGATCAACGTTCATGGTAGTCGATGCCCCGCGCAAGCAACACTGCGTCAACCGGGACCTGTTGCCTCAAGTCGCCGCGGCCGTTCTCTGGCGGCTGATTCAGCTCCCTGCCGCAATGATGGACCCCGCCTCGCTCGACGGGCGCCCTCCATCACCTATGCGACGGCCAGGCGATGGCGTTGACGCGGCAAGCGACGGCGAACCGGACTCCCGGCAGCTCGACTGGCAAACCTGGTTCATACAATTGCCGGCTGTTTTCGACGCGGCGGGCGAATGGCTGACTCCTCGCGCGGTTCCCTCGTCCATCGAGCTTGTTGCGTTTCCCTACGCGGCTGAAATTGTCGGGTTTTGCTTGCTGCCCGCTGGAGCCCCGCGGCCTCCGGTAAGTGCACGGCACCACGACTGGTCGCTCGGGGTGCTGACCATCGGCAATCCGCTCGAGTGGCTGCAAGCCGTGTCGGGCTGGGTGCACATCATTCGACACCTTATTCCCAATCGCGCTGGCGACGCCGTCCCGTTCGGAGCACCGCTACTTTTGGGGTCCGACGACACCGTCTTGACGATGCTTCCTCGGCGATGCGTCGCCGACGGTGTGGCCCGGCTAGTTCGTCGACTAGCGGCCATCGACGCGCCTTACATTGCGCACCGCGTCGCGGACGGTGGGGCAGCGTGCAGTGATAACGAAACAACAGCCCTTGTCGATCGCATCGATTTTGCTCAGGTTCACGCCCTCGCCGTGCTCGTTGGTGGGTGGATCGCTGCGCAAAAACGAGAGTCACGCACATGTCCATCAGACTCAGCATCGTTGTCCCACCGCTCACTGGAGGCTGAACTGGGTCACGCGCTTGGCTTCGCGCTCCGTGACGAAGGGAGCGGCGCCGACTCCTGCCAAACCAACCATCGCCCCTCCTCCAACCATGTCGATTGGAATGCGACCACCCTCGTGGGCGACTGGCTGCGCCTCCACTCTCGAGTGGCGCTTCCTTCGCCGTCCCCCGAGGCCACCGAGGTCATCGAAGACGCGCTGGCCGTGGGCATTCGGCGTCTCGTCACCGCGACCATGACAAGAGGCGTTAGCACCGGAGGAGGAGGACAACCCTTCGGCCACGTACCCCATCCCAGCCGCGCCACCGACGTGGTGCATTCGATCCTTTGGGCCGCCCTCTGGGAGCTGCGGCGCCACACTCTTCCTCCACTCTCTCCCTCTCCTGCACGACGCGTGGGCACGACGCCGACAGCGCAGCGGCTCCTATCCTATCCGCTTGTGGCCGAGGGCTTGTGTCACATCCTCGACGGCATCATGCGACCTCCTGCTGTTTCACATGTCGCTGCCCACGAGGACCCTGTCTGCAGGGGGGGTGCGTTCCCTTCGGCGGCGCTTGCGTGCTTGCTGTCTGTTTTATCGTCCTCGTCTTCGACGGAGGCGACCGCAATCCAAAAGCGTTCGTGCCCGCCGGATGACACCTCTCAAGACGGAGATGACGCCGCATTCCAGCTTGCATTCGCGATGGTTCATCCCGCCGCGCCGGTATCGTTCGGCCGGAACCCAACAGATGATTTGTCCCTCCTTCTTTTGTGGACGTTGACCGCAAAACACCGCTTCGACGCCGCGGCGTGTGCATTGTCGATCGACGCCGCGGCGTGTGCATTGTCGATCGACCTCGGCTCCACGCCGTTCGCGCCATCCTCCTCCGAGGACAGGGACAGGGCAATCGCGAGGCTGCGAACCGGATTCGCACGCTCCGCCATCGCCTTGGGTAGCCAGTTCATGGCACCCCAGGGTTGGGTGGAAGTGATGACGAACGACTCAGTGAGGAGGCTGAATGGTTTCATGACGCCGGGAAGCAACATTCGACTCAATACGGTCGCGGCGCGGGTGGGTTTTTCTGACGCGGCGACGGTAGCTGCTAGCGGCGTTTGGTTGGCGCTGGTCTCCTTCGCGCAATGTGGGTGCGGCGTTGACGCGAGGCTTCTGCAATCGCTAGGCAGGAACATCGCGACCGTCACGGAGTCCATCTGCCATGGTGACGAATCCACCGCGGACGGTGGGTGCGCGGCGCTCTTGGCACGTTTCGCGGCCACGCGGCTGCTGTGGGACGCGCTCGTGCTTCATCGACGGTTGCTAGTCACCGAATCCATGGCGGTGGGAGGAGTGGTCGGCTCCACGGTTTCGGCGATCCCATCGCCGCCGCTGGAACTGGGCCTGGTGTCGGCAACGGCACGCTGCGTCGATGATTTGCGGCGGCGTTGCTGTGACGAAGCGCCACGCCAAGCGTCTCCACCAACGGCCACAAACGAGTGGAATGAGATCCTGATCGAGCATATCTCGTCCGTAGTGCGGTCAGCCCTCGACATCGGCGCTCCTCCCGTTCACGCCGCCGCTGCGGGTGCCAGCGGAGAGAACGGCCTCAGCGCAGCGGTTGCATGCATTCTTCAACGGGCGGTGGTTGTGAATAGCCAATCCTCCGACCGATCGACATCATCGCGCCTGTCGGCTGCCGTCCACCTTTTGCGCCTTGCGTCGATCGGATGCCTGGCCGCAGTCACTCGCCGGCTGAGGGCAGAGGAAGAGCTCTCCCTCGCGTGGGTCGCACTGTTGGCGGACAGCTCCCAATTCGTCGCGTCAACGTTGGCAGCAACAGCGCCGCTCTCATCGCGGCGTCGTGATGATGCTCTGCCGAGCACCGGCAAGCGCGATCGCGATGCACCCTGGCAAGCGCAGGGCAAGGAAGCGGCGGCCAGTACGTCCACGGCCACTGCGGTCGATCGGAACGCGACGGATGATCGTGCTTGCTGTGCGTTGGAAAACGTCTCCGTGTTTGACGCTGTGCTGGACTATTTGCTCTCATTTTTTCAACGGTATTCACGGTCAGTCGATCGGCCCGAATCGTCTCGTATGGCCACGGACGCCTCCTTGGTTACATCGTCACCCCCGCCGGTGCAAGTCAAGGCGGGCAAAGGGGTCGCGCGGCGGGGTGGCTCCAAGTCGGGCCGCGCGACCTCGACGCCGCGGAAGCGCCCTCGCGCGGCGGTGGATGTCACGACAGATGATGACGACGTGGTCGAGATCGCGGCACCCCCTTCCTCCGCCGCCGGCGCGGCTGTGGGGGGTGGTGGCGGTGCGGTGCCGCAGCTCTCCACGTTGCACCGTGGTGGAGGAGGGGAGAAACCTCGAGGTGCGTTGGTGGCGGCCAACGAAACCTCTGTCGTCGTTGCGATTACGGCGGCGACAGCAGAGCAACATGCCTCGTGTTTCGCCCGGGTTTTTGACTGGATCTGCTTGAATCCTGGTGTGCACAGTCCGGACGTTTGGTCGGGGAAGGTGCAAGCGCTCATAGGTCTCATCGTCGCCTCCGCTGCGTCTCACGACGGAGCGATTTCCGCATCGAATAGCCTGCTGCTTCCGTCACTCAAGGCCGTCGTATCGGCGATGTCTCGTCTGTTAATCTCGTTGGACACGAGCGCGCCACTCGCCGCTGCCTCCTCTACTTTAGCCGCCTTCATGGGCGATGTGTTCGTCATGATCCTCACCTCGTCCGAGGCGCTCGCCACAGGGCTCCTTTGGCCTCCAGAGCTCAGTGGGTCGCATGGGAACGCCGCGCCAACTGTGCCCTGTCGTAACAACGCACAGTGCCTTCTCATCGACGACGGTGGCGCGCTGTGGTCATCGCCGCGTCTCAGCATGTCTTGGAGGCTTGGATGTGTCGCTCGGGTGGCAGCGTCGTTGCTTGCCTCCGCTCCGCCATTGTCAAGGGAGTATCTAGCCGCAACGGTTCTGCGCGACGCGGTCGTGGACAAGGCGCTCGCGTTCTACTTGGATGCTGGTGTTGACGGAGCCACGCTTGAGGCGCGTACGGCCGCTGTCGGATGTCTGGGAAACTTGGCCCTCGCCGCGACAAGGCATGGAGGGGGCATGCTGGCCGTCAAGAACGGACGCGGCGGCGCTACGCCGTCTCCTCTGGTCCACGTCATCTTACGCGAAGCGCCCGCATGGATGGCGGTGGCCGTCCTTGAGGCCGCAAGGTCACCCGTTGATGCGTCGGGTGCTTCCTCAAGTCCGCTTGTCCACGTTTTGGAGGAACTTTCAGCTGGTTCGTCGTGGTCGGCTCTTGTCCGCTCGTGTCTCGTGCCCCTCGCCGTGTTCTGGGTTGAGCAAGCATTTTCCTCGGCAAGAATTCTGTCGGCTTCGCTGCAAATACGGGAAACCCCGCGGCGCCGTCCCGCGATTGCCGGCGGTGCGTTCCTTCGGCTGGCGGTCGAACAAACAGGCGTTCCAATGGCGCGTGCCGTTTCGATGATGTTCCCGTCGCTGATTGCCCACATCCTCGTGCGGTCGGTGCTCGGCGGGATCGCGACCACACCGCCCATGAGCCCAGCCGCTGCAACTGCGCCGCCCCAACCATCGAAGAGCGGGAAGCACACCGCTGCTGCCGAAGCGGTGAGCCCACCGGCATTGCTAAACAGTGACCACGAATGGCATGAGGTCGCGCAGGCCGTGCGTTGGCTCAGTGCGGATGTGTTTCAACTTGAGTCAGCGGTGTCGTCGGGGCCTACGTCGACGACGTCGGGTGCAATCGGACCCGCTGCCTCCACCCTTCTCGCTACCCTTGTGGATATGCAATTCAATGCGGTGATCAGCGAGATCATCCTCGTGTTCTGCGACCTGGTGCACGTGAGGAGTGCAAACCTCACGGGTTACTATTCGTCCCTTTCGCGCAACGGCATCTTCGCGGACGATGTGCCGCTCCCTGACTCTACCAATAGTGGCGTTGGGATCGGTTCGGTGGATTCGCGGTTGACGCGTCTGTCGGCCGCCGTTCGCCGCTGTTTTGGATTGCGAGGGGCGGCGGTGGCGTCAGGGACGTCCGGCGGCATCCCAAAACCCGCTCTTGCAGCGTCCTCCGCTCCGGTAGCGGTCGTGTCCACGACTCTCTCAGCTGCCCACCTGGCGGACGTCGCTGTGGTCAAGCAAATGTTCGAGCCCTCCCAAGGCCGTGCCAGCAAGGCCACCAATCTCGATGAGTTGCGTCGGGAGGTGTCCTTCGTCATGTTCGCCATTGTCGACCGCGTGAGCCAATACATGCTACCCCGGAGGTGGTGGCCGTTTCCTGACGCCGTGAGTGTCGAGGAGGAGTCGTGCGTTCGCGGCGCGTTCAATCTCTCCCGAGCGCGCGGCGGCGTCCTCGCGCTTGGCTACTTGGTGGCGATGCTCAAGTCAGAATCAGGCGCGTTGTGGAAAAAGTTGTCTGCCTTGCTTTTCAAGGTCACGTCATTTCTCCAAAGTCCCGAAGCGCCGGCCCGGTTGTTGAGAGGAGCAGCTTCGTCCCCCTTGTCATCTTGTTCGACCACATTGTTGCTGTGCGACGCCTCCGCGGTGTGGCTTGCCCTGGTTCGGCATGTCGGTTCCACCTTTTTGTCTGAAAACGCCTCGGCTATCGCCGTCGATTTAGTGGGGTTCGAGCTCGAGGTCAGTAACGTGTTAGGCGCCGGTAATGGCGGTTCGTTACCGCTCCGTAGCGATGCCGCCGCGACCTTTGCTGCTCCCAGTTCGCACGTGCTTTTATCCACGGCACTCCAGGAATTGCATCAGGCGACCAAGGATGCGGTGTTTTGGAAGCCCTTCTCACTTGGACTGCGAGCTGCGTCCAGCATTGTGGCCAAGGTTTTCGGGCGGCCGTCGCAGCTGGAACTGAACGGCAACAACGTACCTCAACCCGAGGCTGCCGGCTCGAGCGTCCCACTGGAAAAACTACGCCAGGCCGAAGCGGAGCTCTGGGACGCGCAACTCTCGGGCAGTCTGGACGGCATTTTATCGCCTTCGGCCCGTTGTCGTCGACTATTCGTGGAAGCGTTGCACCGGTTCCTCACGGAACGCTGCACGGTGAGTAATATGCGTATTCTTCTCGCATCTCCCTATGCGGCGAGAGTCGCCGCGGCGCTGCTGTCGTGCTTCGGGGATGGAGACGACTCGGCCGCCGCGCGCCCTATCGCGATGGCGACGTTGGGATACTTTGGGGCACTCCGCCACCTCCCTCCGATTTCGGCCGCCTTGGTCCATGGCGGACCGGCCACGACGACGTCTTCAACCACCACAACCACGACGACGACGACGTCCAAGGGGCCCGTGACGTCCAGCCGCTTTGCGGGAAGCCTGATGGGCTCATACAAGGATCCCACGGCATTCATCCGCGAAATTCTTTCCGTCCACTGCCTCAACTCGCTCAATGGAGCGGCGACGGACGAGCGTGGCCACGATCGAACGGCGTTTGCGGTGCAGCGACTGCTCTACATCGCCGTCAACCGCGAGCGTGTTGCCATCGGCGCCGCCGAAATTAGCGAATCGACGCCGATTCGTCCGGAAGAGCTGCAACGCTACGCGTGGTGGTCGTCGTTGCCGCAGACGACGCAATCCGCCCTTGGTGCGTTCGCCACCACAAAGTTTGAGACGATCGTGTTGTTTCAAAGCGAGCGGCGAGTGCCGGAGTACGCACCGGGGATGCCCGTCGGAAAGTGGCTCGGTGCCTGGATGGTGGGGATGATCGTGAAGACGGCCGGCACGATTCATGGGAAGACGTTCGAAGCTCTGCGCAATGTGGTCAAGTACGACGTGCCCTTCGCCAGCTTTTTGCTCCCGCACGTTCTCGCGGTGATCATTGTCGCGTTAACCCCTTCTGCCAACGTCACGTCGTCGTCGTCTTCGGACGACGCCGGGGCCAAAAAGGCGGCCGTGGTGGGGGTTCCTCGGCTGCCCGACGAAGTTCGGGACATTCAAACCGAGATCCTATGTGTACTGCGGCACGCCAGCGACGACGCCAACCACCCGCACATCACGCAGCACGCGTTGTTATTGCTGCGCGCGTTGGATGAGCTCCAGGTGTTTCGGCACGCGCTAATGCTGGCGGACAGGCAGGAAAAGATTCAGGCGGCCGCGTCGTCCACGTCTGCAGGTGGCTTTGACAACCCCAATGCGAAACACGCGGCAGCCGTGCGTGCCGACCACATCGAGCGACTGCAGCTCTTCTTCACTGATATTCCGGCCGATCTGATGGCGGCGGCTGCCGCGGCGTGCAACTGCCCCTTGCGCAGCCTTAAGTACTACGAAGGCACTCAGCGTCTCCCTTCCATCGCGCTGCGCTTCGACATGCAGCAAGTGTTCGCTGCGCTGGGCGACACCGATTCCGTCCGCGCGGTTCACAATACGATCGTTGCTGCGGCTGCTGGCGGAGTGGTCCGCAGCGGTGCTCCCCCGCTTCTGCTGGGTCGCTCGCCGAGTGGAGGCGCGCAGGGACCATTGTCGCCAACCTCCGCGACGCCGACGACGTCCGCTGGCCAGCGGCACATGCAACACAGTAGCGCCTCCGTCTCGGCACTGCCAACCGCCATTTTGCAGCCGCTGTACGAACAACAACTATCCGCGGTGGAATGGGCTGATCGGTTGGGCCAGTCGAGCGAAATGAGTGGTGACTGGCGTCTCGCGCTCCGTCACGCAGAATCGGCGATCTTAATGCACACGGCAGCGGATGTCACAGGCGGACTCCGGAGCGCAGAGGCCGTCGCTCCATCCGCGCTCGATACCTTCACCCGAGAGCAGCATCTGCGGGCGACCCGCTGCATGAAGCACATGGGCCAGCTCCGGCTCCTGTCTCAATACGCGAATGGACTATGCCGGTCTTATCCGACTGAGCCAGCATTTCACGATGCGGTCGTCGACGCAGCGTGGAGGCTCGGTGAGTGGACGAATCTTCGGGACGAAGTCGATTGGTGTGGCGAACGATCCAACCTCCGAGCTCAATCAGAACCTCGAATCGTCACCGGGAGCCGCAGCTTTGAGCGTGGTATCGCCGTGTCGATGAGTGCCCTTCGAGGCTTGACCCTAGGCGGAGGAGGAGGTGCGGCTTCAGCAATCACGTCATCGCCGTCAGGTGACCGAGGAGGAAGCGCTTTGACCGCCGCGGCTGAAGCCATCCAGAAGCTGCTCGGGCAGTGCCGCCTGGAGCTTGCCATGCCGGTCCTTCGTGAGGATTTCGCCCCGGCGTACCCCTCGCTGCTCACGCTTCACGCTCTTCAGGACATCAGCCTCGTGTCGCGTACAATCGTCCAATGCTTGTCGGATGCGGATGATCAGAGTAGTCGGAATCTCATGGTTGAGGAACTCAACTCTGCACTCGAAGCCAGACTCTCGCTTGTGGTGCAGAGCCCTCAAGTGTGCGAAACCATTTTGTCTGTTCATCGTGTCGCGTTCCTTTTGTTGTCGCGCCCGGATTTAGCGGCGGAGCGATGGCTCCGCTACTCCGACCTTCTGCGCGACGCCGGTTCCACGGAGGCGGCCATGAACGCGCTCGTTCAAGCGCTGCCGCTACTCGAGCGCTGTGACCGCGAGGACAATGTCGAGAGCAACCCCACCGCTCTGGGCTCTTCGTCGTCACGTACTCAATCGGCAAGGAGTGTTTTACTTCGAAGCCGGTTGATCAAAGCTCAGGCAACGTTGATGCGAGCGGATGGTGACGTTAGAGGGGCGGTGTATCTTGCCAAAAAGGGGTCCGAAAATCCCGCGTTGCTGGGTCCCGCTCAGCGAGGTGAACTTCGCCTCCTCGCCACCTTGTGGGAAGCTGAACTGGCAGAGCAATCACCGGCTGAATTGATCGCCCGCCACACCGAGGTTCTCGCCATTCATCCCAGCGAGCACGCGCACCATCAGCTGGCCCGGTTACACGACAAGCTCTTCACGGCGCTGCGCACGGACTCCGAGGGAAAGGCCTTTCCAGCTGCCGGCGAGCGGGAACTGGTGGACGCCATCGAGTCGCACGTTCTGCCGATGATGGAACACTATGGGTCCGCGCTGAGAGGTGGCGTGGCCACCACCTACCTCTCCGTGCCGCGGCTGCTCACAAATTGGCTGGATTCAGCTAGCATCCTCCACGCGATCGCGGCTGGCTCATCTGCCGTGGGCGGCGGCAACGCGGCGGCGCGCGAAAAAATATCCGCCAAAGCGTTGTTGTGCCTTGAAAGAGTGAACGCCAAGGCAGATGGGTTGCTCGCCGCCGCGGGTGCGTCGTCACCCTTGGCGGCCACTCACCAGCCCCCGCACCACCCGAATCCAATTACCCCTGCGATACCTGTCGCCCACTTGGTCGCGGCGCTCCCACAACTAAATTCGCGTCTGTCGCATCCCAGCGGGGAAACCGCGAATGTTCTTGCCAACACACTGCTTCGGCTGCTGCATGGATTTCCGCAGCAGACGCTTTGGTCCCTCCTGGCACTCACGCACTCGACGAGTGCACGGGCGAAATCTGACTTCGTGAAGAGCAACATTTTGGCCCCCTTTAGGGAATCTGGGGCCAAGGAGCGCCGCAACGTCGATGCTGCGCAGGCGATGTTCCGGTGTCTAATCGACTTGTGCAATGCCACTCCCGCAGCCGTGGAGGAACAGAAGCTGACGACGTTGCCGTTTGTCCGGCGCATGACCCACGACACAGCGACGGGTAACTTGCCTAAAGACCTTCTGATGCTACCCCTTCAGTCTTGTTTGACCGTGGACGTCACCGCCGCGGCGGCGCAGCTCACCGGGGGCACCCTGCTGTCTTCATCGGCGGCGGTAGGGGGTGCATCATGCATGGCGACCTACCCCACGTTCCATGCTTTCATCGACCACGTTGACATCATGCCGTCGCTTCAAAAACCGAAACGAATTGGGATTATTTCCACCACCGGGGCCACTCACTTCTTCCTGTGTAAAGCGAAGGACGAGCCGCGAAAAGACATGCGCATGATGGAGCTGTGCTCGATTTTGAACATCTTGTTCCGCCAGCAACAATGGGGGAGCAACAACACTGCTTCCTCTTATCCTTCTTCTTCTTCTGGCGGTGGCATCGCCTCGGAGGACGTACTATCACATCAGTCGATGCTCCACCCGCCGGCGGCTCCTCCTCGCTCAGCCGGCGGCGCGAAGAGGAATCTCGTGCATTCCCGAGGAGCCCATTCGGGTGCCACTCACGAAGGGAACGTCACCGCGGCTCAACAAGATGGCGGCGGCGGCGGTGGCGCCGAGGGCGGTGCGGAGACGACCGTTTCGCTACGCCGCTACGCGGTCACCGCTCTCACGGACGACTGCGCCATCATCGAGTGGGTCAGCAACGTGCTGCCGCTGCGCCGCATTTGCGAGGACGTCTACGGCATTCATGGGCTGGGTTTGCGCACCAGCGCGATCAAGGCTTTGAAAGAGAAGGCAGATAAAGGGCAGATGACTCCGCTTGTGATGCTACGCGATCACGTGCAACCGCGATTCCCACCGATGTTACACATTTGGTTTCAGACGCAATTTCCGGATGCGTCGGAATGGTACCGTGCGCGGGGGAGGTACATTCGCTCGTGTGCGGCCTGGTCCATGGTCGGGCACATCGTCGGCCTCGGCGACCGGCATGGAGAGAATTTACTGATGGACACCGTTTCGGGTGACATGCTGCACGTGGACTTCGCTTGTATGTTCGACAAAGGCGAGACATTGGAGGTTCCCGAGCGTGTGCGATTTCGTCTGACGCCGAACATTGTCTCAGCTCTTGGAGTGACTGGGACCGCCGGCCCGTTTCAAAAATCGTGCGAATTTGTGTTGGGCGTTCAGCAGCGACAGAAAGATCTCATCCTGGCCCACCTGGACACGTTCATTCATGACCCCCTGGTCGAGTGGATAGGCAAAGCCGGCAAGGCCACGGCGGCGGCGGCGGCAGCCGGTGTGCCTCCTTCCTCGGCCACCTTCACCCCTCGAGGGCTCATCTCGCGCGCCTCGCGGAGACTCAATGGGGCCGTGGACTTATACGGTGAGTCTCGCGAGCCGTCCTCCATGTCCCTGAGCGTCGAGGGACAAGTGCAGCGGCTTGTGCAGCATGCTGCCTCCTTGGAGCAGAGGGCCTTGATGTATGTCTGGTGGATGCCTTGGCTGTGAGAGGGAGGCCCTTTCGTCATGTGCCATAGAGAGAGTGACGTAACGGAGCGTTGGGTCGGCGGTGAAAGACGACCACCATCCCCCGTTTCACCGTGCCGTTCGACATGAGTTGCTGTGCTGCTTCAACGTATCGCCTCGGGATGCGCGAAACCCACACGGTGTGAAATCGATGATTTTTACTTGTTAACCTCCTCCTCTGGAACAGCCCGCGTCGTTTTGTTCAAAAGGCACGAACGTGCCAGCGGTGTGAATGAAATGGTTGGTGAAAGCGCTCCTGCCTGGCCGTGCCGCTACGCGAACGCCGATTCCGCCGAAGCCGTACGCAGAGCGAGTGAACGCGAACGTGATTCTTCGGGAGCAAGCTCACCAGGAGCGCCTGGCGAACATCGACCCTGAAAGACCGCACTGGCGTGACCCAAAGTTCGAGTCGCGCGAAAAGGTGCCGTTCTTTGACGTTTTTGGTTACAACCGCAACTGGAGCTGGACGCTATTCAAAGTGTTCGCGGTGATCAGCTTTGGACATCTCTTTCTTCAGGAAGGGCGCATTATGAACGAGTACGGTGGAGACCTCATGCGTTCCGTCGTCGTTTCGGTGTCCGCCAAGCCGGACTACGCTCGGGATGACACGGCCACGGAAGCGGAGCTGAAGGCGGCCGGCTTTGCATACGTGGGGACGCGGCAGCTGGACAACGTCGGGGTCAAGGTGGATAGCGCCAAACTGCGAGACGACTCAGTCTCCGCTCGTCGGTGATGGTTCGTGGGGGTTTTTTGCGTTTACCATATGGGACCATATGATAGCTTTTTTTTTCAACAGAGTCTTCTCTACCTTTCAGTTTTACTGTGTGTGGAAATTGGATCCGCGGCTGCCTCTGCCGGCTCTCTCAGTTGCTTTTTCGCAGTGTTGATTTCTAAGATCCTGAGGGACACGGGAAGGGAGGGGTTCGCAGGTGTGGTCATGAACGACATTTACGCTCGGCGCATGGCGCAGAGCTCGATGTTTCAGAGCATCTACAAGTCGTTCCCGGTCATGTGGTCAGCCACGCAGATCACCAAAGAGCCGCTCACCGGGCACCTCGTCCAGGAGGAGCTCATGCGTGTCAATGGACATCGCGCCATGCCCTTATTGCTGCCCGACGTAGCCTTGTGCAACGTGCAAAATGCCCATTGGAATACCCTGAACGATGCCTGTGCATGGGCCGTCAGCGGCCGTGCCTTCGCCGTTCGGAATCAAACTCCGTTGACGCAAGCCGCGGCATCCATTGGTCGGTTGGAGGAGTCTATTCCGGCCGTGCGCACGATCACCACGACGCAGATCATGACGAACGTCCACCTTGCGCGGTGCGACGGTATCGCCCGGGCCGTGTTCGATGATTTTGGTCCGGAAACATCGGCACCGGCCGATGGTGGGTCCTCGGAAACCCAGGTGGGAGACGCGCCACCAACGGCCACTTGACGTACCGCACATGCCACGGGAAGGTTTTTTTTTTTGGGGGGGGGGGGGGGGGGG
>ERZ1292633.3563-Hain-H41-02um-R1-3563-length-15047-cov-18_pt1 | contig 15047 bp, 17 predicted proteins | sample MGYA00564406_ERZ1292633 | MGnify/ENA primary metagenome ERZ1292633 (study PRJEB36523, sample SAMEA6512639) | groundwater metagenome | collected 2019-01-08 | study: AquaDiva: Metagenomics assemblies of 32 groundwater samples
TTTTCGGAAGCATTCCGCGCTCGCCTTCAAGTGCTTTCAGATAAAGGCTCATCATAGTTATCTCAACCGCCTGAGGGTCAATGTCAACTCCGAAGATGTTGTTTCTTAATATCATTGCCTTTGTGCGTAAGGGCAAAGCCAGGTCCTCCGGCCCTACTTTATGATAAAAGTCAAAGAATTGTGTCTGCGCTTCTTTTGTATGCTTGCGATAATATTCAAGATGATAATCCAACAGGTATTGATACGCTCCGAGAAGGAATGAGCCTGAGCCGCAGGCAGGGTCAAGAATCTTAATCTTCTCTATCTGCTTAGGTGATTTACCTTCAATCAATTTGCCGACTGTATTTTTTACTATGTAATCAACAATATATTTCGGAGTGTAATAAACCCCTCCTGCCTTCCTTACTTCAGGCTTCTCTTCAACCTTTGCAAGTTTTGGAGTAACCCTTATGGTGCTTCCTAAATAACGCTCATAAATACTTCCCAGAAGTTCAACGCCGATTGCATCGAACCTGTATCTTGATTTCGGGAAATAGAGGTTCTCGATTATCTCTGCCAATAAGCCTGAATCAATATCTGCCCTCTCGCATGCATGGGGCTTGAAGATGTCGCCGTTAAGGTCATCATTCACTTCATGGAAGAGGTCAAGGAGATGGGTCATGATGGGTTTTCTCTTGCCTTCTTCTTTCCAAAGGGCAACAATCTCAAGCAATTCCTTATCAGGCCTTATTCTCCTGTCCTCTGCAATTCTGATAAAGATAATCCTGTCTAAAAGTTTTTGGACAACGTCATTTAATAACTTCACATCGAATTCAGAATTTCTTTTATGAATATCCTTTGCAAGCTCTGTTCGCCATCCTGTAAGGTCTTCAAGGAATGATTTATCTGGCGGAATCCTGAGTCTCTTGCTCTTTGTGTCTTTAGGAAGTAATGCTTCGAGTGAGCCTTGCTCAACGCGCTCTTTTGAAAGCTCATAGAGTTTGTCAATGTTATTGAGGTAATCAGCATATTTGAGGTCAAGGATTAATCCTTCATCAGGGAATTTGGGGTTAGGTTTCAGGGAGGCGTCAAAGAGCTTGAACTCTTCAAAGTCTGTGAGGATTACGAAATAGACCTCTTTTGTTGACCATGCATAAGTCTTAGCCTGAAGGATATGGTTAATGTCATCAAGGGCAACTGACGGGGCTTTTGCCTCGACAAAGAATTTTGTTGCGCCGTTTATCCTGAAGTTATAGTCAGGCCTGCCTGTTGTCTCAGGCGAAAGCTCAACTATAACATCCCGCTCATGCGGCGCCTTATGCGCCTTGTTTTCTATGTCCCAGCCGAGGGCCTCAAAGAATGGATTAAGAAAATCTATTCTTACCTGCGCTTCCGGATAGCCTTTTGAAAGATAGTGTGTCTTGTCCTTCTCGAACTTTGAGATTAAGCTTTGAAGTTTTTCCCTGAAAATATCCTTATCAGACATTTCGCAGATTATAGCATAACGGCAGATAATAGGATAAGTCTCGCAGCGGCTTTTTTCCACGCAATTCCTACAGTAAAAAAATCAGATAATAAAGGCGAGGCAAAACCTCGGAGGGCGAAGCCCGAGAATGAGCGAGAGGCTTATCCTATTGTCGCTAAATCTCGAATTCACACCATGCTCGACCGCGCAAGTGTAATCACAACCACCTCTTTTGCGCCGGCCTTGATTAGTGTTTTTGAGCACTCCCTTGCTGTCGCGCCTGTTGTCATCACATCATCAAATAATAGAAGCCTCAGGTTATTTATCTTGCCATTGACCTCAAACGCGCCCTTAATATTTTTCATGCGTCCTTTTGCATTGAGCCCGATCTGCGGGGGCGTGTCTTTTCTCTTGAAGAGCATATCAATATGCAATGGGATTTTTAATTCTTTTGAAAGCACCCTTGACACAAGAAGCGTCTGATTAAATCCCCTTTCTCTCAACCCCTTCCTGCTTAGAGGAACAGGAACTATAGCGTCGTATTCAGGTATTTCAAGCATTAAAAGCAGTTTCCCCAAGGGCGCTGCAAGCCTTCTTACTCCATAGAACTTCATCTGATGGATTGCCTCTGCCAGAGCGCCGGAGTAAATCCCGTAATTCAACACCACAGAAAATGGAGGTTCATTCTTCATGCACTCCTTGCATATAGTCGCATATTCCGATACGAAAGGAGTTGCGCATATTCTGCATGAAGGCCCTGAATATCGCTCAATCCCTTCCCAGCAGCTTTTGCATATTGGAGAATGAGAATAACTGTCAGAATGCTTCTTGCACAAGGGGCATATTGAAGGGTAAATTGAATTTAAGAGCCCTGAGGCTAAGCTATATCCTCTGCTCTTAATGACGTCCCACACTTGCCGCACCTTGGGTTGAGTGAAAGTTTTTCCCTTGCAACTTTGTTCTTGGCCCTGCAGTTCGCACAGGCTATTATGAGATGTGCCGGAAGAGGCTCATGATTTTTGCCTGCATTAGATGCGGTCTCCCCGTTTTCACTATCCCTGATTCCCTTGACAAAGTTTATATAATTTGAATCTTTTTCTATCAACTCGATGCCCATGCCATTTTTAAGGACGGCGATTTGGGTTTTTATGGCCCTTTTCACTCTTCCTTTCAGCTTTGAAGTTTTACCGTCAGGCAAATAAATCTCTATGCCAAGTATGCTTCCAGGAGCAAAAGGATTCCTGGTTCTTATAAATAACCCGCCATCGGAAACGTCACTCGTTATTCCACTGTATCTGTCTGTGCCTGTCACGAATACAGTTTCAAGTCTTTTTGTGTGGCGGTTGAACTGCCTTTTTGACATCAGAACGGCTCATGCAGCATGATAAGTTCATCCCTCTTCTGACCCGAAGAGATAATCTGAATCTTGGTGTTGAGCATACTCTCTATCTTTCTGATATACTCCCAGGCCGCCCCCGGAAGTTTTTCAAAATTCTTTATGCCGCTTGTATTCTCTTTCCAGCCCGCGACCTCTTCATAAACAGGCTCGCATCTTTCCAGCACGCTCAGCTCTTTTGGAAATTCTTCATGGAGTATGCCATCACATTTATATGAGGTGCACATCCTGATCTTTTCAAGTCCGTCAAGGATATCAAGTTTTGTTATTACAAGCCCGGTGAATCCATTCACCCTTATGGAATATTTCAGCGCCACCATATCGAGCCATCCGCATCTCCTCGGCCTGCCTGTGGTTGCGCCGTACTCGCCGCCTTTTTCCCTGATTTTTTCTCCAAGGGAATCTTTTATCTCAGTCGGGAAGGGCCCCTCGCCCACCCTTGTAGTGTATGCCTTAACAACGCCTATAACCTTTGTTATCTTTGTAGGCCCGACGCCGAGTCCTGTGCATGCGCCGCCGGCGCTGGCGCTGGAGGATGTAACATAAGGATATGTGCCGTGGTCCACATCAAGCAAAGTGCCCTGAGCGCCTTCAAGCACCATATTCTTATTTTCATCAATCATCTTATTGATAATAACGTCTGTATCGGCAATATGCCCTGAAAGCCTGTCCGCATACCCCATGTACTCTTTATACACATTTTCCAAATCAAATCCTCCGGCATTATAAAGAGCCTTGAGAAGATTATTTACACTTGAGAGATTAATTTTCAGCTTTTCCCTGAATACCTCAGGATAAAGAAGGTCTCCTACCCTCAGGCCTGTCCTTGCTATTTTATCAACATAAGCAGGCCCGATGCCCCTGCCTGTTGTGCCTATTTTTTTTGAACCCTTAAGCCTTTCCTGTTCTCTTTCAATTGCAGTATGGTAAGGCATTATGAGATGAGCGTTCTTGCTTAAAAAAAGATTTTCCCCTACCTCTATGCCCCTTTTCTTTAACTCGTCTATCTCTTCAATAAGAAATGCAGGGTCCACAACCACGCCGTTGCCTATTATGCAAGTCTTCCCTTTATGGAGGATCCCTGACGGAATAATATGCAGCACAAACTTTTCATTTTTTATTACAACAGTATGGCCTGCATTGTGACCTCCCTGATACCTTGCTACGCCATCAGCCTTTTCCGTGAGCACATCAACAATCTTTCCCTTGCCTTCATCGCCCCACTGGGCGCCAACAATAACTATAACAGCCATTTTCTTACCTCTTCACTTATTTAATTTAATTAAAGGTTCAGCAGTTTTGCAGAGAGGACATTCGGCATCTTTTTTATCTCTTCCAGATTGCCGGGTGTAATGGGGCTGTCAATACTCATCACAGAAATTGCCATGCCTCCGGCGCTCTCTCTTCCAAAATACATACGCGCTATGTTTATATTGTTTTTGCCAAAGAATGAGCCGAGATTCCCTATCACACCCGGCTTATCATTATTGTATATCATGAGCATTATTCCTTCAGGCACTATCTCCACTGCAAAGCTGTCAATCCGCACAATCCTCGGATCTTTTTTGCTGAACAGGGTTCCTGCAAAGTATCTCTCTTTCTCTTTTGTCTTTATCCTCAATGCAAGAATGCTCTGATAATCGCCGGCATCATCGCTTTTTGTCTCCTTAACTTCTATCCCGCGCTCCTTGGCAATAAAAGGGGCATTCACGAAATTAACTGTCTCTTCAAGAATAGGGGTTAGCAGTCCTTTAAGGGCTGCAATAGTAACAGGGGCTGTGTTCAATTCTGCTGCTTCACCCAGATATTCTATTGTTACGCCTGTAATGCCCCCCTCATAGATCTGGGCAGCAAAACTTCCAAGTTTCTCAGCAAGACTAAGATATGGCTGAAGCCTTGCCACCTGGTCTGCAGGTATTGACGGGAAGTTTACGGCATTTCTGATTGTCCCCCTGACAAGGTAGTCTGCTATCTGCTCTGCTACTGCAATCGCAACATTCTCCTGCGCCTCTTCTGTTGCTGCGCCCAGATGCGGCGTGCATATGACGTTATCAAGGCCAAGCAATGGATTATCCGGCCCTGCAGGTTCTTTTTCAAAAACATCAAGGGCTGCTCCGGCAACCTTGCCGCTTTTCAGCGCTTCATATAAATCTTTTTCATTAACTATCCCGCCCCTTGCACAATTGATAATCCTTACGCCGTCCTTCATCTTCCTGATAGTCTCTGCATTAATCAGATTTTTTGTCTCCGGAGTCATCGGGGTATGTATTGTGATAAAATCCGCCCTGCTGAAAAGCTCGGGAAGTTCAACCTTTTCAATTCCAAGCGCCTTTGCCCTGTCTTCGCTCAAAAACGGGTCATATGCTATAACCATCATCTCAAGGCCCTGCGCCTTCTTTGCAACCTGATTGCCTATATTTCCAAGGCCTACAATGCCGAGGGTCTTGTTAAAAAGCTCAACTCCCATAAACTTCTTCTTTTCCCATTGGCCTGCCTTCATGGAGGCAGTTGCCTGCGGTATCATCCTTGCAAGCGCAAATAACATGGCAATTGTATGCTCTGCCGTTGTTATCGTATTCCCGCCGGGAGTATTCATCACAACAATGCCTTTTTTAGATGCTGCTGCCTTATCCACATTATCAAGGCCGGAGCCGGCCCTGCCAATGACCTTCAGGCTTTTAGCGGCATCAATGATATCTGCCGTGACCTTTGTTGCGCTCCTTATTACAAGCCCGTGATATTCACCGATACATGCCTTGAGCTCATCCGGCTTCATCCCTGTCTTCACATCAACTGTTAACCCTGCTTTTTTAAGTATCTCGACACCTTTGTCCGAGATCTTGTCGCTTACCAGAACCTTCATCTTTCCTCCAGAATTCTACAGTCTTTCAAACCCTTAAAGGATAACACAGCCATAAAAACCTTGACAAGGGCTTTGTGCTGCAATGGCAGACAGGAATAACTTCTTTTGCTGTCATTCCCGCAAGAGAAGCGCGTCGGGAATCCTTCTGGAGGGCAATCAGAAAGATTCTCGCCCCACCGAGTCGCCGAGGATGACCGGACAAGCCCCGATAGAAGCAAATCTTCGCACGGGGCAAGCCGGAATGACAAGATTAGAAGACAGGCTTGTGAATGTCAGAGAATTTCTCGAAATATTTGAAAAGGGAAAAATAAGAGAGGATTTTAAGTTTTTCGATAGTGTCCACGAGAATCACCTGAAGAATTATAACATGGGATTGTCCGGCAGACGTTGGGGGTGAAACAAAGTTCCCCTTGACTTTTCTCTTAAATTAAGGAAATCTAAAATACAGATTAAGAGAGGAGAACGATGACTTCGGCTAAAGGAAAAAACTGGACAAAAAAATTCGACAATGCGCTTTCTGCTGTGCGAATAGCTGCTAAAAAAGCAGGTCTAAGCGAACAGAAAATTGATAATGCTGTTAAGTCCATAAGAAAATATAGTCGCCGCTCCGTCAAGACAAGCTGAATGTCAGGGAGTGTCTCTTTGTTAGCGTCAGACGATTTTGCCATATTTTCCGCCATTTAGTTTTTTATCCATAATATCATAGAATACGACATAGTGAAAATATCCCGCATTGATTTTATGCGATTTCTCCATTTGAAAAATCTTTCGGATATGCTATATTTTAGACAGTTTTAGAAAAATACGACAGTTCGTATAGTAATTGTTGTGCCTACAAATTAAATGATAAATAAAGATGCTAATAGCTTTTTGGAGCATGCGCGGCAGGTTCATTCACTGGCTGAAAAACTATCAGAGGATGGCATTGCAATCTACGAACATTCTTATGACATGCTTTCATTTGGAAGTTGGCTACTCATTTTGGGGAAGCGGAAGTATCGCGTAAGATTCATTTGGGACGGGAAGGACGGCATTCTAATAACGGCAAAGGCATTAATACCAGATTCTGGAACAATAATTAAATGGGAAGAAATGCCAAATGAAATTGAAACTGATCAGACCGGTGGAGACATTTTTAAATCAATTGAGGCTTTCATTAAAAAGAACTTCGAGGCACAACAACAAAATCGAGGCGACAGGGAATAACGCTTATTGGTTTTCAGTTTTTGGCCTGTGCCCCTGCGCCTCATTTGAATCGTTCGAACCAATAATGAATAAGGCAACAAACATGAAAACAATCTACCCTGTACTGCTTCTCACCATCATGATCGTTCTTAATGCTGTATCGGCTGTTCAAGCTGAAGAAAGCATATGTGATTGGCTTCGCAGGCTGAAAGCACAGCAACCGATATTTTCAGACGTTCCAGATGAAAATTTACTCATGGTCAAAAAAGTCAAGAACCCTTCGGCTAAAGAATCACGACATAAGACATCACCAAGCGAGGGCATTTACTACTTCTTATGGAAAAAAGATGATTCCACAGTAATTGTTTTCGTTGGTCGAGAATACAGTCTTGAGCTGAGCGTTCCAAAATATGATTGGCGTCCTATTTCCGTCAAGTGGATTAATCCTAAGCTCATTTACATTAATATTCCTTTTAATCCACATTATAGTGCTTATTGGATTTATGATGTTGAAGAAGAGAAAATAATCATTCACGAACTGGAAAACGACGGCTGGGATGCATGGCAACAATGCAGCTCACAGGAAATAAAAGAAGACATAAAAAAATGAAAAAGAAAAAACAGGGCCAGCGCCTCAATAGTCCATAGAGCAAAAGCACAGAAGTTCTTTCCCCCCTTGACACAAAAATAATCGGTAAGAATAGTTATATCACGGGCAGTTTTTAGCTAAGGCTTCGACATGCCGGTAAGGGCGATGTTAATCGGCAATGCCCTTATAGTCTCCAATCCATCTTAGAAAATCTTTTTTACCCTTCATTGAATTATAAAATTTTCTGTCGCCAGTATAAAAAAGAGTGCCGTTTTCTTTTGCCGTTTCAAGGTAAATGGCATCGTAAACTGATATGTTATATTTTCTTGCAAGACTATAGGCATTGCGTATTAACTCAAAATTATCAACAACCGCCATTTCAATTTCCAACATGTCCTTTATGATGTCCCTGCCCTCATCCTCGGTTATTCTCTTTCTCTGGACAGCGACATTGACGGCATTGGAAGTTTCATAATAAAACAGTTGGGGCTCAATGAACCCGACCTTGCCCGAATTGTAATCAAGAAGGATCTCAATGGCCTGTTCAACTTCGGATTCATCTTTTATATGCCATTTAACGGCAACGCTCGCGTCTATTACAATATTAAAATTCATAACGTTTGTCTCTTTCCTCTCGTGCTTCTCTTATCCAGTCCGTCACATCTCCGGGTATTGCTTTCATCTTTTCCCTTCTTATGAGAATTCTTTTAACAACCCTTTCTCTTCCCGCCAGCGCCGCGCTTTTCTTAATCACTATGTCCAGAGCTTTCTCGATTGTCTCAGTCTCTGTTTTAAGGCCGAGAATCTGTTTTGCCCTGTCAATCTTCCTCTGGTCAATTTTAAGATGCTTATCCCTGATAGCTGTTCCCATAGATATTCGCCTCCATGTTCATATTATAGCAAATATGTACATAGAATAAAACGCTACAAATTTCAATTCCCCCCTTGACACAAAAATAAGCGAGGAGTATATTTAAAGCATGTTTTACAATTCGATGACGATTAATAAGGCCGTCCTTAAGAACGCCTGGCATATAGGTGCCGTGGCTGAAGGGGGATTCTATTAACTGTTAATCGGATAGGATAAGAAAACTTCAAAGGCCACGGAATAAACCCCGTGGCCTTTTTATTTTGAATGCAGGATAGACAGCGGGCATTGCACTTGAGCGGTTTTGAATTCTGCCAGCCTTCAGGCGGGACAGAATTCACCTCGGAGGTCCCGATTTATCGGGGCCGAGAATGAGCGAAAGCGCTGTGCCCGCTGTCTTAAAGCTAACGATTAATATTGGAGGTGTGACTATGACAGAATTTAATAAATCAAACTGGGCTAAGGCCGGGTTCAGTCAACAGTATATTGATAAGGCGGATATCTATATTGTTGAGCGCAGAAGAATGTTTGGGTTATTGGTATCGTTTTATAATCATTTCCTGAGAGGAAAGCCAAACCGCATTCTCGATCTTGGCTGCGGAGATGGAATCCTTGCGCATGAGCTTTTGAAAGTTGATGACGCTATATCAGCTACGCTTGTTGACGGCTCTGCTGATATGCTGAGAAAAACACGGGAAAGACTTAAAGATTTTAAAAGTGTTCAGCTCATTAAGGCAAGCTTTCAGGAACTGCTTGCGAAAGACTTTTTTGAACCGGGCTTTGACCTCGTATTTTCGTCACTTGCAATACATCACCTTACAACGGATGAGAAAAGTTCGATGTTCGGAAAGATATATTCATGGCTAAACTACGGCGGGTATTTTGTAAATATCGACGTTGTGCTTGCGTCTGATGAGTCGCTTGATTCATGGTATCTGAAATTATGGCAGGAATGGATGGATGATAGAAAAGCCGCATTCGGGATATCAGATAGCATTAGCGACGATATTATCCGCAGATATAAGGATAATAAGGACAACAAGCCTGATACACTGGATGACCAGTTGGATGCCTTAAAAGGCATGGGCTTTCAGGAAGTAGATTGCTTCTACAAATACGGGATATTCTCGATATACGGAGGAAGAAAAAGTGAAAATTTATCAGGTTGATGCATTTACGGACAGAATATTTTCAGGCAACCCTGCCGGCGTCTGCATACTGCCGACAGTAAAGGATGACACATGGATGCAGAATGTAGCAGCAGAAATGAATCTGTCCGAGACAGCATTTTTAATCAAAAAAGAGGATGGGTTTAATCTTAGGTGGTTTACTCCAAAGAGAGAAGTTGACCTCTGCGGGCATGGAACGCTTGCGAGCGCCCATATCCTTTATGAGACAGGCATTGCAGATAAGACAAAGGAAATACGGTTCTTTACAAAGAGCGGGGTTTTGAAGGCCTCTAAAAAGGATGACTTCATTGAACTTGATTTTCCTCTGGAAGAAGACAAAGAAACAGATGCGCCTCATGGCTTGATGGAGGGGCTAAAGGTCAGGCCGGTTTATGTCGGGAAAAATCGCATGGATTATATTGTTGAAGTTGAATCCGAAGATATTGTTCGAGGCCTTCAGCCTGATTTCGAGATTTTGAAAAAAATCGCAGCGAGGGGCATAATAGTGACGAGCAGTTCAAGTGAATCAGGGATTGATTTTGTTTCCAGATTCTTCGCGCCTGCATACGGCATTCCCGAAGATCCTGTAACAGGCTCTGCGCATTGCTGTCTCGGGCCTTACTGGAAGATGAGATTGAAGAAGGACGAATTCATGGCACATCAGGTCTCTGAGAGGGGCGGATTTCTGAAGGTGAGGGTTGGCAAGGACAGGGTATATTTGGGCGGTCGGGCGATAACTGTGTTCTGTGCGGATTTCAGGGGAATATAAGTATAGTCGAAAATTAAATATAAAAGGAAAAAATAATGAGCGATAAAAAAAATCGTATATGCCCTGTTGAGATAGCGGGTATGCTTGATAACAAAATCAGAAGATGGTTGCAAAACCCTCGAAAAATACTGGAACCCTATATTGAAGAAGGGATGACCGTTCTGGATATAGGCTGCGGACCTGGCTTTTTCTCTATTGACATGGCTCAAATGGTCGGCAAATCAGGCCGGGTTATTGCTTCTGATTTGCAGGAAGGAATGTTGCAGAAACTGAGAGACAAGATTCGAGGGACAGAACTTGAGGAACGTATCACGCTGCATAAGTGTGAAGAGAACAAAATAGGCGTGTCAGATAGTGTTGATTTTGTGCTCGCGTTCTATCTGGTTCACGAAGTGCCAAATCAAGAGCAACTTTTTAATGAGATTAGCTCAATACTCAAGCCAAACGGACAGGTTTTGATAGCAGAGCCTTTATTCCATGTCTCAAAGACGGCATTTGAAGAAACTATTAAGAAAGCTCGATCTGCCGGATTCACACCTGTTGAAAGGCCGAAAGTGTTTCTTAGTAAAACAGTGCTTATGAAAAAGGGCATATAAGGTCAAGGACGACTCCTGGCGGGGAGAAGTGCTTAAAAATAAGGAGGACGTAATGTACGCTGAAAGAATCGCCGGATTAAGAAGTTCAGCTATCCGTGATATTTTAAAGCTGATGTCAAGGCCAGGAATAATCTCATTTGCAGGCGGGCTGCCTGCTCCTGAGCTTTTCCCAATTAAAGAGATTGGTGATGCAGTTGTAAAGGTGCTTTCAAGGCATGGCTCATCAGCCTTGCAGTATTCTATAACAGAAGGGATTATTCCGCTCAGGGAAAAGATAATAAAAAAATTAGACAAAAACCTTGACATTGAAAATATCATTATCACACAGGGCTCTCAGCAGGGACTTGACCTCATATCAAAGCTCTATATAGACAAGGGCACGGTAGTTTTTACTGAAACTCCGAGCTATCTCGGCGCGCTGCAGGCTTTTCAGCTTTTTCAGGCGAATGTCATAGCGATTCCATCTGATGAAAAAGGGATTCAGACAGATGAATTGGAAAAGAAACTGAAAACAAATAAGCCCGGGTTACTCTATCTCATGCCGAATTTCCAGAACCCTACAGGCGCATCCATTCCCATGGATAGAAGACACAGGCTGCTTGAGATTGCGGGGAAACATGACTTCATGCTCATAGAAGACGACCCTTACGGAGAATTGATATTTGAAGGAGAGAAACTCCCTTCGCTTTTTAGCCTTGCACAAAGCAAGAACTTCATTTATATGAGTTCTTTCTCAAAGACAATTGCGCCTGGATTCCGCGTAGCCTATGTTATCGCTGATAAAGAAATTATCAAAAAATTTGCTATTGTAAAACAGGGCACAGACCTTCACACAAATACGTTTGGCCAGTATATTGTGAACGAATACCTCGAAAACGGGAACTATCAGGAACATATCAGCCTGCTTAAAAGAACGTATAAGGAGCGCAGGGACTGCATGCTTTCTGCAATGGAGAAATATTTCCCAAAATCAGCAAAATGGAATAAGCCTGCAGGCGGGATGTTTATATGGGCTATATTGCCGGAAGGATATGATGCAAGGGAAATCCTTATGCGCTGTATTGAGAAGAATGTGGCTTTTGTGCCGGGACAGGAGTTTTTCCCTGACGGCTCCGGAAAGAATACTATGCGCCTTAATTTCTCAAATGCCACTGCTGAAAACATTGAAGAGGGAATAAGGAGAATTGGAGAAGTATTGATAAAGATTTCACCGTAGCTTTATAAAAAAATACTTGACAACCCCGCATAAAGGGCATAAAGTTTTATAGGGGGAACAGATTTCAGTTTAATCTGTTTTTGAGACAGCAGCAGAGATACAAATCCTTCTGAAACAGTTGAGCTTAGAACGGCATACGAATTCCCGATTTTCTGTCAGGTTAAAGAATTTATGTATAATTTTTGCGAGGAGTGCAAATACAGTTTTGCCACAAAACCCGAAGGACAGAGCCCTCCGCCCGGGACAGTATGGTGCGACCATCGCAGTATCCAGATGGCAAGGAAGAGGCAAATGCCCTGCTTTACGCCGCTGAAAGTCAGAAAAACAGGGCACTGCTTTGTGTGCACGAAAGCAAGGACTACCTTGCCTTCAGGGAAATCACCTCAGACAGGACATGTCTGGTGCGAGGAAAAATATTCAGTAATAAATAAGCAGCGTTTCATGGATTGTGTTGAATCAGGACTTGCACCTTTTGGACTTACCTGAACTTAAGGATATTGACCCTTCTCGATTTCAAGACAGAGCTTGCCGATATGAGGCAGTATCTTGTCTTTTGGCACTTGTGCCTTGTCGCTTATGCTGCAGACAATAAACTTCATAAAGCCGATGTCTATCTTCCTGCCTTCTCTCATGAAAGACAGCACCTTGCCTTTTTTCAAATCTTCCTTGTTATAGAAGGTCAATGCCTTCTTTTCAAAAAGCCTTGACGCCTCGTTTATGAAACTTCCAAGGTTTTTTGTATTACATACGGCAACAAAGTCATGAGTACAGCAGGCGCCTACAAAACCCTTATGCTTATCAACCGTTGTCTTCAGTATGCCAGCAGCCCACTGGATTATAGCGGCATGCTTGTCAGGGCCGTATTTAATAAGATATGGCTGGATATTCGCAATCCTTATAATTGCGATACTCTGTTTCCCGAGCTGGCCGTAGACCTCTCTTATTTTTTGTACTATCGCATTCTTGTCAGGAAGTCCGGTAAGATAATCAGGCCAGAGATATGGGTCATCCTGTTTTTTGTGTAATTCGCTGATGTACTTTTTTGCTTCCTTAAAACCCATTTCTATCTCCTGTTAAAATATTAAATAAGAAGAAACTCCCTGTCAACATCTAATTAAAATTATCAGGTTTGTTATACGGCAGCCCGATGCCGTTCTGCTGAAGCTACCTTAACATGCTATAATTTAACTGCTAAAAAAGTGAGCGCTATTTATGAACCTGTTCAATAAGCCCGAAGAAATATCAGAGGTCCGCGGAGGCGGGAAAGACCCCCTTGCTTACCGGATGTCTCCAAAGACAATTGAGGATTATGTTGGTCAGGAACATATTCTGGGGCAGGGCAAACTCTTAAGAAGGGCCATAGAGGCTGACAGGATAACCTCCATAATCCTTTACGGGCCGCCTGGAACAGGCAAGACTGCACTGGCAAGGGTTATTGCAAATAAAACAAACGCTTATTTTGAATGGCTTAATGCTGCCACAGCCGGGCTTGAAGAAATAAGAAAGGTTATCAAAAAAGCGCGGGCTCAAAAATCAGCAGGCGGAAGAACAATATTATTTCTCGATGAAATTCACAGATTTAATAAGCTTCAGCAGGATGCGCTTCTGCCTGACGTGGAAGAAGGAAATATAACATTGATAGCAGCAACTGTAGAAAACCCGTTTTTTTACGTTAACTCGGCATTGCTTTCAAGAAGCCAGGTATTTGAGCTGAAGCCTCTTTCCCGTGAAGACCTTCTTTTAATCTTAAAAAATGCCCTGGCCGATAAAGAAAGAGGGCTCGGCAGCTTAAAGATTATTGCAGAAGAAGGCAGCCTTGAGCATATAGCAAAGATGTCAGACGGAGATGCAAGGAAGGCGCTCTCTGCCTTGGAAATAGCGGTTCTTACAACCCAGCCGGATGAAAAAGGGGAGATAGTAATTACCAAAGGGACAGCAGAGGAATCTATCCAAAAAAAGGCAATTGTTTATGACAAAAAAGGCGACCAGCATTACGACACGATCTCGGCATTCATAAAAAGCATGCGGGGCTCTGATCCTGACGCCGCGATATATTACCTTGCAAAGATGCTCTATGCAGGAGAAGACCCCCGCTTCATAGCAAGGCGCGTTGTCATCTGCGCTGCCGAGGATGTAGGGCTTAAAGACCCGATGGCATTAGTCCTTGCTATATCTGCCTTGAAGGCAATAGAGTTTGTCGGCATGCCTGAGGCGCGAATCCCTCTGGCAGAGGCAGTCATTTATATAGCCAATGCACCAAAGGGCAACGCAGCCTATATGGCAATAGAAGAAGCCCTTAAGGACATAGCCTCTGAAGAGACTCTTGAGGTTCCTGACCATCTTAAAGGCAGTAATTATCCCGGCGCAGAAAAACTCGGCCACGGCGAAGGCTATAAATATCCACATGATTATCCGGAAGGCAAAGTTGAGCAGGAGTATTTAAAAAAGAAGAAAAAATATTATAAGCCGTGATGCTTGCCTTTTTTTGAGGAGGGATAAGAGAGAGGGAAATTTATCTGGGAAATATGGGAATGGCTCTAACTCATCTCTTCTAATTTTTATTGAGAATTTGGAAAGCTTTATTAATGAATGACGCTGCTTTTTCTATTGAATCATCTGCTTCAGACTTTTCATAGGAAATTTCCTCAAGTCCGTAGAGCGCCTCATGCCTCAGCGTTCTGTAAACGTCAAGGGAATGAATATGTTCCTGGGATATGAGATGCCTTTTAACATAATGTTCCTTTAGATATTCAATGACACAAAAATGGCTTCGCTCAAATACTCCGTCTTTGAAGAGCAGCGCCCTTGCAGACTGGAACATCGAAATATAAGCTGCGACAATCGCTTCTGAATAGAAACCATGTTTGCACAATCCCTTTGCTTTTACAAGACATATGGGGTCAGGCTTGAATTAGTGAATATAATCTTTTCATTAATTTTTTCATTGATTCC
>ERZ1292633.3565-Hain-H41-02um-R1-3565-length-15046-cov-9_pt1 | contig 15046 bp, 15 predicted proteins | sample MGYA00564406_ERZ1292633 | MGnify/ENA primary metagenome ERZ1292633 (study PRJEB36523, sample SAMEA6512639) | groundwater metagenome | collected 2019-01-08 | study: AquaDiva: Metagenomics assemblies of 32 groundwater samples
GGGATATAACCATCTATCCTAAATTGGTATGTTTGTAATTTCACGCTCCCTAAGTGATGATTCAACGCCCAAGCTCATCAACTAGCTCTCCGGTGTAGAATTCGGGATAGAACTTTCGTCAGGAGAGCACCCATGACCGCTACCACCGCAAAGCGCCTGAAAGCGCACCGCACGACCAGCGACGCGAAGGACACGCCGACGCCGAAATCGACCGCCTACGGTCGGGATGTACTGCGCGTGTTGAAGGAGATGCAAAAGCTCGGGCCATGGGAATTCGGTCCGCGGATTTCCGACCGCATATTCAAGAAGTGAAGTATCTACTTGACACCTGCATCATCGCTGCGATCCTCAACCAAGAACAAGGTCATCGCCACCTCGAAGATCACATCGTCGCTGCCCCGCGCGGGTCGCTGCATGTCTCCGCAATCACTGCTGTAGAAGTTTGGGTTGGTCTTGCTCGACCGCGCACCCCTCGAGCGAAGAACCTTTGGTTCGAGGCACTTTTGCGATGCACGCGCGTGTTGGCGTTCGACGAGGCAGCGGCACGGCGAGCCTTCGCAGTTCGGCGTTACCTCGAACAGACCGGCCAGGAGATCGGGCGCATGGATCCACTTATTGCTGCTCAGGCCATCGCAGTGGGTGCCGTTTGTGTCACAGATAACCTGCGCCACTTTCTACGCATCCCTGGTCTCACCATTGAGAACTGGCTACGCGCTGCCTGACCGTGCCTGACTCGAGGATCGAGCTCGCGCGAAGCGGTGTTGCAACATTGGTTGCAGGGGCATGTCGAATATAGCGCTTACCTTACACGCCCAGGTATTTCACCCGCAGCTCCGGCTGCGCGCGCAGCTCGGCGGTGCTGCCCGCGTACGCCGTGGCGCCTTTGACCAGGATCACGGCGCGATCGGCGACGGCGGACACGGCGGCGAAGTTCTTGTCCACGATCACCGCCGCAATCCCGGCCTGCTTGATCTGGCCGATGATGCCCCAGATCTCGCGCGAGATCTTCGGCGCCAGGCCTTCGGTCGCCTCGTCCAGGATCAGCAGATCCGGATTGGTCATGAGCGCGCGCCCGATGGTAAGCATCTGCTGCTCGCCGCCGGAGAGCTGCGCGCCGCCGAGATCGAGGCGCTCGGCCAGGCGCGGAAACGTCTGCATCACGCGCTCGAAAGTCCAGTCCTGGCGGCCGTCGGCGCCGGACCGCGCCGCCATGATGAGGTTCTCGCGCACCGACAGAGTGGGAAAGATGCCGCGCCCTTCCGGAACATAGGCGATGCCTTTGCGCACGATGGCATAGGTAGCGGCCTGCGTCATATCGGTGCCCGCGATGCGCACCGTGCCTGCACGCGGCCGCACCAGCCCGAGCACGCTCCGCAGCAGCGTGGTCTTGCCCATGCCATTACGGCCCATCAGGCCCACCGTTTCGCCGCGGCGCACGATGAAGTCCACGCCGTGCAGGATGTGGCTCACCCCGTAGTAGGTGTGAATGCCGCGGGCATCGATCAGCGGAGCGGCATCGGTCATCGCATCGATCCGCAAAATTTCGGCTTTCCGAAGCTCATGAATGCGCTTCCTCGGTGCCAAGGTAGGCTTCCTGCACCGCGGCGCTGGCGCGGATTTGTTCCGGAGCGCCGGATGCCAGCACGCAGCCGTTGACCATCACCGTCAGCCGGTCGGCGAGCGCGAACACCGCGTCCATGTCGTGCTCGACCAGCAGCATGGCGTGCGCCTGCTTCAGCCTTTGCAGCAGTTCCACCATGCGCGCCGATTCCTCGCTGCCCATGCCGGCCAGGGGCTCATCGAGCAGCAGGATGCGCGGACGGGTGGCAAGTGTCATCGCGATCTCGAGCTGGCGCTGCTCGCCGTGCGACAGCGTTGCGGCCGGCTCCTGTGCGCGATCCTCGAGCCCCACCTCGACCAGTGCGCGCAGCGCCTGTTGCGACACGTCGTCGTACCGCAGTGCCGGCCGGGTGAAACGCATCGAACTCGGGAGGCGCGATTGCGCCGCGAGCCTGCAGTTCTCGAACGCGGTAAACGGCAGGAAAATATTGGTCTTCTGATAGCTGCGCCCAACGCCGCGCTGCGAGATGCGATCGGCCGACAGCCCGGCGATGTCCTCGCCGTCCAGATAGATGCGGCCGGAGGTGGAAGCCAGGTCGCCGGAGAGCAGGTTCGCGAGCGTGGTCTTGCCGGCGCCGTTGGGGCCGATCACGGCATGGATCTGGTCGGTGAAAAACTCGAGCGAAACGTCGTTCACCGCGGCGAGCCCGCCGAAGTGCTTGGTGAGGCGCTCGGTGCGCAGCACGGCTTCAGCCATCGCCCGCCTCCGCCGGTTTTCGCAGCAACCGCGAGGCGAGCCGCCCCAGGCCGAGCAGGCCGTGCGGCAGCAGCAGCACGGCAAACACGATGAACCCGCCCATGAGCAACTGCCAGTGCTTGCCGATGTCCACCCCGCCCACGACCGGCAGCCCCTGCAAACCGAGCTCGAGCAGCATCATGGCGAAGGCCCCGAGGATCGCGCCATTCAACGTTCCCTTGCCGCCGAGGATCACCATCATGAGCACGCCGCCGGATGTATGCCAGCCGAGGATATCGGGACTGACGAAGCCGAACTGGGCCGCGGCGAAATAACCTGCCATGCCTGCGAGCGCGCCCGCAATCACGAAGCACACCAGCTTGTAGCGGAAAGTGCGATAGCCGAGCGAGCGCATGCGCTGCTCGTTGACGCGGATGCCGACGATCACGCGGCCGAACAGCGAGGCGAGCAGCATGCGCAGCAAGGCGTACACCAGCACCAGCAGCACCAGCACCACGAAGTAAAAATGGGTGTGGTTCTCCAGGCTGAACGGCTCCCAGCCGGCGATGGCGGCGACCGGCTTGGCATAGACGTAGATGCCGTCGGCGCCGCCGGCGATCTTCGTGTCGTGGAACAGGAAAAACACCATTTGCGCGAAGGCGAGCGTGACCATGATGAAATAGATGCCCGAGGTGCGCAGCACCAGCACACCGATGACCAGGGCGAGTGCTCCGGAGCCCGCCATGGCCAGCGGCAGCGACAGCCACAGGTTGGCCGCCTCGTACTGCGGCGCGGCGAAGGCGAGTACGTAGCCGGCCAGGCCGAAGAACGCCGCATGTCCCAGGCTCACCAGGCCGGTGTAGCCGACCAGCAGATCCAGGCTCATGGCGAATATCGCCATGATCATCATTTTTGTGAACAACTGGATGTAATACTTCTCGGCAACGAGCGGCAGCAGCGCCAGCGCGAGCAGGCAGCCCAGCAGGACGACGGTGGCGACGCGGACCTGGCGCATCAGCCGCGTTTCCCGAACAAACCTTCCGGCCGAGCGAGCAGGACCACTGCCATCAGCACGTAGATCATCATGCCGGAGAGTTCGGGCAATAGCTGCACGCCGCCGATCTCGAACGTGAGCACCTTGTCGAAGGTGTCCACCAGGCCGATCAGGATCGCCGCGAGCATCGCGCCTTTCACCGAACCAATTCCGCCAATCACAACCACCACGAAACAGACGATGAGCACCTGATTGCCCATACCGGGAAACACCGAGGCCACCGGCGCCGCAATCATGCCGGCGAACGCAGCCAGCGCCACGCCCAGCGCGAATACCAGGCGGTACAGCAGATCGATGTTGATGCCGAGCGACTGCACCATTTCGCGGTTCGCCGCGCCGGCGCGGATCATCATGCCCAGCCGGGTCTTCTGGATCAGCAGATACATGCCGATGGCGAGCGCGAGGCACACCGCCGACATCCACAGGCGGTACACCGGGTAGCTGAGCGTATCGGTGAGCGGGATCGAGGCCTGCAGCAGCGCCGGCACCGCCACCCCGTGGACGTCGTCGCCGAAGACCACGCTCCTTAGTTCCTCGAATATCAGGATCAGGCCGTAAGTGAGCAGCACCTGGTACAAATGATCGCGGTGGTAGAGCCGGCTGATCAGGAGCCACTCGAGCAGGAGGCCGATCGCCACCGCAATCACCACCCCGCCCGCCATCGCCAGCCACAGGCTGCCGAAATGCTGCGACAGCGAGAACGCGAGATAGGCGCCCACCATGTAGAAGCTGCCATGGGCCAGATTGATGATGCCCATGATGCCCAGGATCAGCGTCAGCCCGCTCGCCACCAGGAACAGCAGCAGGCCGTACTGGATGCCGTTCAGCACCTGGATCAGAAAAGTGTTTGCGTCCATATCTTATGGGCGAAGTGTGAAGGGGGAAGCGTGAACAGTCAAACTTTATACGGCGTCCTCCAAGAGGACTTCCGTTGGGCGTCTTAAATTCCGTCACAGGCGACGAGCGGACTTGCGCGCTCGCGCGCGCCAACCGTGTTTTCTATACGGATGAAAAGCGCATCCGTATAGAAAACACGGTTATGGATAAAAGCAACAACGGCTTGGGGTTGTTTTTATCCAAGATCGCAACCCTGCAACAACGCGCGGGCGGTCCCTAAATCAAAGGCCGGCTTGCGCCGGCCTTTCGTTCCGCATGAACACCCTGCGGTTTTCGCTTCACCCCATCTTGCAGCCGCGCGCCGGATAGTCGAGCGCTTTGATGGCGACGCCCGTCACCTTGTTCTCCTTGCCCACCACCTTGCGCAGGTAAAAATCCTGCACCGGATTATGGTCCTTCGACATTTTCCATTTTCCGCGCGGGCTGTCGATCTCGACTTTCTCCAGCGCCGCGATGAGTTCCTTCTTCTTGCTCACATCGCCTTTGACCGCCTTCAGGCCGGCGGCCAGCAGCAGACCGGCATCGTAGCCCTGCACCGCGTACACATCGGGCTGCAGCTTGAACGCCTTGGCGTAATTGAGACGGAAAGTCTTGTTCTTGGGCGTTTCGATGCCGTCGCCGTAGTGCAGCGTGGTTTCGATGCCCTCGGCTGCATCGCCCACGGCATCGAGAATGCCGTCGGTGAGAAAACCCGGTCCGTACAGCGCGATCTTGCCCTTCAAGCCGGCCGCCTGCCAGTCCTTGATCAGCTTGGCCGCGCCGCCGCCGGCGAAGAACGCGAACACGGCATCCGGTTTGAGCGAGGCGATCTCGGTCAGCAGCGACTGGAACTCGACGCTCGGGAACGGCAGGTACAGTTCCTTCAGGATCTTGCCCTTGCCCTTCGCAAAGCCGTCCTTGAATCCCTCCACCATTTCTTCGCCCGCGGCGTACTTCCAGGTAAGCGTGACCACGCTTTTGACACCGCGGTCGGCAAGCACCTTGCCCATCGGATAGGTGGTTTGGCTGTTGGCGAACGAGGTGCGGAAGATGTTGGGCGCGCACAGCGCCCCGGTTGCGGCCGCAACGCCTGCGTTTGGATTGATGTGCAGCACCCCGGTCTCGCGCGCGATCTTGATGATGCCCATCTCCACGCCGGAGTGGACCGTGCCCACCAGCACATCCACCTTGTCGCGGGTCACGAGCTTATTGGCATTATCGGTCGCCTTGGCCGGGTCGGATTCGTCATCGACGGTGAAATACTCCAGCTCGCGCCCGCCCAACTTCCCGCCCGACTCCGCCACCGCCAGCTTGAAGCCGTTGGTGATGGCCACGCCGAGTTGGGCGTAAGTGCCGGTGTAGGGCAGCATCAGGCCGATCCTGATCTTGGCGCCTTGCGCAAACGCTAAATTCGGCAGGCCGGCGACGCCCGCCGCGGCCGCAGCGGTCTTGAGGAACTCGCGCCGTCCAAAGGTTTGATTCATGCTCATGTCGATCCTCCTCGTTAAAATGCGGATGGTTATTTCGCCGCCTGCGATTTGGCACGCAGCTTGAAACGCTGGATCTTGCCGGTCGCCGTTTTCGGCAACTCGCTTGCGAACTCCACCCAGCGCGGGTACTTGTAAGGCGCCAGCTTGGACTTGACGTGCTGCTGCAACTGCTCGGCCAGCGCCGCATTGCCGGTGACGCCGGCCTTGGTGACGATATAGGCCTTGGGTTTGATCAGCATGTCTTCGTCGGGTTGGCCGATCACTGCCGCCTCGAGTACATCCGGATGGGTCAGCAGCGCGCCCTCGACTTCGAACGGCGAAACGTAAATGCCGCCCACCTTGAGCATATCATCGGTGCGGCCCGAATAGGTGTAGTACCCCGCCTCGTCCACGGTGTACTTGTCGCCGCTGCGGGTCCAGTCGCCGATGAAGGTGGCGCGGCTTTTGGCGCGGTTGTTCCAGTAGCAGGAGGCGCTGGTCGGGCCGTTGATCTGCAGCTCGCCGATCTCGCCCAGCTTCACCGGATTGCCGGCGTCGTCCACCACGCGCAAGGCGTAACCGGGCACGGCCTTGCCGGTGGAACCGTAGCGCACCTCGCCCGGCCGGCTCGACACAAAAATGTGCAGCATCTCTGTCGAACCCAGCCCGTCGAGGATTTCAACGCCGAAGTGCCGGGTCCAGCGCTCGCCGATGTCGGCCGGCAGGGCCTCGCCCGCCGAGGTGCACACGCGCAGATTGAGCGCTTCGCGCTTGGGCAGGTCGGGGCTGGCGAGCAGCGCCGCGTACAGGGTGGGCACACCGTAGAAAATCGTCGGCCGGTGTCGCTGCAGGCGCTGGAACACGCTCGCCGGCGTCGGGCGCTCGGCCATCAAGATGGCGGTGGCCCCGACCGACATCGGGAAAGTCAGGGAATTGCCCAGGCCGTAGGCAAAGAACAGTTTCGCCGCCGAGAACACGAGGTCGTCCTCGCGTATGCCCAGCACCGGCCTGGCGTAGAGCTCGGCCGTCTGGACGAGATGCGAGTGCAGGTGCACCGTGCCTTTGGGCAGGCCGGTCGAACCGGACGAATACAGCCAGAAGCACACGTCGTCGCAGGTGGTCGGCGCAGGCTCGCAGGCCGTGGCGGCTTTGTCCATCAACTGGGCCAGCGACAGGTGGGCGTGCGCGTCCTTGCCGGACACGATCACATGCTTGAGAAACGGGAGCTTGTCCGCGCGCTTCTCCAACAGCGGCGTAAAAGTCGGCAGCAACTGCTCCGACACCACCAGCGCCTTGGCGCGGCTGTCATTGAGCATGAACTCGTAATCGGCGGTGGTCAGCAGGGTATTGCCGGCGATGGGTACGATGCCCGCCTTGATCGCGCCGAGGAACACGCTGGGGAAATCGATGGTGTCCAGATGCGCCAGCATGATGCGGTCTTCCATTGCCAGGCCCAGGCCCTTCAGCGCATTCGCTGCGCGGTTCACGCGCTCGGCCAGTTGCCCGTAGGTGATGCTGCCGGAATCGTCGATGAAGGCGGTCTTGCCCGAGCGGCCCGCGCGAAGATTGCGCTCGATCAGATCGTGCGCGGCGTTGTAGTCGCGCGGGATACCGACAAGGGGTGGGCTGACGCTATGGTCGGCGGACGATAGTCCCGGCATTCCGGTCTCCTCGAATCAATACTCTGAAGTCCATTCGATCTTGCCCTCGGGCAGCAGATACAGAATCAGCGCGCGCCCGGCGGTCACCGTAGGACGGTGTCCCGTGTCCGCAGCATACACCAGCCAGCCCGCGCCACGGCCGTCGAACTGCGCCTCCGGCGTGACCGGCATGATCATGTCGATTTCGCCCGTGGGATGGCGATGATGGTTGCCGACGAGATCGGTAATATCGACCACGTCCACGCTGAATCCATACGTCGCCTCGCCGGCCTCGAAAATACGGCCGAAGCGCCGCTTTGCATCGCCCTGGCCGCACAACCAGCCCGCGGCGATGCCGGCGTGGCAGGCCTCGCGGATCCGCTGAAACGTTTCGCCCTGGGGAGAAAACTCGAGGTTGATCTCGCGCTCGAGCGCCTCGTCCAGTGCGCGGCCTTGCGCAAAGCGCGCGATCGGCGCGACCAGTTCCTGAAATTGCATCGGTGTTGTCATGACGCGCCTCCTTGGCCTTGTGCGGATCGGTAGCCGGTCAGGCGGTGAGCGCGCGGCTGGCTTTCACGCTTTCCAGCCAGCCGATGACCCAATCGGCCGCGAGTTCTTCCGGCATGGCGCCGACCACGATGGTCAGAGCCACCGCCATAGGTTTATCGCAACAGTTTCCAGGTACCGTTCTCAATGTGCACCATAACCACGGAACGGCCATCCAGGCCTTTATGATCGCTGGCCGAATAGCTGAATACGCCGTGGGTCGCGGCCAGTTCCTTCACGTTTTCCAGTGCGTCGCGCAGCGCAGCGCGGAATTCAGGCGTTCCGGGCTTGGCTTTTTTCAAGGCCTCGGGGACGGCGCGCTGCAACAGCAGGCCCGCATCCCACGCATGGGCACCGAAGGTGGAGTGGCTGCCTACGCCGTGCGCGCCCTCGTAAGCCTTGATGTATTCGAGCGCTGCCTTCTTGCTCGGATGGCTGTCGGGCAGTTGATTCGGGATCAGCACCGGTCCGACCGGCAATACCGCGCCCTCGACGTTCTTGCCGCCTACGCGGAGGAAGTCGTTGTTGGCCACGCCGTGAGTCTGGTAAATGCGCCCCTTGTAGCCGCGCTCGACCAGCGTCGCCTGCGGCAGCGCCGCCGGCGTGCCCGAGCCCACCACCAGCACCGAATCCGGCTTCTCGTTGAGGATTTTGAGTATCTGCCCGGTGACGCTGGTGTCGGTGCGGTTGTAGCGCTCGGTCGCGACTATCTTTATGCCTTTGGCGGCGGCGACGCGATTGAGTTCACGCAGCCAGAGCTCGCCGTAGCCATCGCTGTAGCCGATGAAAGCCACGGTCTTCACGCCGTTGGCCGTCATGTGCCCGACGATGGCGCCGGCCATGATGCCGAAATCCTGCGGGGTCTGGAATACCCATGCGGCCTTGTCCGCCGCCGGCGCGAACGGTGCCATCGCAATCTGCGGCGTCTTGGTCTCCGCTGCCACTTCGAGGACCGCAGTCGAGGTCGGCGTGGTGGTCGAGCCGATGATGACATCCACCTTGTCTTCGCTGACCAGCTTTCTCGCGTTCTTGGACGCGGCCGTTGGGTCGGTGGCATCGTCGAGCACCACGTACTTGACCGCTTCTCCGCCCATGGTCTTTGGCATCAGCGCGATGGTGTTCTTTTCCGGAATGCCCAGCGATGCAGCCGGGCCGGTAGCGGACAAGGTGACGCCGATGGTGATTTCCGCAAGTGCGGACGAGGCGGCGCAGGCCAAGGACAGCGCCAGCAGGTTACGCGACAATTTGCTCATGAAACTTCCTCCTTTGGTTGATTTTTTGATTTTACTCTTGACCGCTTGCTATTTCACGAATATGCATTATAATGCCGCAATACCGCTTTTTCAAGCATTATAATGCATGCTACAGAGTAAAGTACGACAACTATCCCAATATCCGATGGGCGCTCGCGAAACTCAACAGAAAACCAGATCGACCGCGGCGGCGGACGAGGCGTTTCTGCACGCACTGGGCGAGCGCGTGCGCGACGCCCGTGCCCGGCGCGGCATGACGCGCAAGATTCTGGCGCACGACTCGGGTGTGTCCGAACGCTATCTCGCGCAGCTCGAAACCGGCCAGGGCAATGTATCCGTGCTGCTCCTGCAAAGAATCGCCGCTGCGCTGAATCTGCCGCTGACCGAACTTCTGCAACAAGGCGCCGAGCAACCAGTGGAGTTGGCGCTGATCGAGCAGTTCCTGCAGCGCCTGCCGGCGCAAAAGCTCTCGAACGTGCGCTCACAGCTGATACGCGATTACGGCACGGCGCATACCGACCGCATGCAGCGCATCGCGCTCATCGGGCTGCGCGGCGCGGGCAAGTCCACCCTGGGAAACAGGCTGGCAAAGGAACTGGCGGTGCCGTTCATTGAACTCGACCGCGAAGTCGAGCGCGAGGCCGGAACCAGCCTGTCGGAAATTTTCCTGCTCTATGGCCAGGCCGGCTACCGCCGCTACGAACGGCGCTGCCTGGAGAAAGTGGTGGAAAAGAACGAGCGCGTAGTCATCGCTACCGGCGGCTCCATCGTGTCCGAGCCGGGCACCTACGACCTGCTGCTCTCCACCTGCCGCACGGTGTGGCTCAAAGCGCAACCTGAAGAACACATGGCACGCGTGGTGGCTCAGGGCGACACCCGGCCCATGACGGGAAACCGTGAAGCCATGCAAGACCTGCACCGCATCTTGCGCGGCCGTAACGCGCTCTACGGCCGCGCCGACGTGACCATCGATACCGCGCACAAGAGCATTGAACAAAGCCTGCAGCAACTACGCAAAGCTGTTGCAGCTTGAACCAGGAGAAACCATGCAAGCATCCATGATCAACGCGGCCGCCGCGCCACGCATCACCTTCGACACGCATCCCGATCGCTACGCCCACTGGCGCATGAGCGTCGATGGCGCGATCGCCACCCTTGCCATGCACGTGAACGAGGAAAAAGGCCTCAAGCCCGGCTACAAGCTGAAGCTCAACTCCTACGACCTCGGCGTCGACATCGAGCTCTACGATGCCTTGAACCGGATCCGCTTCGAGCACCCCGAGGTGCGTTGCGTGGTCCTCACTTCGGCGCGCAAGCGCATGTTCTGCTCCGGCGCCAACATCTACATGCTGGGCCAGTCCAGTCACGGCTGGAAGGTGAATTTCTGCAAGTTCACCAACGAGACGCGCAACGGCATGGAGGACTCCAGCCGCAACGACGGGCTCAAGTTCCTCGCCGCGGTGAACGGCACCTGCGCCGGCGGCGGCTACGAGATCGCGCTCGCCTGCGACGAAATCCTGATGATCGACGACCGTTCCTCCACGGTGAGCCTGCCCGAGGTGCCGCTGCTGGGCGTGCTGCCGGGCACCGGCGGCCTCACCCGCATCACCGACAAGAGAAAAGTGCGGCGCGACCTGGCCGATTTTTTCTGCACCACCACCGAGGGCGTGCGCGCCGACCGCGCCAAGAGCTGGGGCCTGGTCGATCACAGCGCGAAGCCGCAGGCGTTCGCGCAGGCGGTCCGGGAACATGCGCAGCGCCTGGCCGCGGCAAGCGAGCCGCCGCGCGAGGCCGCGGGCCTCACCCCCACCCCGGGCATCACCCTCACCCCGCTCAAGTGCGCCATCGACGCGAGCGGCTACCACTACGAATATGTGGATGCCGTGATCGACCGCGCCGCTCGCACCGCCACGCTCACCGTTTCCGGGCCGAAGCAGGCGCAGCCCGATGCGATCGAAGGCGTCCTTGCCGCCGGCGTCGCCTGGTGGCCGCTGCAGATGGCGCGCGAGCTGGATGACACCATTCTCATGCTGCGCACCAACGAGCTTGAAATCGGCACCTGGCAACTGAAGACCCGCGGCGACATCGACAGCGTGCTCGCCGTGGACGCCGTCCTGGCCAAGCACCGCGCGCACTGGTTCGTGCGCGAAACGGTCGGCCTGCTGCGGCGCACGCTGGCGCGCCTGGACGTATCCTCGCGCACCTTGTTCGCCATCATCGACAAGGGCTCCTGCTTCGCCGGAACCCTGGCCGAACTGGCGCTGGCCGCAGATCGCAGCTATATGCTGCAATTGCCCGACGCACCGGACCAGGCACCGCGTATCACTCTTTCCGAGCTCAACTTCGGCAGCTATCCCATGGCGAACCGGCTGACCCGCTTGCTCACGCGCTTTTGCGAGCGCCAGGAACCGGTCGAAGAAGCACGCCAGGTCATCGGCAAGAAACTCGACGCGCACGACGCGGCCAAGCTCGGCCTCGTGACCTTCACCCCGGACGATCTGGACTGGGACGAGGAAGTGCGCATTGCGCTGGAGGAGCGCGCCAGCCTTTCGCCCGATGCGCTCACCGGCATGGAAGCGAGCCTGAGATTCACCGGCGCCGAAACCATGGAGACGCGCATTTTCGCGCGGCTGTCGGCCTGGCAGAACTGGATTTTCATCCGTCCCAACGCGGTCGGCGAGCAAGGCGCGCTGAAGGTTTTCGGCACCGGCTCAAAAGCGAAATTCAACTGGGAAAGAATTTAGGAATTTAGGAATTTAGGAATTTAGGAATTTAGGAATTTAGGAGATAAAACATGTCAATCAACTATAGCGAAAAAATACCAAACAACGTCGAGCTTTCCAACAACAAGACACTGCAGCGTGCACTGGAGCACTGGCAGCCTGGCTTCCTCAACTGGTGGTCGGAAATGGGCCCGGACGAAACGAGCGACGTCGAGGTCTATCTGCGCACCGCCATCAGCGTCGAACCGAAAGGCTGGGCGCACTTCGACTATGTCAAGATGAAGGACTACCGTTGGGGCATTTTTCTCGCGCCGGCCGAGGCCGAGCGCAAGATTAATTTCGGCGAGCACATGGGCCAGCCGGCGTGGCAGGAAGTTCCGGGCGAATACCGCTCGACCTTGCGCCGCATCATCGTCACCCAGGGAGACACCGAACCCGCTTCGGTGGAGCAACAGCGCCACCTCGGACTCACCTGCCCTTCGCTCTACGACCTGCGCAACCTGTTCCAGGTCAACGTCGAAGAAGGCCGTCATCTCTGGGCCATGGTATATCTGCTGCACGCCCACTTCGGCCGCGACGGCCGCGAGGAAGGCGAAGCCCTGCTCGCGCGCCGCTCGGGCGACGCCGACAATCCGCGCATTCTCACCGCATTCAACGAGAAGACCCCGGACTGGCTTTCGTTCTTCATGTTTACCTTCATCACCGACCGCGACGGCAAGTACCAGCTTGCCGCGCTGGCCGAGTCCGGCTTCGATCCGCTGTCGCGCACCTGCCGCTTCATGCTGACCGAGGAAGCGCACCACATGTTCGTGGGCGAGTCCGGCATCGCCCGCATCATCCAGCGCACCTGCGACGCGATGAAAGAGCACAAAACCGAGGACGCGGCCAGGCTGCGCGGCCTGGGGGTGATAGACCTGCCCACCTTGCAGAAATACCTGAACTTCCATTACAGCGTCACCAGCGACCTGTACGGTTCCGAGATTTCGTCGAACGCCGCGTCGTTTTACACCAACGGCCTTAAAGGCCGCTTCGAGGAAACCAGGCTCGCCGACGACCACAGGCTGCATGGCTCCGAGTACCCGTACATGGAAGTCGCCGGCGACCGGATCGTGGTGAAGCACGCCGCCGCGCTCACCGCGCTCAACGAGCGCCTGCGCGACGACTGGGTCGCCGACGTGCAGACCGGGATCAACCGCTGGAACCGGATTCCGGAGAAAGCCGGTATCGACTTCCGCTTCACGCTGCCGCACAAGGGCTTCCATCGCCGGATCGGACTGTTCAACGAACACCACATCAGTCCCGAAGGAAAAATCCTGAGCGAAGCCGAATGGACGCGCCAGCACGCCGCCTGGCTGCCCACGGAAGAAGACCGCGCCTACGTGTGCTCGCTCATGGGCCGTGTAGCCGAGCAAGGCAAGTTCGCCAACTGGATCGCCCCGCCCGCGCGCGGCATCAACAACCAGCCGGCGAACTTCGAGTACGTGCGCTTCAACTGAAAAGCTCGAACGCGCCAGCCGAAACAGCGATGAAATGCCTGCGATGAACGCTCCAGCCGAACTCAAGCGCCAGCATGTCATCGATCCGGAGATATGCATTCGCTGCAATACCTGCGAGGAGGCGTGTCCGGTCGATGCGGTCACGCACGATGGGCGCAACTACGTGGTCAAGTTCGAGTTGTGCAATTTCTGCAACGACTGCATCTCGCCCTGCCCCACCGGCGCCATCGATAACTGGCGCCGGGTGGCGCAACCATTCGGCATCGACGAGCAGTTCTCCTGGGACGCTCTGCCGCCGGACACTTCGCCCGAAATCGAAAGCGAACGCGAGCTTCCCGAGGAAGTGCAGCGCATCACCGACATCGCGACCCAGGGCCAGGGCGGGCCGGCGGCACCGCCCTGGTCGGCGGCGCACCCCTACCTCAACCTGTACACCCTGGCCAGGCCGGCGGTGGCGAGCGTGAGCGGCAATTACCGCCTGACCGCGCCGGACACTTCGAGCGAAATCCACCACATCGTGCTCGATTTCGGCCCTACCGCCTTTCCCGTGCTCGAGGGCCAATCGCTGGGCATCGTTCCGCCGGGTGTGGACGCCGCCGGGAAGCCGCACCATATCCGCCTCTACTCGATTGCCAGCCCGCGTAACGGCGAGCGCCCCGGCTACAACAACCTCGCGCTGACGGTCAAGCGCGTCACCTCGGACCGCGACGGCAAGCCCGTGCGCGGGATCGCCTCCAATTATCTGTGCGACGTGAAAAAAGGCGAGCAGGTGAACGTGGTCGGGCCCTATGGCGCGAGCTTCCTTATGCCCAACCACCCGGGGTCGAGCATCATCATGATCTGCACCGGCACCGGGTCGGCGCCGATGCGCGCCATGACCGAGCGCCGCCGCCGGCGCATGGGACTCAAGGAGGGCGGCGAGCTGTGGCTGTTCTTCGGCGCGCGCACGCCGGGGGAACTGCCCTACTGCGGGCCGCTGATGAAGCTGCCGCAGGAACTGATAGCCGTGAATCTGGCCTTCTCCCGCCAGCCGGACCAGCCCAAGCAGTACGTGCAGGACCTGATCCGCGCGCGCGGCGACGAGATCGCGCGCCTGCTCAAGGATGAGAACAGCTACATCTACATCTGCGGCCTGAAAGCCATGGAAGCCGGGGTGAACGAAGCCTTCGCCGAGGTCTGTCGCAGCCACGGCATGGACTGGTCCTGCGTGCTGCCGGAACTCAAGGCAGCAAGCCGCTACCACGTCGAGACCTACTGAGGCGAAGACCTGAATCACGCGCCGGCCGGGATGGTCAATCGCCCTGACGCTTCAGCTCACGCTAGAAATTCTCGTGCGGACGAATGGTCGGAAGCTTGATGCTCTCCTTATCCAGAATGCGGCAGGCTCAGGGCGACATCACAGCCGGATGCGCGCCGAGTTTAGTGGCGCGCCGCGTGAGCGCTTCGTCGAAAGTCAGAAAATGCGACGCCTTGTCGCTCAAAGCAAGATGCAAGGCATCCGCCAAGTCCAGCCCTTGTTCCGCCCAGCGCAATGCACGAAACACTGCGCTCGAACATTGCAGGCGCAGGTTGCCGAGCGTAAACAATTCCTGCAGGCGAGCGGCAATCTCCGCGTCGGGCACCTTTTTCGCGCGTAAGACCCAGGCGAGTTCGAGCACCACGGTGACCGGTATCCAGAATTCGCCTTCGCCGT
>ERZ1292633.3566-Hain-H41-02um-R1-3566-length-15045-cov-6_pt1 | contig 15045 bp, 11 predicted proteins | sample MGYA00564406_ERZ1292633 | MGnify/ENA primary metagenome ERZ1292633 (study PRJEB36523, sample SAMEA6512639) | groundwater metagenome | collected 2019-01-08 | study: AquaDiva: Metagenomics assemblies of 32 groundwater samples
TGGACGGCCAGTTCGGTGTAGCTTAATTCGGGCACGAGTACGGGTAGTACTTTCTTGATGCTTGCACTGCCGTAAAAACGCGCGTCTTCGTACCAACCTTCGGAGAACGGGGTCTTGAGATCGATCACGCGGCTGTTGAGCTGCGTCATGAAGCCGGCAAACTCCGGGAACATCTCACCAAGTTTTTGGTTGCGGCCTTTTTCGAAGGACTCGTGCCAGACGATAACTGACCCCACCGGCCCGATATCTTGCTGCATTTGCTTGAGCAGCGGCAAACTGGGGTTTGATTTGTCGGTATGCAAAAACTCGCGGTGCTCGAGTGGGACGCCAGGAACAGGGAGAATATGCACCGAGTATTGCATGGGGATTTGATGGAAGGGTCGTGAGCCATCAAAAGGCGGTACAACACTCATCATAGTTTCGTAATCGAGAAAGTACAGTGGAAACTGAAAACTTTTAAGAAACTCACAAATCCGCTCGATCTGAATTAATGGTTCGCCGATTTTCGTGAGCTCTACTTGGCGCTTATGTTTGATATTTCCAAAAGTGAAATCATCCGGAATATCAGACATTCGTTCGATGCCCTGGTCCTCCAGCTCGCCCAACAGGTCGCTACTCGGCGGATTGATCTGGTAGATCGAGTAGGGATCAGGTTGCAGTTTCAAAGTTAGAAAGATCTCTAGCCACTCTTTGAGGTAGGCTTGCTCGGCATGGCGTGGGGAGAGGTTGGGGCAGGTTGGTGCGTGCATGATTTCGAGGGCTCGTTTTATGTTCGCTTGTGTTTGATCTTTAATCGCATTGACGCGTTCGGTAACGTCGATGGTTCGCGTCAGCTGCTTTGGGTCAACTTCGCCGTGGCGAATATAGTCGGCGTTGACGACGATCACGAAGACATTACGAATCCGAACGTTTGATTGTTCGAGCACTAACTTCTGAAACGCCAAATCGAGAATATGTTCCGGCTTTTCCTTAGTGCTCGACTTAATCTCATACAGGTCGAAGAGATTACCTTCCATGCGGTGGATCACATCAAAGATACACGTCAGTTCATCGGCCTCGACACGACCCTGGAAGAGCGTTTGGGCGTTGCCCTCTACCGCTTTGGCTGTGCGGCCTGGTAACGTCAAATACTGGTCGTAGTTGTCAAAGCCCAGCGTTATCCCGTCAGGAAACTGCGCTTCAACATAAGACTCAAAAGCGTGCCCAGCATCAAAAATCGCCTGCGTATTGGCATCAATCGGCGGCAATTTCGATTTATCGTGTTTCTTTAACCACATCCACGCCGGATGTTTGAGGAACATAAGATAGTCGGATTTAGAGAGCTGCATCATAAATTTTACACTTATATCCCTTCAATAAACGTATCAATAAACTGTCGGAGCTTTTTGTTGACTCGCGTCAAAATTGATTCGCGCTCAAGGATTTTTGGCTTGATGACTAACACAGTAGCCAACTGATCGCGGCGGGGTTGCTGGCCCGTGAAGAGATAGTTATCGATCAGCTCTTGGAGCTTATCGCTTGTTAAGCCTTCTTGTTGACACATCTCTTCGAAGGCGCGCAGCTTCTCATCATTCCAAAAGCTTTCAAATTGGCTTTCGACTTGTTCTGCATCATGAATCTTTGGGATGTTATGCTCGATAAATTTCTCGATCAACTCGCGTTTGCTGCGAAGTCCGACATCACCGGCCATAATACCGAGAATATTTTGCTTGATTTTGTCTTTCTGTTCGCCCTCCGCATCAACCATGCGTGCCAAAAGCCGAACGATATAATCGACGTTGATCGTGTCGCGACGCAACAGCTCGAGCTCAAAATCAACGTCGTTTAGTATAGAAACTTTCTCGCCAGAATGGATTGGGGCATAGATATCGAGATATTTGCTTTTATAGTCTTCGAATACTTGCGCAGTTATTGCAGTATCAGCAAATTTAAAATCAGCGAAAGACGCAAGAAATATTCTCTGTTTATTTGTTCTGATCTGCTCCACGTCATTTGTAAATGCCGTGTTATTGTATTTTATTGCTTGATCCAGGAGTCGCGATTTGTTGTAGAAATCAGTTATTACTTCCCATTCATCGTGGTCGAAATCTCTACTAAATAGACCGCGACTCTGCATCAACGATGTGAGCTGTGCGATGGCAGCGGTGTTGCGACTAACTACGTTTGTAAATCCATCGAATTCGATGGGTGTAAACCGTCTTGTAGCTTTTACGCCACAATTCATGTAATATTGGAAGCGGACCGGGGTGTCCCCGATCGGCATAGGGCTTCCGCAAGGAAGCTTTTTGCTTTGATTAGGGAAACATCTTGAGGCCATAGCCAAGCACTCCCTTTGGACCAGATCGTATCTTTTTCGCAATCACATCATATGAAGGATACGGCTGCTTTGGATATAAGACGTGTCGAGCAATCGGATACGCACACAGATCTGCAATCTGTAATCCGATGTTATTTTCGCTCTTGCGACGAAAATCGAGTTCCTCCGAAAAGCAGTGTTGGAAGCGTTCTGGATCTATCTGACCACTACCGCGGTACAGCAGTTCGTTGTATCGCTTGGCGAGCTGCGCATCCTCTTTCGTTCCCCGGGATTCAATCATGACTGGTGTATCTGCGCAGAATCGTTTATTGAGTTCAAAGATTGTTCTTTCAAGCACAAACGTCAGTGCGATCTCATAGGGGTCATCAGCCAACTTCCCATACTTTGCGATGTGCTTTTGTTTATGAATCGCCGAGGCAACAAGCGTATACCTTTGCTCTGATAAGATTTTGTTGAGATCACGGTAAAAGGCTTCTTTAATTTCTAAGTTAAAGAGGATCGAAAAGGAGCCCTCACATTTTCTGATGTCGCGACTATGAAGGATGACTTCGGTTGATTTGAAATACTTTTGTTTGAACTCGTTGATTCTGGCTTGGGTTTCGATATAGACCGAATCCTCAATAAGCAAACCCATCAGCACAAAGACCGGAAAAGCTGGGTCGATAGTTCTAAGACCGTGGTCACCAGACTCGTCCATGAAGAGCAGATACTTCTTTATAGTGCTCATTCCTGCCCTCCGAATGGCGGGTCAATGCCGAGTTCTTGACAAAATGCGGCGATTTTTTGGTCGATGGCGTCTGAGTTTACATCGAGCTGCTTGATCTCGGTCGTGACGGCGACCAAGTCAATCGACTCTTTTTCCTCGAAAGTGTCGACGTAACGCGGGATGTTGAGGTTGTAGTCGTTGTCGGCAATCTCTTTAAGACTGGCGACGTGGCTGTATTTTTCAATCGTTTCGCGCCTGGTGTACGTTTCGATAATTTTCTCGATATCGTCTTGACGCAGATGGTTTTGGTTCTTGGCTTTTTCAAAGCCCTTTGACGCATCAATAAACAAAACATCGTCGGGATTGGTGCGGCATTTTTTGAAGACTAGGATACAAGTCGGGATACTCGTGCCATAGAAGATGTTAGCGGGCAGGCCGATGACGGCATCGAGATAGTTCTTTTCTTGAATGAGGTACTTGCGGATATGGCCTTCGGCTGCGCCACGGAACAGGACGCCGTGCGGCATAACGACGGCCATGGTGCCGTTTTCGGCGAGTTGGTAGACCATGTGAGTAATAAAGGCGAAGTCGGCTTTGGTCTTGGGGGCGAGCTTACCGTAGTGGCTAAAACGATCGTCGCTCATGAAGAGTTGATTGGCCGACCAGTTGGCGCTAAATGGCGGATTGGCGACGATCGCCTCGAACCGCTCGTCGATGTGCTGGGGATGCTCGAGCGTGTCCTCCTGTTTGATATCGAAACGCGAGAAATGGACGTCATGGAGAATCATGTTCATGCGGGCAAGGTTGTAGGTGGTGTTGTTGAGCTCTTGGCCGTAAAACTTGCCAACGTCCATGACGTAGCTCGCGACGCGCAAAAGGAGCGACCCAGAGCCGCAGGTCGGATCGTAGACGTTTTTAAGCTGGGTTTTACCAGCCGTAACAATTTTGGCGAGAATCGTCGAAACTTCTTGAGGCGTATAAAATTCGCCCGCTTTTTTGCCGGCACCTGAAGCAAATTGACCAATCAGATACTCGTAGGCATCGCCCAACACATCAATCTCGGCATTGTGGAGTTGGAAGTCGATTTTATCGAGATGAGTTAGGACTTTGCCGATCAGTTCACTGCGGGCTTGGATAGTCTTGCCAAGCTTACTCGAGTTAAGATCAAGCTCCGAGAAAAGTTTATCGAAATCTTCTTCGCTATCGGTGCCCATCGTACTACGCTCGATGTTGTTGAGAATTTTTTCGAGAACTTCGACCAAGTTGCCTTTTTCGCTACTGTGTTTGACGACGTTATGGAAGAGCTCGAACGGTTCGAGAAAATAACCGAGTTTGTCGAGCACTTCTTTTTTGACCGCTTCGATAACCTTTTTTTCGCCTGGTATAGCCCCGTCGAGCTCTTCGTATTTGATACCGTCGCCCTCGAGCAGCTCATCGGCGTAGATATGCATCTTTTCGGAGAGGTATTTGTAAAAAATGAAGCCCAAAATATAGTCGCGAAACTCATCCGCATCCATTTTACCCCGGAGCTCATTGGCAATCGCCCAAAGCTGAGCTTTAAGAATTTTCTTTTGCTCTTCTGACATATCTATTTGATATTACTCCCCTTCGAGAGAATCAACAATGAAACAACTTAAAAAGTGTTGTGCTAAGACTTCCTTGTCCGGTCGAGGATGGCGCCGAAACCTAAACCGACGGTGAGGCTGACTAAAACGAGGGTCATTTTATCAGACCAACCGATACCAACGTATCGAAGTAGTGCACGGACTTTTATTTTGCAAAACTAACTTATTTTACTCTTCATCTTTTTTCGGCGGAATCTTGATTGAGCCGTGGAGACCATCTTCTTGTTTGTGGGTAACGTCAGCATTTATGACATCACTTTTTACTTGCCAGGTTGTTTTATCGGCATCGGCTGATTTGGAAACCGAAACATTACCAAAGATAAGGAAAAGAATAATCAGCATGATCACCACTGGAATAATAATTTCGACGGCGGCGACGGCGACTGTCACAATAAGGGCGACGATAACAACGGCGGCAATGATCTGTTGCCAGACCGGTAGCCGTTGAAACTGTTCCTTATATTTTTCCATAATTTCCTCCGTTCTTATTAAAACTGGTTTTAGTTTACCTCATCAATCCGCAGAGTAACATGACCTTCGCTATCCCAGGTGGTAATCAGCTGGTTACCAACGAGAATAGTGTGCGGTCGATTACTTTTAGTCTTTTGAATTACTGTTCGATCGATGAGATTGTTATTAGCATCGAAGACATAGCGGACAATCGCCCCCGAGTCGTCGCTTAACCCCTGACCTGGTTTGGCCGGAGGAGGCATTTCACCACGCGGATAAGCACCAGAAACTGCACGGGCGGTTAAAATCCAGTAGCCAGAAGGAAGTCTGACGCCCGTACTCATAGCAAGGTTAATCCGCGCTTCGTCAAGCAAGGTCGTAACCGAAAGCGGTTGCCAATTCTGATTAGCTTTAATAAGTTTAATGGCGCCTTGTTGAACCATATTCAGGGTTTCGGTGGCGAAGACGGTGAAACCCGATTCGGTCTTTTCGGCTGAAGAGCCGTTGTTAAAGTTGTAATCTGGACCGCCAAGCAAGGCTGTTCCCGTGGCCTGGCCGTTAATATCAAAGCGATAAATCTTCGCCCCTACTCCAGGGACCATATGGCTGACAGCCACTCCGTTTGGTTCGGCGACCAAAAACATATCATTAGTCGTGACGGACCGCGCCTGACCGGCCATAGGATTGCCAGTTTCACCGGTTTGGATACCAAGGGCGGTAAGTTCGGCCGTGGAGACGATGTCTTTGTTTACTACGTTCGAGAGCGAGAGACGATTAAAATCTTTATCTAGTTTAAGGAGAAAGCTACGATTGGCGCCGGTAACGGAAAACGAAATCCAGTGGGCGTCGTGGGCATAGATATGCCAATGATCGGCGATACCTTCACCCCCAGTATCAGTGGTAGAAGCGACAGTTTTCCAAGCAACCTTTTGGTTAGGATTAGTCAGATCGAGCCGACCCATTTGGATGCGATTACCTTGTTCAGTAGAGAGAGCTAATTTGGTTCCGCCATCATCGACCGGAAAGAGCCAGAGGTTGCCGCCATCGATTGTCGTTTCAGAAACTTTGGTGAACTTGGGGGCCGGGTCCGTAACTGTGACACTCGGGCTAGTTGAAGGTGATGGGGTAGCAATGGTTTGAATTCTCTCTGACAAAGAACTGGTATTTGTCGTGGAAGCAAGCGGGGTGGCAGTGGTTTGGGGGTTAATCTGATCGGCAAGAACAAAGTAAAGAGCGCCACTAACGAGGGCGACGAGGACTACCACCGATACGGCAATCCACACCGCTGGATTCATTTTTGCGAGCATTTTCCTCCTAATCAGGACTTACGCACTTTCCTCACTTCGCAAGTGTTTATTCCGAAGTTCACTACATAAGTGAAAGAGAAAGTGCGTAAGTCCTCCTAATTACTTATTAAAGTGCTTAAAACGCATGCGGACAATCATGAAAGCAGTGCCCAAAACAAAGGCGAGAGTCGCCAGGCCGATAATCAGCAAATCGAGATAACTATTCTGATTGGCCTTTGAATCAACCGCTAGTTCGTAAGTTGACGGCGGTACCTCGACGGCCGTGTCTTTTGGCGCGGCGAGCGTCCCAGTGGCGAAAATGAGACTGGTTCCCCCGGCCTCAATATCGCGATGAGAATAGATTACGCGGGTGCCATCTTTCGAAATATAGGCAAACTGACCGCTGCCAGCTTGTTTAATGTTCTCACCCGGTTTATTTTCGGTGTTGATACTGGTTATGATATTACCGGTCAGATCGTAAATTTGGACGGCCTGATCGCCAACGAGGATTGACTGGCCGTCGGCCGCAAAGCGTCCCTGGTGGGAAAATATGCCGAGACGCCAGAGTTTTTTACCAGTCTTGGTTTCATAGAGAGTACTGGCTCCTTGGCCACCACCGCCAGCGAAAATATAACTACTATCCGGTGAAAAATCAAGCCACGAAGCGTTGCCTGATTGATCAGACTGCCAGAGTTGTTGACCGGTGACTGTGTCGATCACGGTGACTTCGCCGACTTTACTGGCGGTGCCTAGATAGGCATCATTGTTTGAGAGCTTAAAGCCACCCGTAAATGGCCAGCTACCAATAGAGGTTTGCCAAACGATCGAGCCGTCGTTGATATTCAACTTATAGGCCCGGCCATCGCCAGAACCGGCGTAGAGGTATTGATCGGCGGCATCAAAAGCAATACCCCGAACCTGGCCATGCAAATCAGTGTGCCATTTGATCGCGCCAGTCCTCAAATCGGCTAGAACGACATCTCCGCCACCGTGACCAATACCAACATAGGCGTTGGTTGAAGAAATCTTAATTTCTTTACTATCGATACCGCCAACGTCACTTTTAGCAGTCAAACCGGGCCAGGTAAAGGCATTGGCACTTTTTGTCCAAATTGGCTGGCCAGTAGTGGCATCAATAACGCCTAAGTCATGCGTACTATTTGAAGTTGTAAAAGCGGCATAACTACCATCGCGCGACAGATCAGCTCCCCAACCTTCCCAACCCATGTCGTAGGCCCACAGTTGTTCACCGGTGAGCGTGTAGAGCTGAAGTTGGGACTTACTTTTGAGTGACTCGTCTTTCCAATTTTCCATGCCCTGGATAACAAGCACCTTATCTTCATTCTCGTCGACGACACCTTTCCAGAAACCAATATCACCGGTGATAGTTTTAGTAACCGAATAGTCGCCGACTAATTTGTCTGGTTCCAGCTTTAGGGAATAGTTTTTTACTTTAGGATCAACAAAAGCATAGGCAATCCCCTCCGCCTGGCTAGCAGTTGTTTTGGTCGTTACCAACGAACTTGACAGATTAGGAGGATTACAAGGGGCGGGCGGCGGCGCGCATTTATTTGGGGCAACATTCGCCACGGGGGATGGCTGATTATTGCTCGTCCCGCCGGCTGTCAAAAACCAGTCTGAACGAATCGGGAGATTATTAAAGCTAAAGGCTCCAGAACTAGCAGTGATCGTTTGGGTGGCATAACCTCCAGCACCAGTCGAGAGAACGACGTTCGCGTCCGCGGCTACGGCACCGGCACTTGTTTGGACTGTTCCCGTAACCGAGAGATCACCGGTCATAGCCTTTGGGTCGACGACGGTGATTGGTAGCTTCATTTCTTCGGTACGGCGCTCTTGGGTATCGTTATCCATAAATGTCCAGATTAAAGTGCGACTTTGGTCGCCGAGAGTATTTTTATCGAGCTTACCCCAATTTTCATCAAGAAATGTTTCGACATTTTCCGTTTCACCAGGGCTAAAAAAGAGCGTTTGCGGCTGTGGCCAACCGACGATTTCTTGGTTGGTTTCTAAAACCCTAATAGTGAAGTTAACCGTTTTGGCCTCACTACTCGTGTTGGTAATCGTAAAATTCATCTTCGCAAAACGATCGAAAGGGAGCATGGCCGACGGTGAACCAAAGTCGATCGTGAGATCTGCCAGACTGCTTTTAGCCGAAACGTGGCTGACTAAAAAAAGGGCCGCCAGCCCAAATGTGCAAGCTATAATAATCCATGCTTTTTGTGGCATGTTCCTCCTTACTATTTACTATAAAGCAAATGTAACGATTGGCAATGTAGGGATTGCAAAAAATGACAATTTGGCCTAGCTTAGGGCGCGATACAGTTTGAAGGGACCTTACACAATGAGCGCAGTTCTAGTTGAGACCTTTCCTAACCGTGATTTTCGACATGTCGTTTCCGTGAGCTTGGGGTCGGCGAAGCGAAACCACTCCTTCGAGACCACCCTGCTCGGCCAGAAGTTTTTGATTGAGCGAGTGGCACCAGGCGACTACTTCGCTGCTCAAGAGCTGTTCGAAGCGCTGGATGGCAAGGTTGATGCCTTTGGGCTGGGCGGCATCGACCTGTATATCACTGGCCCGACCAAGCGGTTCGAGTTGGTTCAGGCTCGGCGACTGATCGAAAACGTTCGCCTCACTCCGGTGGTCGACGGAACGGGCATCAAAAATACCCTCGAGGCGCGCGTCATTCGGCAATTGGTCGAGAGAAATTTGTTTCCGATTCGCGGCCAAGAGGTCTTTGTCACCTGTGGCATGGATCGGCCAGGCATGGCGCGCGCGCTTTTTGAGGCTGGCGGGAAAATGACTTTCGGCGATCTGATCCTGACCCTCAAAATAGACGAGCCGATTACCAGTCTCGAGGTACTCGAGGCGCGCGCAGAGAAGTTGCTGCCGGCCATCGCTAGGCTGCCGATTGGCGAGCTCTACCGGATCGGTAAAAGGCAGGACGAACCGCCAGACCTGACCTTTCGCCAGTATTTCGACACGGCAGACATCATCGCCGGCGATTTCCACTTTATCCTCGGCTATGCGCCGATGGAGTTACCTGACAAGATTATCATCACCAACACGGTGACTCCTGAAAATATTGAGGATCTCCGTCGTCGGGGCGTTGGCTGGCTAGTAACTACTACCCCTGATATGGGTGGTCGGAGCTTCGGTACCAACGTGCTCGAAGCGGTCTTCGTCGCTCTACTCGGCGCCCTTGATGGTCTCGCATCGGAGGACATCGATCCCCTGCGCGACTACCCTCCACTCATCGAAAGACTCAATCTCCAGCCGCGCATTGAGCGGCTGGACTGACTATACTTCACACAGTAGTCCTCCACGTCATTGCGAGCCTCAGCGAAGTCACCGTCGCAGCGGGATCCCGCCAAAGGCGGTGACAATCTAGTAAGATCGCCACGGCTGCGGCCTCCCTCCAGAGGCGGGCAGGCGCGATGACGGCTTGATTTCTGTTAATAAAGTAGATTCCACCCCGCGGCCGAGCAAGTCTACTTGCCCGGCCGTCGCTATTTCAGACATCTTTCAAAATCCCAATCAGCTCTTATTCTCATGTTCTTAAGAACATGAGAATAAGAGCGCTTCTAGCGAATGGTCGCTTTCAGTTTTTCTACTAGTCGCGTGGTAACCTTTTTAATGGCTTCGGTAATTTTTTCTTCATTAAGAGTATGGTCGGGGTGTTCAAAAAGGAGGTGAAAGGCCAGGCTGTGCGTGCCGCTTGGCAATTTGCCGCCACTAAACTGATCAAAAAGCTCAATATCCACAAGATTGGGAATACCATTAAGGACAGCACTCACCTTCTTTGGGGATATATTTTGGTCAACTAAGATGGCGATGTCACGTAAGACCGGTTGAAAACGAGAAGGAATACGTACAGCTAGCGGCTTGATGTGGGTTTTGAGAGGCTGTTCTAGTTGGCTTAAATTATTCAAAACAACTTCAACCGGCGACTCAAGTATCGTCACAGGTCGACGAATTTTAAACCCTTTAGCAACGCCTTCGGTTAATGTCACGCCAGGTTTATCAAGAAAGGAGAGACTGTGTGGTTTTGTACCAGTCCAAGCTAAGGTGATAGCGATAATTTCGCCCCCGTTTTTGGTTGCCGAAGGCTTTCCCGACGCGTTGGTCGGGATCTGCGACCAAACGGTTCCAACTTCAAAAAGCTTGAGCTCGGGGAAAACGGGGTTCTTCGCAATCGCTTTAGCTAGACTGACGAGCAAGGTGCAACGGAGAAAGGCCGCTTCTTCGCTCACCGGGTTGGCTAGACGAATAACACTTTCTGAATTATCGTCTATTTCGAGCATTTTGAGCTCATTGCTTGAGAGAAAGGAACTGCCAATGTGCTCGGTCCAACCGGACGCGACCAACTGGTCTTTGAGCGCTTCGATTTTTTGCCAGGTTTGGTGGTCAGGTATTTCTGGGAGCGTAACTTGAGACAAAATCTCGCGGGGTAAGTTATCCAGGCCTATAATACGCCCGACTTCTTCGGCTAGATCTTCAGGGATACTCACATCATGACGCCAGGTTGGCACGGTTACGACTCTATCTTCAAAGGTAAAACCTAGGCGCCCGAGAATGTCTTGAGCTTCTTGGTGGCTGATTTTTGTGCCCAGACGACGATTGATAGAGTCTTTGGGTAGTGTGAGAGTGGTTTGTTTGGGCACAGCGCCGCTGACGGTTAACGAGCCGACTTTTGCTTGGCAGATAGTTTGGATAAGTTCTGCGGCTCGATGAGAAACTACTTCAGCCATCGCTGGGTCAGTCCCCCGTTCAAAACGATAGGCGGCAGTTGAGGTTAAACCGAGGCGACGACGCGTGCGACGAATTGAAACTGGGTCAAAATTGGCCGCCTCGAGCAGTACCCGCGTTGAGGCTTCGGTGACGCTGCTAGCTTTACCACCCATGATGCCAGCCAGAGCGATCGGTCCAGTTTTGTCAGCGATCACCAAGTCGTCTTTGGTTAGCTGATATGTCTGACCGTCCAGTAACTCGATCGATTCCTGGTCACCCGCTCGGCGAACCGTAACTGTTCCTTGAACTTTGTCGCCGTCAAAGGCGTGGAGCGGCACGCCCAGCTCTTCCATAACATAATTGGTAATATCGACGACGGGATGATACTGGCCATGGCCAACTGCCGTCAGACGACCCTCGATTAGGCTGGGTAAATGGGTGCTGAACTTCCCCTCCAGATAACGGGCCGTATAGATGGAGCAACCGGCCGGATCTTCGATCTGGACCAGGGGAGTTTCTTTTAGATTAACAATAGGTTGGTTCGTAGGCGTAATAAATTTTACTTGCCAGCGAGCCGCAAGATCACGGGCTAGACCAAGAACCGAGACGGCATCGCCGCGGTTTGGGGTAAGAGCAACGTCAAAAACAGCTTCTTTATCCGCCGCTTGGAATGGTTGGCCGATAGTCGACGAATCAGGCAGAATAAGAATACCGCTGTGGTCATCGCTTAGGCCCAACTCATCAGCCGCACAAATCATGCCATCGGAAACAACTCCCCGAACCGCTCGCTCAACAATTTCCAACCCCTTAGGTAGTTTAGCTCCGGGCAAGGCCACTGGCACGAGCTGGCCAACTTCGATATTTGGGGCACCACAAACAATCGTTCGGATTCTATCACCAGTGTCGACTGTCGTGACCTGCACCCGATCAGCCTGCGGATGAGGACTGATAGTGAGGATTTTGCCGACGACCACGCCGGTAAAATCATCTTGAATAATTGCCTCGACTTCGTGGCCAAGCGACTCGAGCTCGGCCGCGATCGACTCGTTTGAACGGTCACCGAGATCGATAAATTCATTAAGCCATGATCTCACAAGTTTCATTGGGCGCTCCCAGGAAATTGCTTCAGAAAACGGTAGTCACCGCTATAGAGCCAGCGAATTTCATGCAGATGATAACGAATCATCATCAGACGGTCGACCCCAAAACCGAAGGCAAAGCCTTGCCAAATTTCCGGGTCAAGACCCATCTCTCGAATAACATGGGGGTGAATCAGGCCGGCACCAGCCATCTCTAGCCAATGGTCGCGAAAATTGACAGACATTTCTAGACTCGGTTCAGTAAAAGGGAAAAATGACGGGCGAAAACGAACCGTTGTTTGCTTGCCGAAATAAGCACGGGCAAAAACTTCGAGTGTCTCGAGCAAATTGGCCATGGTAATACCTTTATCAACGACAAAACCTTCGAGGTGAAAAAAATCGATAGCGTGGGTGGCATCAGAGCGTTCGTTGCGGTAAACGCGGCCCGGCACGATGTAGCGGCCCGGTGGCTTAAAACGTTCAATGGCCCGAATTTGGACGGGAGAAGTGTGAGTTCGCATGAGGCGAGCGTTACCGCCCACATCAGATGGCTGATCAACCCAAAGGGTATCTTGCATATCACGGGTCGGGTGATTGGGAGTGAAATTAAGGCGATCAAAATTATAGCTCGCCGTCTCGAGCTCGGGTCCACTGGCCACCTGAAAACCGAGTTTGGCAAAAATAGCGACGCACTCGCGCATGGTCCAGGTTAAGGGGTGAAGATGACCATTGTTTGGCATGACTACCTCAAAGTTATTGGTGGACGGACTTGAAAAGAGAGTTCAATTAAAATAAGGGCGACCAGCAGAAGGACGCCATCCCACCAGGTAAGAACCTGATAACCCGAGAGGGCAAGGAGGAAGGTACCCGCCAGCGCAATAAGGCTGCTTTGGCGTAAAATTGGCCAGTGGTGTGAGGGGTAAATGGTTTGATCGCGGCGCCAACGCCAGCCGTAGCCAGCTAAAACACTCGCCCCGAGAAGAAACAGAAACAGGCCGGCATAGAGCGAGGCCAGTATAAAACCATCGGCCACTGGGGCCTCTATCCCGGCCTGGCTGGTGGGAAGGTAACTGGTCGTGATCGCCCCAAAAACACCAAAACCCAGTAGACCAATCACGAGCCAGGTAAAGGTAATTTGACTCATTTTCATGACGCTCTTGACTCCTTATCAAGCTCGGCAAGCGTCGCTTCAAGACTGTCGAAAACTTCGGGTTGGGTTTCGAGATGAAACTGAAACTCGGGTATACGCCGCAGATTTAAGGTTTTGCCGAGTTGGCTACGGTAGTGGTAGGCGCGCTCTTTGAGCTTGGCTGGAAGATCGGCTGGTTGTTGTTCGTCGGGGTTAATGAGGGCTAAAAAGACGTGAGATTTTGATAAATCGCGTATCGTGTCGACAGAAACAACAACAAGCATGCCGAGCTCTTCGGCATCCTCTTCAATAAGCTGGCTTAGTTTTTGACCGAGCAGTTCGTTAATTTTGGCCATACGATCAGGTGTTGGCATAGATTTACTCTAACTCGAGAACCTTCATCTATCAAGAGAGATACTTAGACGAAGTATCGCAATCACCATTTATATAGTTGTCATTCCCGCCCGAGAGCGGAAATCTAGGTTAAAGTATTTATCTGGATCCCCGATCAGGTTTCACTGCGGCGAACCAGTCGGGGATGACAAACCAACAGTGTATCGGACCGATTATAAACTTTTATCAACGAGCTTAACTGGCAGGCGTTATGTAGGTTTTACTGGCGATTTAGGTAATAAAAAACAGCGCCGACCGCGCTGCTCAACTTTTTTGACTATGTATCAATTATACACGACAGTTATCCCCATGTCAAATTTTTTAGGTTTTTTAGATTCAAAAAGCGAATAAACACCGAACGAAGTGCGCTGGATTCCCGCTGTCGATTTCGTCCCGGTGGACACCGGGACGAATCGGCGCTGGAATGACGAAGAGGTTAGCAAAAGGCCCGGGTGCTTCCATGCACTCGGGCCTTTGCGGGATACTTTTCCCTTCCTTTTAGGGGGGCGGGACGTCGATCAGCCAATCCTTTCGTTTGGCGAAGAGCCGAAGGCGAAGCAAGAGGTTTTCCTGTGACTTCCAGGTCACGCGGAAAATCATCTTGACCTCGAAGTGGAGCTGGCGCGGCGTGAGCCGCGTGATCAGGAACCACTGGGCCGCCATGCGGACCAGAAATTCCTGATGTAGCTGCGTCGCTGGCGGAAAGGTATTTTCGAAAAAAGACCTGTCCGTCAGGTAACGCCAGAGTTGGGCGTCACGGTTGCTGGCCCAGCCCTCCCAGGCCTTGGCGACATGGTCGTGGGAGACCAACAACTGGTCCTCCCGCTTCTGCTCCTTCAACGTGGCCAACATGCCGTCCAGGGCGTTGTAGACCGCCACGTGACCCACATAGCGGTTCTTAAGCAGCGGCATCAGCGGCCCGGGATTGCCGGACAGGATGACGCTGATCAGGAGGGTGTAGAGCCGTGGCTCGACCTCCGCCCGCCATGTGGCCCAGACGGCCTCACGGCGCTGGGCGTGGGTTTCGTTCGCACCGGCCGGTCGGCCGAGGAACTCGGTGACGACCTCCTCCGTTTCAGGACCCCAGTCACCGTCGACAGGCATCAGTTCGGTCGGGCGGCCCCTGACGATCTGCCACTCATTGAGACAGGCCTGGACGTCGGCGTCGCGGCCGCCTTCCAAACCGCCAGCGTAGGCACTAATGACGTAGATGCCCAGACGCGGCTGGATTCGGAGGTTGAGAGACCCCTGAATCCAATCGCGCGCTGCTTGTTGTTCAACTAAGGTGGCATTGTCGGTGACGTTGTGGA
>ERZ1292633.3568-Hain-H41-02um-R1-3568-length-15040-cov-7_pt1 | contig 15040 bp, 6 predicted proteins | sample MGYA00564406_ERZ1292633 | MGnify/ENA primary metagenome ERZ1292633 (study PRJEB36523, sample SAMEA6512639) | groundwater metagenome | collected 2019-01-08 | study: AquaDiva: Metagenomics assemblies of 32 groundwater samples
GCACGCCGGCGATGGCGGCCGCCGCGCTCGGGCGGGTGGCCCGCGCCCCTTCCTGCTCGAACGCCTCCAGCGTGACCGCCCCCCCAGGTCGCACGCCGACATGGACCCAGGTCGTCGCGCCGTCGGGCACGATCGAATCGACCGCCGCGTCTCCCGCGTAGTGCCCCGATTCGAGGAGAAGGTCGCGCACGGCCGCCACGCCCGAGGCGATCGCCTGGAGGCGTGCACGCCCCGGCGCCGCGGCCGCGCGGTCGAACGCGCGCGCGTAGGCCGCCCGCGCGTCGGCCGAGCCCGCGGCTGAATCCCCCTCGACGCGAATTGCGCCGCGCAGGTTCGAGCGCGCCGGCCTCTCGCCGCCCGCGCGCGAAGGGACGGCCCCGGGCGCCGCGTCCGGATGATCGACGCGGAGGGTCGCCTCGCCGGGAGAAGAGCCTCCGCCCGGATGCAGCACGAGCCGCACGGCGGCCTCGAGCGACCCGCGCACCGCGACGCGATCGCGGAGCCGCGACGCCAGCGCCTCGAGCTCCAGGCGGCCCCAGAGTCGAGCACGCGCCGCCGGGGCCGGCTCTTCCGCGGCGGCGCTCAGGAGCGAGTCGTCGATGGCGGCGGCCTGGAGCGCGAACCGATCGCCGCGAAGCGCGGCGCGATCGGGCGAGGCTGCCGCCGGCGCCGCGGCCCCGAGGAGGACGAGCGACAGCGCCAGGGCGCCGGCCGAGCGCGCGACCGTGCGTGAGCGCGGGAGTGGGAGCGGTCGCATCAGAACGAACTCCTCAGTTCCAGCCGGGCGTTGTAGCTGCCGGTCGCGCCCGGAATCGCCGCGCCGTTCAGGCCGAGCGAGAGCTGCAGCCGGTCGCGCATCGTCCATTCCGAGAGAAGATCGTAGTCGAGCCGCTCCCCCAGGACGGGCGCGAGGATCGCGCCGGGCGGCGCGTAGATTCCAGTTCGCTCGGTCCTTCCCCAGAGCGCCCGCGCGTCGACGCGCAGGCGCCCTCCCGCGGCGCAGCGAAGCGCGGGCCCGGCCGACCAGGTCGCCTGCGCTCCGCCGCGCCGCACGTCTCGATCGTGCCGGTAGCGTCCGATGAGGGAGAAATTCCACTGCGGGCCCGCCGAGCGGGAGAGCTCCATCTCGGCGCCGCGCCCCCGGAGAAGGCCTCGCGCCCGATCGGGAGTGTCGGAGCGGGTCGATTCGTACCGGCTCCGGTCGATCGTGACCCGTTCGGAGAGCCGCAGGCGGGCCAGGAGCGGGTGGCGCGCCCGTAGCGTGAGGTCGCGCGACTCGCGCCCCACGCGAAGATTGTCGAGGTCTCCCAGGAGTTCGCGGCGCGCCCCCGCCTCGGCCCGCAGATCGAACAGGGCGCCGGCGGGAACGAACTCCAGCGTCTGGCGGCCGCTCCACTCCCCGCGAATCGTGGCGTCGCCGTCCAGGTAGTCGCCGAAGCGAAAGGCGCGCTCCAGTCGCCCGAGCGGGAGGCGCGACTGGCTGTCCAGCCGAAGGAGCGTGCTGGCGCCGAGCGCCCGCCACCAGGCGCGACGCGCGGCGCTCGTCCCGGCCGCTCGCGCGGGGTAGGCGTCGAGCCGGAACTGCCACGAAGCCCGCGTCCGCGTCGCCTCGGGGCCGAGCACGCCGACGAACTCGTACCCGCCTCCGGGGGCGAGCGTGCCGGTCGCATCGTAGGAGCCGAGCCCGGAGCCGATGGCGACGAGCGAGCGCCGCCGCTCGGGCTCCCGCACCTGCGAGACGTCCCAGCGCACCTCGCTCGTCAGCGCGCCTCCGGGCCGGCCGCCCGTCAGGACCACCTGAGCCAGATCGGTTTCGGCTCCGCCGCTCGCCCCTCGCGATCGCCGGCGGGCCAGCGACGCGTCCACGGTCACGACGTCGGAGCGGACCGTGGCGCCCCCGTCGATGGCCACGGAGTGGAGGGTACGGTCGGCGCCGGAGAGGAGCGAGCCGCTGCCGCCCGCGCCGATCCCGGGAGTGGCCGGCGACGCTTCCACGTCGCGCCGCCAGGTGACTCCGCCGCGGAACCGCATCGCCGCGGAGGGCGAGATCGCCACGCTGCTCGAGGCGTAGCGCGAGCCCCGGCGCGCCAGCGAATCGCCGTCGGCCCCCCTGACCCGCTCGTCGCCCGCGCGGAAGCGCGGCTGCAGGAATCCCCGGTCGCGCCCGAGGTCGACGTTCCAGCGCGCGCGCCGTCCCGGGCCCGCGTCTCCCTCGTTTCGCGCCACTTCCCAGCGCGCCATTCCGGCAACGAAGCCGCGCCATTCCGCCTCCGCGGCATGGCGGGTCGCGCGGGCGCCGTCGGCGAGCCGGCGGTGCCCCCACTCTCCGCGCAGACTCGCGGCGCCGGAGGGGTCGACCTGCGCGGTCGCCTCGTAGCGCCGCTCGCCCAAGGCGCCGGCGCGCTGATTCCACCGGTCGCCCTCGAACGCCGCGTCGACCCGGTCGAGGGAGGAGAACGACTCGTCCCGCGAGCGGACGGCCACGCTCGCACGGAGCGAGCCCGCCTTCCGGCCGAAGAGGCGAAGAGGGCGCGGGTCGAGCCGCAGGGCGGCGCGCGCCGCGATGCCGCCGTTGTCTCCGTCGTCGCGCTCGCTCAGGAGATTACGATCGAGCGAGGAGCGCGCGAACTCGGCGTCGAGCGAGAGCGCGGCGCCGATTCGCGCCGTTCCTCCCGCGTCGACCAGCGTCGCCGCCGCCGGCACCGCGAGCGATCGCCCCGGCGCGAAGGCGCCGAGCGCGGGGCCGAGATAGCGGTAGAAGCGAATTCCGTCCAGACCGACCGTGTCGGCGTAGGCGCCGCGGCCGGCGCCGACCGAGGAAAACTCGACCTCGTGATCGCCGCCTCCCGCTCCGAGGTAGACCCACCGCGGGGCCGCTGCATCGCTCCCGTCCCAGGCGTACGAGCCGGCGCCGGCGCCGACGTCGCGGACCCCGCTCGGGAGGGGTGCCCCCGCGGCGTCGCCCGCGCCGGAGAGCGCGCGGCGATCCTCGCTCGTCAGCTCCGCGCCGAACGGCCGCTTCCAGTCGTCCCCCTCGCGCAGGAACGCCGCGTACCAGTTTCCGCGGGCGCTTCCGCCGCGCGTCGCCGCCGCGTAGAGCTGCCGCTTGTAGCGCGACGCGGCCGCCTCGTAGTCGACGGCGATGCGGTTCGCCCCCGCGATCGGGCGGCGGACCGTGAACGAGATCGTTCCCGCCGCGTAGTCCATGACGTAGTCGGCGTCGGCGCCGCGGCGGAGCTTGGCGCCGTCCAGCCAGACCGTCTCGCTCCCGGCCACGATCCCGCCGTCTCCCCCGCCCGCGGCGGCGCGCGCCGTGAGCACGTACGGTCCCTGCTTTCCCTCCTCGCCGCGGAATTCGGCGGCTCGTCGCTCTCCCTTCGCTCCCGCGGCGGTCACGTCCCAGCGGGTGCCTCGCAGCGTGGCGGCCCCGCGCACGCCCTGAAGTTCGCGGCTCGCGCGCGCGAATTCTCCCGGAAGCGCGTCGAGGCGGAAATCGCCGAGCGTCGCTTCTCCGCCCGGCGCGCGGACCGCCAGGGAGATCCGGTCGAGGTCGTCGAGCTCGCGCGTCGCGCCGTCCGGCTCGAACGGCAGCGCGCGGTCGCTCAGGGTGGCGCTCAGATCAACGTCGCCCGCGATCCGGCCTCGAAGCGAGAGGTCGAGCCCCTGGGAGAGCGTGGCGTCGCGGCGGCGCCCGAGTTCCACCGAGAACGATTTCGAACCGCTCACGCTGATGCGGTCCGCCGTGGAAGAGCCGGCGGCGAGCGACACGTTGCCACCACCCGACGCGAAGGGATCGCGGCGGAGCAGCGTCGCCGCTCCCTCCGCCGGGGGCGCGCCCCACGCCGCGCGCGCGCCGGGCGGAAGCGATGCCGCGACGGCGAGCGGCGCGCTCGCGCGAAGGAGGAGAAGGCTCGGTGATTTCCGCACCGGGAGGACGAGGACGATGGAGTCCTCCGAGGCGGCTCCGTCTCGAACGAGCGGAGTCGCCTCGACGCCCATCGAGGGTCGCGCCGCGACGCCGGCCGGGGACGTGGAGAGGCACCAGGCGAGAAGCGCGGCCGGAAGGAGCCCTACCGCCCCCCTCGCCGCGCGCCCCATCGACGGCGCGAAGAGGATCCGGCGGCTCACGGCGCGACTTCCCGCTCGACGGCGAGGATCCAGATCTCCCCGCGCGATTCGTCGGCGACGGCGATCCGGTCGTCACCGCTCCAGGCGATGGCGCCGGGGCGCCAGGCATGGGTGCCGCCCCCGAGCCAGCGAGTGTGAAGGCGCGCTCCGTCGGAGTCGAAGACGACGACACGGGAGCCCGCGGGGTCGGCCACGTAGATGTTCCCCGACGCGTCGGCGGCCAGGTCGGCCGGCGCGGCGGCAAGCGAGTCTCCGACGCTCACGCTTCGACCGACTCGTCCGGTCGCCTCGAAGCGCCGGAGCGTTCCGGCCGCGCGGTCGGCGATCCAGCCGCCTCCCTGCGGTAGGAAGACGGCCGCGGTCGGCGATCCCAGCGACTCCTCCGGCGTCAGGAAGCGATCGGAGCGGCGCCGCAGGAGCCGGGCGTCGAGCGGCACGAGGTCGCGCGTTCGCGGGGCCAGGAGCCAGAGATCGCCGTACGGATCGCGGAGGATTCTCGCCTCGGGAGCGCGCGCCTCGTCGGCCAGTTGGGGATCGAGGTCTCGGGTGCCGAGGTAGGCGGTCCGGCGGTCGTAGGCGGAAACGGTGGAGCGGGAACGATCGAGGACGAGGAGCGAGCCGCGGGCGTCCACCACCAGGTCGTGCGGGAGCGCCGAGGCCGGCGCGTCGTCGCCGAAGACGGTGGCGGCATCGGGCCCGGCCGGGGCCCGCGCGGACTCCCCTCTCCGAGGCGCCAGCGACAGACGGACGACGCGTCGCGCCCGCGTGTCGAGGACGTAGAGGGAACCGTCCTCGTCGAACGCCAGACGGGAGGGTCGCTCGATTCCCCAGGCGCGGAGGCGCTCCCGATCGAGTAGCGTCTCGGCGCGGAGCGACCGGGGCGGCGCGGAATCGCGGCCTCGCACTTCGATCTCGGGGGACGGGAGCGCCAACGCATGACGCGGAACGGCCGTGCCGGGGATGGAGGATGCGAAGCAGACGGCCACCAGGGCCAGGAAGTAGTTTCGGCTCACGATGTCGTGACCCTCCGGGCGATTCCGGAACCCGGCGGCGGGAGCGCCGCCGGCTTGAGCGAAGGCCGGAGCGCTAGAAGCGGCGGAGGAGGAGCAAGCGCGCGCCGCCGTCGGGCGTCGCGTCGGCCAGGAGGCGCGTTCCCTCGTCGAGGCGCGCCTGCCCGTCCTTCATGAGGCGCCGATGCAGGATCTGCGTATCGACGGCGCTCACGAGACGGTTGAGAATCGCCGCCGCGAAGGAATACTTCGCGCGGTCGAACGCTCGATTGGAGGAGGCCCGCGTGGCACGGTAGGCCTTCTGGAGATCGGGGCTGCTCCAGGCCCAGGCCTGATTGCCCGAGGGAAGATTTTCCGACACGTAGGCGTCCTGCGCCGCGGGGTCGTCGGGGTAGAGGTCGCGCGCGTCGCGGCGAACATCTTCCTCGTAGCTCCCGGGTCCGGAGCCGCTCGATCGCTCGTACTGCCCCACCAGTTTCCAGTAACTGTCTTCCTCGCTGTCGGTTCCCACGCCCGCGTTCAGCTGGGCCTGCTCGATGTAGTCGTCCCGGCGGAGGCGCCCCGCCATCTGGAACCAGACGTAGTGAGTCCAGATGAGGCCCTCGGCGACGAAGAATCCGGCCGCGCGACCGCGCGCGCCGAGCGAGAGCTCTCCAGCCCCGGGAAGCAGCAGCGAGTAGAGAAGCGCCTTCCGCTTTCCAGGCCTCTTCGCCGGCGCGGCCTCCGGCGACGCGGCCGGGGCGCTCTCCTGACGGGCGAATGAAGCCGACGCGGGGGCCGACGCGGACGGATCGAGAGCGGCATTACGCGCGACTAGTTCGAGCGGCGTGGAAACAGGGAGATCGAGCGTGAGCGCGGGCGCGGGCGCTGGCGACAGCGCGGTCGCGAAGGCCGCGTCCTGCGCGGCCGCCGGAGCGGCGGCCAGCAGGGCGAGCGCAGCGACGAGCGCGCTAGTAGAGGCGGCGCGTGACCGTGATCTTGAGCGCATTTTCGTTCGAGAACGGCCGCGTGCGCATGTTGAACTTGATCTGCGTGTCGTTCCCAAGATTGGCGCGGCCGCGGTTCTTCAGGAGCCGGAGCACGTCGACCGCGCTCACGATGCGGTTCACGAATCCGCCGACGATCGCGTAGCGCGCGTTCTTCAGGAAGTTGTTGCTGTCGTTTCGGATTCCGTAATAGAAGCGGCGCGTCTGTGCGTCGGCCGGGGGGTTGGTGTAGCCTTCCCAGCCGCTCCAATAGTTCGGGAGCTTGCCGATGTCTTCGTAGTATTGCTGCCGGTTGTTCATTGCGAAGTCACTGATCAGGAGGTCGGCGTCCGAGCCGGAGTTCGCGGGATCCGCCGCGAGCCACCGCGCGTAATCCCACTTCTCGTCCGCGTACGCCTCGAACTCGTCTTCCTTCGTCTTGCCGCGATCGTGGTAGTAGAGGTAGGTCATCCACGTCGCGCCCTCGAGCCCAAGATGAACCCAGCCCCGCTTGTTCCCGGCGTAGAGATGCCCCGCGCCCGGCACGATCATGTTGAGCAAAAACGCACGGCCCGGCGATTTCGCGACCGGAACCGACTCCTCTTCCGGCGCCACGGCGGGAATGGCGGTGCCCGGCGGCGCTGTCGGCGTTTCGACGACCGAGTCCGCGATGGCACGCTGCGCGAGCAGAATCTCCCCAACGGAATTCGTGCGGTAGTCGATGTCGGAGGCGTGGGAAACGCCGGTGGCGAAGGCGACCGAGAAGAAGCCCGCGAAGACCGCGCGATGAACGAGTCGTAGGGTCAGAATATGTCTTCCTAGCACCGGGCGGATGTGGGGTTCACCAAACAAGTTAATGATACCTCGACAAGGGCCTATCTGACAACGGCGAACTTCTGGAACGAGACCTCGCTGGCGCCCCCGCGGCGCGCCTCCATACGGACCAGGTATACCCCGCTCGCCAGGTCTTGTAGCGGCAATTTCGTCACGTTCTGCGCCGGCGCCGTCTCTCCCGGAAGCGTCCGGACGACCACTCCGGAGGGGTCGATGACACGGATCTGGACCGAGGTCACCCCCGCGTCGAGCGTGTAGGCGATGCCGATCTCGTTGCCGCGGGTGGGGTTCGGGAAGCAGTAGAAGGAGCCCTTCGCCACCAGCGCCCCGCGGGTCGCCGGCGCCGCCAGCTCGGCGTCGTCCAGGACGGCGCTCCGCCGCCGGTCGCCGTGGAGCCCGATCCAGGGGGTACGACCGCTCGTGCCGTCGGCGCCGAAGAGCGCGCTGTCGGCGCGAGCGCCCGTCTGAAGCACGTCCCACTGCCCCCGGTCCCCCACCGCGGCCACGTGGAGCCACGCCGGACCGGCGGGGTCGGGAGCGAAGTCGGAGCCGTTCAGCGAGACGAGCAGCGGCGTCGTGCCGGTGGAGCGCTCCATGCCGATCGGCCAGCCCGGCAACGTGCGCCCGCGGTCGTCGAGGGCGACCAGGAGGCCGTTCGTGAGCGCCACGAGAGCGTCCTGGCTGCCGTTCCCGTCGAGGTCCGCCACGACCGGTGAACCAGACCCTCCCCCGGCGCCGGAGCCGGCGCTGTAACGCGACGCGAGCGAGACTGGCCAGCCGAGCGACTCGACGCCGTTTCGGTTCCACCGGTGGAGCGATCCCTGGTCGTCGATCGCCATCACTTCCGGAAAGCCATCCCCGTCCAGATCGCCGACCGCGGCCGCGCCGAGCGTCCCCGCCACGGAGACCGGCCAGCCGCGAAGTTCGGCGCCGGTCAGATCGAACGCGTGGACCATCCCCCTCGAGGAATCGACCACGATGAGCTCGAGATCGCGATCGGGCTCTCGGTCGAGATCGACTCCCAGGAGCGAGGGGGCGAAGTCGGTCACGCCGCTGACGGCGCGCCAGACGACGTCGATGGCGCCGAGCCCCTTCCCCGGCTCGTCCACGACGCGGAGGTAGCCGTCGCGCGTGGCGTAGGCGATCGAATAGCCGCCCGCGCCGTGGAATCGGCCCACCGCGAGATTCCCCGACACTTCCGTCGTGACCGGCGTCGTGCCGGCGAGGAGCGTGTCGCACGCCGCCGAGACGAGCGGGGCGATGGAGACGCTGTCGGAGGGGGTCACGACGAAGACCCGCCCGTCGTTCGTGCCGACGAGGATGTTCCCGTCCGGCGAGAGGACCGGGCCGGTGGTCGCGCCGATCGAGGGGTCGCCGAGAACGGGCGGCCACCCGAAGAGCGGAATCGCCTGCGCTGCCGTTTGGGAGTCGGGTCGGACCGCGTAGAGCTTGCCGTCGTCGCACGAGGCCACCACGCCGGCGCCGTGGCGCGCGGCGGGGTTTCGCCGGAAGAGCGAATCGACGAAGAGAACCGGCCCGCGGATCTTCGCAGGGAGCGGCATGAATTCGCCGCTCTCGCGGCCGTTCACGTAGGGAAGGCCGTCGGCCATCCAGGCGAGGATCAGGCTGTCGGCCGCCGTGACGAGCGACCGCCTCCCGTCGTGAAGGAGGCTTCCCGAGGTCGGCGCGCCTAGGCCGCGTCCGGTGGCGCTCAGGAGTGGCCAGCCCGGCACGCGGATCGCCGATTCGATGGAGATCCCCATCTCGACGCCGGGCGGCGAGAGGACTCGCAGCGTGACGTGACTGACGGCGCCATCGTTCGTCCTGGTGCTCGGATTCGTGTCGGGCCCGAGGACGGTGTGGTTTCCCACGAAGTAGGCGTCGAAGGGGCTCCCGTAGAAGTAGTACGAGTTGGGATCGCCGATGTCGCGGATTCCGTCGGCTTCCACCAGGCGGACGCCGAGCCGGTCGGGGTTTGAGTTGATTCCATAATCGGGATTCGCGTTCGGTCCGCACTCGAACGTGGCGCCGCTGCCCGTCACCTCGCCGGTCACCGTGCAAAACACGGAAGGATCGATGTGCCAGACGAAGATCCCCTGCCCCGGGAGGAGAAAGTCGTACTCCTTGTCGCCGGTCGTATCGAGCGTGTCGGCGGTGGAGAGGCCGGGGCCGAGAATCACTCGCTTGGTCGCGTCGCGATCGAGGTAGAGCGATTGATCGCCGTTCAGGTCGGTCTGGCGGTTCTCCACCAGGAGGTATTCGTCCCCGTCGAGCGGGATGTAGAGAAGGCGGGCGTTGAGCTGCGTCGCCTGGAGCGTCGTGGTCAGTTCCCGTTCCGGGTCGGTGAACTCGAGCCCGCCGGGCCAGAGCAGCGACTTGCACCAGGGATCGAGGCTCGTCGGCATGACGCCGCTGGCCACGACGATTCCGCCCGTCTGTGAATCCTGGAGCGCGGTGGCGAGGAGGTAGCCCGAATCCATGTTGCTCCAGACGCCGACCGCCGGGAAGAACGTGTTGATGTCGTAGAGATCGGGCAGCCCCTGCGTGTGCCCGAATTCGTGCGCCAGGGTGCCGTTGATGGCGCCGAAGAATCCGTCCTGGTTCTCGGTCTCGGGCATGACGAGTCCGCCGAAGATCCCGAGCGCGCCTCCGTTCACCGCCGCCGAGTCCTCGAGCGCGATCTGGAACGTCGGAAGGTCGCGCGGCGAGTCGCCCTGGATGTCCGACTGATAGTCGGCCCCGGCGTGGAAGATGGAGATGACGTCGAAGTCGCCGAACGGAATCGAATCGGTCGCGTCGGCCGCGAGCACCGACTCCCGGAAGAAACGCTGCGCTTCCGCGAACGACTGGATGCCGAGCGTCCAGGGACCGTAGCGGCCGGTGTCGCCGAGGCGATAGGCGGCGTTCTCTCCCTTGGGATAGATGTCGTACTCGACGACGAGTTGCCCGTACGACTGCTGCCTCCAGTAGCGGGAGAGCGCCTCGAGGTGCGCCATGAAGAAGCTTCGATCGTGCGGAGGCGGATCGATGATGATGCCGAGCGCCTTCCCGTCGCGCATGTCGAACCTGCCGTCGGGCGTGCTGGTGGCGGTTCCGAGAGTGTCGGTGTCGAACTCGATGCGAAGGCCGAGAACCCGCACGGTGTCGGGCACGCCGGTGGTCGCGAGGGCGAGGGCGCGCACCAGGCGGCCACTCGCGTTCGGGGCGAGGAGCGGGGGCTTCCGACCGCTCACCCAGGGAGCGCGGCGCCCCCCGCCGAGGTGATCGGGAAAGGCGCGGCGAAGCGCGAGCCGCCGTTCCGAGAGGGTTCTGACCGTGGCGCGATCGGCCGCCGAGAGGGCTTCGGGCCGTGGCCGGGAGACGCGCCATGGTTCCGGCCGCCGCGCGGGAGAAGCCGGGACCGAAACGGCGTCCGACGCCTCCGCGCGGGAAACAAGGGGAGCCAGACCACCGAACGAGGCCTGGCTCCCAAGGAGTAGCGTGACGATCCAGCGCTTCAGGCGCCCCACGTCGATGGTGATCTTAGAAGTGGTAGCTGGCCGAGAAACGGCTCGTGCGATTGAGGAACTCCGACTGCGGGAACGACGCGTAGTCGAAGCGGAACCCCTTGTAGGTCAGACCGAGACCGTACGTCGCGTCGGTGATCGTGCCGATCGGATCGCTGATGTAACCGACCCGGAGCGCGAGGAGCCGGTTGAACTCGTACTCGACGCCCGCGTTCCAGACGCTGACGCCGAGGACTTCGTCCGGGAGGAGGAACCGATTCGCGTCCGCCGCGATCAGCACCCGGTGAATCTCGTTCTCGAACGGGGTGTAGGCGACGCCGAGCTTCACATTGCGGCCGAGCGGATCGGATTGGTCTTCGTCGATGTACGCGATGCTGGGGCCGAGGTTTTGGATGACCGCCGCGAAGGAGGCCTTCCACTTCGGCACCTTGTAGAGAGTCCCGATGTCGGCCGCGAACGTGGTGCCTCGTCCGGCGCGGCCGTCGAGGGTCACCGTGGCCGGCGCGAGATCGACGCGCAGCAGCTTCAGCGACACGCCGAATCCGACGTTGTCGGCGAGTTCGGTTCCGTAGGCGATGGTCGGGGCGATTTCGTAGGAGCTGAACTCGCCGGTGGGGTCTCCGTTGATGTCGGTCCCCTCGGTCTTGCCGTACGAGAGATAACCGACCGCCGCGCCGAGACCGCCCCATCCCTCGACATGCTGCACGTAGGCGAGGTAGGAGAAGTTCACGTCGTCGGCCAGGTCGGGGACGAGCTGGGTATACATGAAGGAGGCCTCGCGGCCGCGCGTGAAGGCCATCGCGCCCGGATTCCACCAGATCATGTTGGCGTCGTTCGCGACGGCGGCGAATGCGCGCCCCATGCCGTCCGAGCGAGCCCCGGGGGCGATGAGGGAGGACGCCGCGCCGGCTTGCGACTGCGCGTGGGCGGTGCCGACCGTGCCCACGAATAGCAGGGCCGCCAGGCAGAGCGTGGTGAAGCGGATCATTCGTAACCTCCTTAAGGACAAAACACTGGGACGCGGCAGCATCCCCTGTCGAGACCCCTCGATGGTACCGGAGATTCGGGCCTACATCAAGCGCGACACCCGGTTATCGAGTCCGAAGCGCGCGCCCGACCGCGTCCACCCTGCCTCTACCCGCCGCTTCCGCAGTAACGTGAATTAGGTACACGCCAATGGCCACATTTTCTCCCTGCGAATCGCGGCCGTCCCAGGGGAGGTAGTTCTCGCCCGCCTTCCCCTCCTCGGACCACTCGCGCACCTTTCGCCCGGCGACCGTCAGAATCTGGACCCGAAGGCGAGCCGGCTGGTTCAGTCGGACATGGACGTAGGTCTCGTTCTCGAAGGGATTCGGATAATTGAAGACCTGAGTTAGGCTTAGCGCCCCCCCCGCCGCGGCCTGGGTGGCGACCTCGATGACGAAAGCGGCCGCCCCGATATTCCGGTAAGTGTCGGAGGCGTGCGCCTCCAGGCGGTGGGGACCGTTGGCCAGGGCCGGGAGGACCAGATCGACCGTTCCCCGGGTCGAACTTCCCGATTCGTACCGGAATCCCGCCGTCAGATCGGTCGGACTTCCCGCGTCGTCGAAGAGGACGAAGATGGCGTGCGCGTTGTCGAACCCGGTGAGATCGATGCCGCTCGAATCCTCGACCGCGATCGTCACCCGGTCGCCCGGGGCGAACGTGGTGTCGGGCGGCGACACGAGGGAGATCGACGGCGGCGTCACGTCGATGCGCGGAGCGAGTCCCACGGCGACTCGAATGGAGTCGGCCGCGAGCCCGACGCCGAGTCCGCCCGCCTCCTCCAGGAGCGCCTCGAGGCGTGCGCCCGCGCCGCTCACGCGGGCATCCACCGGAACGGTGAAGCGGATCTGAAAAGTGCCCCTGGCCACCGGAACTTCGCCCTGGTAGAGAACGGGCCCGGGGAGGTCGTACGGCACGGTTCCGGCGAGTCCGCCGTTGTATCCGTTCAGGAGGCGCCGCGACGGAGGTCCCAGAATCCGGAGCCGGGCGGTGCCGGAGGCTACCGTATCGGGCGACCCGTCGGCGAGGAGCGCGTGCCCCCGCAGGGTGACCTGCTCCCCGCGGAGGATCGAATCGAGCGGTCCCTTCTCCCAAAGCCCTCGGCCCCGCGGGAGCGGAGGGACGATTCCCGGTTCGCCGATGAGATTGTATTTCCGGACGCTGAAATTGACCCCCTGGTTCTTGGCCCGCGCCCAGGCGAGACCCGCGGTGCGAAGACTATCGGCGCGCGGCGAGATCGGGAAGAATTCGTCGACAAACTTGTCATTGAGCGCGCTGCTCTCCGATCCGAAAACCTCGCCTGTGGCGGCGATCGCGGCGACCGCGCCGGCGTCCGGAGCCCGGACCAGCAACTCTGCCATGCCGTCCCGCCGGTGGTCGTCGAAGCGGCCCACCGTGCAGCTCATGAAGCACCAGATCGCGGGAAGCGACACGTTCGTCAGGCGCGAGACGTCTGCCGACCGGAAGACCTGCTCGTCGGCGAGCAGATTGTCGGAGCCGTGGCCGATGTAGTCTACGAGCCAGCTCTGCCGGTTCACCGCGGCGATGAACGCCTCGCGCGCGCCCGGCTTGGAGGTCTTCAGGGAATCGGAGAAGGCGTAGTCGTTCACGTAGACCTTGCTCCGGGTCACGGGGAACGGGATGTGAGCACGGTCCTTCCGCTCCATCTGTCGCACGTGATCGAGCCCGACGGGATCGAGTTGCTGCGACGCGGACCACTTCCACGCGTCGTCGGCGCAGAGCAGGACCCGGTTTCTCGCGAGATCGAACGACGCGTTCGCCTCGAACGTCCGGCGCTTTCCCCTCACCATCTGGAGCGCCTCCTCGGGAGTCCGCGCGGGCAGCCGGCCGATGGCGAGATCGAGGAGCTGATCGCCCGGCCCATCGAGTCGCGCGATCCAGTCGTCGAGGGAGAACTGCTGTTGCAACCCCGTGTGGTATCCCCCGCTGTAGGTCGGGACGTGATCGACCACCCGGAGGCTCGAATAGTTGAGTGGATCGAGCGAGGCGTCGCCGAGAAGGCAGACGTAGAGCGGGGTCCGCGCCCAGTGGCGGGAGGCGTAGGCGACGAAGTTCCTGATCGCCGCGACATCGGGTGTCCCGCCGGAGAATTGCGCGTAGATCCGATCGGTCGTCGCGACGACTCCGATCGGGTTCGCCACGCCGCTCAGGAAGCGCGAACGGTCGGCGGCCAGCGACTCGGCGGCCGCCTGGAAGGCCGGCGGCGCGACGACGATGTAGTCCGCCTGGTTCGCGGGATCGAGAAGATCGCCGATCGTGCGAGGCCCGACCGGAGGCGCGTAGAGCGCGATGACCGATGGCCGCGCGGCGCGCGCGGTGGAGAGGAGCGCGTACCGGGGCCGGTGCCCCGGCCCGGCGCTGTCCTCCACCGTGAGCGTGAACGACCCCGATGCGCCGCTCCAGGCGCCGCCCACGAGCCGGACCGGGCGCTCGGGGTCGGTGCGGTCGTAGAAACGCGACGCGGCACTGTCGCCGACGGCGCTCACCGAGTACCGGAACCGGCCCGCGGGGACCGAGTCGGGGGCGGAGAAGAAGAGCGTGTCGAGGGAGGCCTGCAGGCGGCGCGGATAGCCGACCTCGAACCACGCGATGTACTGCGTGTCGCTCCGGTTCGGGTCGCCTGGATCGTTGACGAGCGGGACGCCGACCTCCAGCGTGTCGCGGGCCGACAGCCCCACCGCGAATCCTTGGCCCGCGAGATCTCTCGGATTCGTGAAGTTCCATCCGGAGCTGTCGACGAGCGCCCGATTCCAGGTGACCCGCGCGAGATGATCGGGAATCGAGGTGCCGATCGAGCTGCCGGCCCCCCAGAGTCGGAGCCGGAGCGACCCCGCGCCGCCCGGAATCGCGCCGGGGAGCGTGAGGGGGTAGCCAATTCGAGCTCCCTCCACGATCAGTCGATCGAACCACCGTTCCCATGGAGAGCCCGGGAGCGCCAGGTCGATCTCGAAGAGGCGATTCTGGCCTACATGGATCCGATGCGTGACGGACGTGAGGAGCGGAGCGCTCCCCGAGACGGGCGCGGCGTCGCGTGTCGCGACGCGCCGCGGCGGGTTCGCCACCGGGCCGGCCCCCCAGGTGAGCCAGTAGGTCGCCTCGAACGTCCGGAGCGCTTCCAGGTGGTCGTCGCTTCCGCCGCGTTTCAGGTCGTAGCCGAAGCCGAACGCGCCGGTGCCGTAGAAGGTGACGGCGTCGGCGGGATCGAACGCGCCGTCGGAGTCGCCGGTCACCTCGATCGCGCACTCGCGAAGCGAATCGGGCGCGAGATCGACGTCGAGGCTCTCCGGAAGATCTCCGGGGGTGGCCCGGAAGAGCCGGAGCGTCAGGGGGTCGATGGCGCCGACGGCGATTCCGGCGGCGGCGAGATCGGCGGCGGTCACGCGATAGAGCGCGGCGCGCGTGGTGGCGAGGCGGACCCACGGTCTGGAAGGATCGACGCGGAGCGGTCCGCCCGCGGCCGCGGCGGATGGGGCCGGCGCGGTCTGGCGTGGCGCGTAGCGCGGCCCGGCGGCGGCGGGGTCAGGCGCTGAGGCCGCCTGTGGGGCCGCCGTGT
>ERZ1292633.3570-Hain-H41-02um-R1-3570-length-15037-cov-12_pt1 | contig 15037 bp, 7 predicted proteins | sample MGYA00564406_ERZ1292633 | MGnify/ENA primary metagenome ERZ1292633 (study PRJEB36523, sample SAMEA6512639) | groundwater metagenome | collected 2019-01-08 | study: AquaDiva: Metagenomics assemblies of 32 groundwater samples
CCCCCCCCCCCCTCCTATCGCCCAAAGGGAGAGAAGCGAAGAAGGCCCTGATCCTTACGGGGAGGAAGAGAGTGAGTGACAGAGAGACATCGACAGAGAGAGAGAGACAATCGGGGAGAAGCAAGTATGGCACCTCGTCGTCCTTTGCCGAGAGTCTCTGTCGTTGTCGTGGTACTCAGCGCCCTCCTCGGCTGTGTGGATGGGACGGTCATCCGCGCGGCGGATGTCAACTCCTCCTCGATGGGCTCACCAAAGCGCCGCTTCGGGGCGCTCGCGGGCTACTTCTCGCCGCAGCAACTGACATTCTTCGCGGGCAGCACGCTCCTGCCCGGCAGCTCGTACGGTACGGGGACGGGCGCGGGGTTCACGACGGTGTCGGGGTTCGAGAGCAACGGGACGCAGCAGTTCTGGTTCGCGGACGCGGGCAACGACCGGATCGGGCGGTGCACGACGGGCGCGACGACGACGCAGTGGTCGACGGCGGCGGGCGCGCAGACGTCGGACGCGAGCGCGCTGGTCTACGTGGCGGCGCTGAACCGGCTGTACTACACGGCGAACGGGAACGACATCCGGTACTTCGACGCGGACGACCCGTCGACGACGACGTCGCGGTTCGGGTCGAGCACGGCAGGGTTCGTGGACGCGGCGACGAGCGCGGCGCGGTTCCGGACGATGTACAGCATGGTGCTGGGGCTGGACGGGCTGCTGTACGGGTCGGAGGTGGACAACTGCGCGATCCGGGGCATCCCGCCGGAGAGTGGGACGTCGCTGACGGCGGCGGGTGCGAAGCCGGTGTCATGTGGGTACGTGGACGCGACGGGCACGGCGGCGAAGTTCAACGCGCCGCGGCAGGTGGGCCGTGACGCGGGCGGGACGGTGTACGTCGGTGACCAGAAGTACCTGCGCGCGATGGCGGTGCCGGCGTACGGCGTGACGACGGTCGCGGGGCGCGCGACGGACAACGGCGTGACGTCGGGCCCGTCGTCCGGGACGTACGTGGGGTCGGTGACGGGGCTGGCGGTGGACCCGAAGTCGTCGGGCGCGGCAGTGGTGATCTTCTTCATGTCGGACGACCTGTTCGCGCGCCTGCGCAAGTACGAGCGCGGCTACGTGCTGACGCTGCTGACGACGGAGTTGGGGCTGTTGAGCAGTGTGCGCGAGGCGCTGTTCATCGGGGGCGGTACGACGACGATGCTGTACATCGGCATCTCGATCAACGTCCAGCGCCTCCGCCTGCGGCGCACGATGACCATCTCACCGAGTGCCGCTTCGTCGACAGCGTCAGCCACGCAGTCGTTGTCACGCGAGGTGTCCTCCTCGATCACGGCGCCGATCACCGAGACGAGCTCGCAATCGACCAGCTGGACGGCGTCCATCGCGGCTACGCTCACGTTCTCGCCATCTGGCTCGTCTTCAATGTCCAGATCAATCAGCGGCACCGAGTCCACAACAGCGTCAGTGTCTGTTACCGCTTCTGCGTCCGTTTCATTCACGCAGCGCGCTGCCACTGGATCCGGGACACACCCCTCGTTGTCAGACAGCGTGGCCACGTATTCGATTCCGGCGTCCGGCAGTCTGTCAGGTGACTCGACGGCATCTCGAACCGGCGTTTCCGCTACCCTGTCGGCCACGCATTCTCCCACGTTGAGCCTCACGGCATCACCCGGATCTGCCTCTCGTTCGGTCCGGGTGACACCCTCCGCGACGACTGTGCTGAGTCGGACGCGCACGTCCACGAGGACCGTTGCCACCTCCGCGAGTCTCACGGATCGCCTGTCACCCTCTCCAACGAGTACTGGTACGAAACGGTTGCCGAGATCCAACACGCTCTCATCGTCGGCAAGTTCCACCCTGGCGCGCAGCCGTTCGCATCGCTCAGCAACGGCTTCCGCGATGTCCCCGACGCAGCCAGCGACCGCCTCCCAGCGACCCGAAGCATCCGATACGACGCGAAAGGACGGCGACAGATTTAGCGCCACAATGTCATCGGTGAAAGCGTACGTTGCAAACGGCACGGCGGAGACGACGAACGACTGCGACGTTCTCATCACCACGCCAGACGACCCCCCTATCAACGGCACCCCCACCGGCCAGGCGGGGCCCAATGCGTTTCTCCCCCGTACCATAGGTTCCTGCTGCGCCAATGACTCGGCTCTGGGCTCCGCCGAGGCCGCTGAGACCGTGCGAAACATCTCTCTTTGCCGTGCCGCCGTCGCAATTACCACCACCTGTGAGCAGTGGCTGACGAATTGCGCCACGCCGTACGTGGCTGGCTTGCTCGACGCCGCGGTGCAGGTGGGCGCCCGCACGGCAGCGGAGGCGTCGTCTCCCCCCCTTTGTCCCTGGGCGGCGTTCATGCGGCGGCTAATCGCGCGAGCGGCGGTGTTGCTTCAAGGCGGCGCGGCCGCCGCCGAGCTGCAAACTCATTGCATAGGTGCGGTCACCGCCATGGCGTCTGAGATTCGAGACGACAGTGCAGTGCCGCCGCGGGCTTTGTGCAACGCGACTTCCTCGTCGTCGGCCGATCTCAGAAACGGCACGATCGCGCTCCTTTGTGCCCATGCCGTGAACGCCGCTGCTTCCGCGACTTCGCTTGGGGACTGGGCGGCGCCCAGCCTCCTTGACACTTCCACGGCCCCTCCAGTTCTGTTGAGGATGGAGTGCGACTTGCAACTGGATCGATGCGATGCCGTTTGCGATGCCGCGGTGGTTCCCGTGTTGTCGTCCGTCGGCCCTGAGGATGGCTGCTCTAGCTGTCCACCGTACGTGCCGTTCGAGTCGTTCACTCCGCTGGCGCACCCGACGGCGATCGGCGCCGCGGGGTTCGACGTTTGTGCAACCCGGCCGCACACCCTTCGCGTCTGCGGGGCCGACCGCGACACTCGCGTGATGGCATCGACGTGGCGCATCAAGGAAACAGCGGCGGATGGCGTACGCCGCCAATCCAACGTCAACAACACATCGGTGAGCTGCGCATCGTCGCACCGCGCCGCGTCTTTTCCCCTCCTTCGTCCGAATCTCACCGTGACGAACGTCACGCTGTGCCTCCCGGCGGCCTTCGGTGCGTTCATCGTGGGCCGCAGCCGTGGCAGCTGCCTGGCGCCCTGGAACGCAACGAGCGCATGCCGGTGCTCCTCGTCCGGCAATGGGCTCGCCATCAGCGTCCCAGTGGCCTTCCATAACGCGTCTAGCGGGGCGTCGACCGAGGGAACGCTGGTGATCTGTTCGTTGGCAGCCGTGGCACCGCCATCCCTCGACCTCGGTGGCACGGTGGGAGTGGTCGTCGGCGTGCTCGGGACCGTCGTGGGCGGCCCGGCGGCAACCGGCATCCAAGCGGGAAGCATTATCGCCGCGTCGAACTGCCGTTCACGGCGGGCGAGGGGCGTGAACGCCGCGGTGCCCGTGCGACTCACACAGCTGGGTGCGAGCGGCGGCATCGCGTTCCTCGCTATCATCATTGTCGCGGTGGGTGCCGTTCACGCGGTCTTCACCGTTGGTCTGTGCTGTCGCCGCCGGCGAAAAGGCGTTGCCAATGGCGGAGTGACATGGCTGGCGTGGTCGGACTGTTTTCTTGCTGCGTCCCTCACGGCACGATTCCCTTCTTGGACCCTTCGCGCGTGGCAACTGTGCTTTCAGGGAATGACCTACGAGGCCATCCAAGTGCTAACGGCCGCGGCTGTGGGCACCACCATGGGAGCCGACCTCGCCACGACCAATGGCGACGTGGCAGCTGCGGTCGCGGCGCTGCTGTGGTCGTTTGCCTTCTTCACGCTGATCGCGTGGGCCGCTCGCCGCGCCGCGCTGCAGCTGCCGGAAGTGAACAGAAGCGTGCGACCGACGTCAGAGCCGCAAAGCGGCGGCGCTGCGACGACCCTCCAGGGCCTGGGAGTCGCCCAACAGCCGTTGCCGCCACCTGGGGGCATTGCCGTTATCGACCTCGGTGCTGCTCCCGAGCTATGCCAGTTTGACCCGTCCGAGTGGGACCCGTTGGACTTTCCATCCACAGACCCAGCGGCAGCGGCAGGAGGAGGAGGTCATCCCTGCCGTCGCCAAACTCTGTCGCAATCCAATGCCGGAATGAGCCATCCAGATCACCGCGTCCGAGCCTTTTCGCGGGGCCATCATGTGACGCCCCCACCCGACCCGTTTTTGGTTACCAGCGTGAACTTCGCGGGTATGACACCTCCGGATACGACCTTGATGACACTACCTCCGCTCGTGTACCATCACCTGCCGCCGCCGCCGTCGTCGATGCTATTGACAGAAGAGCCGTCTCAGCAAGAAAGGTCTCAGCGACTGGACGGCGCGGTTCGCACGTTCATGATGGCCTCCGCTTCTGATGATTCACCGCCACCGGAGCCCGGGAGGGGGAGAAGGGTAGAGGCATCACCGGGTCGCTCCCCTCGCCTCGACGCCGTGGACTATTTTGCCGTCGGCTCTCCGTTACCGCCGACGCCGTTAAACGCGACGGCGCGGGCATCGCAATTGCGCCAGCTCATTCTCGCGACTCCCGGGAACACCTCATTCACACCACTTCCCGGAATGTTGCCGACGCCGAAACACCGAGCCGGACCGGCCACCATGACGCTCCCCCCTCCGGCGCTGCGGCTGCTGCCACCCTTATCCGGCGCGGAACCGAACACAGTTGGCGATACCAAACGAGGGAGGGAAGTTGACTTGGCACGTTCGTTACCGTTGCGGTCGCTGCTCGTTGCAACTCCGGATGCGTCTGCGTTGGACCCACCATTGGCGTTCCCGTCGGCGTTGATGCTGAGCGCATCATGCACGGCGGTGGCGGAAGGCTCCATATTGCTGCCGACGAACCCCCCCGCGGCGGGCGAGTCGCTCCCGCCGGCTGCGGCGACGTTACCTGCCGCGGAACACATGCGGAGGCCGCCTGCGGAGGAAGGCCTGCTTCCACTCGATGGCGTATCCCCGCCGCTTTGGTTCCCTGTCAACAGCGGACCCGCCGCGCATCAGCAGCAACCACTTCACACCCAGCCCCACCATCTGTATGTCCACGAGGCCGAAGAGGACTCCCCCATCCTAAAGGCCTCGTCAACCGTTTCGCTCTCCGTCACTCCGCCGCTAGTCGCAGCGTCGTCAGGGGATGCTGCCAGAGCGACGAGGCTCTCCTCGTCCTCGTCCATACCGGCGATTCTTTCTTCGAGATCGACCGTTATCAACGACCTACCTGGCCCCCAAAGACGGTCGTATCCATTCTCAACGCCGACACCACCGCCGGCGGCGGCTGCTACTCGGTTCAGTAGAGGGGACGGTGCGACCATGTTCTTCTCCGAAGATGCCGTGTTGATGTCGCCCGCTGCCCGCCGATTGCAATCGATATGCGCGGCGACGGCGCACATGAAATGCTCCTCCTCTCCGACAGAGGTCGATATCGACGCCGACAGAGTTGTCGACGCGGATGATGTGGATGACGCGAAAGAGCATCGCCACGAACGCGTCATCCGAATCGTACCCGTCTTCAGAATCTACGGTGGCGGCAGCAATGTCTCTTCGCCAGTCGACGGCGGCGGCTGCTTGCACGGTCTCAAGGAATGCCTCCTCCCCCGTGGCTATTGGCCCACAGAGCATGCGTTCAACGCTCGTTGGTCGTCTGCGTACAGTTCGTTTCGGTGGGAAGTGGGACGGTACCTCGCCTCCGCGGAGATTTTCAAAGCGCTCGTGGCAGCGGCGCTCGTCGCGCCCGTGCCCAGCACGAACTGGCTGGATTGTGAGATACTGTATTACGTGCTCGCGGCCTTTGTGTGGCTCTTCGCCATCATGCTCGTCGCCGCGCGACCTTTCCGGTTTCTTATCGACAATGTGCTTGGTGCGGCGCTCTGCGTCGTCACAGGGTTGATGTGCATTCACGCCGCCAACGCATCCTTCGCCGCTATGGTGTCGCTTTCCGATCTGCTCGACGCTCTGCTTTACACCGCAGGCGTCTCAGTGGTCGCGTCGACCTGCCATTGGTTACTGGAGACGTGCGTTCTCAAACGCCGAGTCAACCCCTTTGTTGCGCTGCTGGAGCAGGAAATGACGGACGTCGTCACGAAGAGTTGCGAGACGTTGGAGGAAGAGGCGGGTCCCACGACGCGGCTCCCCACGCTTCATCCTCCGCCGCTTTGCCCAACGTCGTCGTCACCGCGACGGCGACAACACAGTGGGGGGGACGCGTCCTCCAACAGCGCGGGGTCGTCGCTGCCGCCGGCGCTGAAGCTGTCCCTGACGTCATCCTCGTCCCTGGAACGTAGCGGAAACAGCAGCGCCTCCGCGTCGACCAAACGGCCTCCACTGGCCAGCCGAGGGGGAGCCGCGCCCGGTGGTGGTGCGGTCGCGGCCTCCGCGTCGCTCTCCACCTATGCGTTCATCTTTGCAGAACCGTCCTCCCCTACGGCCCGCGGCCGCGGCGGCCCTCCCCCGCCACCTCCTTCACCGCCGGTCGCTGCCGCCGCTCCGTTCACCACCGCGGTGACGATGGATTGGGGCGATGATGACGAGGAGGCGCCGAGAACCATCGCGCCGTTCACCGCCACCATGAGCACCACGATGAGGACGACACCAACGGAAGCGACGCTGTCGTTGGCCGCCATCATGGCCGAAGACAACGACGACGGGGTGCCCCGGACGATATCCGAACCCACAATGACGTTCGTGTTTGTTGAGGACACCGGCGCCAGCGACGAGGGGGACGCCTTCCGCACACCGACGAGCACTACTACCACGGTGCAGACCGCGCGAGAGGAAAAGGGGTGACTCCTGCGGCGACGAGTGCGTGACGCGGGAAGGTGACACCGACGCTTTCCACATTTGAACAGTGATCCAAGGGCCATCCAAACCTCTCCCTTTTGCTACCCCCTCCCTCCGTTTCAAGCCGTAATCGCCTTCCGGCCGTTGCCGCTTCACAGGTAAACATATTCTCTCCTCTTCAACCCCCCAGTCGTTATGGCCCTCTCTTCTTTCGGCCATACTTCTTGCTGCGGCGGCCGAATCTCACTCGGCAGTCGCCCACTACTCCCGAACTCCTCCCTTCTCGAAGCTCCCTTGTCCTTCTCTCTGGGGAAGATCACCTCTCCTTTCCATGCGTTTCCCCCTCCCCCTTCCGCCCTCAACACGCGTCGTCCCCCCTCACAGGAGCGCCCCTTTGCGCCGAGAGATAATCCCCCCTCCCTTAACACTCTCTGAAGGTAACACTGTGTCGAATAGGAGGCGTTGACGAGAGAAACGTTTTTTGTGCGATGCAGTCCCATCGCGTACCTCCCCCCCCCTCCCCACCGGCTCCGCTACCACCTTGGCTTCCCTACACTGGCTTCCACGCTCGGGCGAATGCGCTGCATCGTGCACCCTTGCGCTGTGATAGACCGGGCAGGAGGGCACGATCGCGTATGGTGTGTGTCATTGGTTGTCGCATCGCATAGTCGTTCCTATCTGCGTGGCGTCCCCGTGCCCCCTCACCTCGCCGATGACGGTGATGCGCGTGGCGGTCGCGGCACGGCTGGGCGTCGTCGTCGGCATCCTGCTGCTGCTGCTGGTGGTGGCCGCCACCGCTTCAGTCGCCGCCGATGGTCCTTCGTCGCTACACACGGAGCGCCGCTTCGGGGCGGATGTCAACTCCTCCTCGACGGGCTCACCAAAGCGCCGCTTCGGGGCGCTCGCCGGCTACTTCTCGCCGCAGCAGCTGACGTTCTTCGCGGGCAGCACGCTGCTGCCCGGCAGCTCGTACGGGACGGGGACGGGCGCGGGGTTCACGACGGTGTCGGGGTTCGAGAGCAACGGGACGCAGCAGTTCTGGTTCGCGGACGCGGGCAACGACCGGATCGGGCGGTGCACGACGGGCGCGACGACGACGCAGTGGTCGACGGCGGCGGGCGCGCAGACGTCGGACGCGAGCGCGCTGGTCTACGTGGCGGCGCTGAACCGGCTGTACTACACGGCGAACGGGAACGACATCCGGTACTTCGACGCGGACGACCCGTCGACGACGACGTCGCGGTTCGGGTCGAGCACGGCAGGGTTCGTGGACGCGGCGACGAGCGCGGCGCGGTTCCGGACGATGTACAGCATGGTGCTGGGGCTGGACGGGCTGCTGTACGGGTCGGAGGTGGACAACTGCGCGATCCGGGGCATCCCGCCGGAGAGTGGGACGTCGCTGACGGCGGCGGGTGCGAAGCCGGTGTCATGTGGGTACGTGGACGCGACGGGCACGGCGGCGAAGTTCAACGCGCCGCGGCAGGTGGGCCGTGACGCGGGCGGGACGGTGTACGTCGGTGACCAGAAGTACCTGCGCGCGATGGCGGTGCCGGCGTACGGCGTGACGACGGTCGCGGGGCGCGCGACGGACAACGGCGTGACGTCGGGCCCGTCGTCCGGGACGTACGTGGGGTCGGTGACGGGGCTGGCGGTGGACCCGAAGTCGTCGGGCGCGGCAGTGGTGATCTTCTTCATGTCGGACGACCTGTTCGCGCGCCTGCGCAAGTACGAGCGCGGCTACGTGCTGACGCTGCTGACGACGGAGTTGGGGCTGTTGAGCAGTGTGCGCGAGGCGCTGTTCATCGGGGGCGGTACGACGACGATGCTGTACATCGGCATCTCGATCAACGTCCAGCGCCTCCGCCTGCGGCGCACGATGACCATCTCACCGAGTGCCGCTTCAGCGACGGCTTGACGATCCCTGACACGCTCCGCGGATGCATCCCGGTCTCAGTCGGTCACGTTGCGTCCAAGCCGCACCGCCACGTCAACACGAATCTCCATGACCGTTTCGCCGTCTCCGTCGCCGCCGACGGCGTCTCACAGCGTCACTCGAACGTTGCCGCACAGTGCCACCCGCAGCGACTCGACCACCGTGACAAGGGCGGCGTCGGCCACGTCCTCGCTTTCTGCGGCAACGAGCGCGTCGAAGACCTTCCTGACGCGTTCGGCGACGACAACAACTTCCTTGATGGCGTCCCGTAGTTTCACACCATCCACGTCGCCCCCAACGACCAGTGAAACGCCCGTGCTTTCCTCAGATGTGACCCGATCCAACTCTGCAACGAACTTGACAACACGCAGCGGCACCGCCGATGCTACTGGCAGCTACACGGCGACACGGCGTACTGCGTCGACGGTTCTGACATTGTCGCGCAGTCGCGTGGCGACCTCGACGACCACCGCATCCGTGACGCGCGCGACGCACACCATCACGCCGCCTCCGACGGCCACCACGACGGTTACGCACACGCGAAGCAGCCATCTAACCGCGACGAATCCTCTTCTGGGATCGCGCACCGTGGCCAGCCCAAGGTCGACGACGGTCGCTCTTCGACCGACGCTCACTACCTCACTGACCGCTTTCCTGACGAACTTACGGGGCTCGAGAACGACTAATTTCTTATGGCTTTCTTCATCCGTCACACGGCGAGCGTCCCATTCACGGACCTCTCTCACCACTGCGTCACGGACGGCGGTGTCATTGGTGAGGTGCGACGTGACAGAGATACCCAATGCCTTCCTACCGTTGACGGCTGGCTCTTGCTGTACGGACACTGCTCAGTCCCTTGGCAGCCACGCGGCGGCCGAAGTCATCTCAAGCTTCACTCGCTGCGCCGCGGGGCGGCCGGAGGCGTGGCCTTCTTCGCCTTCTGATCACGATGGCTCCCCTGACCACACCTGTGACCACCGTCGGCTCCAAGAGTGCCTCCGACCCTATCTTCGTGGACTCATCGACGCCGCGGCCGGCGAACAGGAGGAGGAGGAGGACGCGAATCCCTCCCCTTCGATCACCGAGTCATCCTTTTCATCTTGCCCCTGGGCAAGGTACATGGGACGCCTCGCGGCGGCCGCCTGGAATCGCAACCCCCGTTACGTGGGATCGCAACTGCAGCGGCAGTGCATCGCCGCCGCCGCCGTGCTGATGGCCAACGGGAGGAGCCCCACACTCCTCGGACACGAGCCATCGGACACGGCGGACGCGACGTCGTCGTTATCTGTGACGGCGACGCCATGCAACCGCAGCGACATCGAGTCCGTCTGCTCCGATGCTGACGACCTACTAGCTGTCTACGACGCGTCGGAGACACCGAGTGCGTCGTCGGACGGCGGCGATGAAGGATCGTCGTCGTCGTTGCCGCCTACCATGCTGTTGCGCATCGCAACCACTGACATGCCTGCTACTTGCGATTCGGTGTGCGAGTCGACGATGACGACCGTGAGTGCGGAGGACGGTTGCACCGGGTGCCCACCCTATGCCCCGTTTGAGACGAACACCTCGGTCGCTCACCCTTCCGCCATTGGGTCGCCCGCCTTCGACGTCTGTGCCGTTCGGCCGCATACACTACGACTGTGCGGCGCGGAAACGAGCATCCGGTTGTTCCCTTCTTCGTGGACGACCATCACCACCACAACCACCGCGATTTCCCTAGACGACGCGGACGGAGGATCGGCGAACTCGAGGAACGCCACAAAAAGGTCGCCGCTCGATGATCGTCACCGTCAGGAAGGGGCGGCGTTTCATGGTGGTGGTGTCCTTGGCGCGCTCCCCGTGGCGTGCGTCGAGGGTTTCAAAGGCTTTTCATTTCCCCTTCTTGCGCCCTCGTTACGGTCGATCGTCAACGTGACGCTGTGCTTACCCGCGCCGTACCACAGCTTCATCATCATCCCCACGGATGTCGGGACCCGAGGGAGCGCCCCCGAGGCGCCGGCGCGCGATTGGTGCGTGCCGGCATGGAATGAGACGACGAACCGTCTTTGCCGTTGTGCTTCCGAGACGTTCTCGACGACTACGAAGGCACCCGTTGCCTTTGTGAACGTAACGTCGGGGGCGGTCATCGCGGGTAGACTCGTGGTGTGCGCCTCGATCGGGGCCGCGGAGTCGCCAACGACCCTTGGTGTGACCGGCACCGTGGGCGTGGTGGCCGGCGTGCTGGGAAGCGTCGCGGGCGGACCCGCCGCGTCTGCCATCCAAACCGGTAGCCTTATTGCGGCGTCCAACTGCCGCTCTCGACGGACCACTGGCGTCAACGCGGCCGTCCCAGTGCGGCTGACGTCTGGGCCGACGGGTGGCATCGCTTTCCTAGCCGTCGTGATTGTGTCGACCGGGTCGCTGCATGGGCTCATCGTTTTGCTTCTTATCGGCTGCCACCGAATCCAGCGACCAAAGAAGGCCCCTTCTCCACCTCCGCTACCACCTTCGTCGTTCGAAGCGAAGGAAGCTCATGATGATTCACAGGCCGTTGCGGTCACCATCGGAGAACAGGAGGTGTCCGAAGAGGTGACATCCTCGGCGACACTTCGTGATCACGTCGCGCTTGCATTGGGATCGAAGGCACGATTTCCGGCACTGACGCTTCGTGTGTGGCAGCTTTGCTTCCAGGGGATGGCCTTCGAGGCCATCCAGGTCTTGATCGCCGCGACATCGTCGGCTGCGGGTAGCCGAGCCATCTACGATGTGGCCTCGTGGCCCGCGGACGTCGCCGTCGCCGCGTTGGCGCTGCTCTGGACCTTCTTGTTCTTCTCCATGGTGGCTTGGGCGGCCCTCCGTGCAGTACAGCAAGCTCCTGAAATGATCACGACAACCACGACAACGCCAGGGACTACGCGGGCTGCTACCGCTTGCCGAGAAACGACGAAGGAGGACGCTGCAGCGCCGAGGAAGAAGCCGCCTTCGCCGCTTCTCTCACATTCGTGGTCTCCGCCGGAAACTTTGGCTGCCACCGGCGCCACCCCACGGCAGCCGAAAGACTCCCCTCCTCCCGCATCACCCCTTGTGCCTCCATCTGCCGCGGCCCCGCCGATTCCCTCTCCAGGCACAACCGGCAGCACCTCGCCGACACCCCTTTGGCACGCGCAAGAGCGCGCGTCCGAGCCGTCGCCGACAGGTCCGACGGATGGGCATCACTGGAAATTTGGGAGTGCTTCCGATTGGCGCCCACTGGGACCCTCAGGCCGCCTGTCCTTCAAAGCGTTGTCCTTCAAAGCGTTGTCCTTCAAAGCGGCCACTGGGTCCCCCCCCAACCTGCTGGTGACCAGCGTCGAGTCCTCCTCGCTGACCCCACTCGATGCCACGACCACCAGCGCCGTCAACAACCCCCTTTCTGGTAGCCGCGGAGGCGGCGGTCGTACGACCGATGCCGATGCCGACGACGATGGGCTTCCTTTACCCGACCAACCAGCGCGCCCGTTGCCCCTCGGCCGCTTCGCGCTGGACCGCAAGTCGAATTCGGCTTCGTCCCCAAACCTAACGGCCTCGACGATATCGTTCCGAGTTTTGTCCGATGACGACAACGAAGACGAAATGCCCAGTCGGCCTTGCTATGTCCTCGACGACACCACGGAGGTGAAACCGTGTCGCCAACACGACAACCAGAGGGTCGGATTGTTCAGAGAGAAGTCAGAGGCGAGTTGTGGGGCATCGCGACTTGACGAGCCCACTAAGGGCAACGCCGACGACGACGACCACCGACCGCCACAGTGCATCCACTCTCGAGATGATGACGACGACCGACAGCAAAACACTGACGCCGACGAACGTGTTATTCACGCAAACGGCGACGATCAGGACCCCACGTCAGGTCACCTACGCCAAACGGTCCTGCACGACGACGATGACGACGACGAGGGCGCACCGACGCACGGCGCCGCGGCCGTGACTGCTCCTTGCGCGGTGGTGACCGTCCGAGTTATTCCCATCTTCCAAGCGTACCGTTTTCTAAGCGGCGCCTTCGTGACGACGAATGAAAATGGCGATACTACTGCGATCAGTCCAGAAGGCCGCCGCCCCGGTGACACGAAGGTGGGGCACACGCCACGTGGTGGCCGTCGTGACATGGCCGTGCGCTGTGGCGCGATCGTCCTCGCCGGATTGCTGCCGCGCGGCTACTGGCCCCCGAAGCATCCCTTCAACGCTCGTTGGTCCCCTGCCTACAGTTCGTTCCGATGGGAGGTCGGGCGGTACTTGGCCTCTGCCGAGGCCGTCAAGGCGCTCGTGGCGGCCGCTCTCATCGCGCCCGTGCCCGCCATCAACGGCGTGGATTGTGAGGTGTTGTTCTACGTCCTGGCGGCGTTCCTGTGGCTCTTCGCCCTGATGCTCGTCGTCGCCAGACCATACCGGTTCCTTCTGGACAACGCTCTTGGGGCCGCGATGTGCCTCGACACGGGGTTGCTTTGCATCCATGCCGCCAACAGGCGCTTTGCCGCGGCTGTCACGCAGTCGTATCTGGTCGACACGCTTCTGTATTTGGCGGTGATCTCGGCTGCCGTTTCCACCGTGCAATTTCTTGGCGAAACAGTTGCGCTTCAGCGCATTAGTCAAGGAACGGCGACGAGCGACCCATTTATCGTGTGCCAAACGGGCGATCATCATGACACCCAACAGTGCCATCGTTATCCTGTTGGAGCGACGTCTCATACCGCCGCCTACGGCTTCGTGCAAATGGACGCGGTGGTGACTTCCTGGTGGTCGCCGCTGCATCCCCCCGTGGCGTCTTTGGACGACGCCGACGCCGACGGCAGCAAGCGACAGCAGGCCACCTCGACTACGACTGTGCGTGGGGATGATGTAAAGGTAGCAACCTCATCGATGCGCAGAGGACACAGTGCCCTCGATGCGACGTTGTCCGTGCTTCGCCGATTGCAGCGCAGTGGCGACGCGGCATCTCCAAGGGCCCACTTGCCGACGAGAAGAAGTGGCTTTCGATCACACGGAGAGACGGCAGATGCGAAAGGGGTGAACCCCCGTCCTTGTGCCAACGACGACGATGCCAGCGCATCGGAGCGACGAGACGCATTCGCGCCGACCCACACGATGCTGATGGGCGTCAGGCCCTCGTCGCCATCATCATCCATCCTTCTAGGGGTGGGTCACGGTGGCGAAGAAGGCGGAGCCGAATATGAGGAGGGAGGTCACAACGCCGACAACGCCGTCAACAGAGCGGCCGCACGGCGGCATCGGAGAGTCCTCGTCGCACACATCAACCACCGTCATCATGATCCACCTTGTCGTGGTGAACGCACAGCGACGAATGTCGACGACGGCGAAGGGAACGTCCAGTGGGACGCAACGGAACCACCGCCGGATGTCCACGGCGTATCAAGCCCCCACGATCCCGTTGACGATTTGGAGGCATCATCAGCGACAAGAGGGGCGCTGCCGTCGTCCTTCGTCGTCGCCCTCGAACGCCGTCGGCACTTTACGTCTGTCGCCGCGGCGGTGCACCTCTCCAGCGTTCTTGGCCTCGTTCGCGGAGCTCCTGGGCCAGTAGTAGCCCCATCTCCACCGCCATCCGGGACGCACCCCTCTCATGGTAACACAGACCGTTTGTAAAGACTGAATTGCTTTGCCTCCCACTTTTTTTTTGATACTCGCATTGTGTGATATTTGTCGAACACCGGAGCGAAGGTCCGCCCCCTCCACAACGGAAGCGTGTGGAATCCCCAAGCGCCCCCATGTGACACCCGTTTTTTTTTTGAGCGGTCAACAAGTGAATGGAACTGAGAAGTCAAACAACTCTCTCTTCTCTCACCTCCCCTCGTTTTCGTTTCATCCCTCTTTCATTTCATCATGTGGAGAGAAGTCCAATGACTCACCCTCGTTTCTGTCTTCCTTCCTCATCGGTGTCATCGTCGGTCTTCCTCGGCGCACTTATTGTGAATGCCTCCCTCCCCCCGCCCCCCCAATGTTTCTCTTCCCCCGCTGTGGCTTTCATGACGATATTCTTCGAAGGCTCCTCACACGATATTGACGCCGACAACAAACGGCGATAGTCTGCTTCTCCAAGTGCCGATATTTCCCCCCTCTCTCCTTGGTCCCTTTCATGTCATTACCAGAATCCCTCTCGTTTGATGAGCCCGGGGGCATTCAACATTCACACGCTTTCTCCTCCTTGACATGCTGTGAAAGAGAGGATTCCCACAGTTTCCAAGATCATCGTCTGCATCCTCCCAGAGCATGGTCCCTGCCTGCAGTCTATTACGAACACATATCACGCTTGGGCTCTCGAAACGCAGAAGGAAGTTAACCCGACTCTCCTTGACGCCTCAAGTCGCTTAAAAGGAA
>ERZ1292633.3571-Hain-H41-02um-R1-3571-length-15037-cov-6_pt1 | contig 15037 bp, 13 predicted proteins | sample MGYA00564406_ERZ1292633 | MGnify/ENA primary metagenome ERZ1292633 (study PRJEB36523, sample SAMEA6512639) | groundwater metagenome | collected 2019-01-08 | study: AquaDiva: Metagenomics assemblies of 32 groundwater samples
AGTCAGGGCGGCGGCACCAAGGATAGCTTCATCCTGTCTAACAATGGTGAGGCGGGCTGATGCTATCACGCACTGCCTCATGCCTTTACTGGCTTGGTCGCTATGTTGAGCGGGCCGAGTTCACCGCGCGGTTGGTGGAGGCGACGCTGCGGCTTGATGCGCTGTCAACCCGGCCAGCGGGTGAGGCCGCGTGGACAAGCGCGATGAAAGTGATTGATGCTGATGAGGCTTTTGCCAAAACCGGCGCTGCGCTGACGCCGCAGAATGTGACGCGGTTCCTGACTGTCGATACCCGCCATCCGGGTTCAGTCGTTTGCTGCCTCAACATGGCGCGTGACAATGCGCGCGCGGTACGAACCTCGCTTTCGCGCGAAGCGTGGAGCGCGATCAACAGTGCGTGGCTGCTCTTTCATGGCAAGCATAGCCCCGGCGATACGCAGGATGTGATCAATCTTGTGACCCAAGCCGAGGCCGAGACACGCGGGTTTGAAGGCGCAGTTAACCGGATGTTGCGCAATGCCTCATCACGCTTTATGCGGCTTGGCGCTGCAATTGAACGCGCCGATAACAGTGCACGCCTGCTTGACGTCAAATATCATATTCTCTTGCCCGAGGGAGAAGTGGTTGGCGGCGTGGTTGATCGTGATCAGTGGACAACGATCCTTCAAACCGTTTCGGCAGTTAACGCCTATCGCTGGCTCTACCGCGAAGGGCTAAAGCCAAGCTGCGTTACCGAGCTTCTGATTCTCCGTCGCGAACTCCCGCGTTCGCTTGCAGCCTGTGCCGAAGAGGTGGTTCAACACCTCAACGGCATCGGTAAAGACACCGGGCTTCAGGGCGTGGCAGACCGGCTTGCGCGCGCGCGCCATGTCCGGCTGGGTGAGGCGAAGGTTGAAAGCATTATCAGCAATGGGCTGCATGAGACACTTGAAGATTTTATTGAAGACAATGCGACGCTCCACCAGGCGATTTCGCGCCAGTTCCGGTTTGTATAAAGTAAGGGTTGTATGCGTCTCACGATTGATCACCATACCCGCTATCAATTTAGCGAACCGCAAGCACGGGTTGTCCAACTGCTGAGGATGACACCGGCTGACTATATCGGCCAGACCGTCACCGATTGGCGGATTGACGTCGATTGCGATGCGCGGCTGCGCGATGGTCGCGATGGTTACGGCAACATAACGACGATGCTCTATGTCGATGGCCCAATCAGAGCGATTGAACTGATGGTGCGCGGTGAGGTTTTAACCGACGATAGCGCGGGGGCAGTCAAGGGCTGCACCGAAACACTACCACCGCTGTTTTTCACCCGCGTTACGCCGCTTACTGAGCCTGATGTGGCGATTGTCACGCTAGCGAAAGATGTGGTGGGCGCTGCGCCGCTTGGCGTTGATCGCGCAATCGCGCTTATGGCGGCGGTGTACAATGTTATCACGCCCAAGCCAGGACGCACCGAAAAATCGGTAACGGCGGCGGATGCATTCGCACTTGGCCAGGGGAGTGTGCGTGATTGCGCGCATGTCATGATCGCGGCGGCGCGTGCGGTTGGTTATCCAGCACGCCTCGTTTCGGGACACTGTCTTGATGGCCCCAACGCGGCGAGTCACAGCTCGGCGCACTGCTGGACTGAGCTTTGTATCGAAGGCGAAGGCTGGATCAGCCTTGATCCCTCAACCAATCGTACCCCGCGTGATACCTATGTCCGCGTTGCGATTGGGCTTGATGCAAGCGATTCTACACCGCTTTCTGGCACGCGGCGCGGCGGCGGGATTGAAGCGCTTGATGTGGACGTGCGTGTGGCATTGAGCCAAAAGCAAGATTAGGCCGAAGTAGATAAGTTGGGGGACGGATAAACATGACTTATTGCGTTGGAATGCGTCCGAAATCGGGGCTGGTTATCATTGCCGATACACGGACGAACGCGGGCATCGATAATATTTCGACCTATAATAAGCTCCACACGCTGGCTGAGGATCGAGACCGGCTGATTATTTGCGCGTCAGCGGGGAGCTTGTCGGTTACCCAATCAATGCTGTCGATGCTTGCCGAGGGGCTTGAACCAAAAAATACTGACGAACCGCGCCGGACGGTCGCCAATATGCCGACGATGTTTCGCGCGGCCCAATTGGTGGGCGAAGCGCTGTCCGACGCGCGCCGCGACATCGGCAAGGCGCTCCACGGTTCGGGTATCAACGCCGATGTTTCGCTGCTGCTCGGCGGTCGCATCGGTGATGGCCCGCTGATGCTCTACCTCGTTTATAGCGAGGGCAATTTTATCGAGTGCCAGCGCGATAGCCCGTTTGGGCAGATAGGTGAGCTAAAATATGGCAAGCCGATCCTTGACCGTGCGCTCCAGTGGGAATCGCCGCTTGATGAGGCGGTGAAGGTTGGTCTGATTTCGTTCGATTCAACGATGCGATCAAACCTCTCGGTTGGCCGCCCGCTTGATATGATTGTCATCCCACAGGATCGCAATGCGCCAGTCATCCGCCGCAGGATCGCCGAAGATGATGCCTATTTCAATGAGCTATCGGCAAACTGGGGGCGGCTGATGAACGAATCGCGCCAGCAGATCGCTGATCCACCATTTATGAAGGGGTGAGTCCTTACATCAGAGGCAGCGCACCAGTTTCTCGCCATGGCCCTTGCGGAGGGTGTAGCTTTGCGGTGCGGCTGTGTCGTTTTGAGTGACGGTAAGCTTAATGGTTTCGCCGATGACTTGACCGCGAAAAACGGCCGGCTTCCCTCGTGCGGCAAAGTCTTCAGCGCGGATCGGGCCGCCGCGTTCCTGATCAAATGTCCCGCTAGCGGTGAAGCGGCCTTGCGCATCGGGAATGATTTTGCCTTTGATCGTGCCAGTGGCGCAATCCATGCGGATCTCGCCGCCCTTTGCAGTCATCGCTAGGTTCATCCGGTCTCCGCCCCACGTACCGCTCAACATTTTTGGTTTTGCGGGTGTGCTTGATGCCGGAACTGCCATTATCATCATCCCTATGCTGCTTGCCAAAATCCCAAATTTGAAACCTGTGTGCATCTGGTCACTCCTTAAAGCATTGGTGCCACCCGCAATACCAAGATTGTTATAAAAAAGGCGGGCGAGGCATATCTACCTCACCCGCCGATTTTAACATCAGGACTATGTACTGGCGATTAAGCCGTTACAGCCGTTCCCATGGTGCGACGGCGGCGCATCGCATTACCGATGAAGCCGAAACCAGCAATCATCATCGCCCAAGTGGCAGGTTCAGGAACGCCGCCACCGCCACCGCCGCCTTGGTTGATCCCAATGATACCCACGAAGGTGCCAAAGCGGGCAAAGCCACTACCGGCAGGATTGCCGCCTGCCGCGTTGTTGAAGAAGTCAGCAAATTCATTGATGACATAGAAGCGGTTATCGTCGGTTGGATCGAGCGAAACCGAGCTATAGTCACCAAAGCGCTGACGGCCAGCCGCTGGCTGACCCTGCGGCGAACCAAGGTGATAATCATCAACTGGGCTCTGCTTGACCAAAATGTCACCGCTGGTCGATGTGATCGAACCATCGGCATTGGTGCTGTATGACCGTGCAAAGATGCTGATCCGGCCATCAACGGGATGGCTTGAATCACCCGAACGAACATAGCCAACCACGAATTCGCCACGGCTGTTGACCGCAAGTGAGCCTTCGTAGAAATCATAGGTATCATCTGGGCCAGTGATGTCGGTTTCGGACAGCAAGGTCTTGGTTGCATCATCGATAACCGAGATACGAACAACCGTGTGATCCTGACCAAGCGGTGTTACTGTGTGTACAGCATAGATTTTGCCATTGGCAGCAAACACGCTCGATGACACACGATCATCAAGTGTATCAACGACACGCGCGTTGCCGGTGTTGAGCAAATCAGGCTGACGACCTGGACGTGGAGCCGCATAGTTTGCGCCCCCAAGGAACTTCGTCGTTGACTTGTTGCCCGCAGCATCGAAGCTGTAGGTCACGAGGTCATTTGCGTTGAGTGCAACGGCAACAACGTCAAATCCGCCGTTGCCGTTTGGTGCGCGGCCAACGCCTTGAATGGCGAAGCCGTTGTCAACGATGTTGGCAGGGTTGAAAGGCGTATCAAACTGCTGAAGGCTAGCTGTTGATGGGCCGCCCGCTGCATAAAGACCAGCAAGTGAGAGCGAGTTTACAGTCACGCCCTGGAAGTTGCGTGGGCCGCCAGCTACGGTAGCGAAAAAGTTGTTGGTGCCAATAACCAGACGATCACCCGCGAGTGAAAGCGTGGGATAATCAGCAACACCGTTGATCTGAGCTGGGTTCACCAGGCCATTGAATGCAACAGCGCGGAAGCGACCAAGCGCATCATCGGTATCCGATACAGCGACTTGGATGCGGTTGCCTGGCGTGCCAAAACCAACTGCAACCCAACGGCGTGCAGTGGGATCAAACAGAATGCGAACGTCACCACCGGTTGCTTCACCGCCAGCGTTCAAGAAGAACTGGCTGTCAGTAATGCGCGGTGCAGCCAAAGCGCCTGTATTTTTGTCGTAAACTGCATAGCTACCATTTTGAAGCTGAGCGAACTGGGTTGTGCCAACCGAACCGTTTACGTCTGGTGGTTGAAGGCCAATACCGAGCGAGCGCGTGTCACGATCTGACGTGCCAACGAAGCTGTTGATCAACACGGTTGCGGCGAATGCGCTTACTGGCGTTACCGCCATCATCACTGAAGCGGCCAATACCGCCATTTTCCGCATGCGCGGCTTGGTAATTTCCCTATCCACAATTATTCTCCAAACATTTAGCTTTGGTATAAACTCTAACCGCTCGACTCGAATTTAAGTTCGATAACGATTTGTTAATGTTTGGTTAGACTCAGGCAATGAGTCAAGCCGCGAATCGGCCAAAATTCTTATGTCTCATAATGGGAAGCTTTGGTGCGTTCATGGCAGATTTCTGCGACATTGCCGTTGTGACTCGCGTGGCCGTGGGCACCCTGCTAGGGCGTCCGCGCCAGCCCCTTAGAGAAAGAATTTGAAGCCATGATTCCCCGTTATTCGCGTCCAGATATGGTTAACATCTGGACGCCCGAAACCAAATTCCAGATATGGTTCGAGATTGAGGCGCACGCAACCGATGCGCTTGCCGCACTTGGCGTGGTGCCAAAAGAAGCAGCGTCTGCAATTTGGGAGAAGGGAGCCTTTGATGTTGACCGGATCGATGTGATCGAAGCCGAAGTGAAGCACGATGTGATCGCCTTCCTTACCAATGTCGCCGAACATGTTGGTGAACCTGCGCGGTTCATGCATCAGGGAATGACAAGCTCAGATGTGCTCGACACTTGCCTTGCGGTACAGCTTGCCCGTGCAACGGACATCATGCTTGATGATCTTGACCGGCTACTTTCTGCGCTAAAAACGCGTGCATTTGAGCATAAATTGACGCCGTGCATCGGGCGTAGCCACGGCATTCATGCTGAGCCGGTCACCTTCGGACTCAAAATGGCTGAAGCCTATGCCGAATTTACGCGCTGCAAGGCGCGGCTGATTGCGGCACGGGCTGACGTCGCGACCTGCGCGATTTCGGGGGCGGTGGGCACGTTTGCCAACATTGATCCGGCGGTTGAGGCTCATGTCGCGGCCAAGCTTGGTCTCACGGTCGAACCGGTTTCAACACAAGTGATTCCGCGTGATCGGCACGCGATGTATTTTGCAACACTCGGCGTGATCGCTTCGTCGGTTGAGCGGCTCGCCACCGAAATCCGTCATTTGCAGCGCACCGAAGTTTTGGAGGCCGAGGAATATTTCTCGCCCGGTCAAAAAGGGTCGAGCGCAATGCCGCACAAGCGTAATCCAGTGCTGACTGAAAATCTTACGGGCCTCGCGCGGATGGTGCGGGGATATGTGACGCCAGCACTTGAAAATGTTGCGCTGTGGCATGAACGCGATATCAGCCACTCCTCGGTTGAACGCTATATCGGCCCAGACGCCACTATTACGCTCGATTTCGCGCTCCACCGGCTGACCGGCGTGATTGAGAAGCTGCTGGTATATCCAGCACGGATGCAGAAAAATTTGGACAAAATGGGCGGCCTCGTCCATTCGCAGCGTGTTCTGCTCGCGCTGACGCAGGCCGGGGTCAGTCGCGAGGACGCATATCGACTGGTGCAGCGCAATGCGATGAAGGTGTGGGATTCGGATGGCGCGCTGTCGCTCATGGAGTTGCTTAAAGGCGATACCGAAGTGAGCGCCGCGCTCTCTGCCGCCGAGATTGAGGACAAGTTTGACCTTGGCTACCACTTCAAGCATGTTGATACGATTTTTGATCGGGTGTTTGGCGCACATTGAGCCATTTCAGAGGATAGGCGATGAAGCGGTTTTTCAAATGGTTGCTTGGAATTGTTGCGCTTCTCCTCGTTGTCAGCCTTGCCATTGGTTACACTCCTGACACTGATCCCGCCGAGATGAAGGCCAAATATGGCGGGTCAACATCGCAGTTTCTGACGCTTGCGCCCGGCCTGATTGTTCATGTCCGTGATGAGGGCAAACGCGATGGTCCCGCGCTTGTCCTTATCCACGGCTCGAATTCCTCGCTTCATACGTGGGTGCCTTGGGTAAAGCGGCTTGGCGGGCAATACCGGATTATCTCGCTTGACCTGCCTGGCCACGGGCTGACTGGCCGCCATCCCAGCGGTGATTATGACTATCCGATCTTCGTCGCTGTGGTTGATCAAGTGCTGGTCAAGCTTGGCATCTCACGCGCCGTTATTGCAGGAAATTCGATGGGCGGCGGAGTCACGTGGATGTACGCGTTGACGCATCCGGAGAAAGTAGAGGCTATGATCCTTGTCGACGCGGCGGGCGCGCCGCGCTGGGAGGCAAGAAAAGCGCCGATTGGGTTCAGGATCGCGCGGATGCCGGTACTACGCAATCTCGCCAGAATCATCACGCCGCGATCAATGGTCGAATCGAGCCTGCAAACGTCAGTCAGCGTGAAATCGGTTGTGACGCCTGCTGCGGTGGATCGTTACTGGGAATTACTACGCTATCCCGGCAACCGCACGGCGACGGTCAAGCGGTTTTCCTATGCGCATAATCATCATCCGGCGACTAACGACATGCTGGCCGCGCTCAAGATTCCGACGCTCGTCCTTTGGGGGGAGGAGGATAATCTGATTCCTGTGAAATCGGCCAAATGGTTTGCCGAGGCGATTCCGGGATCGATACTGATCATCTATCCAAAAGTCGGTCATCTTCCGATGGAGGAAGTGGCTGATCAAAGCGCGTCGGATGTCGCGGGCTTTTTGAAATCTTTGAAATCCCTGCGCTCACCAAAGCCAGCGCAGGGATTTAGTCGTTAGCAGCAAGCCACAGCGGCAGGAGAACTGCCATCTGACGCCATCTTATAAGGCGTCGATGAGCCGCAACCGGGGAAAACGCCATAATGGTGGCTGAAATCACCGAAGAATTCAAAATGCGGTGCAAAGCGGGTGTCAGCAAGCATCTTCCAGCTATTGCCGCAGACGTTGAACATCCGGCCCTTTTCAATCGCATGATGGCCATCCAGATCAAAGACGCGCTCTGAACCGGCAACGGTGCCGAGGTAGCGCACCGACTGGCCATAGTCTTCGCATTCTGGCTCAAGCCCATCAAGCTTGAACAGGCGGTATGTCGCCGAGAAGAAGTTGATGCCGTCAAGTTTGGCCGCAATGGCCGCATCACCAATGCCAAGCGGACGATCAGTGCACAAACGCGGGTCGCCAAAACCCGATGCCTTAGCAATCCGATCAAAATCGCCCCAATATAGCGCACCTGACAGGCATTCGCCGTGAAGCACAGGGTCGCTGAGCAATGCGGCAGGAACGCGCTTGTCCGAATAAACATCGGAGAAGAATATCTCACCCCCGGTTTTGAGCAGGCGGTGCGCTGCGGCGAATACGGCGGCTTTGTCCGATACCAGATTAATCACGCAATTTGAGATAATCACGTCAAAACTATTTTCAGGCAGATCCAGCGCGCCAAGTTTTTCAATGTCGCCTTCAACAAAAGTGACGTTCGATTTTGCATAGCCGAATTTTTCGCGGTGCCATTCAAGATGGCGGTTAGCGACTTCAAGTTGCTGTGCCGTTGCATCCACGCCGGTCACGCTGCCATTTTCACCGACAAGTTGCGCCATGATATAGGCATCTTGTCCAGCGCCGCTGCCGAGATCAAGAATGTGGCAGCCTTCGACTGCCTGTGGAAACACAAGCCCGCAACCATAATAGCGCGCCTTTACCTCAGGATGTACATTGGCGAGCGCTTTACGCACAGCCGGGGGTGGTGCAGCAATTGTGGCGCAGGCGTCGGTTTTTAGATCGACGCTACCTTCTAGGACATTACCATAATAATCCTGCGAATTTTCTAGGGCGGAGTTTTCTGTGGCATTTTCGAGTGTCATGGAGCGAGAATCCCTGAAGGGTTGTGTGGGGCGATTACCCCATTGCCCTTGTGCGTAAACATTGTTGATCTTTTATGTCAACCGCAGTGGATAAAAATATTTTCACGCGGCTCCGCAGTGCAAGATTTGCAAAAAGTCATTATCTGAAAAATATACACGGGTTTTATTTGAATATATATTTGAATATTATTACAATATTGGATTATATCGGAAATATTTGATAGATTTATGTATGATTTTCTTTGGAAATGGTAATTTAATATACTGACAGACGTGTAAATAGATGATAATTATTTACACATCTGTCATTAGCGCGTTTGCACGCTAGCCTCAAAAATGATTTGATGAATCTCGAAATAAGATTGGCACGATCCATAAATTTGATATTTTCATAACTATAGAATCATTGGGAAAGCTCGCATGGATCAAACCGCCGCCAAAGTGATCGAAGCGCTGGGCGCGCTTGCGCAGGAGCATCGGCTTGCACTGTTCCAATTACTTGTTGAGGCTGGAGGGAGCGGTATGGCGGCGGGTGCGATTGCAGCGGCGCTCGATGTGCCAGCTTCATCACTTTCGTTCCATATTGCCCATATGGAACGCGCCGGAATCGTTCAGCGGTTGCGACGCGGGCGCTCGCTCATCTATTCGGCAGACTACGGTGCGATGAACCGCCTTATCGCTTATCTGATGGAGAATTGCTGCAATGGTGACCATCGTTGCGTTGATGCGTCCACTTGTTCCACTTTTGAAGAAAGGCAAATCACATGAAATGTTTTCACGTCCACCTCGGGGGTGAAAATCTCGATGCCTCAATCCGCTTTTACAGCACTTTGGTTGCGGCTGAACCAGCCGTGATAAAGCCTGACCATGCCTAGTCTGAAAAAAGTTAGGTCGCTGATCCCGACGGCATCATATGGAAAAGCTCTCTAACGAACGGGGAGGCTAGCGTTGATGGAGATAGGGCACCCATCGATACGCTTGAATCGGCCAATGCAATGACTGTCAATTGCTGCACGTTTGTCGTCTAAACCGTCACATAAATGACATACGTCGAACCTAGGACATCAATCATGACATATTCTATTTTGGTGCTGTGCACTGGCAATTCGGCGCGAAGCATATTGGGTGAGGCACTGTTCCAGCGGTATGGTGCAAAGCGCGTGGCTGCCTATAGCGCGGGAAGCCACCCAAAGGGTGTGGCTCACCCCGGAGCGCTTCGCCTGTTAAAAGGCAAAGGCATTGATACCTCACAGTTTCGATCAAAAAGTTGGGATGAGTTTTCAGGCGAAAATGCGCCCGTGATTGATCTGGTAATCACCGTTTGTGGCAATGCTGATGGAGAGGTGTGCCCGGTTTGGGCGGGCACGCCGCTTCGTGCGCATTGGGGCCTGCCGGATCCTGCTGATGTCAACGAAAGTGAGACAGCCATCGATGCGGCCTTTGCCGATACATGGCGGCGGCTTGAAAACCGTGTGGCGGCATTCATGGCTTTGCCGTTCGAAACGCTTGATAGAAACGCGCTCAAAGCAAAACTCGACGCCATCGGCGCGATGCAGGGCATAATTTAAGCCATGTCCATGGTACGCAAACTCGCCGCAGAGGCGATTGGAACGGCGCTACTGCTCGCAACCGTGGTTGGCTCAGGAATCATGGCGCAGCAGCTTTCCGCCGGCAATGATGCTGTCGCGCTGCTTGGCAATACGGCGGCGACTGGGGCGATGCTTTATGTATTGATCACCCTGCTAGGGCCGATTTCTGGCGCGCAGTTTAATCCGGCGGTAACGATGCTGCTCGCGCCCAAGGCTGAGAAAATTCCTTACATCATCGTGCAGGTTATTGCGGCAATTGTGGGCGTTATCATTGCGCATGTAATGTTTGAGATTGATCCGGTTCAGGTCAGCACGCACGCCCGCGTTGGCCCGGCGCAGTGGTTTTCCGAAGTCATTGCCACCTTCGGCCTGCTGATGACGATCATCGTCGGTATTCGGCATAAGCCTGATGCAGTGCCAGCGCTTGTCGCGATGTGGGTGGTCGCCGGATATTGGTTTACCTCATCAACCAATTTCGCCAATCCGGCGGTAACAATTGCTCGCGCGCTAACGGATACATTTGCGGGAATCAGGCCTGATGGTGTGATCGGTTTCATTATTGCCCAACTGATCGGTGCGACGCTTGCCTTCTATGTCTCGCGTTGGTTGCTTGGGCCCCAAGCCAGCATGGCGGACATTGCTGTGGAATGTTGATCAATAAAGTGCCGCCCGTTTTCTGCTTGGTGTCAACAATAAAGCAAAAGGGTCGGCGCCGGTCGTTTTTGCCAAGGACGTGACATCGGATACGTTTATTTGCGGAACCATACGCCGCGACTAAGCCTGCTTGCAGCGGATAATTTATTGTGTGGGCTTGATCGGTTGCTCTTTATGCTTGGCAAGAAAAAAACGCCTGTCAAAGCTGCTTGAGGCTATCCGCAAACGCTACGACTGATGTTATCATCACCGCAGCGCGACGGTTGGTGCATCTGCTGCCAGTGCCTCCGCGTGCGAATCATTCACTTCACTCTGACGAGCAATTGAGCAGCGGTTGACGGTTGCCGGGTGAAATCGCAACGATCTTGACGCTTGTGACATTGGCCTTAGAACATCGTTTCAGCCGATAAAGGCGCATATTAAAGTAAGAAAGTTTCTTGGGTTCCATACTTTCATTCCAAAAATTTCTTTTTTCGATTTATGCCTAACAAGCCATTGCTAGTTGATCGTGAGTGTGGCTGAATGGTGTCGCGAATATACATAAATTCCCCAAACCAAACTAACCAAGAGGAGATATGCCGCGTGATAAAAAATAATCATATGATAGGTATCTTTGCCGCTGCGGTCGCAGTGGCATTGTCGCCGTCTGCAAGCGCGCAGACAAAAGGAACCGCTGAAGAGGCCTCACCCATCGGCAAGATGGAATTAGCGAGTGAAGTGCAGCGCGACGTTTTGCCAAGCCTGAGAGACGTTGCTGTTCCGCCATCGAAGGATCGTCGTATCCGTGAAAGCAGGGGCCTGCCACGTCCGCGCCCTTACACCGGCATTCCTCAGCCTGAGGTTGTCGATCCGGTTACGCAAATCTCGATTCCTCTTCAGAACACAAGCAAGACTGGCGGCCCGCTCGCTCCTGTTGCCACAATTGGCCGTAACTTTGATGGTCTTGGCAATGGTATCGCAGGTTTCACCGTCAACTCTGCTCCACCAGACACGCACGGCGCGGTTGGCACCACCCAATATGTCCAGATCGTCAACGGCTCGGCATTTGCTGTTTATAGCAAGGCAACCGGTGCAAAAATTCTGGGCCCAACATCAACCAACTCAATTTGGGCCGGCTTTGGTGGCAAGTGCCAAACTGCCAATGATGGCGATCCAATCGTCAATTTTGATGCTATAGCCCAACGCTGGGTGATCAGCCAGTTTGCGGTTTCGCCTAGTGCTGCGCCTTTCTTTGAATGTGTTGCTGTTTCGCAGACTGCAGACGCAACTGGTGGTTATTTCCGCTATGCGTTCAGCTACAATGATTTCCCCGATTTCCCGAAATTTGCAGTGCATCCCACTGGATATTATTTCACGTTCAACGTGTTCAATGCTGCTTTGACGGCATTTGTTGGTTCGCGTGCATGTGCCTATGATCGTACCAGAATGCTCCAAGGGCTTTCCGCGACACAGCAATGCTTTACGCTGTCACCAACAAGCGATTTCGGGCTGCTGCCATCCGATCCTGATGGTAGCTCAACCGTGGCGGCCGGTTCGCCAAACTATATGATTGCAAAGCGGTCAAACGCGCTTGCAATGTATAAGTTCAAGGCCAACTTCGTTACACCGTCGCTAACAACCTTCACCGGGCCAAAGTTGATCCCGGTCGCGGCATATACCGAGCTTTGCTCGGCAACTGGCACTTGCATCGTCCAGCCAAGTACAACAACGCGGCTTGATGCGCTTGCTGACCGTCTATCGTCACGGCTTTCCTATCGTCGCTATGCCGATGGGCGGGTATCACTCGTAACGTCACATGCGGCTTCGACCGGCCTGCGCTGGTATGAAATCCGTAACCCTGATGCCACAACGCCCGTGATTTTCCAGCAGGGCACCTATGCACCGACCACAACTACCCGTTGGTTGGGAGCCATGGCTCAGGATAAGAATGGCAACTTCGGCATCGGCTACAGCGTTTCATCGTCAGGTGTTCGCCCCGGAATGCGGTTTGCGGCACGTGCGCCAACTGATACAGCAGGTACGCTGGGTGCTGAAACCACCATCATCGCAGGGACTGGCTCACAGACCAACGGGCTGACCCGTTGGGGTGACTATGCCTCGATGACGGTCGATCCGGTTGATAACTGCACCTTCTGGTTCACTTCGGAATATATGAAGACGACCGGAAGCTTTAACTGGAATACGCGCATTGCGAGCATCAAGCTTGCTGGCTGCATCTAAAATACTGATCTGAGTAATATGGCGGCTGCCCCGGGAATCCGGGGCGGCCGTTTTTTTGCCTGAAGCCGGCGCGCACCCGAATATCCTACTATTTAAATGCACAAATATTTATGCTATTCTTGCATGTGTTCAGGCAATAAAATTATGCAAATCGGCGGGTAATCGGCGGGCCGGGATAAAAGAATGATTAATGATTAATTAATGATTGCGCTATTTCCGATAGTGTGGCTGTTTGTCACTGCGTTGGGGCTCTCGGCCCTCAGCCCACCCATAAATTTTTTCAGGAAGAGGTTTTGTCGCATGAAAAACTATAAACAATTTATACCCATGCTGGCGGTGACGACGGCAATGGTCATGCCCGCGTCGGCAATGGCGCAGGATGCAGAATTGCTCAAAGCGCAAGCAGAAGCCGCTGTAATCAGCCAGACCAAAATGGAAATCCGTCAGGAGGTCAAGCGTGACGTGCTTCCCAGCCTCAAGGACGTTCTGATCGCGCCATCAAAGGAATTGCGCATCCGCGAAAGCCGTGGCCTGCCGCGCCCCGAACCCTATACCGGCGTTCCTAAGCCCGAAGTTGTCGATAAAGTGCTCCAGAGCTCGATCAAGGGATCTGCTGGCAAGACTGGCGGCCCGCTCGCTCCTGTTGCCACAATTGGCCGTAACTTTGATGGTCTTGGCAATGGTATCGCAGGTTTCACCGTCAACTCTGCTCCACCAGACACGCACGGCGCGGTTGGCACCACCCAATATGTCCAGATCGTTAATGGTTCATCATTGGCGGTTTACAGCAAGGCAACTGGTGCGCTCGTGATGGGGCCAACGGCGACAAATGCACTCTTCGCCGGTTTCGGTGGCAAGTGCGAAACGGCGAATGACGGCGATCCGATCGTCAATTTCGATGCCGCCGCGCAGCGCTGGGTTATCACCCAATTTGCGGTAACACCAACAGCGGCACCATTTTTTGAATGTGTTGCTGTTTCGAAAACTGCGGATGCGACGGGCGGCTATAATCGCTATGCTTTCAGCTATAATGATTTCCCCGATTATCCTAAATTCGCAGTTCACCCCGACGCCTATTATTTCACGTTCAACGTGTTCAATGCGGCGTTGACGGCTTTCGTCGGAACACGCGCTTGTGCCTATGATCGCGCTGCGATGATTGCAGGCACCGCAGCAACACAACAGTGCTTTACGATGCCTGCAACAGGCGATTTCAGCCTGCTGCCTTCGGATCCTGATGGTAGCTCACCGGTCGCTGCCGGTTCGCCAAATTACCTGCTTGGGCTCCGCCGTGGCAGCAACACGACACTCAGCCTCTACAAGTTCAAGGCTAACTTCGCCAATCCGGCGCTGACGACCTTCACAGGCCCAACGCTTATCCCTGTTGCCGCCTATACACAGCTTTGCTCCGCAACGGGCACCTGCGTGCGTCAGCCAAGCCCAGGCACCAACCTTGACGGTCTTGGTGATCGGATGATTTCACGCCTGTCATACCGCATGTACCCCGATGGCCATGAGGCGCTGGTTGCTAACCATTCGATCTCGACTGGTGTGCGCTGGTATGAAATTCGCAATCCTGGCGCTGCTGCTCCAGTGATTTTCCAGCAAGGCACTTACGCGCCGACGAGTGCTACACGCTGGATGGGTGCTATGGCGCAGGACAAGAATGGCAATTTCCTGCTTGGTTATAGCATCACGAAGCGTACCACCCCGTCACTTCGACCAAGCATTAGCGTTGCCGCGCGGGCACCAACCGATGCTGCAGGTACGCTTGGTGTTGAAAACTCGGTCATCGTCGGCACCGGCGTTCAAACTGGCGGTCTCAGCCGCTGGGGCGACTATTCGTCGATGACGGTTGATCCGGTTGATAACTGCACCTTCTGGTTCACCAGTGAATATCTGAAGGCCAATGGCAGCTTTAACTGGAACACCCGTATCGCCAGTGTGAAGCTTGCTGGTTGTAATTAATAACTAATGATTGCCCTGTTTTGGCGGGGTGATTAGCAAAACATGAGCGCGATCGTTTCACCTGAAACGGTCGCGCTTTTTTATTTAGTGGCCGCCGCGAATCAGCTGTCCGTTGCACAGAGCGGTTACCTAGGTGTTTAGTCCCGGCATTTGATGGTGTAATATTCAGCCGTCAATGGAAGGA
>ERZ1292633.3573-Hain-H41-02um-R1-3573-length-15031-cov-5_pt1 | contig 15031 bp, 14 predicted proteins | sample MGYA00564406_ERZ1292633 | MGnify/ENA primary metagenome ERZ1292633 (study PRJEB36523, sample SAMEA6512639) | groundwater metagenome | collected 2019-01-08 | study: AquaDiva: Metagenomics assemblies of 32 groundwater samples
GGGCGTGTTCCGGTTGATCAGCGCCACCCCGACGCTGCCGTTGACCTTGTAGTTGCGGCTGCCGTACATGAAGGTGTACTGGTCGAGAATCTCGCGGAAGCTCTCCGCGGTGGCAAAAACCCTTTCCCGGTCCACGTTGTGCATCAGGATGGCGAACTCGTCGCCGCCGAGGCGCGCAAGCATGTCGGAATCGCGTATCCGCGATTGCAGCTGCTGACTGATTTCCATGAGCAGCCGGTCTCCGGCCGCGTGTCCGGCGGTGTCGTTGATGTACTTGAAGCGGTCGAGGTCGAGGTAGACGAGCGTGCTCACCTCCTCGCTGCGTTTCAACCGGCTGACCTCGCTTTCCAGCTGCTTCTCGAAACAGCTGCGATTGTACAGCTTGGTCAGCGGGTCGTGGTTGGCCTGCCACAGCAACTCACGCTCGAGGATGCGTCGCTCGGTGATATCGCGGAACGCCACCACCGAACCCTCGAGCTGCCCCTCGATCTGCATCGGGTACACCGTGCATTCCACCGGGATCGGCATGCCGGATTTGTGCCAGAACACCGTGGACCAGGCGCGCAGTTCTTTGCCGGCACGGTAGGCCTGCTGCAGCAGACAATCCTCCGAAGGATTGGCGGTCCTGTCTTCATGCGTGTGATGGAACATTTTGTGCGCCGCACGACCGATGAGATGGTCTTCATCGCCATAACCCAGGATATTGCGCGCGGCGGGATTGATGAAAGTAATCTGCCCGGAGCGGTTGACGCCGTAGACGCCGTCGCCCACGGAACCCAGGATACCCGCCAACCGCTGATGTTCCGCCGCCATCCGCTTGCGCACGCGCACCGCGCGGCTCATGGCGGCAAGGCGCGCCAGAAACAGGTCGTTGGCTTCGGTCTTGAACATGCACTCCATGGCCCCGGCCTCGAGCGAGTCCCGAATCACTTCCTCCCGATAGCTGCCGGTGATAATGGCGACGGTGATATCCGCCGTCAGGGGATGCTCGCGCAATTGCCGGCACAGGACGTCGCCTTTCCTGTCGGGCAGGGAATAATCGGCTATGGCAATATCGTACGGATGCTGTTTCGCCTTCTCCATGGCCTCGGTGGCGGACGCGGCCGTGTCGACTTCATAGCCGTGCCGCATCATCAGCTTTCTGAAGGAAGCCCGCACCGTGGACGAATCATCGACAAACAGCACACGGATATGCTGAGTATCGGATTCCAGCCGCTCGCGTTTCGCGGAGACAGTCAGCAGTTTCGAAAGACAATCAATGCAATCGGTATGGTCTTCCCACAACAGCAACGCCGTGCGTGCGCGTCGGGTCGTCCAGTCGAGCAGGGAGGTATCGGTGGCGTGGGCCAGCACCAGTACGGGGAGATCGCGGCAATCCGGCAGGCGCAGGCGCATCAACAGTTCATTGGCGTGCCGGTCGGGTTCGGCAGGATGACCGAGAATCACCGCCGCGTACTGGCGCACGGGATTCCGATCCTTCAAGCGTTCCAGTGCTTCTTCGTAGGTTATCGCGGAGGTGACGGTATAGCCACTCGCCTTCAGCAGCCGGTGCACGGCATGCTGCAGTGTCGCGGACATCTCGATGATCAGAACAGGGTGCACTTCATTCTTACCTCGGAACATCCCTATTCTGATTGAAAGACGAATCGCCCGGCTGCTTGAATGCCGCCAGGTGCCTCACATCATGCCGCTGGTTTCGCCAGCCTGCCAGGAACTTCAGCGCTTGTCCCGGTATTTTCTTGTTATAATTGCTTGATTATGCGTGCATTTTATATGCCAATCCGCAGGTCCTTGTTTCGGCCTGAAAAATTCCACGGGCCGCCGGTGAAAGTTGCCGTATCGCGACACCCTTCGGCGGCGCTCCTGACAAAATTGCGGCACAACGACGCTGGACTGATGCCGTCCTGAAAACCCGATGGCAAAAATTCTTTATTTCGCAAATCTCGTGGACAAACTCGGATCTTCCGCCGAGGAGGTAAGCCTGCCCGCATCCATTACTGACGTGCGGGCGCTGCTTGCCTGGCTGCGCACACGCGGCGGGCACTGGGAAACGGCGCTGCAGGAACACATGGTACAAGTAACCGTCAATCGCCAGTTCGCCGCGTTGGAAACCTCGATAGACAATACCACGGAAGTCGCGATCGTCCCGGCGCGTCCTGGATAAACGTTTCCGTCGCATCGACTTATTCAGTTTCACGCCAGGAAACACGTTCAACTCCATGAATGGCCGCGCGTTTCTCCACCGGCCCGTACGCCGTTTACTGTTGCATGCGTCTGCTACTCTTAGCCTTAGTGTCAGAACAACCCCGCCGTCACGGAACGGCCGATCATGGAATCACGAATGCACGAACGTCTGGTCAAGCTCGCCAAAACCTCCGAGCAGGAGATGAACCTGGCGGAAGCGGCGCTGCTTATAGCGATGGATGAATACCCCGGGCTGGACGTGGACGCCTACCTGCGGCAGCTCGATGAACTGGCCACAAGCGTACAGCAGCGGCTGCCCGCGCAGGCCGGTCTCGAGGATACCCTGGTGACCCTCAATCAGTTCCTGTTCGTGGAGCAGGGTTTCTCCGGGGATACCGACGACTACGACGATCCGCGCAACAGCTTTCTCAACGAAGTACTGGACCGCAAGCGCGGTATCCCGATCACGCTCTCTATCCTTTACATGGAAGTCGGCCGGCGCCTGGGCTTGCCGCTCAAGGGCGTGTCTTTCCCCGGCCATTTCCTGGTCAAGTTTTCCACGCGTGAAGGCGAAGTGGTGCTGGACCCTTTCTCCGGCGGCAGCCTGATGAGCAAGGAAGACCTGGTGGAAATGCTCGAGGAAACCTACGGCGCGGCGGCCGACACCGCGAGCGCACCGCTTGAGCGTCTGCTCACCGCGGCCGGCAAGAAGGAAATTCTGGTGCGCATGCTGCGCAACCTCAAAGGCGCGTATTTGCGGCGTGAGCGATATGAAAAAGCACTCACCGTCATTGACCAGATTCTATTGATTCAGCCCGATCAACCGGACGAGATCCGCGACCGCGGCCGCATCTATGAGCACCTGGAGTGCTTCCGCGCGGCGCTGGAGGATTATCAATCCTATCTGACGCTGCGGCCCGATGCGCCCGATGCACACCGACGCATCGCCGAACTGAAGCAAATCGTCGCCAATCTCAACTGATTCCCGTCACATGGAAGATCGACCCGAACCCGCCCGGGATGGCGCTGCCGCTGCGGAACAACCCTGGTTTGTCTATATCATGGAATGCCGCGATGGCTCGTTCTACACCGGCGTCACCAATAATCTCGAGCGCCGCCAGCATCAGCACAATGAAGGCACGGCATCGAAGTACACCCGCAGCCGTCGTCCAGTCACCCTCCGCTACCAGGAGCTCTGCGGCAGCCGATCCCAGGCACTGATCCGCGAATGCTCGCTGCGACTGCTCTCGCGCAAGGAAAAAGAAGAACTCGTCAAGCGCGGGCGGTAAGCCCGCCGGGATCGGATTCCGCTAAATCGTTCGCTGAAACACCAGATCCCATATCTGGTTACCCAGTTTGCGTCCACGCTGCTCATAACGGGTCTGTCCCCGTGACGCCATCATCGCCGTGAATTCATCGAGCCCGCTCACCTCGACCAATCCCGGTGTGCGCGACAGCACGGAAACCATGTGTTCGGCGTAATCCTTCCAATCCGTGGCAAAATGGATATAGCCGCCTGGTACGAGCTTGCGCATCACCAGCGCGGCAAAATCGGGCTGAACCAGGCGGCGCTTGTGGTGCCGTTGCTTCGGCCAAGGGTCGGGGAAAAAAAGATGTACACCGGAAAGCGATGCCTCCGGGATTTGCGCGGTCAGAACTTCCTTGGCATCGGCGTGCATCACCCGCACGTTGGATATTTCCAATGACTCGAGCCTGCGCAGCAGATTGCCGATACCGGGCCGATGCACTTCAATACCAATATAATTATATTCCGGATGTGCCGCCGCCTCGGCAACCAGCGCATCGCCGTTGCCAAAACCGATCTCGAGTATAACCGGCGCGCGGCGGCCAAACATAACGGCGTAGTCGAGCGGTACATCACCCGTCGCGACACCGTAGCGCGGCCACAAATCCTTGAGCGCGCGCTGCTGCGCCGGCGTGATGCGTCCTTCGCGGCGCACGAAACTGCGGATCGACCGGCGCTTGTCAGGCTCGGACACGAAAAGGAAAAACCGGACTCACGGGATTAACAGGATTTTTCAGGATTCACAGGATTAATTTTTAAAGTTTTAATCTTGTTAGTCCTGTCAATCCTGTCTATTAATGATTTTCAGAAGAACGTGCCGCCAAGTGGCGAGGACGGCGAACCGTACTGCTTGCGCGGCATGCGCCCGGCGAGATAGGCCTCGCGCCCGGCTTCGACCGCCTTTCGCATCGCCTGCGCCATGAGCACCGGGTTCTGCGCCGCGGCAATCGCGGTGTTCATGAGCACGCCGTCGCAACCCAGCTCCATCGCGATGGCGGCATCACTCGCCGTGCCCACGCCCGCGTCCACCAGAACCGGCACCGTGGCCTCCTCGACGATGAAGCGGATGTTGTACGGATTGCGGATGCCCAGCCCCGAACCGATCGGCGCCGCGAGCGGCATCACGGCGACGCAGCCCATTTCGGCGAAGCGCTTGGCCACGATCGGATCGTCGTTGGTGTACACCATGACCTTGAAACCGTCGGCGATCAGCGTTTCAGCCGCCATCAGGGTCTGGGGAATATCCGGGTACAGGGTCTTTTCGCTCCCCAGCACCTCGAGCTTCACGAGATCGTGCCCGTCGAGCAGCTCGCGCGCGAGCCGGCAGGTACGCACCGCGTCTTCGGCGCTGTAGCAGCCCGCGGTATTCGGGAGATAGGTATATTTCGACGGCGGCAGCGCATCGAGCAAGCTCGGCTCGTTCGGATTCTGGCCGATATTGGTGCGCCGCACCGCGATGGTGATGATCTGCGCCCCGCTCGCCTCCACGGCGCGCCGGGTTTCCTCGATATCCTTGTACTTGCCGGTGCCCACCAGCAATCGCGACGAGTAGGTCCGGCCCGCGATGACCAGCGGGTCGTTCGTTCTGGAACGGACTGTTTCAGCGGTTACTGCCATGCACGACACCTCCGAAAACTTTTTGGGAAACCGACAGGCCTTGCTGTCGGTGTCCGGCGGCATTCGCGGCCGGTCGCATCCCCACTTCGTGGGGCCCCTGCTCCCTGCTCATGCCGCCACCTCCGATGGCAAATACCACTTCAACGCGGTCATTGTCCTGCAACTGAAACCCCTCATGCCGGCTGCGCGGCACGATTTCCCGGTTGACCTCAACCGCCACGCGCCGTTCACCAAGGCCCATGTCCTGCAACAGCGCCGAGACCGTCAGCGGCGCCTTGAAACTCTTTTCCTGACCGTTGAGCATGATATTCATGACTGTGAATTAACATTCGAAAAACAGGCATATCCGGGCTGTCGGCCCGGTTATTGTAATCCCGGTTCTGGAATAACGCACGCCGGCACGGCGCGCGATCAAAAAAGCTCGATGTCGCCCGTGGCCACCGTCACCGGGGCAAGTTTTCCTTCCGCCACCAGCGCCTCGTAGCAACATACCTGATTGCGGCCATTTAGTTTGGCGTGGTACAGCGCCTTGTCGGCCCGGTTGATAATCGTGTCCACGCTCTCACCGGGGGCAATGCACGCCACACCGATACTCACGGTCTTGCAGCCTACCTGCGGGAATTCGTAGGCCTCCAATGTCCGCCTGAATGACTCCAGCACTGGCACGGAAGCCTCGGGGGCCATGCCGATCAGCACCACGGCAAATTCTTCGCCGCCATAACGGAACATCATGTCCTGATGCCGAAACGCGCGACTCATGAGTCGCGAGAACTGCACCAGCACTTCGTCACCGTACAGGTGACCGTACTTGTCATTTACCATTTTAAAAAAATCGATGTCCAGCAGCGCCAGGCAGTTCTGCTGCGCGGCCACGTCCGGTTGCGCGCGCCGGTCCCGATGACCGGCATTGAGCACTAAATGCTTGATGCGTTCGTCGAACGACTGACGGTTACGCAGGCCGGTCAGTCCGTCCAGTTCATTGCGCGAGAGCAGGTACAACTGGTTGCTGAAGATCTGGAGAAGTCTCGCAAGCACCTCGTCTTCGCCGCCCACCTCCTGTATGCCTTCGATCACCAGCATCGCCGTGACATGACCCACACCGATGATGGGCAGTATCAACCGGCGGCCCTGCATGCCCGGCAGTTTGCGGCTGATGCGATTCCTCGTGCGCGCGCAGGCCAGCAGATCCTGGTCATAGCGTATGGGCACCGGGACGGACAAAGGTTCGAGCCAGTCGCGCACGACAGCGCCCTGGAGGTTACCTCCATCCAATTCGTCATTTTTGTTGAAATTTGAAATCGACAACAGCCGGAAGCGTTCCGCGCGCAAGTGCCGGCACAAAGAATCGATCAGGGACGTGGTCAATCCCAGCGCCTCCCGCTGGCATGTCAGCGCCACAATCGCATCGAGATAACTGATCAATAACGGATCGGCGTCGTTTTGCGGGCGCGGCTTGATGTATTGGGCTGTCAAGGTAGAATCTCTCTCTCTACTGGCCGGTTCGGCTGGTATCATGCTTAATATATGCATAAGCTGGGCCAACCGCGGGTGTAGTTCAATGGTAGAACTCTTGCTTCCCAAGCAAGTAGCGTGGGTTCGATTCCCATCACCCGCTCCACCCCTTCACCCGGAGTAAAGCCATGAATAAACCCTTAAAAATCCTGGCGATCCTGCTGGGCGGGTTGTTGGCCCTGCTGGCAATCCTCGCCGTCACCCTGACACTGGTCTTCGACCCCAACGAGTACAAGGGGAAAATCATCGAGGCAGTCAAGGACAAAACCGGCCGGGAACTGCGTATCGAGGGAAAGCTCGGCTGGTCATTTTTTCCCTGGATCGGTATTGAGACCGGCAAGCTCGAGCTGGGCAGCGCCCCCGGATTCGGCCCCGAACCCTTTGCACGCATCGACGCCGCCGGCGCCAAGGTGGAACTGCTGCCGCTGCTGCGCAAGCAAGTGGTTGTCGACACCGTTTTTCTCGACGGCCTGAAACTCAATCTGGCACGCAACGCCGCGGGTAAAACCAACTGGGACGACCTGGTCAAGCCGCCCACAGCGGCACAAGCCGCCGAGAAGACCACCCCGGGCAAGGCGCTCGGTATCGGCGGCATCAGTGTCAACAAGATCGATATCCGCAAGGCGGACATCGCCTGGAAAGATCAAAAGAACGGCGCGCAATATTCCGTGCACAACCTTGACTTCAATACCGGAAAAATCGTCGTGGGCAAACCGGTGGATATTCATCTTTCTTTTGACCTGGAGAGCGGCCAGCCGCCGCTGCGCACGCGCGTTGATCTGAAGTCGCGGATGAATCTCGACCTCGAGGCCCAGACGCTGGATGTCGACAGCCTCACCCTGGCGTTGGGGGACCTCAACCTGCAAACCAATTTCAAGGGGACGCATATTCTCGACGCGCCGGCTGTCAGCGGCGCGCTCGAAATCAGTCCTTTCAACCCGCGCGCGCTCATGGACAAACTGGGCGTAAAAGTTGAAACGACCGGCAAGATGGCGCTCACCAGACTTTCGCTCAAGACAAGGTTTTCCGCGACGACCGACAGCGTCGAGCTGAAAGACCTGGCCATCAATCTCGATGACAGCCGCTTGAACGGCTCACTGGCGGTGCGTCACTTCACCAAACCTTCCTATCAGTTCGATCTCGCGCTCGATCAGATAGACATGGACAGCTATCTCCCGCCGGCGGCGCCGGCCGCCGCGACCGGTCCAAAGCCGGGCACGGCCACGTCCGCCCAGCCGGTGGAAGTGCCGCTGTCGGCGCTGCGCGCGCTCGCCATGCAAGGCAAATTCCGCATCCAGAAACTCAAGGCCATGAATTTGCATTCGAGCGACGTCGTGGTACAGGTGGCGGCGGACAACGGCCTGATCACGCTCGGGCCCAATCAGGCCAAACTCTACGGCGGCAAGTACGCCGGCCGCACCACGCTCGACGTGCGCGGCAAGACGCCGACGCTCGCCATCGATGAATCGGCCAGTGGCGTGGAACTGGCGCCGCTGCTCAAGGACGCCCTGCGGTTCGACAAATTTTCCGGTACGGCGAATTTAAGCGCCAAAGTCACGGCTCAGGGGCTTGATGCCGGTCAAATCAAGCAGACGCTCAACGGCACGGCCGGGTTCGCGGTACAAAGCGGCGCCATCAAGGGCGTTGATCTCAATAAAATGATCGATACGATAAAAACCGCGGAACGCGACAAGAGCTATCAGAAACTGGCCGAACTTTCGCCCCAGTCTGGCGATGAAACCCGCTTTTCCCAGCTGGGCGGAACAGCGCAGATCAAAAACGGCGTGGTTCAGAACAACGATCTGAAAATCCAGAGCCCGAAGCTGCTGAACGTCAGCGGCAAGGGTTCCGCCGATCTGCCCAAAGAAACCCTCGACTACACCGTCACCGCCGGCTCATATCCCATCATCATCGACGGCCCATTTTCGAAGCCGAGATTCAGGCCCGACTGGAATGCCATCCTCAAAAGCAAAGTCGAAGAAAAGAAAACCGAGATAAAAGAAAAGCTCCAGGAAAAGCTGAAAGAAAGATTCAAGCTGCGTTAGCGGCTATGCTGAAGGCGCAGCATAGTGCCACGGTTTTGCTAGCCACCGGCCTGCTGGCCTCTGCGTTTGCTTCCGCCGCCGACATCGAGCGTCTCGAAGCCACGCACACCGACCACCGCTACACCCTGTCGTTCGAAGTGGTGCTCGCTGCCGAACGCGACAAGGTCTGGCAAATCATGACGGATTACGAGAATCTGCCCCGGTTGTCCAAGACCATTGGCGAGAGTCACATTCTGAAAACGGAACACAGTCCTGAGCATCGCGTAAGTATCACGTTCCATGCCTGCATCCTGATTTTCTGCAAGACCATGAAAAAGGTCGTCGACATCGAGGCCCGGCCGCAAGACGACATCGTGGTGACCGGCGTGCCCGCGCTCAGCGATTTCAGTTATTCCGTGGAGCACTGGGAGGTGTCTGCCGAGGGCGCGAAAACCCGGCTGCGCTACAGCGCCGAGATGGTGCCGGATTTTTTCATCCCTCCCCTCATTGGTCCGTGGCTGGTGAAATCCTTCCTGCAAAGGGAAATACGCGGCATCGCGATCAAGGTGGAGGAGCTGGCCGGACAATGAGCGAATTCCCTGTCAGCCGGCGGCTGCTCGCATGGTACGACCGCCACGGGCGCAAGACCCTGCCGTGGAAACGCAAACGTGACCCCTACCGCATCTGGGTCTCGGAGATCATGCTGCAGCAGACGCAGGTGACCACCGTCATCCCTTATTTCAGTCGTTTCATCGCGCGGTTTCCTGGCATCAAGGCTCTCGCCCGTGCCGACCTGGACGAGGTGCTGCATCTCTGGACCGGCCTCGGGTACTATGCCCGCGCACGCAATCTGCACAAAGCGGCGCAGCATATCGTGCAGGAACACCGCGGGAAATTTCCAATTGCATTCGAGGCGGTGACGGATTTACCCGGCATCGGCCGCTCCACCGCCGGCGCGATTCTGGCGCTTGCCTTTGGAACCCGTCATCCGATACTCGACGGCAACGTCAAGCGCGTGCTGGCGCGCTATCACGCCGTCGACACGCCGCTCAACAAACGCGAGACGGATGAGCGCCTGTGGCAACTGGCCGAAAAACACACGCCACGAAAACGCGTGGCCGACTACACGCAGGCGATCATGGATCTGGGCGCGACCGTGTGCACCCGCGCCAAACCCCGGTGCACGGCCTGTCCGCTGCGTACCGACTGCCGTGCCTGGCGGCTCGGCACGCCGCAGGATTACCCGGTGCGCGCTGCCTCGCGAAAAACACCGGTCAAAGCCACCCGCATGCTCATGATCCGCGACCGACGCGGACGCATCTTGCTGCAACGGCGCCCGCCGGCGGGACTGTGGGGCGGCCTGTGGGGGTTTCCCGAATGCGCCAACGGCAACGCGCGACGATGGTGCCGCCAGCAACTCGGTCTTGACATCCAGACCGATGCACCGTGGCCGGTGCTGCGTCATTCCTTCAGTCACTTTCATCTCGACATCACGCCGATACCCGCGCAAGTGGTGGGGGGAACGGATCAGGCGATGGAGAATGCAGAAACAGTCTGGTATAACGTGCGCCGGCCGGATCAGCGCGGATTCAGCGCACCGGTAAAACGTCTGCTCGAACAGATGGCTGACATAATGCTTACAGAGGAGTCGAACTGATGGCTCGTATGGTGAAGTGCGTCAAACTCGGCAAAGAGGCCGAAGGACTGGATTACCCAACCTACCCCGGTGAGCTCGGCAAGCGCATCTGGGAGAACGTCTCGAAGGAAGCGTGGAAGATGTGGCTCGGCCACCAAACCATGCTGATGAACGAGTACCGCCTGAGCCCCCTGGACCCCAAAGCGCGCAAGCTGATCGAGGGCGAGATGGAAAAATTCTTCTTCGGCCAGGGCTCCACTCCCCCGCCGGATTACGTCGCCCCCGGCAAGTAACAACTCCTAATTAGCAGTTTGATCTTGGCGTTCTGTTTTAAAAACTCTGCAACTGCTGGTGGGTCGGTTCGGCGCAGCAATACCAGGGTTCGGACAAGCGCGGGATAGACGCACCCATACCGGTATCCACCAGCACGGGAGCGTCCACGCCCAAGGCCGCATGCGCCAATCCCCAGATGCGCGCGAAAATCTCGCGCCGGCTCAAGCCTTGGGCCTCGGCCTGCGCCACCAGTTCCTGTACCGCGAGCTGCAAGCGATCGACGCGCGCGTCGGGATTTTTCCAGGGGAAGCCCAGGAGTTTGGGGTCGAACTCGCCGATGTGCGCCTGAAAACCCGGCAGCTCTAACAGCAACGAACCCTGCGGGATGAGCAGGCGGATCGCCAGTTGAATCGGCGGCACGCTCTCGACCAGATCGAGTTCGAGCAGGCGCTCGAGCAGCGCGATATAACCCTCCAGCGTGGTCCAGGGCGTGAATGCCACGAACGTCGGCGCGAGCGCGATACCGGCCGCGCGACACAGTGCCACGGCGCGCGCGAAATCCTCGTTCGTATGGTTTTTGGCGAGCATATCGAGCACGCGGTCGTCGACCGATTCCACCGCGGCGGTAATGAACAAACAACCGGTGGCTTTCAATACCGGCAGTATCTCGGCGTGGTCGATGAGATGCTGGATCTTGATGGTGGCGTCGTAGCTGATATCCGGAAATTCGGCGTGCAAGGCCTGCACGAGCTTGAGCGCATGCGTCGGCCCGTTCAGAAAATCCGGGTCACCGAAGGAAATATGCTGCGCGCCGGCCGCCACTTGCTGGCGCACGTCGGCCATCGCGACATCCACCGGGATGATGCGGAACATGCCGTGGTACACCGGCACCACCGGGCAATGGCGGCACAGATGTTTGCAGCCGCGGCTGCCCTCGACGAAGCCGACGGTCTTGCGGCCACCGCCCGGCAGTTGCAAGTGCGCGTAGCGCGCCAGCGGCGGCAGCGCGCCGCGATCGGGCGTGAGAAATTCAATCCTGGAAAGATTCACCACCGGCTCGGTTTGCACCTGGCCGTCGCCGGCGCGCAGCCGCTGCACCAGCGATACCAACGCCGGCTCGACTTCACCGCCCAGCACTGTATGAACGCCCAGCTCGCGCAGCCGCTTTTCATTCATCGGCGCGTACAGGCCGTACACGCACAGATGCGCCTGGGGCGCGAGCGCCTGGATGCGCGGTATCGCTTCCACCGCGATGCGCGTGGCGGTGTGCATGGCGACATAAATCGCCACCACGCGGGCGCCACGCAACACATCGGGCTCCAGGCGTTGCAGCGTGAGATCGAGACAATGCACCTCGCAACCGGCGCGCCTGAGCCAGGCGACCGGTTCGGCCAGGCCGAACGGCTGGCGGCCGATTTCGTAGGGATTGATCAGGACGACTTTCATGCGGGCGGGCACGGGTAACAGCGAGGCCTGACCTTAAGTCCTGACCGCGAATAGTTCAACCCGCTAAAAATCATGGCTGTTGGCGCGCGCCGCCGGTGGTTTTTGGCGAGCCAAGCGCGTGAATCCGGCGGTTTGTACAACCCCCGTCAAGTTCACTATAATGCGGCGCTCTTTTACGGCCGGGTAGCTCAGTTGGTAGAGCAGCGGGCGAGGCGGGGATTTCGCGAATGAACTTAACGTGCATTCGCGCCGCCGAGCGCCCGGCCATGGAAGGCCGGGCCGGATCGGCCCTCCAGGGATGGACGCAAGTCGCAGTGATATGGCCGGGTAGCTCAGTTGGTAGAGCAGCGGATTGAAAATCCGCGTGTCGTTGGTTCGATTCCGACCCCGGCCACCACTTTATTTCCACAGGTACCACGTAACCATTCCCTGCGCTATGCTACGAACGAGTCAGGAGGGCGGCTTTCATGGGACATGTTTCAACATCAGCTAGACCCGATCCTCGCGAGGTACCTACCTATACCCTCGCTGAAGCCGCGTATTACCTCGGAATTCCTGTCGCAACGCTTCGCTCTTGGGTGCTCGGACGGCATTACCCTGTCGCTGCCGGTGACAAATTCTTTACCCCAATCATCGAGATTGCAGACAAGAAAAAACGACAACTGTCGTTTATCAATTTGGTGGAGGCTCACGTACTCAACGCCATCCGCCGGGAACATGAGATACGGCTTCCGAATATACGCAAGGCCATTGCCTATCTGCGTAACAAGCTTAACTCGCACCATCCGCTAGCCGACCAACATTTCGAGACCGATGGACTGGATCTGTTCATCCAGGAATACGGTCGGTTGATCAACATCTCGCAGGAAGGCCAACTTGCCATGCGCAACATGCTCCAGTTCTTCCTCAAGCGCGTCAGGCGCGATGCGAAAGGCGCGCCGATCAAGCTCTATCTCTTCACGCGACGCGGTGCGGCGGATGAACCGCTCGCCGTCGTGGTAGACCCAGCCGTTTCCTTCGGCCGGCCGGTTCTGGATGGCACGGGGGTTCCAACGGAGATTCTGGCGCAACGATACAAGGCCGGCGACTCGTTGGAGGAGTTAGTGGAGGACTATGGACGCCCGAGACAAGAAATCGAAGAAGCGATCCGCTACGAGCTCCTCAAAGCCGCTTGATAAAATTGTTTTCTTTATTGACCGTTCACTGGGAAGGAAGGCTGTCGCCACCGCGCTGCGCAACGCCGGGGCACAAGTAGAGGTTCACGACGATCATCTCCCCCCAGGACGCAAAAGACGAGGAATGGCTCCGATTCGTCGGCGCGCGAAACTGGGTGGTGCTGACACAGGATGACCGCATCCGGTTTCACTACCATGAACGCATAGCGCTGTTGCAAGCCAAAGTGTGTGCTTTTGTGCTGACAGCCAAAGGACTGCGCGGGGAAGAGAACGGGACGATAATCGTAAACGCATTGCCCGCTATCCGGCGCATGTTATCGAAACATCCGGGTCCGTTTATCGCCAAAATAACCCGGTCAGCCGACGTGACGTTGTTCGAACTTCCCGAACGCAAAAAACGGTCACGCACAAAATCAAAACGTTGAAAATATGAGGTTGTTGTACGAACCTTGAAAAGCGTTGCTCAGGCGAACGAGGTCTTTTGTTTATCGTACACACACTGCACCGCCGCGTTGGATTTCGCGGTCTGCGCCAGAGCACGGCACAATCCTTCCACCGATTCGCCCGGCACGACCAGCAGCATGTAACGGTCGGGTATCCCGGTGAAGGTGCGCATGCCGGCGCAGCCGAACGACAACACCGCTTCGGCATGATGATAAGCGAGCGCCAGCGCGCCGCAGGCCGGCCGCCCGGTGGTGCGCAAGCCTTTGCCGGATTTCCAGTGCGCGCTGCCCATGGCTTCCTGAATCAGCATCACCTGCCGGCCGTCGATCCACAGGAGCACCAGCTCCGGTGCCGCAGACGCCGCGCGCAGCGGCGTGTAGTGCCAGGCCTTGTGCTCGGGCAGGCGCGGCAGCGCCGGCACCTCCTCGGGCATGATGTAGGAAACGCCGGTCATGGTTTGCACCAGCGCGCCCAGCGCCTGCATGTCCGCGCCCGCCAGGGGAAATCCCATGACATGCGCGCCCACCTTGCAGTGGGTGTGGGATGCGGCATCGGCGGTGAAGCGTGCCGTCTCGGCGCGCCGCCAGAAGCTGCACGCCGACGGCGCGGGCGCGAGCCCCGCGGTGATCGGGTCGGAATCGCTTGCGCCCGAGACGCCCACGGGATCGTAGGCGAGCCCCAATAGAGTTTTAAGTTGGTGGTGTTGTTCTGCCGGGGTCATGGTTTGTTCCTTGTGTTGGTCGGTTACGGCGCGATCATGGACGATACTACAGCTTGAGGATTAAGTTGTGCAGGGCAGATCATGCAGTCTATCCCGGCAAAAATAATATACCCTACATACCGACAGGCTATTCGGTTTTAATCACCGTACTCCAGGTGATTTATATCGTTGATCGGCCACACAGGCGGGATATGCGTTATGGTGGCGGGCAGATAACTGCATCCAACATGAAACTGAATCCGCAAGACCTGGAAAAAATCGCCAGCCTCACGCTGGAAAATTACAACCAGCGTGCCGATGATTTCTGGAAAGGCACGCACGATCACGACGTCAGCCAGAACGTCGCGGCGCTGTTGCAGTACATCGAGGGTGAGCCGCCGTTCACGATACTCGATTTCGGCTGCGGGCCGGGGCGCGACCTCAAGGTGCTTGCCGGACTCGGTCACATCGCGACAGGTTTGGAAGGCGCTACGCGCTTCGCCGAAATGGCGCGCGCCCACGGCGGCGGCGAAGTGTGGCAACAGGATTTCCTCAAGCTCGATCTGCCGGATAAACATTTCGATGGCGTGTTCGCCAATGCCGCGCTGTTTCATGTCCCCGGCCAGGAGTTGCCGCGCGTGTTGCGGGAATTGCACGCCACGCTGAAACCGCGTGGCGTGCTGTTCAGCTCGAACCCGCACGGCCAGAACCAGG
>ERZ1292633.3574-Hain-H41-02um-R1-3574-length-15029-cov-5_pt1 | contig 15029 bp, 18 predicted proteins | sample MGYA00564406_ERZ1292633 | MGnify/ENA primary metagenome ERZ1292633 (study PRJEB36523, sample SAMEA6512639) | groundwater metagenome | collected 2019-01-08 | study: AquaDiva: Metagenomics assemblies of 32 groundwater samples
AATGCGTCGAAGTCGCGACGTAGCCCAACTTCAGCCAAAAACGGAAACTCAGTTCAAGACGTGATTTCCAACAAAATCGATTAAACTTGAACACCGTGCTAGTTCTTTGTTTTGTCGCGCAAACCGCTTTTCTGCTTGAAGGCATGTCGCTCTAATCGCGCGGCTTTGCATGCTGCTTTGAAAAACTAGCGTCCCAATTTCCCATGAAGCTGCCGCCATAACGCTCCATGCGCTGTCGATTAAAGCTCAGTGCAGCCAGTAGATATTTCGAACCATTTTTAAGCAAATCCGCAAATGACTTGGGTTTAATTCCATATTTGCGACAAACATAAATGCGCGACCAGGCCATGTGATAACGCGCAAGAAAAACTCGGCCTTTTTGCGGTTGTGTGGACTTCCCGCGCGCATGGAGTGCCGTCGCGCCATCGATATGGATTAGACTTAAGCTAGAGTCAAAAAACCTTCTACACAAATCATCGTCTTCATAAAATAGGAAAATATTCTCATCAAACCCGCCCAATTCCAAAAAGCTGTCGCGATTTATGAGAAAGCAAGCACCCGATAAAAACGGTAAGCAACAATCACCATTTGGCGTCATGTTTTTGGCTTGGTTTAAGTGAAATGGCGATAGAAGCGAGCGCGGCTGGATAAAAACTCGCCCATCATTTTCAACAATTCGCGGTGCAATTATTCCGATATTATCGTAGGTTTTTGTGGCGGTCAAAAGCGCCCTTATTGACGCCTCGTCAATTTCGATATCTGGGTTTAGCATAAGCACCCAAGGCGTGGGCGCAGCTTTTACGCCAATATTATTGGCGACCCCAAACCCAAGATTTGCATGGTTTTCGATGACATGGGCACCGTATTTTTTCGCAATTTCAACACTATTGTCGCTTGAGCCGTTATCAACTACAATTGTCTTAATATTGGCGCTTTCAAGCAATCTAAGCGCATTGCCAATTATGTGCGCACTATCAAAACACACTATAATTGCAGTAAGATTCTTCAAGCTTGTCATTATTCCTTATTGAAAGCTATTCCAAAAAGAATCAACTCACCAATAGCGGACGCGGCCCGTATCAACATGAACAAAGTCGGATCTTGCATAAAAACCGACGCCACCTTTGCGCATATCTTTGGCGACGTTTCTAAGGTGCGTAAGCGCGACCCCCGGAACCCTAATATCAATGGCCTTGCCTTGCATATGCAAACTGCCACGAGCGACCCCATCGGAGCGCGCCGCCAATGCTGCATTGGTTTGCGGCGACCTGTATCCAGAAATCACGTTAAACGGAACATTGACTTCTAATTTATTTTTCAAATCATCAAGCAAATCGAGCAAACTAACATCTATTTGAATAATTTCATTGGTTCGAAAATCGCGTAAAATGCGGTTTACTTCGTCCAATGCACCAGGGATAATTTGGCCGCGTTCTTTGTAAACTACATCGGTCGATTCATCAGTATGAAGGTTGTAGAAAGCAAGTTTGCGCAAGGCTGGTTCTAACATCGCGGCGCGCGCCAATCGTAATTCTTCTAAATCTTCACCAAATACTTGGATTGGCAAAGCAAGCCCTGTGGCCAAAAGCCCAGCGCCAGTTCCAGTTCTTAGTAATTTGCGTCTATCGATCATAATTGTCTCATTGGTTTAGAAATTTGAGTAATTATTCGGTTCTTGCAGGCATTGAGTCAATCTTTTGATGAACATGCGCTGATAATTTGGTCATATTGACCAAAATTTTTATGGTGCGGCAATTATTTTGGCATCATTTGCCACAGATGTAGGCTTCGAACTCCTAGGCTGTTTACTCGAAGCGATGAGGTTTTCGAGCACGCTGTCCCATTCATAAACATCGTCCACAAACTGGACTTTGTTGATATTAGCCCCTGCTTTAGCAACGTAAGCAGTTCGATACAAGAGCGCAACTGGGGTTTGTGTCTGAAGTTTAATATTTCGAGTAACCACATGGGAAGTGATTTCATCAATTTGCGCCCGATTTATTCCTTGCGGCGCCAGCAGAAGTTCGGCCAAGTCCTTGGGCTTGTCCAAGCGTACACAACCATGACTTAGATTGCGCCTTGTGGCTGAAAATGGCGCATGATTAGGCGTATCATGAAGATACACTGAAAAATCATTCAAAAAGTCAAACTTCACTCGTCCTAGCGCATTATTTGGCCCTGGCGGTTGCACACGTTGGCGACGCGATATCGACCTTGGCACATACCAAGGCGGGTTGAGCACTATTGAATGCACATTTGACGCAAATATTGGGGTTTTGGTTGAGTTTGCGCCTACAATCGTTGCCATAGTAAGTGCGGGTCGGTTATCCTTATAATAAACCAATGTCGCTTCGGGAATATTCACCTCAATCCGCGTCGCAGGATTGGTGCGCGGCAACCATCTTTCGCGTTCAAGATTGAGATCTATTTGTTTTAATCGCGCTTCAATCGAAACTTCTAGCGCAGCAAATGTTTTTTCCCCCATTTCACCATTTGGGTTTAGGCCGTGGGCTTGTTGATAAAGCGACAACTGATTTGCCAATGCTGCGTCAAACAAATTTGGCGTTGGCGTTGGACCTGCTTCAAAGCCTTCTTGGGCGAGCCTTGACCTGAGTATAGCCACTTGCGGATTATCGGCACCTTTAACTAAGCCAGAGCGTGAATATAGTTTTATAAAACCGCCATTTAACAAAATTTGCGCATATTGGTTGCGCGCGCCAACTAAGCTACGGTAAGCATCGTGACTTGGAGCGAGGTTATCGAGCCAGTTTCTTAGGGCATCGCTTTGAATCGCGGTTTCAAAACTCGTTCTTATGTCTCGAGTTGTTGGGCGCAATGCCCAATCTTTGCGAGCTTGCGTCCAATCAATCCGCGATCCACCGATTTCTTCGCCAAACTTCACTATTGCCTCAATTAGCGCCGCCTTTTCGTTTGGGCGCAAGTTGCGACCAGTTTGCAGAACTTCATACATTGGCGCTAAATCTATTGTCTGCAACCCATGATCCGAAGCATTGCTCAAATAACCAAGAATCATTTCAACTTGGGTTTTGTTTAAGGTTTCTTCGGCTGGGCGTTCTTTTAGGCCGACTAAGCTCTGCAAATCGATTGTTTTGGCGGCTTTCAGAGCATCGCCTTGATAATGAGTTGAGCGGGGCGTTGATAATTTTTGTTCAGAGGCTCGACTATAAAAATAGAAGCCAGCAACAGCAGTAAATGTGAGCCCTGCGAAAATTATCGAAAGTCGCTTCATTAAGGAACTATAGCCTTGGAATGTAAAAATCCAATTAAACGAGATAAATAATTAGTTTTACACAAATTTGACAATCTATCACCCTATTCAAACATAGGGGATTTTACCTAACCAAATCAGGTCAGATCTTCTCAAAATCAAAAAACATTGGCTTGCAATCGCCCAAGCCTTTTGTTTCGTAGCGGGTTGTGAAATGATCTGGTTTTGGAATTTGCCAGTCGATTGCGACTTCAGCGCCCCATTCCAAGTCTTTATTGCCAAGAAAAACTGCCAAAGCTTTATTTGCATAATCGGCCCAATCTGTCGCAAATCTCAGTTTGCCTGCTGGCTTCAAAATGCGGACTAAATCTTCCACAAAGCTTTTGTTGATTAGGCGGCGCTTATTATGTTTTGATTTTTGCCACGGATCTGGGAACAGAATGAATATTCGTTCAAGTGTATTATCGGCAAGGCAATTTAGAAACGGCCGCACGTCCGCATCGATTAAACGAATGTTTTTTATGCCGTGAACTTCAATTTCTTTGACCGCCTTGGCAACGCCTTCGATAAATGGTTCGGCGCCAATAAACAAGACATCTGGGTTATTTTGGGCCTGCTTTATTAAATGTTCGGCACCACCGAAGCCGATTTCAACCCACACTTCTTTAGCAGACGGCATCAGTTCAATTGGCACGAAATCCAAGGGTATGTCATTCGGCACCAATAGCGAGGCCAAATTGGATTCAAGTAGTTCCGCCTGATTTCTTGACAATGGTCGGCTTCGGGTGCGCCCGAAACTGCGGATTGGGCGCAATTAGTTTTCCGCCTCATTAGCGAAAATGCGAACTAGCTCGACGATTTTTTTGCGCTGCTGCGGCGATTGAATTTTCGCATATTCGGACAATAATTCCATTGCGCCTGGTGCTGCCAAAAGTGCTGCCACCGATAACGGGCTTTCTGCCTCAAGTTCGTTTTCTTCGGCAACGCCGCTTTTGGCTTCAAGACCCTCAAAGAAATATGCGGTAACGACATTCATCACTTCAGCGATTTGAAACAAGCGGCTTGCGCCAACGCGATTAAAGCCACGTTCATATTTTTGAACTTGTTGAAATGATATTCCCAATTGTTGCGCCAATTTTTCTTGGCTTAGGCCAAGCTCGTCACGCCTCTGTTTTAACCTACGACCAACATACGCATCAATTGCGTTGGAGCTTCGTTCGTTACTCATTATTTATTGCCCTTTACCCGAAAGTAATCTCGATATTTTCTCTAGAGTCAATAAGCACAAAACACTTATTCTGCCAAACACTATCCCCATATAGGCGAAAATGAGCATGATACCACCATAGATAATCTCGCCATATATGCTGTATGGGGTATTGGGAATTTTCTGTGGCAAAATGGCGGAAACCATTTCGCCGCCGCTTCGTATTTCGATAAGTGCTTGCCCTTTGCCATTTACGATTGCCGACCACCCACCGCTTGCGGAGCGAACTAGTGGCAGGCCAGTTTCAATAGATCGCCATCTTGCCTGATTATAATGCTGATCGGGGCCCAACAAGTCGCCATACCATGCATCAACCGATACATTGACAATCCAATCCGCTGGAGCTTGCTGTTTTTGCCTGAAATTTGGAAAGATAATTTCATAACAAACCCGTGGGTCAATTGCTGGCAATCCCGCTATTTCGATAGTCTTGGGCGATGGCCCTTTGGTGAAAACTTCTCCTATGGAGACCAGGCTGGAAATTCCCAAAGCACGAAACATTGCGCCAAACGGCAAATATTCGCCGAACGGTACTAAGTGATATTTGTCATAAATCGCCAATGTTTGCGGCATGCCATTGCCAGCTTTTAACCAAGCAATTGAATTATAATAACTCTCGCCCAATGTGCCAAATTCACGACGCGGTGCGCCGAAAATGAGTGTCCTTTGCCCCAATAATTGGTTAATTTCATAAAGCAGATTTCCGTCTTCAAGTGCTAAAATTGGAAATGTGCCTTCGGGCCAAACCACAACATCAGCCGCCATTGCTTCGCGCGAATTTAGCAATTTAAGATATTCGCTCGCGACACGGTTTTCATTACCGGGCGTGAATAATTGTTTTTGCGAAAAGCCCGCATTGCCTACTGCGATTCTTATGCCGTCACTAGCAACTGGTTGTGACTGAACATTCAGTCGAATAACGCCATAAAGCCAAGCCGTGGCGAAAACCGCAAGCGCAGCCAAGCAAATTGCCTTGCCAAATTTCTCCCTTATCACTGCAAATGAAGAAAACACGAATATTGTTATTACAGAAACACCATAAGGCCCAACGACTGCGCCAGATTGGGAAATTGCGCCGCCAGCTTTCCAAATATATGCAGGTAAATTCCACGGCAGGCCAGTTAATATATTTCCGCGCAAATATTCAAATAGCCCAATGCAAAAGGCAAACCAAAATACCCGAAAAACTTTATTGCCACTTATGCCAAATAATACGGCCGCGAGACCATAAAAAATCGCCAATCCCGCTGGCAATAGAGTTACAGCAAATGGCATTAGCCATGCGAATTGTTCGGCATCAACCAAAAAAGCCGCGCCAACCCAAAACATGCCAAAGAGAAAATGGAAAAAGCCAAAGACCCATCCTCGGCAAAATAGCCGCCAAAACCTATTATCTAAGCTTTTTGCTTCGTCCAAAAGGCCGAACAATATAAAAATTGCCAAACCATATGCTGGCCAAAAGAAAATCGGCGCAAAACCCAAGACCGCCATTGCGCCTGAAATTGCCAGACTGATATAAGGCCGTTTAAGTGCAAAAGCCCGCAAACATTCCCAATTTCTCTTTATCCACTGAATCATAATGAAGCTCAGGCGGCTTGGGAGGCGCTGCGCAACAAAATGCGTTTAATGCTGCGCGGATCCGCGTCTAAAATTTCCAATTCAAAGCCATTGGGATGTTTTATTATTTCCCCTCGTGGTGGAACTCGCCCCGCCAATGCAAATGCCAAGCCGCCCAAAGTATCAATTTCGTCTTCCATATTTTCGAGGTTCAAATCTATTGAAGTAAGCTCATGAAATTCTGCCAGATCCAATTTCGCATCAGCTTCCCAAATATTGGGCGCTCGTTCAACAATCAATGGCGCTTCTTCGTCATCATGTTCGTCATCAATGTCGCCGACAATTTCTTCAACCAAATCTTCAATGGTAATAAGGCCATCGGTCCCGCCATATTCGTCAACAACCAACGCCATGTGGCAACGCAAAGCGCGCATTTGCAAAAGCAAATTTGGAAGCCGCATTGACAAAGGCACATAAACCAATTCACGGCCAATTTTGCTTAATGGCAATTCACTAAATACCGCTTCGACTTTGCCATTTTCATCTGGGGCCAATAATTCAAGAACGTCTTTTACGTGCACAAACCCCAAAGGATTATCGAGGCTATCACGGTAAATCGGCAATCGCGAATGTTGATGCTTCGCCATTATACGTGCGAGTTCACCGAGATTCGTGTCAATTTCTACGGCCAAAATATCGGCACGCGGAACCATAACATCGCCGACCGTCAATTTATCAAATGACGCGACTTTATATAGCATTTCGCGCTTATTGGTTTCTAATTCTTCGCTTACTTTTTCAAGGCTTTCAACGATTTTCTCGGCATTGTGTTTTTTTTCATTTTTACGCGCGAAAACTGATTTGATGCGTCTAAATAGCCCAGACTTCTTTTGGTTCGGCTCATTTTCGTCTGACGGTGAATTCGTGTTCATTTAATTCACACCCTCAGCTTCTTTATCGCGATTATCTACAATTAAATAAGGGTCAGCTATACCGAAGTCACGCAAAATTTCTGCTTCCAGGCTTTCCATTTCTTCCGCCTCTGTCTCATTTATATGATCATAGCCCAAAAGATGCAAAACACCATGAATTAATAAATGCGCGAAGTGATTTTTGAAGGTCTTGCCTTGGCCAATTGCTTCAGCTTCACAATATTCAAATGCCATAGCGATGTCACCTAGAGCATATCCCATTCTGATTGAATCAGAATGGGGCTCTAGATTCCTTTGTTTGCCGCGCTTCTTATCCGAAAACCGCTTCACACTTTTCGGGAAGCGCTTTAGAGCATAATCAGGGTCTATATTCGGGAATGATAAAACATTGGTGGGCTTATTTTGCCCACGCCATTCAAAGTTCAGTTTTTGAACTGCCGCATTATCGGACAGCAATATTATTATTTTCGAGTTGGCGCTTTCATGGTGATTAAGCACCTTGTTGCATATTGCACCACATAATAATTCCAAGCTAGAGATTTCTTTTTCCCAACCATCATGTTCAATTACGAGCTCTGCGACTTGAATAGGTGAATCAGCATGACACTTTTTTGCCTTGGGCACTTACGCATTCTCCAAAACTGAAACCCGTTCGGCTGCGAGTGATTGCGCGGTTGCACCGACAATTTTCACATCGACAATCTGACCGATAAGTGCGTCCTCACCATGGAGATTTACCGATTGCAGCCAAGGGCTTTTTCCAAAAAGTCGGCCATTTTTGCGGCTTTTTTGGGTAATTAGGACTGGTAGATTTGTGCCAATTTTTTGGGCGTTGAAAATAGTTTGCTGCTTGGTCAAAAGCGCTTGTAATTCCTGTAATCGCTCATTTTTCACTTCTTCAGCAATTTGATACATCATCGCCCCCGCCGGTGTTCCTGGGCGTTTAGAATATTTGAAACTATAAGCGCTGGCATAGCCTATTTCCTCAATCAGACTCAATGTATCTTTAAAATCATCGTCAGTTTCGCCAGGAAAACCAACAATAAAGTCCGACGCAATGGCAATATCGGGGCGATATTTACGTACGCTTTCGATAATATCAACATAGGATTCGCGAGTATGTTTTCGGTTCATTGCTTTAAGGATTTTATTGGACCCTGATTGCACTGGAAGATGCAAAAATGGCATTAATTTTTCAATTTGGCCATGCGCCGCGATTAAATCCGCCCCCATGTCACACGGATGGGAAGTGGTATAACGTATGCGTTCAACCCCGCCTAAACTGGCAATAGCGGCGATTAATTGCGCGAACGACATATCGTCACCGCCATGATAGGCATTCACATTCTGTCCAAGCAGCACAATTTCTTTTGTGCCTTTATCAATCAGTGATTTTGCCTCATCCAAGACTTTGCCTGATGGCCGAGAATATTCTGGGCCACGAGTATATGGCACAACACAAAATGAGCAGAATTTATCACAACCTTCTTGCACCGACAAAAACGCCGTAGCGCCAGTATTTTCGCGCGAAGTGCCAAGTGCGTCGAATTTTGAAATTACATCAAAACTAGTGTCGAGTTTTTCACCATTTGTGCGGGCTTCGCGCGCCAATAATTCTGGTAAATGATGATATGCTTGTGGGCCAACAACGATTTCAACAATTGGGGCGCGGTTCATAATTTCCGCACCCTCGGCCTGAGCAACACAACCAGCAACCGCGACTTTAAGATCCCCACCAGTTTTCTTTTTGGCGTCTTTCAATATCTTAAGACGTCCGATTTCGGAATAGACTTTTTCGGTTGCTTTTTCGCGAATATGGCACGTATTCAACACCACTAAATCGGCATCTTCGGCATTTTCAACGCTTTTATAGCCATGCGGAGCCAAGACATCTATCATTCGTTGCGAATCATAAACGTTCATTTGGCAACCATAGCTTTGAATATACACGCCTTTTCGGTTATCCTGTGGCTTTGCCATTAGTCTTTTTTCAAACCCGTATTCATTTTAATGGAATGCCATATAATTCCATGCGATGATCCACCAATTCAAACCCCATTTGCTTGGCGATTTCGCGTTGTAATTCTTCGATTCTTGGATCTGAGAACTCCAATACTTTGCCAGTCCGCATATCAATTAAATGGTCATGGTGATCGGTGCCCAATTCCTCATAACGCGACCTGCCATCGCGGAAATCATGGCGTTCAACAATTCCGCTTTCTGAGAGCAAATGAACTGTACGATAGACCGTTGCAATTGAAATCCTTTTGTCCAATGCCGAAGCGCGTTTATGCAATTCTTCAACGTCGGGATGGTCACTCGATTGCGATAAAACGCGGGCGATGATGCGACGCTGCTCGGTCATTCTCAAGCCTTTTTCAACGCATAATTTTTCAATTCTATCTTGCATTTTCCACCTATAATTCTTGATAATAGCGGCTTTGTTGCGAAATTCTAGTCGCATTCGCAATAATAACCAGTGTCAGCAGCAAGAAAAGCCGCTAAATTGCCGCACGCATTACAATGGCATCGCAATAGTCATCATTATTTCGCTTGTAATATTGCTTTCTTATGCTTAGCGTTAAGAAACCAGTTTTTTCATATATTTTGATTGCCGCAATATTATCTTTTGCCACTTCGAGAAAAACGGTTTTCATGTTGTCCACCTGCAGTATTTCTAAAAGCTGCTTAAGTGCGGCGCCGGCCAATCCTTTTCCGCGCAAATGCGGCGTCACCCACAACATAATTATTTCAGCTTCATCCAAAACAATTTGCACCAAAATGAAGCCAATCGCGGGTTCGCCAAAAACCCATAATTTTTGCGTCTCCACGTCAAAATCATCTAACCAATGTTGGTAATTAGGGTCCATCACTAGATTTTGGTGCAAAGCCACTATATCCGCGTCATTTGGCGATCGGAGCAAAGTTTCAATTTTGCTCAAGGCGCGCGCCTTTCCAAAGTTTTGCATCCGCGCCACGCAAATATAGCGGTTCGGCCTTTTGCGATATTGGCAAATGCGCGCCATATGAAGCCAGAACAAATGGATTTATTTCGGCTTGGTTTATTACGCCAAATTGCGGGTAAAATTCTTGCGCTTTGATTGCAGCTGGGCCGACCAAAACAAAATCATTTTCATGTTTTTCAAGAAAAGAAAAATCGGTGGCACGGGTCGGCGCGACAATTTCCTCGCGGCCTTGATAAACCGCGTAAAAAACACTGCCCGCGACATTGATTAGCGGTATTGCCTTGGCCGCTGCACTTTGCATTGCAAAAACTTCAAGCGTTGATACCCCAACACATGGAACTGCAATTGCCAAGGCCAGTGATTTTGCGAACGCCAAGCCAACCCGCACCCCAGTGAATGACCCCGGGCCGGTGGTGACAATAATTCGGCTTAAGTCCTATGCCGCGATTTGGGCTTGCGCCATGGAGCGTTCCACCATCGGCGCAATTTCTTCGGCTTGGGAATTGGGCGCATATAGGCTCGCGCTATAAATCTGCTCGCCATTTTTGGAAATCGCCACCGAGCAATGTTCAAGCGCCGTATCTAATCCCAAAATCAGCATTATTTCAACGCCAACATAGCCTCAATTGGCCGACCCACAATGGCTGCGCCGCCCTTAATGAGTATCGGGCGTTGCAATAAGCTCAAATCATTTGCGATGGCTGCAATGAGCGCATCATCGCTTTGATCAAGCTCCACCCCTTTTTCGATCGCGGTTTTTTCACGAATAATCGCACGAGCCGAACCAATTTTGCGGGCAATTTCAGCAATTTGAGTTTCGCTCAAACCCTCTGCCATATAATTGATTAGTTGCGGCTCTATGTCGTGTTCATGCAAAAGCGCGAGGCCTTTCACACAAGTTGAACATTTGGGGTAGTAAATTAGCGAATATTCCATTCTGCTCTCATAACATCTTTTGTATTGTTTCAGCAGTGGCTAGCAGCTTTTTCGCCATTTCAAGGTGCAGCAATTCCGCCATTTGCCCATTCACATTTATCACGGCTTTGCCAAAGTTTGCGGGATCTGAAAATGCTGCCACAATTGCCCGCGCGGCTTCAATTTCACTTGGCGAAGGCGAGAATATTTGGTTGCAAGGCGCAATTTGGGTGGGGTGGATTACGCACTTGCCATCGAAACCGAAATCTCTGGCTTGTTCGGTTTGCTTGGCGAAACTATCCATATCCACGATGTCATTATACACCGCATCAATTGCCGCAATTCCATATGCACTGGCGGCATTTACTGCGGCTGCCATTGCATAATGGAAAGCCGCCCGATTTGCATCCAATTTTGCACCGGTATCCTTTGCCATATCATTGAGGCCCAATATGATACCATATAATGGCAATGTTTCGGCGGCGCTGCAAATTTGCGCGATATTAATTATTGCCATCGGGGTTTCAATCATCGCCCATAGTGCAACCGACTTGCCGCCATTGTGGGCGTTGACGAAGCCAACAACTTTATCAAGATCTGCTTTTGAAGATATTTTTGGAAGCAATATTGCGGCACAATTAGTTGCAATTGCGGCCTCAATGTCGCTTTCGAACCACTCACTATTTATTGCATTAGTGCGAATTATTAGCTGGCGCGAGCCATAACCACCCCCAGCTATGGCATCCACAACTGTGACCCGCGCGGCATTCTTGGCATCTGGCGCAACTGCGTCTTCAAGATCAAAAATAATGCAATCTGCGGGCAAGGATTTCGTTTTTTCCACCGCTTTTGAATTTGCCCCGGGAACAAATAGAAAAGAACGCCGCAATGCAATATTTTTGGTTGTCATAAATCTTTCCTTTGTGGCATTATGATAATGCGCTGCTTTGTGTCGCGCAAGCATTTAGAAAGTTTACCATGAGCGTGCAAGTTTCGGGTTATGTTGCCAATGGTTTTGAAAGGGTTTTTGACCAATTCAATAAAAATTTTATTGACGGCCTCGAATTGGGCGCTGGATTTTGCGTGCAAATTGAAGGCGAAGTTGTTGTCGATTTGGTCGGTGGCTTTGCCGATAGGGCCAAGGAAAATAGATGGGACAGCCGAACCTTAGTCCCAATATATTCAACCACCAAAGCAATTGCCGGCATTGTTATTGCGCGATTGATGGACAAAGGCTTGCTGGCATTTGATGATAAAGTTTCCAAATTATGGCCCGAATTTGCAGCGCATGGCAAAGATGTAACCATTGCACAAGCTATGAGCCACCAAGCTGGCGTGCCAGGGTTTGCAAACCCAATTGACCCAGCCTTATGGCTTGACCCGCCCAAACTTGCGGCAGAATTGGCGAAACTCGCGCCAATGTGGGAAGTTGGAACCAAGGCGGGCTACCACCCTTTAACCTGGGGATATATTGTCGGCGAATTGGCAATGCGTGCCGAGGGACGCAGCCTTGGCAGCCATTTGCGAGACGATATTTGCGCGCCTTTGGGCATAGATTTTTGGATTGGCCTGCCCGAAGCCGAACACGGCAGATGCGCGCAAATTGAAAAACCGCGCGAAGCGCCCGCACTTGGTGACATTTCGTCGTTAAAGCAAGTGGCTTTTTGGAAGCCTTGGTCGGCACCCAATCGTGGTAGCCGCGATTGGCGCGAAGCGGAAATTCCGTCCGCCAATGGCCATGGCACAGCCAAATCGGTTGCAACTCTTTACGGCATTTTTGCAAATGATGGCGAGATTTTAGGGCGTGAGATTGTCTCCAAATCCACCATGAGGGAATTCACAAAAGAGCGCATACGCGGCCAAGATTTGGTTTTGCCATTTGATATGCATTGGGCCGCGGGCATTATGATAAATAATAACCATTTTTATGGGCCAAACCCAAATACACTTGGGCATTCAGGTTGGGGCGGTTCATGCGGTTTTGGCGATCCAGCCCGCAGAATTGCTTGCGCCTATGTTATGAACAAGCAGTCAAGCTATTTAGCAGGGGATAGTCGCGCGACCAGTTTAATAGAAGCGCTTTATGGTTGTTTATAGCTCGGCAATTACTGCGTCGCCCATTTGTGAAGTGTTTAATGTCCCACCCAAATCTTTAGTGCGTGCGCCTTTATTAAGAGCCGCAATCACCGCCGTATACAATAAGTCGGCCAGATCTTCGCGCTCCAAACTATTGCGCAGTGCCATTTCAAAGGACAGTATCGCCGCCAATGGGTTGGCTAAGCCTTTGCCCGCTATATCGGGCGCCGAGCCGTGAATTGGTTCGTAAAGGCCAGGTTTGCCCTTTTCGCCCAATGCCGCCGATGGCAAAAGGCCAATTGAACCAGTAATTGCCGCCGCCAAATCCGACAATACATCACCAAACAAATTGTCAGTCAAAAGCACGTCAAATTGCTTGGGCGCGCGCGCGATTTGCATTGCGGCATTATCGGCCAAAACATGTTCAAGTGCGACATCGGAATAATAATCCTGGTGGATTTGCGTAACTACTTGGCGCCACAAAAGCCCGGATTCCATGACATTGGATTTTTCCAAACTAGCAACACGATTTTTGCGTTTGCGAGCCAGTTCAAAAGCAACATGGGCGACACGTTCAATTTCGCCTGTAGTGTAAACCTGTGTATCATAACCACGTTTTGAGCCATCGGGCAGGACATCAATGCCGCGCGGCTGGCCAAAATAAACGCCGCCACAAAGTTCGCGCACAAACATAATATCAAGCCCCGCGACCAATTCACGTTTAAGCGAACTTGCATCAGCGAGTGCATCAAAACAAATTGCTGGGCGCAGATTGGCAAAAACTACCATTTCCTTACGAAGATTAAGCAGCCCCATTTCAGGGCGTTTATCGCGCGGGGCATTTGCCCATTTTGGACCACCAACTGCACCCATTAAAACTGCATCTGCGGATTTGGCACGGGCGATTGTTTCATCCGAAATTGGGACGCCACAAGCGTTAATAGAAGCGCCGCCAAAAAGCGCGCTTTCAACATTCAGTTTAAACCCATAGGATACGCGCAATACATCAATCACACGTTCAACTTGCGTGATAACTTCGGGCCCAATGCCGTCGCCGTGGAGAAGGAGGAGTGTTTTGCTCATGATAATTACCCAAATTGATGGGGGCAATTAGCCAGCATTTTGGCAATAGTCAAATTACAGAGAATTATTGACTTGGTTCAGCAGTTTTTGAGGTTTGGTCCTGCAAAAGCGCGTTTCTAAGACTCCGTTCGATTTTGACCGTGGGCGCGAACATCACACAAAGTGGACCGAGCGCTGAACCAATGACGGCAGCCAACGCATCAATAATATCGGGAGTGACAACTTCCACCAAAAAACCTCATTACAATGAGCATTAACCATTTATCAATCAATGTTAAGCAAATATTAAGATGGAAATCAAGTATCTATTGCATTTACAATGCGTTAACCACGTTTATTGCAAGCAAACAACAGGTTAAGTTTGAAGCCAAAACCTCAGCTTATTTTGCGCCTATCGTTCACTTCGGCATTGATAGCCTTAGAAAAATCAAACTTGGTAATTGGCGCGCCGCCAACTTCAGGTGATAAACGACCCAAACGCCGCGCTACAAAACGACTAAGGCGAACTTTGCCTGTAATACCAGTTAATTTGCCCAAATAACTAACTTGGGCCGGAGTAGGCGGAAAAATCGGACTTAAAACTGCACTCATAACTACACCTTCATGCTTGTTACAGGAACAAGATAAGAACAAATAGTTAATAAGTCAAGCCCAAAAATTAACTAAATCGGTGATTTACCTTAAAAATCGGCAATGTTAGGATTTGTTACGTCCGTTTGTGGCGTGGCGAGCGACATTTTTGTGCAGTTCGTGCATCGGACATCCAAGCGTAATTGGTTACGCTCAATTTTAGGCTCTCAGATTTTGTCAGAAGAGAGAAAGATTAAGTGGCTTTGGAATGGTTTATGGAAAATCTTGCTTTTCCAAAACCATTCGTCAAGCGTGTTTTGCGCCCTAGGTTTTTGTCAAGTCCTCGCGCAAAGCGCGACCGCGAAGCGGCTTCGGGACTTGACAAAAACCTAGGGCGCGAAGGCATAATAACCGAATGGGCTTAAGGCAAACCT
>ERZ1292633.3576-Hain-H41-02um-R1-3576-length-15025-cov-7_pt1 | contig 15025 bp, 9 predicted proteins | sample MGYA00564406_ERZ1292633 | MGnify/ENA primary metagenome ERZ1292633 (study PRJEB36523, sample SAMEA6512639) | groundwater metagenome | collected 2019-01-08 | study: AquaDiva: Metagenomics assemblies of 32 groundwater samples
GATTTTTACCTCCTTTTGGACTGTGCCTCACAGACGACAAACGACCCAGCAGACGGGGGCGCCCCTGTCGCCCCCGGACCCTCCTCGCCGTCCCACGCGTCATCCTCGGCTCAACGTCTGCACGAACGCCCGACGTCGACGACCGGCCTGCACGAGACCGTGCCGCTGCACCGTGTCGTGCAGTGCCAACTCATCGGTGAGCCGCTCCCATTCGACGCGGCGAGCAGGCTGACGAGCCCTAGCTCCCCGGCTGCTCCACCTGCCCTAGTCAAACCCACCAACGAGGCCCGAGCTCCGTCGGCTAAGTCAGCTGCTGCGGTCGGGGGGCCGGAGGGTCTTCCGCCGGCTTTTTCGCTCCTTTCCCCAAAGGCGGGTGGGGGGCGTGGTGCTGCACCATCCGCAGCGGTCCCCAAATCCCCCGAACCGGAAGGGACGTCGTTCCTCGAAATGTCCACGCGTGCTGCGCCCGCGCTGGCACCTGCTGGAGCGGGCGCTCGAGCTGCCAGGTCAATGCTGAATCAAGGCACGCGCGACCCCTCCGGACACGACGACGCGGCTCAGGAAGCAGGCGCGGAGGACAGCGCAACGGAGGGACTCGCCGTGCACGTGAGCGCGACGGCGGGCGTCAAGATGGAGACCGCAACCGTCCCGTCGCCGATCGCGACAGCTCCCAACGTAGTGGGGAGTTCAACGGCCTCCGCATCACCGCGTGCAGGCGGGTCGCAGAAACGTGGCGGTGCATCTCTCAACGACCACGGTGCCAGCCGATCAGAACCGCGCTCGCTGGTCGGTAGGCCGCCTGACCCGTTTGCGTCCAGCACAAGCCGCGTCCGCCACGAGATCCCACCTCCAGCCCCGGGCCTCGGGTCGCCGCCGCCGACGCCGTCCGGATTTGTGCCCGCGGTCGGCTTACATGAGGCGTCCACGCGAGCTCAGACAGAGGCGGCGGCGGCGGCGGCTCGGCGGGCGGCAGTCGTTTCAGCCGCGCGGCTTCAAGCTGAATGGGAAGCAGAAAACGCGACAGCGTCGCGGCCAAGGCCCTTCGACGCGTCCCCGCTGCTGGAAGCGGTCCTCGCTGCAGTGGACGCCGATGCCGGCGCGGATAGCGGCCTTCCAGCCAGTCCGTCCGTGCGGCTTGCCCTACGCACGTTAGATTTCCAAGGAACGGACCGAACGGTCCTTGCGCGTCCCGCGGAACCTTGGGCGCCCCTCGCGACCCCGGTGGCGTCGCCGCGGCGTCTCGCCGGCGTTGGATCGGCTCCAGTCTCGTCGACGCGGCTGACCACGCCGGCCGCGGCAGCGCATCCACTGGCAATGCGACCGCGGGAGGCCAGCCTGCGGGCGGTCACGTCGTCGAAGGGCGTCCCCGTCGCCTCGGCCAAGTACATCATCGTCCGGCGAAACCCGGAGTCGCTCGCCCTTGACGCCTCATCGCTGGGAGCAGCGGGAAAGAGGAAGTGAAAGTTACGCGCGTCTGTGGCGCGTCGCATGGACCGGGAATCGGCAATATTCACTCCGCGTGATAGTCTCATTCTGTGTACGACCAGTCGTTTTTTCGTCTCTCTCATCCAGATTCTTCGATCTCTCCATCCGCGTGTTCTTTGAAATGACTGACACAATTGCCTCGATCGCTCGTTGTGCTGTCTCTCTCTCTCCATCCGGCCAAACCGGTGAGTTTAGACGGGTGCCCTCTCCCCCTTCCCTCATCATGCTCAAGGGCCTCTCTCCGCGGCTACGACGCGCTCGGCCCAATGAGCGGCCTCCGGTGGCTGACAACTCACCCTTGGCGTCCCCTCGAACAGCAAATCAGTCGCGCGAGACGTGCGGTGGCGCGTTCGACGATCTGGCCACCGTCCCGTTTGGCATCGGGAGCGAGTCGTCCGCCGCCGCGGCCGTGGATGCATCGATCGCGCACGACACTGACTTGTCCACGCTGCCGAAGGACGTCCAAACCATCCGCCTGCTCGAACTCGTCACATCGTCGCGCGCCGCGCGATTCAGCCAGCAGCCAACTCGGCCGGTGGCTGACCTGTGGAATCGCCACTTGCCGGAATGGATCGTCAACTACGACAGCCTGCCAGCCGCCGCCAAGGACCGGTTCGACGAACTGTTTCCCGCCTTGTGCGCGCAAGTCGAAGTGCAGCGAGACACCCTGCGCCATATCACGATCGCGCAGTATCCGGTGCTGCTCGGCGACCTGGCGTTCTTGTTGTTTCAACCGCACGCCGGGCGCTGTAGCGAGATAACGCCTAAAGCGCAGCACCTCACGTCGTTGACGCTCACGTTTTGCCGCCTTAAGGACGACGCCGTCAGCGTGATGTGTGCGTGGCAGCTGGCCGCGGATTCGAAAGCAACAGCGGCGGGTCCCCGGGGGCGGCGTGGCGACGCGGCGGCCGACGCAGATGGTGCGGAGCCGAGCCATCAGAGCGGGAACGACTCGACTCTCGCACCGCTTTCCAGTGCGACGTTGACGTCGCTCGACCTCAGCCACAACAGCTTGACCTGCTTGAGTCTCCGGCCCTTGTACTCGCTGGTGACAGTCGGCGGCCGCCTCATGCGACTGAGTTTGCGCGGCAATCAGCTCACCGATGTTCCATGGGGCTCCACCGCGGCCGGAACGCGGGCTGATACCAAGACGGACGCCATCACCACCAGCTTGCCCACGCCGCAGAGCAGCAAGCTGCCCACGTCGAGTCCATCGATCACCGTCCTGGACTTGCTGCGGGACACCGCTGCCCGGTCGCTGAAGTGGATCGATCTTGGGTTTTGTCGCATGCACTGGACGCTCGTGAACGCTATCATTGACTATCTTCCCTACGCCGCGCAGCACGGCATTGTGCTCGATGGGCACGAGCTGAACCCGAAGGCCACCGTCGAAGTGCTCAACGCCGTGCAGTCGAACGCGTCGCTCACGGAGGTGTCATTCCGTCTCGGCGGCGCCGGGTGCACGGAGGCGTTCCACGAGCGGCTGCGCGGCCTCTTGCGGAGAAATCAAGCGACTCTGTCTGAGCGCGTTGGTCGAGAGCACCGAAAAATTGTCAGAGCGAGGCGGCGACTAGCGCGGCAGAAGGACTCCGAGCGCGCTGGAGTCATCGGCGAGGCCACCGCATCGTCGACGGTGTTCACCACCGCCACTGGCCGATCCGCTGTCGACGAGGACGTCGACCTCAGCGCATCCATGGCCAATCTAGAAGCAAGCATGTCCTTCTGCGGGGACGCCGGTCGAAGCCTGGCGCTCCAGCACCATCCAGCTAGCGGCCATGATGCACCCGCCGCGCATAAAAAATCAACGACGATCGATGAAGACAGCGACGACAGTTCGTCGCGTTCGCCTCGACACGGCGGTCACCACTATAGCGGTGCGCTGTCGCCTGGCTACCGTGAGTACACCACCAACGAGCCGCACCTCGACGCTGTCAATGTAGTACTTTAGTGAGTGATGGTTCGGGAGCGTCCCCGGGGCCACCCGGACCTCTGCGACATGATGTGCCAGGATGATGCTGGACGATGAAAACATGATGTGTTCTTGTTTGGTTCTTCTCTTTTGTCACGACCCAGCTGCGCAAATGAATAACGACCGTCGTCCGTCTCTCTTGGAGGGCCGCGAACGGGTGTCGCTGGCGTCGTGGAATGAGGTCGTGCACACCCTTGACGTGGCTCGCCGAATGCGGCGGCGCAAGGGTGGGGCTGGTGACGAACAGGAGGTCATTGACGTTGATGGGGGGGAGCCAGAGGGGCTCCGCGAGTGGCCGCTCGGCGGCGGCTTGGCGACGCGACTGGCCATTATCCCTTCTGACCCATCTGACAGAACCGGCGGCTTGCGCCAATCGCCCACACCCCCCGCGGCCCCAGGTCCTCGAGATGTCCGTGTCACTGTGTGCAGCTCCACTGGCGCGGACCAAGATTGGCCATTGCGCCGCCGGGAGCTGGAGGCAGCGCTGCTTTCCTCCGGCCGCCGCCCCTCCACCAGCGTGGGCCGGACATGCGCTGGCGTCGTCGCCGACCCTCCAAGGGATGCGGTGGCAGCACGGGTCAGGAACGCGGCGTTTGATGACGATCCGAGATCCGCGGCGACTCGTCTGGTCGCGAGACTGCCGCGCGACATGCTGCAGGATCTTGAACTGGCGAGCGCGAGAGCCTACGATGGCTCAGAGAGGGGCGATGACCCGACGATCACGACGCCAAAATCGTCGAGCGATGGTGTCAAACACCTATCGGGGGCACTTTCATGCCACGGCCTCACCTCCACGCGCAAGACAAATGATCAGGGGCTGGAGGCCCTGCTCCGCCGCGTCGTCGCGGACGAAGTGGCCATCCTGCGGCGTCACGTTGACCACCGTTTCGACGCCATTGAGCGGCTGTTACTCCGTCACTGCGTCGTCGAGCCGTCACCGGAATGGACGTCGCCTTGATGCCTCTGCAAACACGCCCAGCGTTGATCTCAGCTCTTGCGACCCAGTGCCGTTGGTGAACCGCTGCGAGCTACATCCTTTCTCTCATTCTCTCCCACATCGCTCTCTCAGAGTGTTTGATCAACGCATTACTGCATGGCCGCCGTCTCCCTCGCCGCACCTGGGGCGCTCGTCGAGGGCGACTTTCAGTACGGCATCATCGTGCTAGCACCGCTCGAGACCGTGACGTCCATGCTCCGCGACACCGACGCCATCGCGCTGTGGGCCCGTCCAGTGGTCCACTGTTGCTTGGTGGAAAACGGCCTTGCCCCTTCGGCCCTCGGCTGCACGCGTCGCACCGTGCTCACCCCTGGCGCCTCGCAGCCAACCGAATCGATCCTTCGCGAGACGCTGGTATCCGCGCGACTGACTGCCGGTTGCGTCAAGGGCTTCGTCACGACTCGACTTACCGAAGCTTGTCATCGCGCCGCGGGGCAGCCCGTTTGCCAGGTTACCACCCTCCCGTGCGTGGACATGATCACCACGATCACGGTCAGCCCCGTGGCCGGCTGCGTCGACAAGGACAGGTGTTTCGTCGACTGGTACTCCACCGTGTCGTGCGCGTCGCTGCAGGATCTCGCAGCGGTGCTGACTTTTTTGCGTGAAAGGTGGGCGCAGCCTTTAGTTGACGCCCTGGCGGATGCCGCGCTCCACCTTGTGTTGCCGCCCACGACCGTCCGCGGCGGTGGCGTCAGCCCCACTTACCAGCGGCTCTTCGATGAGTACGACGATCTTCTCGTCCGCGTCGGCGCTGCCGCCGACCGCGGCACCGCGGTGACCCCGGAGCTATCCCGCAGCTTCGAGAGACTGTTCGACGGGTGGCTGGTCGCCGTCAAAGAGCTTTCGAGCATGGAGCGGCTCGTCGCCGGCCTGCGCGATGAGTTGCAAAGTCGGCTGGCCATTCACGCCGAAATGGCGAGCCGCGTGGCTCAGCTCGTGACCGAAAACAACCGGCTCCATGCCGCCGTCATCTTCGCGGAACACGGCATCGCGCGCCCCTCGGGTGGGCAAGACAGCGTACCAGTAGCCGCGCCCGTCGTGACGGACGAAGCGCCACTCGCTCCTGGTTCGCGTGACGCCTCCGAATCGGCGGCTGCCGCGGCGATGGGCCATGACGCCTCGTCCGAATCGGCTACTGTGGCGTCGGGCCACGACTCGGCGGCGATCGTCGCCGCACCCGGCGGCGGCTCTGAGCCGCGGCCGCCCATGACGCACCACCAACGCATGGTTGGCAAGGCGTCGTTTTCCGAGGCGGAGTGTCTCGCCCAATTCGCCCGCCTTGACGCAGATCGCACGGGCATGCTTTCCGCCGACGCCATCTCGGACCTCCTATCAGCCGCCGATCCGCGCTCTGACTATGACATTGCCCTGGTGCTCGCTGCCAGCCGCAGCAAGGCCGCAGCGGCTGGCAGAGACCGAGGGGCGCACATCTCCACCACGCCGCGCCCGGCGGACGCGCGACGGGCATACTTCCGGGCCGCGGCGGATGCTTGGATCGCCAGGTATGGTGGCGGCGACCGCCGTGGTGTGACGCCGGCGGAGTTTGCCGTGCTTCTCTGCCAGCTGGCTAAGTGAACCATTTGTGAGGCGGCGGGGGGATCACGCACTACGTAGAAGCCGTGTCGGTGTGTGTAGTTAGACTCACCGTCAGAAGTCAAATCGTCTTGCGTTGACAGCCCGCGGTCGTCTCCGTGGCATCCAATGGCGACTTGTGGGACCCCAACCATGTCACGACACGACGACTCACAGGAACATTTCTGTCACAATTATCACGTGTCTCTTTCACTTTCCTTTCATACTCGCTTTCCCTTCGCGGGACTCTCGGCTCTCCTCCTTGGGCTCGCCGTCGTATGGAGCGACACCTTCACCGCAACGTCGCGGCGCTCGAGATGCACCTGGAGGGGCTCAGGCGAGAGACGTCCCCTAGCGTCCAGGCCCTCATGGCGAGCCGCGATGCGGTGTGCGTCGTGCTCGACGCAATCCGGGGTGGGCGTTCCACATCCGACGCCGCGGCGCACGTGCCGCTCGACGGGAACGCCGCCTTAGCGTTGGCGCAGACGACTCTCAATGGGTTGTGGCGCACCCTGGAGCTCCGCATCGCTCCATTGCCAAGTCGTGCGGTGCCGCTCTCGTGCAGGCGTCTGCGTCCGAGCTGCTCAGCAAGTGGAATGGGGAGAGCGAACGCTCGGTGAGGTCGCTGTTTGAGTTTGCGCGTTGCTGTCACCCCCGGGTGATTCTTTTCTTGGACGAAATTGACGCGCTCTGCGCCATCCGCGGCAGCTCTGGGGAGTCCGAAGTCGGCCGCCGCATAAAGACAGAGTTCTTGCTTCAGATGAATCATGTGCTGCACAGCCTTCCCGACAACAGCCGCCAGCCCGGCATGGTCCGGTCCCACCACCCTGACGATCGGACGACGACGACGACGAGCGGCAACGTCGTCACAGAATTCTTCTTCGTCCTCGCTGCCACAAACGTGCCGTGGGACATCGACCCCGCGATGCGCCGGCGCTTCGAGGAGCTCGTTTATGTTGCGGTCGCCGACGATCGGGAGCGCCTCGGCATCATCACCAGGGAGTTGGCATGCGCCGCCACGCACGGGGAGACGGATGACCCTGCATGTCTGTGTCGCGGCACCAACGACCTTCTCAAGGGTTGCTCGCAGGCCGAGGTCGTGACCGTCATCGGGCGGGCCCGGCGCCTCGCAGCCGCGCGCTGCTGTGTTGCGGCGATGAAAAACGGAGGACGGCTGCCGTCATTCGACTTTGTCACAGACGTCGGCCTGACCTGGGCGGACTTGCAAGCCGCCAAGTTGCAGTGTCCGCGAACGTCTTCCGACTCCGACCTGCAAAGGTATGATGCCTGGCGGCTTGCGTTGACGTAAGCCACCGCGCGGGCGCCAATCCTACTAACCTCAAATCGACGTATTCCTCGATTTTTTTTCCATGTTTTTTCACTCGAGATGTGTCTCCCCGCCATATTGATTCTGATTTTCAATGCCGTCACCTCGTCGCGTGTAGTAGTAATGTAATGAAGAGAGATGTGATCGGTGGCATCACTGCTTGGGGAGTTGAGGAGCGGCGGCGTCACATAAAGTGCGAAGTGCGCGGTCACCTCCCAACGAGTAAACATGTCGCCGATTGTCATTGTGTTCGGCTTGTGCCTGGCGTTGCTAGGGACCACGACATTCTGTCAGCCTACGCCGCCCGGATCGGCCTCTTTGTGCGACCCCAACACGCAACTGTGCAGCTTCAACTGCGACGTCGCCAGCATTGCGTTGCTCGATCCGCATGACCGCCAAGCGTCTTGCTCCCCGGTGTCAATGGCGTGGGCGACCCGCGTCACGACCATGTTGGGTGTCGCCCCCATCGTACCGCCCGCGAGTCCATACGCCACCATGTCGTGCGACGCCAGTAGCAGCGGCTCGGGAAGCGCAGATGTGACTTGCGCCGACGTGCGCATCGAGGGCAGCGACGGTACGACGCTGTCGCAACTGATCCCCTGTGGCGAGTGCGTCAAGGACGTGGCCGGAGGGGGGAGCGGATACATGTTCGTCACCTGCGTCGGCGCCGCGACGGCCAACGCGTCGTCGACAAGTGGCAAAAACGCAACGGCCCAGTCGTCGCAGGCCGCCATCGTCCACTGCGCGGATGCGGCCTGCTCCACCTGTTCGCCCCGAGCCACCGTGCTCCGGGTCCGGGCTTGGGTGACCGACGATGGCGCTGCTGCAGCGCCTCGCTACTTCTTCAATGCCGTGACGCCGTGCTCGAGCGCCGCCGTCTTGCTCTACGCAGATAGGGTCGCGTGCCTCGGCGGCATTAACGCCGTCGCCCGAATTGGCTCTCTCGCGACGGATGTCTGCGATAGTTCGCGCGGCGTGTTGCTATCATGTCCGTTGCGCAGCGCTGGCGCACCGGCCACTTATTACTCCTTTGTGCTCTCGGAGTACTCGTGCGCCGGTGGAACGGACGCGGCGTCGACGAGTGCCGTGCTCCAGCAATGCGGCATGACCGACTGCTCCTTGGACTCATCGTGCTTTGTCGGCGAGGCGGCGGTGTTCACAACGCTCCCTGGAGTAAAGCAGTACGTCGAAGATCGTGCAGTTTTAGGTCAAAACGGGGTCTGGGCGGCCATGTGCGGTCCGCCGCTGAACGGCACATGCATTAGCCTTGCCGCAGTGTCCGTGGCGGGCATGCCCATTCCCGATGGTGCGAACCCTATTGCCGTCGCCCGATCGTCTCTTCGCAACGTGACGCTCGTGTCCACCATCGTGTGCAATGTGAGCTACCAGTTCGGAGCACCGCAAGGTGTCGAGCGTATCGTCCGCATCATTTGCACGCCGCATGCTGCCAGCGGCGCGACGCTCGTGGTCGCCGACTGTAGCCGCTCCACCGCCGCGGCCGGAACAGGGTGGACATGCGTCAACACGACGATCGACACCGCCTCGGAACTCACCGAAGTCACTGCCTGGCCGTGGCAGAGCCAAACGGCGGCCGGCAGCGGGGCGGGGCTCGCCGCGGTTATCGACGTTGCCGCGCTCCTCCCGCAGCCTTCCTCCGCGACGGCGCCGCCGCTCTTCAATCCGTCGGGCCCCACGGTGATTGCCTTTGCGACGCAACTTGCTTCGTGGAACCCTGCGACGCCCGGCGCAGCGACGCCGCCGTTTTCTCCATGCGCCTATTCCCTCATCGTCGAGGCCGACGGGGCCACAGCAACCGCAGCCGTCACCGCGGCAGCCGCCGTCCCGTTGGGCAGCTGCGTGGGCGCTGGCCATCGTGTGTACGAGTGCGATGTGTTGGGTCCGTCGAAAAGCGGCGGTTCCACACCGCCTCCGCCAAGCAGCGCGATTCCTGCGCCCCCACTCACGGCAATTGTGCGGCGCTGTGTGTTCCGCGCGAACGGCACCGCCGCGGTCGCGAACACGTGCCCCGCGTCCGCCGGAGAACCTTGTGTCAACGGCTTGGAGACCGCCGCGACCCTTCCATCCGGCTCCTGCGTGGACCGCGGGCTTGCCTCCGCCTTAACGACGGAGCTGACGTGCTCCAAACCCAACTCGGCGATTCCCCCACCATGCGCGGCGGTGACCATGGCGGCATCTTGCAGCCACACGGCCACCGCCCCTCCTGCCACTTCCATGCGGCAACAAGTCCCTATGGTGTGCGGGTCGTGCGATCGCCGGGATGGCGGGCCGTACTCCAAGCTGCACTGCGACGGCACCTACAGCGTCGGGACCTCGTGGTTCGCGACGTTCATGTGGAACTGCGACGAGCTCTGCAGCAACTGCATGGGCGCCGCGACCGTGACCATCAGATCGCCCGGCGGCGGCAGTGGTGCCGATCCGCCTCCACAGTGCGTGGCTGTGTTCGATTCGGGCGCCTTCATCACCGATGCCATGCAGCTACCGTGCTCCCACACGCTGCAAGTGCGTCAATTCCGCTCGACGGCGAGCAACTCCCCTGCCAACTGCTCGACGCGCGATAACCTCACCCTGACATCCGACTTCGGCGTCCCTGGGGGCTCGTGCCTCGACGGCGTTGCCCTTGTCGACTGTCAAGAGCTGGCGCAGACGTCGTCGCCCGCCCCGCCGACCGACGCAGGCGTCAGCAGCAAGCTGAAGGTGTTCGTGATGCTGTTCCTCTTCGCCACGCTTTGCGCCGTGTGCGCGTTCGTTTACACCATCTATCTGAGGCACCGAGTTGCCTCCGGCGCGTATCGGCAGGAACTGCTCGACATGGGCGACGATATCACGGTGTCACAGCAGCAGCACGCAACACCTAGCCGCCCATCCCACTCGGTGAGGCACACGTCGGGCGCGGCGGCCGATGACCATGAGCTCAACTCGGATGCCGGAAGCGACGCCAGTGTCGATGTGTGAGCCTGACCAGGGCACGGTGCCGCCCGTCGTGTGTGCGTGTGCTAGTCATACGGGAAGGGGGAGGCAGGTCGGTTGTGGCTCTCTGCGCTTCATGTTCACAGCTACCCAGACCGTACGTTATCCATCAGCCTTATCCCGGACAGGTGTTGCGTTTTTCATTCTCGAATTCAGGTCTTTTCGCCGTTGACCGCCGTATGTCCGCGGTGGCCAAGCTGCGGTACGAACTGCTCTTCTGTTCGAGCGAGGATGATTTCGCTCGGGCCTCGGAGCTCACCCGACCGCTGCCTTCAACGCGCGGCTGGCAGTCGGCGAAGCAGTGCGAGTATCCACAACAGCTCGCGTTTCGTTTCGACGGGGAGGTGACGCTGCGGCAGGTGCAGATCCTGGTGCACGAGAGCAAAACGCCAGCGCGCATTGACGTCTACGTCAGTTTCCTCTCCCCCTCAGACGAGGGGCAGTTCCCGACGTACGAGAGCAGCGTGTTTCTGTTCATCGGTTACGTTTCTTTCTCTCGGAACGCGGACGGTCGGTACAAGAGCGGCGAATTGCGCTCCGTGCGTCTCGACGATAGCGTTCGCATTCTTTATCTGAAGCTTGTCATTCGAGAACCGCACGAAAATCCACTCAACTTTTACGGCCAGGTTGGCATTACGAGCGTCGTGTGTGTCGGGACGGTCGTCACCCGGCTGGCCCCGTCGTTGCTGTTTCCACGACAGAGGTCGACCCAGTCCGGCGTCATGACACTGGCAACTGCGGGTGCCGCACCGGATCCGGCGTGGGTAAGCGGTGCTGATGGCCCTGGCATTTCAGGCGCGGCGTCCGCTGCGCTCCTGGGCCGCAGCGCGGCGGGCAGCAAAACCGGCGCTCTCACTCCGCTGCAGCAGCTCATGCTTGACGTCGACTACGACCGCGTCATTCTCGGAAAGATCAAGGAGCTGACTGCCGCCAAGGAGCACGCCGCGATCCACGAACAGTACGATTTAGCACGGCGTCTCAAGCTTCAGATTGACGAGCTGATTCCGGTCGGCGCCAAACTTCAGAGCCTCGAGTCGCGTAAGCGGCAGGCGACGCTCGACGAGGACTTTGAGATGGCGCATCTCCTTAAGCTTCAAATTGAGGAGTTGCGGGCGCAAGCCATATCCATCCGGGTCGCGCAGTCCTCCCCTTCGCACAGGCTAGAGCTGTCGATGAAATCGCAGCACGCGGCGGCGGCGCCGGCAGGGGGCTTCACCCCGTCCCTGCCGGCGTCCCCTGGCGGGCGCATGGGGGCCTCCTCCCCGTTCGTCCTCCCCGCGGAAGCGACGCCAGTGTCGATGTGTGAGCCTGACCAGGGCACGGTGCCGCCCGTCGTGTGTGCGTGTGCTAGTCATACGGGAAGGGGGAGGCAGGTCGGTTGTGGCTCTCTGCGCTTCATGTTCACAGCTACCCAGACCGTACGTTATCCATCAGCCTTATCCCGGACAGGTGTTGCGTTTTTCATTCTCGAATTCAGGTCTTTTCGCCGTTGACCGCCGTATGTCCGCGGTGGCCAAGCTGCGGTACGAACTGCTCTTCTGTTCGAGCGAGGATGATTTCGCTCGGGCCTCGGAGCTCACCCGACCGCTGCCTTCAACGCGCGGCTGGCAGTCGGCGAAGCAGTGCGAGTATCCACAACAGCTCGCGTTTCGTTTCGACGGGGAGGTGACGCTGCGGCAGGTGCAGATCCTGGTGCACGAGAGCAAAACGCCAGCGCGCATTGACGTCTACGTCAGTTTCCTCTCCCCCTCAGACGAGGGGCAGTTCCCGACGTACGAGAGCAGCGTGTTTCTGTTCATCGGTTACGTTTCTTTCTCTCGGAACGCGGACGGTCGGTACAAGAGCGGCGAATTGCGCTCCGTGCGTCTCGACGATAGCGTTCGCATTCTTTATCTGAAGCTTGTCATTCGAGAACCGCACGAAAATCCACTCAACTTTTACGGCCAGGTTGGCATTACGAGCGTCGTGTGTGTCGGGACGGTCGTCACCCGGCTGGCCCCGTCGTTGCTGTTTCCACGACAGAGGTCGACCCAGTCCGGCGTCATGACACTGGCAACTGCGGGTGCCGCACCGGATCCGGCGTGGGTAAGCGGTGCTGATGGCCCTGGCATTTCAGGCGCGGCGTCCGCTGCGCTCCTGGGCCGCAGCGCGGCGGGCAGCAAAACCGGCGCTCTCACTCCGCTGCAGCAGCTCATGCTTGACGTCGACTACGACCGCGTCATTCTCGGAAAGATCAAGGAGCTGACTGCCGCCAAGGAGCACGCCGCGATCCACGAACAGTACGATTTAGCACGGCGTCTCAAGCTTCAGATTGACGAGCTGATTCCGGTCGGCGCCAAACTTCAGAGCCTCGAGTCGCGTAAGCGGCAGGCGACGCTCGACGAGGACTTTGAGATGGCGCATCTCCTTAAGCTTCAAATTGAGGAGTTGCGGGCGCAAGCCATATCCATCCGGGTCGCGCAGTCCTCCCCTTCGCACAGGCTAGAGCTGTCGATGAAATCGCAGCACGCGGCGGCGGCGCCGGCAGGGGGCTTCACCCCGTCCCTGCCGGCGTCCCCTGGCGGGCGCATGGGGGCCTCCTCCCCGTTCGTCCTCCCCGCGCACGCGTCGGCCATGGACGCGGGCGCCGCCGCCAATCGGCACGGCGCGACGGGCTACTTTGGCGAGGAGGCGACAGGCTACCACTCTGCCGGGGGGGGAGGCAGCGGACCCTCAGACGTGCCGTTTGACGAGCGCCCCGCCGTGGCGAGCGGACACGCCGCCGCCCCACCGGACGTGGACAGCGCAGGGGCGCTGGCGCGGGGAAGCGCGTTGCCCGATGCGCACACTGGCGATCTCATCGGGCCGAAGGACATGATGCACTACGACGTTGTTATGCAGCAGCTTGTGTCGAAGAGGGCCGACGACCCCACGCCGCCGGAGAACGTGCGCTCGTCGTGCAGCGACGTCCCCAATTTTTCGGACATCGTCGCCACACTCGGCCTCTACACGACATGCTGCGCCTTCAGCAAGAGGCACGCGCTGCGCGAGGCGGTGATCCAGGTGCTGCGCGAGCACGGGGACCGCGTGCTAACCCACTGTGACAGCACGCAGTTGGTGAGCGCGTACGTCATGCTCATCGGCGCGCGCGGCATCGGGGTGCACGACGCGATCAGTGGCGTGGTGTGCGCCGCCATGGAAATGGCATCGGATATCGCCGCCGGTGCGTTTCACGGGAACTGCACAGTAGCCATGCAACGCTTCGGCCTGCCTTTGGCGAGGCCCGTCGTGGCCAAGGCCGGCGATGCTCAGCTTAAGATCCGCACGCTCGCGCGGCGTCTCCTGCGCCAGTGGATGCTGGGTGGGACCAAGCAAAACGCAGTGGGAGTGGAAGGAGTGCTCAAGTGGGCGACGGATGCCTCCGTCGGCGGCACTGGATTCCGCGCCTGGTGTGGCCGCATCGACGTGATTGAGGAGGCGTTGATCGACGTGCTGAAATGGAACCCGAAAACGGGTCGACTGGACGAGGCGACCGCGTTTGCTGGCGGCGCAAATCCGTCCGCCGAACTTCGGCACCTCGCCTCTCAGGTCGCTCTCCCTGCCCTGGAGCACGCGCACAAGGAGGTGCGTGAGCGTGGTGTCTCCTTGTTGTGCCTTCTTCATCGGCGTTTCGGGGAGCCGGCGATTGCCTCGTACGTTGGCCAAATGAAGCCATCGCTGAAAAAAATCTTCGATGAGCGGTTAGCGTCCTTCCAAGAGCGAGAGGCGCGACGGGGGGACGTCGAGGAGGCCGCGGACGCCGCTGGCCACCGAAAGAGCGGAGAGCCAAAAACGAGCGGTGGTCCCACCATTCGGCGGAAGCTGCAGCACGCGAAAAAACAGTCGCAAGATGCAACCATCGACGGCGATGAAGAGTCGCACGGCGTCGCTCCACAGGCGCCCGTGGCAAGCGACAGCCGCCCGGACGAATCCAACACAGCGGTGCCACCGCGACCGAAGCGGGAAGCGCAGCCCGCCGCCGCCGCGCCGCCATCTTCGTCCTCCAAGCCCCCGGACATGTTCCAGAAACCCCCGACACCCAAGGAACGGCTGCCGGCGAAGCCACGACGGAGGCTGCAACCCCAAGCCGAGGGAGGCACCTGTCAATTTTGTGGTCTCTCGGACACGTCGTTCTTTCACCATCCCGACCTGGTGCAGCACTTCAAGGCCGAGTGTCCGATGCTCTGCACGTGCCCTTTGTGTGAGTTGCCGGTCGAAATACGCGACGTCCATTGGCATCTGGCCGACGATTGCGAGTTCCGCACGCGGCTAAAGCAGTGTCCCCGATGTTTCGAGGCCGTGCGCGTCGAGGAGTACGACGCCCACGTGGAGGCGAAAAAATGCAATCTCTATTCCGAGGAGTACACAGTGTGTCCACTCTGCCACACGCGGCTGCCGTCGGGGGACGCCTTCTGGGAAGTGCACGTCATGACGCCGCCCTACTGTCGCGGCAACCCGCGCACGGCGTCAGATGCGTTGGAGTGACCCCTTCGCCCCGTGTTGCGTGGCATTTGTCGTCATCAGTGGGGAAGGAGGTGGCCTCCTCCTTTTTTCATTCCGGTGTGCACAGAGAGTGTCCCTAGTTAGTCCACGTTGTATTCGCAAAAAGCCGCGCCTTTCTCGGTTGTGTTACTGGAAGCGGAATTGATTGCCGTTTTTTTCTCGGGGG
>ERZ1292633.3577-Hain-H41-02um-R1-3577-length-15024-cov-5_pt1 | contig 15024 bp, 3 predicted proteins | sample MGYA00564406_ERZ1292633 | MGnify/ENA primary metagenome ERZ1292633 (study PRJEB36523, sample SAMEA6512639) | groundwater metagenome | collected 2019-01-08 | study: AquaDiva: Metagenomics assemblies of 32 groundwater samples
GGTTTGATTGACAACGATGGAGCCGTCACGCTGCAATTCAAGGCCTACGTCAGACAGGCGCGCGTAGGCGCTAGAGGCGGTTCCAGCCGCGCCCAACAGACCGCGTAGACGGTTGTAAAGGCCCACCACCGCAGAGTCGCCTTGCATGGGGCCGCCCCTTTTGGCCACATCGTCGTACTTGGTTTGGCTGGCTAAGTAAGAGGTTAGGTCAGAGAACGCCTTGGCAAAATTTTGAACGGATTTTGTCATGGCTGCGGTGTCGTTGGATACCGAAATACTGACGGTCGCAGGTGATACGGTGGTTTGTAGAAAATTCAAATTCACGCCGGCAATGGCACCGCTGACTTGATTCGTGGTTGAGCTCACGGGCAGATTATTGATGGTGGCTGAAAGGTCTGCCGCCTTGAGATTGCGCGTCATGCTGTTGATGCTGGTGGCTGGGTCGTAGGCTAGGCGTGACAGGCCTTCGTTGTCGTCGTCAACGCCGTCGTTGTCGGTCACGGTGATGCGAAAGCCGTTTTCGGCTCCGGTGCTTTTGCCGTTCAAGACCAGCCGGGCACCACTGCCGTCCGTCACAATGGAGGCACTGACGCCTTGATTCGCGGCATTGATTTGGTCGCGAATGCCGGCCAGCGTGTCCTGCCCTGGCCCGATATTAATGACAATGGGACTGGAGCCACTTTTAACAGTGAATGCGGTGTCGGTGCTGTTCCATGCGCCCAAGTCGATCGTTAAGCTGCCCTGACCGATGGTTGTGGTGCTTGCGGCAACGGCGGTGGTGGCATTGCTTTGCGAGGCCGCTAGTGTTCCTACAGCGACGGTGTATGTGCCCGTTGCTGCGCCTGCCGAAGTGGTGGCCGACACAATGGCACTATTGGACGAGGTGGCGCTGGCGGCTTTCCAGGTGTCGGCGTTGGCAAGCGCTGCCGCGGCATCCCGAAAAACGCTCAGATAGCTTTTGATCTGCCCCACGACCGAAAGCTTGGTGTTGAGCCCGGCGGCTGCGGCTTGCATACCCTGTAGGGGAATGCGCTCAACCGCGACCAGTTGTGCGACCAGGCTTTTGACGTCTAGCCCGCTGCCAACGCCTGGGGAATAGAGAGTCGGTGAAATGCTAGCCATGACGTTCCTTGCTGTCTCAACCGGTTTATCGGCTTCGTTGGCAAAGAACTAAGCCGAAGGAGGCAAAAGTCAATTCTTTTGGACAGGATTAACAGGATTTACAGGATTAAAGACGAGAGTCAGGGCAATGCTGAACCCGCCGAATTTGCATTGAATTAATCCTGTAAATCCTGTTAATCCTGTCTAAAAATCTTCTAACAAAGTACGAAAACCTCAGCGGCCATTTCAATTGCGTAGCAGCGTCAGCACCTGCTGGGGCAACTGGTTGGCCTGCGCGACCATCGCGTTGCCGGCTTGCTGCAAGATTTGTGCTCGGGAGAGCTGTGCGGTTTCGGCTGCAAAGTCAGCGTCCATGATGCGGCTGCGGGCAGCGGTTTGGTTTTCAACCGAAACCTGCAGGTTCGTGATGACGGATTCAAACCGGTTTTGCGCCGCACCGAACGTTGAACGGGCAGTGTTGACCTGGCTGAGCGCTAAGTCAATTTTGGCGAGCGCATCTAGTGCACCGATGCTGCCTGTGGTGTAGGTGTCAAAGCCACCGCTGGTGGCTACGCCCGCAGTACCTAGGTTCAAAATGTCTGTGGTCGTGGTGCTGATGACATCGGCCAATGCGCCATCGTTGGAGCCGGTGACGGTGCCCAAGGTCGTACCATCGATCTGGATGCCGCTGATGCTGATTTGGTCGTTCACCGTTGCATTAGCGCCTACTTGGAAAGTAAACCCAGCGGTGCCAGATAGTAGTGCTGTCCCGTTGAATGTGGTGTTAGCTGCAAGTCGCCCGATTTCCGACTGTAGCTGCCCAAACTCGTTATTCAGCGCTGAGCGGTCAGTGGCGTTGTTGGTGCCGTTGGCTGACTGCACCGCCAGTTCGCGCATGCGCTGGAGCATGTCGCCAATTTTGCCCAGTGAACCCTCAGCGGTTTGTGACAATGATATGGCATCGTTGGCGTTGCGAATGGCCACGTTCATGCCCCGTACTTGGGTGTTCATGCGCTCAGCAATGGCCAGGCCAGCGGCATCGTCCTTAGCGCTATTGACCCGCAGGCCTGAGGACAGACGTTGCATCGATGTGGCAAGCGCGCTTTGCGAACCGGCCAGGTTGCGCTGCGCGTTGAGTGAGATCAAGTTGGTATTGATCGTTTGTGCCATGTGGACTCTCCATCTGGATCATCGCAGCCCGTATAGAACAAAGCGGGATGCGTATGGATGGATTTTTCGTCACATTTGGACTTGGCTATGCTCGAAGAAGCAAGTATAAAGTCGGCCAAATCTGCAATGATTTTGCCGGCAACCAAGATAGACACAGTGCAATAGACGAGGGAGTCTAGTGACCTAGACTCCCTAAGCTGGACATGCCGGGAAGCAATTCATTTAGACAGGATTAACAGGATTAGCACCAAGACCGAATACAAACCGATTCGCCAATCTGGCTTTGTATTAATCCTGTGAATCCTGTCAAAAATTTCCTCTCACAATTTGCGACGACGCGGCTTGCTAGTGACTCAAGTCATACGACTAGGTTGAAGCTATTGGATCCGTTATCGAAGTAGCGCCAAGACTTGCTGAGGCAATTGGTTTGCCTGGGCAATCATGGCGTTCCCTGCTTGTTGCAAGATTTGTGAGCGAGACAAGTTTGAAGTCTCAGACGCGAAGTCAGCATCCATGATGCGACTGCGTGCAGCGGTTTGGTTTTCCACGCTCACCTGTAAGCCAGCAATCACCGATTCAAAACGATTCTGTGATGCGCCGAAGGTGGACCTTGCGGTGTTCACTTGGCTGAGTGCGAGGTCGATTTTGGCGATGGCGTCTAGTGCGCCGATGCTGCCTGAGGTGTAAACATCAAAGCCGCCGCTGGTTGTTGCGCCTGCCGTTCCGAGCGCCAAAATGTCGGTGGTTGTGGCGCTCACAACGTTGGCTAATGCGCCGTCATTTGAGCCGGTCGCTGTGCCAAGGGTGGTGCCGTTGATCGAGACGCCGGCGACTGAAATCGCATCATTGGAACTGGCATTCGCGCCAACTTGAAACTGAAAGCCAGCGGTGCCTGTTAGCAAAGCTTGGCCGTTGAAGGTGGTGCTGAAGGCAACGCGATCAATTTCAGCTTGCAGTTGGGTGAACTCGTTGTTGAGGGCGCTGCGGTCGGTGGCATTGTTGGTGCCGTTGGCGGACTGCACGGCCAGCTCACGCATGCGTTGCAGCATGTCGCTGACTTTGCCTAGCGCGCCTTCAGCCGTTTGGGCCAGCGAAATGGCGTCGTTGGCATTGCGAATGGCCACATTCATGCCACGTACTTGGCTGTTCATACGCTCGGCAATCGCGAGGCCCGCGGCATCGTCTTTTGCGCTGTTGACGCGAAGGCCTGACGATAGGCGTTGCATACTGGTTGCGAGCGACATCTGGCTGGAGCCCGTGTTGCGTTGCGCATTCAGCGATATGAGGTTGGTGTTAATGGTTTGCGGCATGGTCAAGCTCCGTTTCGATCCAAAATATTCCGGCAAAGCGCCGATACGGTTTGGCTCCATCCATGCACGGCTGGAAGCCTACCCCCTGCCGGGCATGGGCTGAGAAACTGATCGCTGCTGCGTGTGCGGCGGCTGTTCGTCAACGCATAACCGGCTTCACCTGCGCCCGGTGCCTGAACATCGCCATTTTTCAATGGGCTCTGGGGAGACCGGACCGCGGACTCGCTTTTTCATAAAGCAACCCCGTTGATGGGGTTTTCGTCAAGGCCCGTTGCGACTTTAGGGCTTTGTCAAGTGAATTTGTAGACACTTTTGCATTGGTAATTTTGAGTTGACTTAGCTTATTCGGACGGCGGGTGTGAGAACTTGAGGGGAATTGGTTTTTGGGAAAATTGCTAGTTAATCAAGTGATGGGATACGTGTTGTTGGGTTGGCCACTGGGCTGAACCCCGGATCGCCGCAGCGCTAACTGATCAACATCACGATATGCCATGCATTCACCGGCCTTTTCCGTCTGCCACGCAAGGTTCAACTTTCTAAAATCAGGAGACCACAGGAGTCCGTCGCCATGAGCGTGTCGACCAGCCGCCCCTCATCCAAAACCAAGCTACCTAGCGCGCAGCAAGCCCAGCGTGCCATTGCCCATGTGCGTCGGGCTCAACAACTCGCCAACCAGGGGCGATGGATCGGCACCGTACAAGTCCTGCGAGAAGCCCTCAAATGCGCCCCCACCGTGAGTGAAACCTGGGCAGGTTTGACGCAAGCTTTGCTGCAAACCGGCAGTGAACAGGATGCACATGAAGCGATCTTCACAGCACGAAAAGCCGTCGAGTTAAACCCGCAAGACGCGGCGACCAACGCGCTGTGCGTGGCCATGCTGCTCACCGAATGCCGCTTCACAGAAGCGCTAGAAGTCCTCGAATTGTTGGCCCCTGATGCGCCACGTGACAAAACTCATTACTCAAACTACGGCTCAGTCTTGCTCAAGCTGCAACGCCCCAAAGAGGCCATCCAGAAGCTATTGCAATGCATCGGCCAAGAGCTGCATTTCGCGACCGCCCATTACCGGTTGGGCATCGCCTTTCGTGAGCTGCACATGATTGAAGAGGCCGCCGAGAGTTTTCGCACGGCGTGGATACTGGCCCCACGTAGCCTAGAAGCCTTGGAGCAATGCATCCACCAGCGGTTGCATGCCTGCCAATGGGATCAACTAGAGGATGACTTGCAAACCCTGCTGGCCGCCCACACCGAAGGCCGAGTCGATTCAAGCCTACCTTTTTGTTTGATCGGCTTACCAGTTGGCGTTGAAACGCTGTTGTCCAGCGCTCGGCAGGCATCCGTGCCCCTCAATCAACAGAAGAAACTTGGCGTTGACTTCTCTGCACGCAAACCCCATGAACGTATTCGCGTGGGCTATGTCAGTAACGACTTCCGCCACCACGCTACTAGCATGCTCATGGTGGAGATGCTTGAAAGGCGCGACCCGGCGAGCTTTGAGGTCACGCTTTACTCCTATCACGCCGATGACGCAAGCCCGTTGCGAAAACGCATGGAACAGGCCTGCGACCATTTTGTGGACATCAAGGACATCAGCGACTTGAACGCCGCCCGGCGCATCGCCCATGATGAAATCGACATTCTGGTCGACCTCAAAGGCTTCACCGCGCACCATCGTTTAGGTATTTTTGCCGCGCGGCCCGCACCGGTACAGGTGGGTTGGCTAGGTTTTCCGGCCAGCGTGGGGGGGAGCTATTTGGACTATTTCATTGGTGATCCCATCACTACACCGCTCGCGCACCAGCACTATTTTGATGAGCGCTTGGCGCAAATGCCGGTTTGCTATCAACCCAATGACCGCTCCCGCCCACTGCCTAAAGCGTTAACGAGAAAAGAGTGCGGATTGCCTGACGACGCCTTTGTGTTTTGCTCGTTTAACCAAAGCTACAAGATATTGCCCAATGTGTTTGACATATGGTGTCGACTCTTGAACGATACGCCGAACAGCGTTTTGTGGTTGATGAGCACTAACGAGCAATCACGCATTAACCTCAGGCGTGAGGCGCAGGCACGCGGAGTTACCGTCGATCGTTTGATCTTTGCGCCCCCGTTGGGTATTGAGCTGCATCTGGCGCGTTTGCAAAGCGCTGACCTATTTGTCGACTCTTACCCCTGTACGGCGCATACCACCGCCAGCGACGCCCTGTGGGTCGGCTTGCCGATGGTGACCACCTGTGGTGAAACCTTCGCGTCCCGCGTGGCGGCAAGCCTGCTACATGCCGTGGGTTTGTCGGAATTGGTGGCCGATGACCTCACCCAATACGAAAAGATCATTCGTCAACTGATTGCACAGCCCGAACGCTTGGCATGGGCGCGCGCAACGCTGGCGCAACAGCGCCAATGCTCCAGTCTTTTCGATAGTGCAGCGTTTGCGATGCACATCGAGGCGCTCTATCAGCGCATGTGGCAGCGCCATCAAGCGGGCCTTAAGCCTGAAACCCTGCCCGCCTAAGCCCGACAAGCTGCAATTGTGCGGCGCAGCAACGTTCCATCTAAAGCATTTGGCTTTTGCGCCGATATGGCAGGAATTGGCATCGCGCTTTGCCATGGTTTGCGAATGTTGAACCCTGGTGCTAGAGCGAGTGAATTCGTGGGGAGGAGGTCAAGGTAGACAGCTTTGCGCGCAGTCACGTGATGCGTGCGGGGCTTTTGCAATCTGCGGCGCGGTGACTTGTTAGCAGGCCTGGCGCCCAAACGGAACGGGCGGCGGCATGAGCATCATTACAGGTTTGACAACGGCGCAAATCGCCAGCCTATCGACAGCTTCGATTGCGAATTTGACCAGCGCCGACTGGATGGCTTTTTCTACCGATCAAATTGTGGCGCTCACCACGGCACAAGTGGCCGTGATTGGGACCGTAGGCATTAGCAACCTGAGTACCGCCCAATTTGCAGCCATGCAGGCGGTGGACGTTGCCGCCTTGAGCACCCTGGCCTTTAGCACGCTCAACACCGCGCAGATCAATGCAATGACGAGTGCGCAGGTGGCGGGTTTGCGTAGTGCCGAAATTGCTGCACTAGGTAGCGCGCAGATACAAGCGCTCAGTACCGCCAATATTGCCGCATTCACAAGCTCGCAAGCTGCTGTTTTGACATCAACGCAGGTGGCTGCGCTCACAACGGCACAAACATCGGCAATTGAAACAGCGGACTTACGCAGCCTTAGCACCGTTGCGTTTGCGGCCTTGCGTACAGATCAAATTTCGGCCCTCAGTACCGCACAAGCGCAAGCCATTAGCAGTGCACAGATGGTCGCTTTGCAAACTGCGCAGCTTACTAGCTTGACCAGCGCCCAAATGGCCGCTTTTGGTAGTGCACAAACGCAAGTGCTGAGCACCGCGCAAATGGTGGCGCTACGCAGCGACCAAATTCAAGCCCTGGGTACTGCTAACGTTGCGAGCCTGGGAACCGCCAAAATCAGCGTGTTAGCCAGTGAAGACGTAGCTGCCCTCAGGACCGACCAAATCACGGCCCTGACCAACAGCCAAATATTGGCGTTAAGCACGGCCAATATTGTGGCCTTGGGCACCGCCAATACCGTAGCCTTAACCACGGCGCAAATTGCCGCACTGTCCACCGCCCAAGTGGCGGCGCTGAGCACTGCCCAGTTTGCTAACCTAGCGACCCAGCAAGTGGTTGCGTTGACGGTAGCGCAATCCGGCGTGCTCACGAGCAACCAGCTTGGGGCACTGGGCACCGGGCAAGCGCAAGCCCTTGAAACGGCTGACTTGCGTGCCATCACAACCACGGCGCTGAGCGCCATGGCAACCCAAAGCGTTGCAGCGCTAAGTACCGGCCAGGTGCAAGTGTTGTCGACCGCACAAATGGCTAGTTTGAGCACGGTGCAAACGGTAGCGCTCACCACGAGCCAAGTTGCGGCCATTAGCAATACCCAAGCGGCAGCGCTGAGCAGCGCGCAAGTGCAAGCCATGCTGACAGGTCAGGCGCAAGCGCTGAGCACGGCAGCGGTAGCAGCGCTGAGCACGGCGAACGTGCAAGCGCTGGGCACGGCCAACCTGGCGGCGCTCAGCACAGGGCAGGTGGTGAGTTTGACGAGCGCGCAAGCGGCCGCGCTGAGCAGCGCGCAAGCGCAAGCGCTCACGACGGCGCAAGTGGCGGCGCTTGAGACAGCAGACCTACGCGCTTTGAGCACGACCAACATTGCGGCGCTGGGCAGCGCCAACGCGCAAGCGCTGACGACGGGCCAAATTGCTGCACTGAGCACAGCGCAAAGCAGCGCCTTGAGCACCGCAGAAGTTGCCGCCTTGAGCACGGCGCAAATTGCCGCGCTCACGGCCCTGCAAGCCGGTGCGCTCACGAGCAGCCAAGTGGCGGCGTTGACCACCGCGCAAGCGGCGGCGCTAGAAACGGCAGACCTGCGCGCCCTGAGTACGGCGGCACTACGGGCCATGCAAACAGACGAGCTAGCGGCCTTAACGAGCACCCAAATTCAAGCCCTGGGCACCGCGCAAACGGCAGCTTTGGGCACGGATCAAATTGCTGCCTTGACCACGGCGCAAATTGCCGCGCTGAGCACCACGCAAGCGGCCACACTCACGAGCGTGCAAGTGCAAGCGTTCTTGAGCGCGCAAATCCAGGCGCTGAGCACGGCGGCTGTGGCCGCGCTGAGCACGGCCAACATCGCGGCCTTGACGACGAGCGAGGTGGCCGCGCTCACCACCGCGCAAGTGGCCGCCTTGACGGTGGCTCAAGTGCGGGCGCTGAGCAGCGCGGAAATCATTGCCCTGGGTAGCGCCAACGTGGCGGCCCTCACGAGCGGCCAAGTCCAAGCGCTCACCACCAGCCAAAGCGCGGCCTTGAGCACCAGCGAAGTGGCCGCACTGAGCAGCGCCCAAATTGTGGCGCTGAGCACGGCGCATGCAGCAGCGCTCACGAGTGCCCAAGTGGCGGCCCTGAGCACCGCGCAAGCCGTGGCCTTGGAAACGGCGGATCTGCGCGCTATCAGCACCGCCAGCCTGCGCGCCATGCTCACGGCTGACGTGGCGGCCTTGACCAGCAGCCAAATCCTAGCCCTGAGCACGGCGCAAACAGCCGCGCTCACGACCGATCAAATCGTCGCCCTAGGCGCCGCGCAAGTGGCGGTGCTGAACACCGCGCAAGTGCAAAACTTAGGCAGCGCCCAAGTACAAGCGCTCAGCACTGCGCAAGCCGGGGCGCTGAGCACAGCGGCCATGGCTGCGCTCAGTACCGCCAACGTCGCCGCGCTCGAGACGGCCGACCTGGCGGCCCTGGGTACGGCCCAAGTGCGAGCCCTGACCACAGCGCAAGCGCAAGCCCTGACCACGGCGCAAGCCGCAGCGCTCACGACAAGCCAAACGGCGGCGCTAGAAACCGCAGACCTGCGCGCCCTGAATACCGCCAACATCGTGGCCTTGGGCAGCGCGAACGCGCAAGCGCTCACGAGCGGGCAAATCGCTGCGCTGAGCACCCAGCAAAGCGCTGCGCTGAGTACCGCACAAGTTGCGGGCTTGAGCAGCGCCCAAATCGTGGCGCTGAGCACCGCGCAGGCCGCAGCACTCACGAGCAGCCAAGTCGCGGCCCTGAGCAGCGCGCAAGCCGTGGCTTTTGAGACCGCAGACCTGCGCGCCATCAGCACCGCCAGTTTGCGCGCCATGCTCACGGCCGACGTGGCCGCGCTCACCAGCGGCCAAATCCAAGCCCTGAGCACGGCGCAAACGGCCGCGCTCACGACCGATCAAATCGCGGCGCTCACCAGCGCCCAAGCCGCCGCGCTGAGTAGCGCGCAAGTGCAAAACCTCGGTAGTGCCCAAGTGCAAGCGCTCAGCACCGCGCAAGCCGGGGCCTTGAGCACAGCAGCCATTGCCGCGCTCAGCACCGCCAACGTCGCCGCGCTAGAGACGGCAGACCTGGCGGCCCTGAGCACGGCCCAAGTGCAAGCCTTGACCACGGCACAAGCGCAAGCTTTGACCTCGGCGCAAGCCGCAGCGCTCACCACCGCGCAAGCGGCAGCGTTAGAAACGGCAGACTTGCGGGCGTTGGGCACGGCCAACACGGTGGCGCTGGGCAGCGCAAACGCGGCAGCGCTCACGACGAGCCAAACGGCAGCGCTGACGACGCAGCAAATCGCTGCGCTGAGCACGGCGCAAGTGGCCAATCTGAGCACGGCGCAAATGGTGGCCCTGAGCACCGCGCAGGCCGGGGCGCTCACGAGCAGCCAAGTGGCGGCCTTGAGTACGGCGCAAGCGGCCGCGCTAGAAACTGCTGATCTGCGCGTCATCAGCACGGTGGCCCTGCGCGCCCTGCAAAGCGCGGAAGTGGCCGCGCTCACGAGTGCACAAATCCAAGCGTTGAGCACCACCCAAACGGCGGCGCTGCTGACGGATCAAATCGCGGCGCTCACCAGCGCCCAAGCGGCGGCGCTGAGCAGCGCGCAGGTGCAGAACCTGAACACGGCGCAAGTGCAGGCCTTGAGCACGGCGCAAGCAGCGGCCTTGAGCACGGGGGCCATTGCAGCGCTGACCACGGCCAACTTGGCGGCGCTTGAGACGGCCGACCTAGCGGCGCTTACCACCGCACAGATTGCCGCATTGACCACCGCACACGCAGCAGCGCTCACCACCGCGCAGGCGGCGGCGCTCACCACGGCCCAAGCGGCTGCGCTAGAAACCGCCGACTTGCGGCTTATGAGCACCGCCAACGTGCTGGCGATGGGTAGCGCCAATGTAGCGGCGCTGACCACGGCGCAGATCGCCGCGCTCAGCACCGTGCAAAGTGCGGCCCTCAGTACCGCGCAAGTGGCGGCGCTCACTACTGCGCAGGTGCTTGCGTTGACAACAGCACAGGCCAGTGCGCTTACGAGCGGCCAAGTGGCGGCGCTGTCAACAGCGCAGGCGGCGGCGCTTGAAACGGCCGATCTGGCCAGCTTGCTCACAGCCAGCTTGCGCGCTATGCAAACGGACGAACTGGCAGCATTGACGACCGGGCAAATTCGATCACTCACCACGGCGCAAACCTTGGCGCTCAGTACCGACCAAATCGCGGCGCTCACCACGGCACAAGCTGCTGCGCTGACCAGTACCCAAGCGGCAGCACTGAGCAGCGCGCAAGTGCAAGCCATGCTGACAGGTCAGGCGCAAGCGCTGAGCACGGCAGCGGTAGCAGCGCTGAGCACGGCGAACGTGCAAGCGCTGGGCACGGCCAACCTGGCGGCGCTCAGCACAGGGCAGGTGGTGAGTTTGACGAGCGCGCAAGCGGCCGCGCTGAGCAGCGCGCAAGCGCAAGCGCTCACGACGGCGCAAGTGGCGGCGCTTGAGACAGCAGACCTACGCGCTTTGAGCACGACCAACATTGCGGCGCTGGGCAGCGCCAACGCGCAAGCGCTGACGACGGGCCAAATTGCTGCACTGAGCACAGCGCAAAGCAGCGCCTTGAGCACCGCAGAAGTTGCCGCCTTGAGCACGGCGCAAATTGCCGCGCTCACGGCCCTGCAAGCCGGTGCGCTCACGAGCAGCCAAGTGGCGGCGTTGACCACCGCGCAAGCGGCGGCGCTAGAAACGGCAGACCTGCGCGCCCTGAGTACGGCGGCACTACGGGCCATGCAAACAGACGAGCTAGCGGCCTTAACGAGCACCCAAATTCAAGCCCTGGGCACCGCGCAAACGGCAGCTTTGGGCACGGATCAAATTGCTGCCTTGACCACGGCGCAAATTGCCGCGCTGAGCACCACGCAAGCGGCCACACTCACGAGCGTGCAAGTGCAAGCGTTCTTGAGCGCGCAAATCCAGGCGCTGAGCACGGCGGCTGTGGCCGCGCTGAGCACGGCCAACATCGCGGCCTTGACGACGAGCGAGGTGGCCGCGCTCACCACCGCGCAAGTGGCCGCCTTGACGGTGGCTCAAGTGCGGGCGCTGAGCAGCGCGGAAATCATTGCCCTGGGTAGCGCCAACGTGGCGGCCCTCACGAGCGGCCAAGTCCAAGCGCTCACCACCAGCCAAAGCGCGGCCTTGAGCACCAGCGAAGTGGCCGCACTGAGCAGCGCCCAAATTGTGGCGCTGAGCACGGCGCATGCAGCAGCGCTCACGAGTGCCCAAGTGGCGGCCCTGAGCACCGCGCAAGCCGTGGCCTTGGAAACGGCGGATCTGCGCGCTATCAGCACCGCCAGCCTGCGCGCCATGCTCACGGCTGACGTGGCGGCCTTGACCAGCAGCCAAATCCTAGCCCTGAGCACGGCGCAAACAGCCGCGCTCACGACCGATCAAATCGTCGCCCTAGGCGCCGCGCAAGTGGCGGTGCTGAACACCGCGCAAGTGCAAAACTTAGGCAGCGCCCAAGTACAAGCGCTCAGCACTGCGCAAGCCGGGGCGCTGAGCACAGCGGCCATGGCTGCGCTCAGTACCGCCAACGTCGCCGCGCTCGAGACGGCCGACCTGGCGGCCCTGGGTACGGCCCAAGTGCGAGCCCTGACCACAGCGCAAGCGCAAGCCCTGACCACGGCGCAAGCCGCAGCGCTCACGACAAGCCAAACGGCGGCGCTAGAAACCGCAGACCTGCGCGCCCTGAATACCGCCAACATCGTGGCCTTGGGCAGCGCGAACGCGCAAGCGCTCACGAGCGGGCAAATCGCTGCGCTGAGCACCCAGCAAAGCGCTGCGCTGAGTACCGCACAAGTTGCGGGCTTGAGCAGCGCCCAAATCGTGGCGCTGAGCACCGCGCAGGCCGCAGCACTCACGAGCAGCCAAGTCGCGGCCCTGAGCAGCGCGCAAGCCGTGGCTTTTGAGACCGCAGACCTGCGCGCCATCAGCACCGCCAGTTTGCGCGCCATGCTCACGGCCGACGTGGCCGCGCTCACCAGCGGCCAAATCCAAGCCCTGAGCACGGCGCAAACGGCCGCGCTCACGACCGATCAAATCGCGGCGCTCACCAGCGCCCAAGCCGCCGCGCTGAGTAGCGCGCAAGTGCAAAACCTCGGTAGTGCCCAAGTGCAAGCGCTCAGCACCGCGCAAGCCGGGGCCTTGAGCACAGCAGCCATTGCCGCGCTCAGCACCGCCAACGTCGCCGCGCTAGAGACGGCAGACCTGGCGGCCCTGAGCACGGCCCAAGTGCAAGCCTTGACCACGGCACAAGCGCAAGCTTTGACCTCGGCGCAAGCCGCAGCGCTCACCACCGCGCAAGCGGCAGCGTTAGAAACGGCAGACTTGCGGGCGTTGGGCACGGCCAACACGGTGGCGCTGGGCAGCGCAAACGCGGCAGCGCTCACGACGAGCCAAACGGCAGCGCTGACGACGCAGCAAATCGCTGCGCTGAGCACGGCGCAAGTGGCCAATCTGAGCACGGCGCAAATGGTGGCCCTGAGCACCGCGCAGGCCGGGGCGCTCACGAGCAGCCAAGTGGCGGCCTTGAGTACGGCGCAAGCGGCCGCGCTAGAAACTGCTGATCTGCGCGTCATCAGCACGGTGGCCCTGCGCGCCCTGCAAAGCGCGGAAGTGGCCGCGCTCACGAGTGCACAAATCCAAGCGTTGAGCACCACCCAAACGGCGGCGCTGCTGACGGATCAAATCGCGGCGCTCACCAGCGCCCAAGCGGCGGCGCTGAGCAGCGCGCAGGTGCAGAACCTGAACACGGCGCAAGTGCAGGCCTTGAGCACGGCGCAAGCAGCGGCCTTGAGCACGGGGGCCATTGCAGCGCTGACCACGGCCAACTTGGCGGCGCTTGAGACGGCCGACCTAGCGGCGCTTACCACCGCACAGATTGCCGCATTGACCACCGCACACGCAGCAGCGCTCACCACCGCGCAGGCGGCGGCGCTCACCACGGCCCAAGCGGCTGCGCTAGAAACCGCCGACTTGCGAGCCATCAACACGGCCAGCTTGCGCGCCATGCTCACTGCCGACATAGCGGCGCTTACCACAGTACAGGTTCAGGCGCTTTCAACCCTGCAAACTGCAGCGCTGGCCACGCAACAAATCGCGGCGCTCACAACGGCCCAAGCTGCGGCCCTGAATACCGCTCAAGTGCAAAACTTGACCAGCACGCAAATTTTGGCCCTGACCACTGATCAAGCCGTGGCGTTGAGTACGGCAGCCATTGCGGCCCTCACGACCACCAATTTGAGAGCCATGAGCACGGCCGATCTGGCAGCACTGAGCACCGCGCAAATTGTGGCCTTGACGACGGCGCAAGCCGGGGCCTTGCTGAGCACCCAAGTGGCGGCTTTGAGCACGGCGCAAGTGGCAGCGTTTGAAACCGCCGATATCCGAGCGATCAACACGGCCAGCCTGCGCGCGTTGCCCACCGCCGAGTTGACGGCATTGACGAGTGCCCAAATTCAAGCCTTGAGCACGGCGCAAACGGCGGCCTTGACGACCGATCAAATTGCCGCCCTGACAACAGCGCAGGCCGCCGCACTGACAAGCGCGCAGGTGCAAAACCTAGGCAGCGCACAAGTGCAAGCCTTGACGAGTGCCGACGCGCAAGCGCTCAGCACCTTGGCGCTGTCAGCCCTGACCACCAGCAATTTGCAAGTGCTCAGCACGGCCGACTTGGCCGCGCTCACCACGGCTCAAATCGTTGGTTTAACGAGCGCCCAAGTCGCGGCCTTAACCAGTGCACAAGCGGGCGCATTGACCACCGTACAAGTGGCCGCGCTTGAAACGCTAGACTTGCGCGCCTTAACAACCGCCAACGTGGTTGCGCTGGGCAGCGCCAATACCGCTGCGTTAACAACAACACAAATTGCCGCTTTGAGCACCAGCCAAAGCGCTGCGCTGAGCACCGCTGAAGTGGCGGGCCTGACCAGCGCGCAGATCGTTGCCCTGAGCACCGCTCACGCGCAGGCGCTAACTAGCAATCAGCTAGGTTCATTAGGCACGGCGCAAGTGGTGGCGCTTGAAACGGCAGACTTGGCGGCGCTCAACACGAACGCCTTCCAAGCCCTTAGCACGGCCAGCGTGGGGGCCCTGAGCACCGGGCAGATTGTTGCGCTGACGAGCGCCGAGTTTGCTGCCTTCACCAGCGTTCAAGTGGCGGGCCTAACGACGGCGCAAATGCAGGCCATTGAAACCACCGACTTGCGCGCCTTTGCCACGGCCAGCCTGGCGGCCTTGAGCACCAGCAATTTGGATGCATTAACCAGCACGCAATGGGTCAGCCTGAGCACGCAACAAGTGCTTGCTTTGACAACCGCACAAATTGCCGCCCTGGCGACGGTGGACGTCGATGCACTGAGCACCGCACAAATTCGCGCTTTGAGCACCCAACAAATTGCCGCACTCACAACCGACCAGTTCTCGCACCTGTCATCGCAAGACATTGCGGCCCTGAGCACCACTCAAGCGGCAGCCTTGAGCACGCAAGAAATAGCGGCGTTGACGTCGGATCAAGTTGTGGCATTTTCAGTAGCCCATAT
>ERZ1292633.3578-Hain-H41-02um-R1-3578-length-15023-cov-5_pt1 | contig 15023 bp, 10 predicted proteins | sample MGYA00564406_ERZ1292633 | MGnify/ENA primary metagenome ERZ1292633 (study PRJEB36523, sample SAMEA6512639) | groundwater metagenome | collected 2019-01-08 | study: AquaDiva: Metagenomics assemblies of 32 groundwater samples
GAGCACCTTTTCTTTCGCGCTCATCGAACCGTCTCCTTGCCGCGGACTTCGTCGTGAATCATGGAGTATGCCCGAATTCCATCGAAAAGGGCTCCGGCGATGCGCTCGCGATAGGCGTCGTCGCCCAGGAGCCGCGCTTCGTCGGGGCTCGAGAGCGAGGCGACTTCGGCCAGAATCGCCGGCATCTCGGTCTCGACCAGGACCAGGAACGGAGCCGAGCGCACTCCGCGATCGCGGACCTCGCGACTCACTTCGCGCACCGCGCCGACCAGGTGGCGCTGGACGGCGGCGGCGAGCCGCCGCGACTCCTGCTGCCGGAGGTCGCTGTAGATGCTGTCGAGGAGCTTGCGCACGTCGGCGCGCGAGTAGCCGGATTCGCGATTCTCGGCCGAAGCGAGCGCGGTCACGAACGGATCGTCCGAGGGGCCCAGATAGTAGGTCTCGATGCCACGATTGGCGCGCCCGTCCTTGAACCAGTTGACGTGGATGGAGACGAAAAGGTCGGCTTCCTTCTGATTGGCGTAGCGGACGCGGTCCCGCAGATAGAGCTTGACGTCGGTATCGCGGGTCATGGTGACGTCGAAGCCCGCCGCCAGGAGGCGGAGCGCCAGACGTTGAGCGATGTCCAGGGTCAGGATCTTTTCGGTGAGTCCGTAGGGGGTTTTCGTCCCCTCGTCGCTGCCGCCGTGGCCGGGATCGAGCACGATGCGGCGCACCGCGACGGGAAAGACCTGGGAATCGAGCCGCGTCGACAATGCGAGCGGTGCGAGCTCGGCGCCGGTCGCGATCTCGTCGAAATCGGGGAGCCGCGGCGAGCCCGAGGTCGGGCCGTTCGCGGTGGTCGGCGTGAAAACAACGCGCTCGGCGGGCTTCGGCCGGACGAAAAGCGCCCAGGCGCCGAGGGCGAGCGCCGCCAGGCCGAGCACCCCCGGAACGATCCAGCGCGTGATCGGCGGCCGTTTGTAGAGCCTGCCGCGGGGTCGGTTCTCAATGGCGCGGACGTTGTCGTCCACCGCCCCCGCGAGCAGCCGCCGCTTCAGACGCTCCTCGCCGCCGCCTCGACCCGCGGATCCCGCCCCCGCACTCACGCGACAGAGCGTAACAGTCCGGTGTCGCCGGACTGGCGGTTGCGAGTCCGGGAAGTCGGGATTACTCGGGCTGGCGGAGGCGCTCGAGGGCCGAGGCCATGGCGCCGAGGCCGGTCGCTTTGCGCGTCTGCTTGACGTAGGCCTGGTAGTCGCTCTTCGAGCCTTCCAAGGTCTTGGTCGCGAGGGTGAGCGAGATGCGCTTCTTGCGCGCGTCGACCTGCGCCACCTGCAGCTTGACCTGCTTGCCGACGCCGTAGGTGCGGCCGATGTTGGCTCCTTTCGGCAGGCCCATCTCGGAGGCCGGCAGCAGCCCGGTGAGGCCCGGCTCGAGCAGGATGAAGGCGCCGAACTTCTCGATCTTCTCGACCGTGCCGCTCACCTTGGTGCCTTCGGGGTACTTCTTGTCGACGCCCTCCCAGGGATTCCCCTGCGGCATCTCGCGCAGCGCCAGCGACAGGCGGTTGCGCGCCGCGTCCACTTCGCGCACCCAGCCTTCGATCGTTGCCCCGGCGGCGAGCTTCGGATCGTCGGCCTTCATGCCGGGCGCGAGCTGCGAGACGTGGAGCAGACCCTCGACGCCCGGCTCGAGCTCGACGAACCAGCCGAACTCGGACTTGCGCATCACCTTGCCGCTGAACTTGCCGCCGGAGGGGAAGCGCTCGCCGATGCCCTGCCACGGATCGGGCTCGAGCGCTTTCATGGAGAGCGAGATGCGCTCGCTGCCCCTGGGCAGCTTGACGATTTTGGCCTCGATCTCTTCGCCCACCTTCAGGACTTCGTTGGCATGCGCGACGCGCGAGCGGCGGATCTCGGAGACGTGCAGCAGCCCTTCGACGCCGCCGAGATCGACGAAGGCGCCGAAGTCGGTGAGCGACAGTACCTTGCCCTTGACGACGGCGCCGAGCGTCAGCGATTTGCGAAGCTCGGCGGCGTGATGGGCGCGCTCGTCGCGCAGCACCGCGGCGCGCGACACCACCAGGCGATGACCTTTCTCCTCGACGCGGAGGACCCGGAAGAGGAAGCTCTGATCCAGGTACTGGGCCGGCTCCTTCGGTGCGCCGAGCTCCATCGAGGAGCGCGGGCAGAAGCCCGTGATCCCTTCGACCGCGACATGGAAGCCGCCCAGATTCCAGCCGATGATGGTGCCGGAGACCGGCGCCTCGTTCTCGATCGCGGCGCGCACGATCTCGTTCGGCACGAGCGCCAGCTCCTCGGGCGAAGGCTTCACGAAGAGATCCTCGCCGCGGCGGCCGGCGGGGCGCTTCGCCTTTGGCTTGCCCTTGCTCCGGTCCGCGGCGGCGCTCTTCGCCTTCTTGCCGCTCTCCGCTTTCTTGCCTGCCGCCGGAGCGGCGTTCACCGCCGGATTCTCGGCGGCGGCTGCCGCCTCCGCAGGCGGAGTCGCCTCCTCCTCCGTGGTGCCGGGCGAGCTGACTTCGACGGCGCCGATCTCAGCTATCGGAGCCTGCTCAGCCGGCTCAGCGACTTCAGCCATCTCAGCCTGCTCGGGGCGAATCTCGTTCTCGGACATGCGGAACTCCGGGTGCCGTACTTGGGGTCAGGGAGCGCCGGGCTCCTCGCGGAACCGGCGTGCAAGGAGGATACCGCAGTTGCCCGGTCGCGTGCAGCTAGGATCTTCGGGTGGCCAGATCGGGGCGCATCGCCTGCTTCGTGACCCCGCACGGCTTCGGCCACGCGGCGCGCGCCTCGGCGCTGCTGGCCGCCCTGGCCGAGCGGCTTCCCGGTCTCGAGATCGAGATCTGGACCACCGTCCCGCGCTGGTTTTTTGAAGATTCGCTCGGATTTCCGTTCCTCTACCGGGAGCTCACCTGCGACGTCGGGCTCGTTCAGCGGAGCCCGGTCGAGGAGGACCTGCCGGCGACCGTGGCCGCCCTGGAGCGTTTCTGGCATGCCGACACTGAAAAAGCTCGGACAAGGGAGGTGGCGGAAGAGTTGGTGGCTCGCGGCACCCGTCTCGTTCTTGGAGACATCGCGCCGTTCGGGCTCGTGGCGGCGCGCGAGGCGGGAGTTCCGTCGGTGCTGGTGGAGAATTTCACCTGGGATTGGATCTACGAGCCGCTGGTCGAGGGCGAGCCGCTTCTCGCGCCCTGGGTCCCGTTCCTCCGCGACCGCTTCGCCCTCGCCGACCTTCACCTGCAGCTCGAACCGGTGTGCGCCTTCGCGCCGGGAAGTTTGAGGATTCCGCCGATCGCCCGCGCGCCAAGGCAGAGCCGCGAGGCGGTGCGCGAGCGTCTCGAGATTCCCACCGGTGAAGCGCTCGTCCTGGTGACTCTCGGCGGAGTGGAGCATCGGCTCGAAATCGTCGCCCCCTTGTTCGAAACCAACGGTGCGGTTTTCGTTCTCCCTGGCGCGAGCGAACGCGAGGAGAAGAGAGAGAACCTCCGGCTCCTGCCGCATCACTCGCCGATCTACCACCCCGACCTCGTCGCGGCTGCGGATCTCGTGATGGGGAAGCTCGGCTACTCGACGGTCGCCGAGGCGGTTGCCGCGGGGACAGGAATGCTTTACGTGCCGCGGCCAGGTTTCCGGGAGTCGGCTGTGCTCGAGGCGTATGTGCGAGAGCGCCTTCCGGCGGCGGCGATCTCCCACTCCGACCTCGCGACGGGACGGTGGGTCGGACGGGTTCCGGAGTTGCTTGAGCGGCCGCGGCCCGCTCGCTCTCCGGCGGCCGGCGCGGCGATCGCCGCCGAGGCGATCGCGCGAAGATTCCTTTAGGATTTCAGGGCAAGACTTCCGCGGGAGAGCTCAAGATGATTCGATTCGCGCTGTCGATGCTGCTTTGTCTCTTGACGATGTCGGCCGCTCCCGTCCGCGCTGCCGAGCGCCCGCCGCTCGGCGACGACCTGGACCGCCGTCTCGCGGCCGGAGAGGCGCGGCTGATCGAGTGGCGGCGCCACCTGCACGCCCACCCCGAGCTCGGGAATCGCGAAGTCGAAACGGCGAAGTTCATCGCCGAGCGGCTGCGCTCCATGGGGCTCGAGCCGCGCACCGGAGTCGCGAAGACCGGCGTGGTGGCGGTGATCGAAGGAGGGAGACCCGGCGCGGTCGTCGCCCTGCGCGCCGACATGGATGCGCTGCCGGTGACCGAAGAGGTCGAGCTCTCGTTCGCCAGCAAAGCCACCGCGACCTGGGAGGGAAAGACGGTCGGCGTGATGCACGCCTGCGGTCATGACACTCACGTGTCGCTGTTGCTGGCCGCGGCGGAGGCGCTGGTCGGCGTGCGCGATCGCCTGCCCGGGAGGGTGGTCCTGATCTTCCAGCCAGCGGAAGAGAGCGTTCCGAAGGTCGAGCAGCCGGCGGGCGCCGAGCTGATGGTCGCGGAAGGGGTGCTCGACTCGCCCAAGGTGGAGGCGATCTTCGGTATTCATGTCTTCGCGCAGAGTCCGAGCGGCCAGATCGGCTATCGCGTCGGGCCGCTTCTCGCCGCCTCGGACCGGTTCGAGATCGTCGTCGAGGGGCGTCAGGCGCACGGCTCGAAGCCCTGGGCCGGCATCGACCCGATCGTCGTCGGAAGCCAGATCGTCGCGGCGTTGCAGACGATCGTGTCGCGCCAGGTCGACCTCACGAACGAGCCGGCGGTGGTCACGGTCGGGCAGTTCGAGTCCGGAGTGCGCAACAACATCATCCCGGACCGCGCTCGCCTGGTCGGCACGATTCGCACCTTCGACGAAGCGATGCGCGACGACATCCACGCCCGCGTGCGCCGCACCGCGGAGCGGATCGCCGAAGCGAGCGGCGCCAAGGCGATCGTCACCATCGACCGTGGCTATCCGGTCACCGCGAACGACCCGGCGCTCACCGCGAAGATGTTGCCGACGCTCGAGCGCCTGGCGCCGGGAAAGGTGAAGGAGATTCAAAAGGTCACCGGCGCCGAGGACTTCTCGTTCTACGCGCGCAAGGTCCCCGGCCTGTACGTGGTTCTCGGGGTCACCCCGCTCGACCAGATGCCGACCGCCGCCAGCAACCACTCGCCGCGCTTCTTCGTCGACGAGAGCGCGCTGCCGCTCGGCGCGCGCGCCCTCGCCCACCTCGCGGTCGACTACCTGTTGGCTCACTCGCGCTAGCCGGCCGGTTCCAGCTCACGGAGCCTCGGCCGACCACTCCGAGGTGTCGCCGCTTTCGAACCCGTCCCAGAAAAGGAAATCGGCGCGCAGGCGCTGGATGTAGATCTCGTGTTCGGAGGGTTCGACGCCGCCGACGTTGTCGGACCCGTGCCAGGCGACCAGGAATTCTCCGGCGCCAGCGGGGGTCGACACCACGACCGGAGAGAGAGCGTGGAAGAAGGTGTCGCCGTCCGGGCCCATGTCGGTGAGCCGGAAGTCGTCGGCGCCGAGCGCTTCTCCGGTCGCGGTGTCGAGACCCTGGGCGAAGAGCTCGAGCTCGCCGTTCACCAGCGTGCCGCCGTCCGTGTCGCCGTACCAGACCACCAGGTAGATGTCGAACGCCTCGGAGTGGGCGAGCCAGGGGCGGACGGCGTCGAAGGTCGAGTCGCCGTCGGGCCCCATCGCGCTGACCCGGAAGTCGTTGACGCCGGCCTCCACCCCGGTCGCGGCCGCGAGGCGTTGGCAGAAGATCTCGTCCTCCTCGTCGACGAGCCCGGCCAGATCGTCGTCCGCCGCCCAGCAGACCAGATACTCGTCCTCGGCCGGGGCGTAGGCGACCGTCGGATGGGCGGCGTCGTAGGCGCTGGAGCCGTTCGGTCCCATGTCGCTCACCCGCTGGTCGTTGGTGCCGACCTCGGCGCCGGTGGCCCCTGCCAGCCGCTGGACGAAGATCTCGTCCTCGCCGCTCACCAGCGGCGCGGTGTCGTCGTCGCCCTTCCAGACGACCAGGTACTCGTCGGGTCCGCTCGACCAGGCGACCGACGCCGCTTCGGCGGTGAAGAGGGAGCTGTCGTCGGGGCCCATGTCGCTCACCCTGAAGTCGTTGCTGCCGACTTCGGCGCCGGTAGCGCCTTCGAGACGCTGGCAGTAGATCTCCAGGTCCTGGTTGGCCGGCGGGGCTGCGTCGTCGCCTTCCCAACAGACGAGGAGCTCGTCATCAGTAGCGTTGAAGGCAGCCGCCGGGTAGCGCGCCGAGCTCAGCAGATCGCCGTCGAGCCCCATGTCGCTGATGCGGAAGTCGGTGCCGATCTCGGCGGCGTCGGCTCCGGCGAGGAGCTGGCCGAAGATCTCGAATTCGCCGGCGACGAGGTCGTCGCTGTCGTCGCTGCCGCTCCAGACCACGAGGTAGAGCTGGTCGACCGGGTTGTAGACCAGGTGGGGATCGTGCGCCATGTAAGCGGCGCTGCCCAGGCCGCCCATGTCGCTGACGCGGAAGTCGTCGGCGATCTCGGCCCCGCTGGTCGCCTCCAGTCGCTGGCAAAAGATCTCGCGTTCGTTGTTGACCAGCTCGACGTTGTCCTCGCCCTCCCAGCAGACCAGAATCTCACCGGCGTCCGGGTTGGTGGCCGCGGTGGCGAAATAGGCTCCGTACGAGGCGTCGCCGACGCCGCCCGCCGCGCTGATGCGTACGTCGTTGCCGCCCACCTCCGGCCCCAAGGCCGAGGCGCGTCCGGGAGCGAGGTCGCCCGCGAACGGCACTTCGCGAGCAAGCGCTCCGGGCGTCATGGCCGCGGCGACGATCGAAGCAACGGCAACCAAGGCTCGCGTGCACCGTTTCACGGACCACCTCTGTCTTTCGGGAGCGGCAGCCGCTGGGCTAGTCGACGAGAGAGACCCCTGGCACGTCTCGTTGTACCAGTGGAGCCCACCAAGCCGTTGATACGGAGGCTGTTTCCGGAAGTCTTGCCGATCGAATGGACTCTCACGAAAGAAACGTGACGACGTGACACCGGCCGACCCATCGCCGAGCCCACAGGTCGCGGCGGCGGCGGCGGATTGAACCACTGGCGCGCTGGTACGACTGCCGGTGCGAGGGCTCTTTCTCGTCAGGAACACAGCGATTCCAGGCTCCGAGGTGCGCCCATGTCCTTCCGTTTGCAGCGTCGTCTATTCCTGCTCGGGCTGATCCTGGCCTCCGCCGGAATCGGCGGCGATCTGGCTTCCCCGCAGCCTCCCGACCGCGTCCGGCCAGGGCATGTCGATGTCGCGTCGGCCATCTCGAACGCCGTCTATACCCTGCGCGCGGTGCCGGGCGGATTCGAGCTCGCGCATCCCCTTCACCGTGTGCGTTTCGGTGTCGATCAGGTCGAGTTCCGGGGACGCCGGCCCGGCGGGCCGTCCTGGAGTTTCCGCCTGGAAGAGATGCGGTTCGCCGGGAACGGGCCCGTCCTTGCTCCGCTTCGGCGGGCCGAGCCGACCAGCGCGTCCGGCGTCGTGACCTACGACCGGGGACCTCTGCTCGAGGAGTATCGCCTCGGGCCGCAGAGCATTGAGCAGCGCTTTCGCCTACTCGCTCGACCGCCGGGCGACGGTGACCTCGACTTGCGCGGCGAAATCGTGAGCAATGGACGATTCGAAGCCCGCCGCACCGGCGGCTGGCGATGGAGTGACGAACGAGGAGCGATCGACTACGGCACGGCGCGCGCCTACGACGGGAACGGCAGGCCCCTGCCGCTTTCGACTCGGGTCGACGCTCGGTCGGTCACCTTTCGTCTCGCGGCCTCGGTCTTGGCGAGCGCGGCATTCCCGGTGCTCATCGATCCGGTGATCGGTGCCGACGACTTCCGGATCAGCTTCATGGGGCCGAACGGGGACACGGCGTACGGGGCCTTTCGGCCCGCGATCGCCTTCAACGGCGTGGACACCTTTCTCGTGGTCTGGTCGGGAGACGACGACACGCCGCCCCAGGTCGAAGGGGCTCTCGAGATCTTCGGCCGACGCGTCAGCGCGACGACCGGCGAGCCGATCGGCGGGACCTTTTTCATCAGTGAGACAGGGCCGATCGGCGATGCGGCGCGAGACGCCGAGACTCCGGCCGTCGCTTTCAACTCCGCCGAGGCGGAGTACTTCATCGTCTGGTCCGGCGACGAATCGGCGGACAACGAGTACGAGATCTGGGGTGGGCGCGTGACGGGCAGTGGAATTCTGCTCGAGAACGACATCCGGATCAGCGACATGGGTCCCGACGGCAATGCCGCATACGACGCGGTCTCTCCCGCCATCGCCTACGATCCGGTGACCAACGAGTACCTGGTGGCCTGGTCGGGCGACGACGACACGGGCGCTCTCGTCGAAGACGAGCTCGACATCTACATTCAACGGCTGGACTCGAACGGCGATCCGGTGGGCACCAACGATCTCCGTATCAGCTCCATGGGGCCGGATGGCGATCCGGCCTACGACGCGCTCTCCCCGGGCGTCGCGTACAACTCGGTGGACGACGAATACCTCGTCGTCTGGTCGGGCGACGACGACACCGGATCCCTGGTCGAGAATGAGCACGAGATCTACGCCCAGCGCATCACTTCCGGAGGCGCCCAGACCGGGGTCAACGATCGCCGAATCAGCGCGATGGGAGGGACCGGTGACCCGGCCTTCGACGCTCTCACGCCGTCCGTTGCCTTCGACCGCCGCCGCGATCGATATCTGGTCGTCTGGTCCGGCGACGACGACCTTGGCGGGCGACCCGACGACAAGTTCGAGATCTTCGGCTCGCTGCTGGCCGCGGACGGTTCGGAGATCGTATCCGACCAACGGCTGACCTCGACCGGTGGCGACTTCGACCCGGCAACCGACGCCGACAGTCCGTCGGTCGCCTACGCGCCGGGGGCCGATCTCTACTTTCTCGTCTATCAAGCCGACGAAGATTTCGGTTCCGGCGTTGACAACGAGTTCGAGGTCTGGAGTCGGCGCGTCAGCCCGGAGAGCGGCGTCGCGGGAGTTTCCACCGAGCTTCGTCTCTCCAGCATGGGCCCGGACGGCGACGTTTCTTTCAGGGCCGACGAGCCGGCGCTCGCCTGCGCGCCGCAGGGCGGCGCCTGTCTCGCGGTGTGGAGCGGCGACGACGACACCCTGCCCCTCGTCGACGGCGAGTTCGAGATCTTCGGCCAGCGTTTCGCCGACTCCATTCTCTTCGTCGACGACTTCGAGACCGGTGGCACTGAGGAGTGGTCCGCGGTCAGCCCCTAGCCGGAAGGCCGGGATCGTCCCTCCACTTGGAACGGTTCGCCGAGGAGGACGAAGGGGGCCCAGTAGGCGGGAGAGTCGGGGAGGGGGCGGCCGGATGGGGTCAGGAGCTCGCCGGCGCGCAGGGCGCGCAGGGTGGCGAGCTGCGCGTCGCGCAACGCGCGGGCGCGGTCGCCGCCGTTTTTCGCGAGGGCGCGGTAGAAGCGCTCCATCTGGAATCGAGTGGGCAGATCCGCCACTCGCCAAAGACTGACCAGGACACTGCGCGCGCCGGCGATCAGAAAGGCTCGCGACAGGCCCAACACACCGTCGGCCGAGATCGGGCCCAGGCCGCTTTCGCAGGCCGAGAGCGTCACCAGGTCGGCGGTGAGCTTCTGCTCCTGAATCTCCGCCAGCGTCCAGCGTCCGTCCGCTGCCGGTCCGTCGCCCGGCGCGAGAGCCACCATGCTGTGCTGCGGATCGACGTCGTCGACGACACCGTGGGTGGCGAGATGAATCAGCGGCGCGTGCTCGGCGCGACGTCGGACCATCGTCTCCTCGGCCGCCGCTCCCACCAGCACTTCGGCCGGTGCGCTCATGGCCAGGGCGATCGCTCGTGCTTCTTCTTCCGCTTCCGGAAGGGCGGCGAGCGCCGGCTCCGCGGCGCGGGGTCCTGGCATTCGCGGATTGCCGACCACCAGCGCCGGAGCTCCGGGCGCCTCGTTCGGCCTCGCCCGTCCGGTCCAGGCGAGGAGGGCGAGCGACGGCGTGTAAGCGAGGGCGTGACGCTCCACCAGGTAGCGCCCTTGAGCGTCACGAAGGGCGGCGAACGAGACGAGGAAAAGACGATCGTGCGGTATCACGATGACGGTGCGCGCCGGGTCGCGCGGCAGCCAGGCAGCGATCGGGTCGATCAACATGCGATGGAGCGCCGCGAGAGCTGCTGCACTTTCCTGGTCATCGAGGGCCGCGAGCGCCGCGCGCACCTTCGCTTCAAGCTCGCCGGGTGCGAGGGGCGTCGCGGCGGCGTTGAGACTGCCGTCCGCCCCGATCACCCAGACGAAGAGCCGGTCTTCGCCGGTGAAGTACTCGACCGCGGTCACCCCTCGCGAGCGCACTTCGCCGATCAAGAGGGGCGTCGCCGGCACCGGGGCCGTGCGTGGGCTCGGCACCGCTGCGTCCACCGCGTACTCGAGCTCGGTCGCGATCTCCGCCGCCTCGCGCGCTCCGGCGCTCGCGAACAGATCGAGCGAGGCCCGCGCCCGCGACCGCTCGGCGATCTCCAGCGCCTCGGCGTGCAACCCGAGGTCGAAGAGGAGGCGGATCGTGCCGCGGAAAACGCCCTGGCGCTCCTCCGACTCGGCGCGCTTCGCCCGGTCGCTCGGCACCGACTCGGCGCGCATCGATTCGATCGCCGCGAGCGCCGCGCGCAGGTGATCGAGCGCCTCGCGATCGAGGTCGAAGGCGAGCTCCACCTGGGCGAGATCGGCGAGGGCCTTCCAGATCATTTCGAGGTTGCCGGTCGCGTGCGCGGCATCGACCGCGCGCCGCCCGTCGAGGAGCGCCGCGGCGCGCTCGCCGCTGCGGGCCTCGAGACGGGCCAGGCCGCCGAGGGCGACGCTCCGGTAGGGTAGCTCGATGCGCTCGGCGAGCTCGATCGCGGAACGGTAGAGCTGACGGGCTCGCTCGTCCCGCCCGAGCCGCTCGTTGGCGCGCGCCGCTTCGATCAGGTACCAGGTGACCGGCCGCCACTCTTCGAGCCGGGTCCAGAGAGCGAGCGCCGCGTCGAAGCGCGCCAGCGCCGCTGCGGGCCGCGCGAGATCGGCCTCGAGCCGGCCGAGCCGGGCGAGGAGCCAGGCCTCTTCGCGCGGATCGCCGATCTCGCGTCGCAGCGCGAGCGCCCGCTCGAGCTCTCCCCGCGCTTCGTCGTGGCGGCCGAGAAGGCGCAGCGCCCCGGCGCGGGCCTGACGCGCGAGCGCCGCCGACGCCGGGTCGCCGCCCGGCCCCTCGGCGAGCGCGAGCGAGCGCTCCGCCGCGGCGAGCGCGTCGTCGCCATTGTTCTGGAAGAGATGGAGCGCAGCGACCTTTTCGAGCACCCGCGCCCGTCCGGCCACGTTCGCGAGCTCTTCGTGGAGAGCGAGCGCCGTCTCCCAGCGCTCGAGCGCCGAGGCGAAACGCCGCCGGTCGAGGTTGACGAAGGCGTGGTGCTCCTGGATTCTCGCTTCGAGCGATCGTTCATCGGCGAGCTCGGCGAGCACCTGGGCGCGACCGTAGCGCGATACCGCCGCCTCGTAAGCGCCACGCTTGACGTCGCAGAGCCCGAGGCCGATCAGGGCGTGCGCTTCGAGCGCGCGGTCTCCGGATTGCTCGGCGAAGGCGAGCGCCCGCTCGCCCAGGGCTATGGCTGTCGTGTAGTCGGCGCGCTGCCAGAAGCCGGCGGCACGTCGGATGAGGATGACCGCTTCAGCCGCGGGGCTCGCCAGCTCGTCGGCCAGCGCTTCGGCCGCTTCAAAAGTCACTTTCGCCTCGGCGCGCTCGCCGCGACTCTCGAGCGTAGCGGCCAGCAGGGCGAGCGCTTCCACCTCGAAGTCGCGATCGTCCGCCGCGCGGGCCGCCGCAAGCGCCTGGCGTGCCTCGGCGACCGCGAGCTTTCCCGCCGAGATGGCGAGGAGATCTTCGGCTCGATCGAGGTGCTCTCTGGCTCCGCTAGCCGTGGTCGACGCATTGCCGGCGATCGCGGCTGTTGCGAACAGCGCGCGCAGTGCGACCTGCGCAAGCGTTGCCTGCCCGCGCGAGCTCACCGGCCGCGCGCTCGCTGAAGCCGTTCGAGGAGCGCCCGCGCCTCCTCCCGTCGCTCGCCCGATACCGCTGCGAGCGAGGCGAGCATCGCCTCGGCGCGCGCGGTCTCGCCGGCCTTGAGACAGGCGACGGCGCCGAGGTAGCGCGCCTCGCGTTGCCGGGGGAACTGTCGACCGTGCTCGGCGAGAGCGGAGCAGGCATCGCCCCAGCGCCGCTCGCGGTAGGGCAGGACGGCCGAGGCGAGCGAGCGGTCAGCTGCCCCGGGCTCTCCGCCGCGGTAGGCCAGCTCGGAATCGCCCGCGTCGAATGGTCCGATCGCCGGCGCCGGAACATCGAGTGCAGCGACCAGCTCAGCAAGCGCTCGCTCGGGCGACGGCGGCGCGCGTTGGAGGAGCAAGACCGAAGCGACCAGCGCGATCAGCCCCGCGGCGATCGCGCCGGCGACTCGAAAGCGCGCGGCAGGCGAACGGTGGGCGCGCGGCGGCGCCACGGAGTCGAGGAAGAGGCGCGCGTCGGTCGCGGTTTCGACGCAGGCGGCACAGCGCGCCAGATGCCCGCGGAGGGCCTCCGTCGCGGGCGCTTCGAGCTCGCCGGAGAGGAGCGCGATCCAAATCGTTTCGGGCGGGCAGGGACCGGCGGGAGGCGCCGCGGCGAATGCCGCCAGCAGGTCTCGATTCAGCGAATCGTTGAAGGGGTTCGGTTTCACGAGGAGACCTCCGGCACGTTCACCTCCAGGCGCAGGCGGCGGCGCGCCTCCCGCAGATGGTTGCGCACCGTGAGCTCGCTCAGGCCGAGGAGCGCGCCCGCTTGGCGATAGGAGAGCTCGTCGCGTACCACCAGGATCAGACATCGACGCTGCTGCTCGGGCAGTCTCGCCATCGCTCGCTCCACGGCTCGCAGCCTTTCCACGGCCTCCTGCCGGATCCTCTGGGGCGCCTCTCCGCGCGACGCTGGGTCGGGCAGATTCGCGACCTCGTCGCCCAGCCCGGGAGGTTCCGGCCGCCGCCGCGCCACCGTGCGGCCGAGGTTGCGCGCGATGGTGAAGAGCCAGGGAAGGAAGCGCGCGCTCTCCTTGAGCTCGCTGGCATGTCGAAAGACGCGGATCAGGGTCTGTTGTACCAGGTCCTCGATCTCGGAGGCAGGGCTTCCGAGAGCCGCGAAGTAGCGCGTCAACCGAGGGCGCAGCTCGCGATCGAGGCGGCGGGCGCTCTCCTCGCGCTCGATGCCGGCGCGCAGCCGTTCGACGAGAACCTCGAGCTCGCGGGACAATGCACTCTCCTCGGAAGCCGCCCGAAGGCTAGCAGCCCGGCAACCTTCGGGCTGCGGTCCTTTCCGCCGAAGCCGAAGGATCGCTGCCGCTGCGGCATCTCACCTGACAGGCAATTGTGGGCGCCCCGCGGCTGTGCCCCCGGCGCTATTGGGGGTGGGCGCCATGCGGGTCGCTCGGAGAAAGTCGCGAGCCAGAGGAGATCTTTCCATGCGAGGAAGCCAGCCGAACCAGCGAAGGAGCGCGCCACTCAAGGCGGCAGTTCTGTCGATGCTCGTCCCGATCGCGGCCGGAGCGTGGCTCGAGGCGCAGGCGAGCCCGGCCGTCGACCGGCTGGCTGACCGCGGGCCGGGGCTCTCCACTTCACTCTTCGGAACCTACGTCGAGCGCGGCGAGCTGCTGGTCTACCCTTTCTACGAGTACACGAAGTCCGGCTATTTCGAGTACCAGCCGCGCGAGCTCGGCTACCCCGGCAGCGAGGACTACCGGGGCGAGTTTGTCGAGGAAGAGTACCTGCTCTTCCTGGCTTACGGCATCTCCGATCGACTGGCGGTGGAGCTCGAGGCAGCGGTCTACACGAAGGCGACTTTCGACAAGGCGAACGACGACCCGAGCGCCCTTCCCGCCCACCTCGAGGAGTCGGGCCTCGGTGACGTCGAGACGCAGCTCCGCTGGCGCTGGAGCGAGGAGACGGAGGAGCGGCCGGAAATGTTCAGCTTCGTCAAGATCGTCTTTCCGCTCCAGAAAGACAAGGTTCTGGTCGGCACGAGCGACTGGGAAGGTGAAGTCGGGTTCGGCGTAACCCGGGGCTATCGCTGGGGGACGATTACCGCCCGCGCCTCCGTCGCCTGGGACGGCGAAGACCAGCGAGCCGAGCTCGGCGAGTACGCTTTCGAATACTTGAAGCGGCTTTCGCCGAGCTGGCGGCTGGTCGCCACCTTCGAAGGCGAGGGCGAAGACATGGTCGTCGTCGGCGAAGCCCAGTGGCACTTCGCTCCCTGGGGATTCCTCAAGCTCAACTGCGGCTTCGGCATTTCTGAGAAAGCCGAGGATCTCGCGCCCGAGGTGGGCGTCCTGTTCCGTTTCTGAGGAAATCGCAGGCCTGTCGCCGCGGACCGGTCGCGGCCCTCGCGTGTGGCGTTCAGCCGCGGCGAGAGACGAATTGGCCGCGACGCCGCTGATACGATTCCGCCTCGCATGCCGAAGCGGACGGACATCTCTTCGATCCTGGTTCTGGGTTCCGGTCCGATCGTCATCGGGCAGGCCTGCGAGTTCGACTATTCGGGGACACAGGCCTGCCGGGTGTTGAAGAGCGAGGGGTACCGGGTGATTCTGGTGAACTCGAACCCGGCCACGATCATGACCGACCCGGAGATGGCCGACGCCACCTACGTCGAGCCACTGACCCCGGAAACCGTCGAGAAGATCCTCGAGAAGGAGCGCCCCGACGCCATCCTGCCGACGGTGGGAGGCCAGACCGGGATCAACCTGGCGCTCGCCCTTCACGAGCGGGGCGCGCTCGAGCGCTTCGGCTGCGAGCTCCTGGGGGCCGGGATCGACGCCCTCCGGGTCGGCGAGGATCGCGAGCTTTTCAAGGAAGCGATGGTGGAGGTGGGCCTCCGCGTTTGCCGCTCGGGCTACGCCGGCTCGCTCGCCGAGGCGCACGAGATCGCTCTTGAGATCGGCTTTCCGGTGATCCTGCGTCCGTCGTTCACCCTCGGCGGTGAAGGCGGCGGCACCTGCTTCAATCGTGACGAGCTCGAGGAGCTCGCGACTTTCGCGCTCGAGGCCGTCGTCGGCCTC